>Ga0209556_1000002_pt1 | contig 371872 bp, 281 predicted proteins | sample SaaInlV_150m_DNA_5_FD_184652 | JGI IMG/M metagenome (GOLD analysis project Ga0209556, IMG submission 184652) | Marine microbial communities from expanding oxygen minimum zones in the Saanich Inlet - SI037_S3LV_150m_DNA (SPAdes) (version 2) | ecosystem: Environmental > Aquatic > Marine >...
TTGTTTTGCCAATGTTGTTGGTTTTTTTACCCATCTTGTTGTCCCATCTTCCTCTTGCTGGGGTACATACTTCGTACTATTCGACTTGGGACTATGCAGCTTCGGCCCCACCGGCTGCTTGCGGACCTTTGGCCGTGCTATTCCTCCTGGTAATTTCTTCTGTAGTGCCCGTCTCGTCTTTCTCTTCTCATACGATACAGAGCATAGAGTGGTTTGACCACGCATACCTGCGAAGAGTGAATACATGTTACAGAATTCTACACCGTGTCCGCTGCCATCAGAGAAGAAGGGCCATACCGTCTCCCCTTTTTCCTCGAATTGTTTTTTATCTTCTTTATCGATAGCCTTCTTATATTCATCTGCTTGGGTGAAGTCTGGCCAGTCTTCAACGGTAAATTCTTCTACTGGATAATCCCTTGGCATGGCGGGCCACATCTCTGATTCAGTGTCTTGTTTTTCTACTTGATGCGCTGTATTGGTTACAACATGGATGAGCTCATGGAACAAAATGAGCGTTTCGATTAGTATATTTTTTAGCTCTACCATGTCCATGTTGTGCCATTGTGGATTTCTATTCAACATATCTTGAAACTCTACCTGAAAATCTTCCAATCGATAGCCAAAGATGTTGGTGTATGTTCCCTTCTCCTCCGGCTTTACATACCTGTAGGCTGGTATGTGCCCGTGCTTATCTGCGGCGTACCCATAGTCAAAGTCTATAAGCTTACCCCGTTGAAAGGGTGTAAACCTGTATTCTCTACTATACAAGCATAACGCTTTGCGATTGGTCCAGATAGTTGTCAGATTACTCTTCATGGCACCCACAGCAGCAGAGTATCCTTTTTCCCGTTCTTCCCATTCGTGTATAATATATGTGTTGAGTTTCCATTCTTCTCCCTCTTTTCTATGGAAATAGCATTTGTCACCGTACTTGAATAGGCCAGTACCCGGATTAACTAGTGCTTTGACAAAAAAATGTGGTTGTTTGCGAAGTTTACCTGTGGATTCTCCTGTGGGTTCTCCTAGTGTTTCCCATTCCGAAGCAAACCAACTAAAGAGTTGGAAATCTTTAGTAACGGCTTGAGCTTGCTCACTCGGAAGGAGAACGTGTATATTTTCATACATTTCGGTAACTATCTGTTGGACAACGATGACTAATTTACTTTTTATGTTCTGTCTAAACTGGTCGGTTCCCACAGAATTTAGCTCGGCCATCTTCGCTTGGTATATCTCCAACATAATTTGATTACCACCGAAATCAGGGACATAATCAGTAGATTGTTCTTTAGCTAAACTAGACATAATATTGTTTATTGTTAATATTAAATACTACCCATACACTAATTTATAAATACCAAATACAACAAGTGCCTGTACCACTGGGTCCAACCGTGCGAAACTGGCAACAAAACCTTGTAGTGTTGATTGATGCTGTACAGCTCTACACCAAGGACATTGAGGATGAATACTACTACTACTTATTCTACACCAACATCTAAAACATATACAATGTGTACAGGACGGAAGTCTAAAATCGGCTTTCCTATCATAACATATCTTGCATTTATCAAGATACATTGTCATAGTGCCAAACGTCTAGAAATAGTTCCCAAATTAGTTTGGGCATTCCCTCGTTATTGTATTTATGCAAACATGCTCCCGAAATAGTATTAAACGTGTAGAGGTTGTCTCCAGAGTCGTATTCACCTTCTTTTTGTTCCAGGTATGCTTTGACATGGTGTATAAGCTTTAGGAAGTGCATCCAGGTTAACAAATTAGAAAGCCGGCTCGAGTCTTTGGGGTTTTGTATTTTTACGCCTATAGTCCCCAGTGCATTTGACCACGCTTCGTTTTGTGCCTCGTCCCCGCGTCCTTTGCCCGGCGTCCATTGACCCGGTATAACGTGTTGGTGTTGGGACCATAGTTCAAATACGACAAAGTTACGGATATCGGACAGGTAGACACGACCTAAAAAAACTTCTGGCCATTCTACACCACTCTGTTTAATGATTCGTGCTGCTGCTATTCTGGCATCGTCGTCGTCTACTTCTTCATAGATAGCTTGGCGCACCATTGGTTTAAACTCTTCAGTGAATTTACCGGTTGTGATGCGTATGAACTGGGAGAAAAAATTATACAACATGTCTTTGGCCTCTGCGTTGGAATCTTTGATATTCTTTTCTAATTCGCTTAAATTATTTATAAAATTATCATGGAGTTGTTTCTCTGGGTGTTCGATACGTCTGCGCTTTCGTTTCCGTTCGGACATACTGAGGGTATAGAGGTAGAATTTATATTAAAAATTAGAAACATTAGGATTTAAAGGATTTAATTTTACTTTGAGCTTCAATGCGCTTATTCCTCATCGGTTTTCTCGACGGTAGGTGGGAATTGGTACTGGAATGACAATTCCACCATAACTTTGTAACGGCCGTTAATTCCTTCCTCGTGGTTGGAATTAAACTTGGACGCTTGCTTGCTCGTGAAATTAGCGCGAATGTCGTTCAAATTCGTAAAAGGCATGCGTGACAATACCTGTGCTTCTAAGTCCTTAATAACACGGTCAAATACATGGGCAGGAACTTGGACGTAGGTACCGTTGAACCTATGTTCATCGTCTACATTAATTCCGAGTTGTTCCCAATTGTTTTTAATAACGTTAAGGACTACGTGACCCTGATGTACCAAATAATACTGTTCTCCGGGAAACGCTACAACACCATCCCACAAGTTCTCATTGTTGTAAGAACCGTATTGTTGGATATAGCGGTCGTTTGCGACGTCACTTGGTTTGTATGCAATGATGTTACACCTACTTTTCTCGTAAGGCAATACGTTAAGCATATTTTTGAAACCATTGCTACCCACGGCTGCGCGCGAACCAAAATCGGTATGGCTTGGTGCATGAAGCCAGCCCTGTTCGTTCTGAACATTTGGTTGCTGTTCAGATGTGTTAAACAAATTCAAAGAAACAGTGACTGGCTCACTACAGTCGGAATAGACGGCACTACAACTAATACCGGTGATGATACCTTTACTGTAATCTACTGACGCGATTTCAGATTTGAAAATATCCTTAGCGCCGGCCAAACGTACCGTATGGCCACGTGCCAATTGGTCAGCAGTTGCGTTTGCTTCGAACACTACACGTGCGATGTTCTCTTCACTTTTGGTAGATTCTGCGAAATTAAGAGCTGGTTCTTCGGCTTCCGTTTCCATTACTTGGTCTGTACTTTCTTCAGTTGGTTTTGACAGGGTATTTTTTAAAGAGGTGGTGTTTTTTCTACTGATACGGCTCATGATAATACACTTTACATAAACCAATATATACCGTCAGAAAACCAAACTGCGCAAGATTCTATATATAAGGCCGACCGATATTAACCAATATGCAGAACTGGACGACACACGATTTAGCACCAGCAGGTGTTTTAAAACCTGGAGAAACACATATAGACGTTTACTCCGACAACAAAACGCCACCTGCTAAAGATTTGAAAAAGGAAGAGGCATGGGATAAACGCATGGATGACCTGAAACCGCCCAATTATCCACCAATCAATAAAAAGACCAGAGAGTGGGAACATCGTCACGAAGCATATAAACAACAGCTAAGGAACGACCCGTCCTACCAATTTCTTATGAAAGTGGCAGCATTCGCCAATATAAAATTAGAAAATATGTGGAACACACCATCCGAAGAACCTGGACGGTCAGCCGTTTCAACCGGCGGCGGTTTGGGCGACATTACTAACCCTGGCGCAGACCCGCTAGACAGCACCAACACCGAGCAGGCCTTCCAACACAAATGGACCACCATCCCGGAGGTGTCGGGTTTAGTCTATCTAAATCCTACCATATTTGGACACCTTCACGAGGCATATGAGATGATAGGCCCAACGATTCCCATGGAGTCGTTAATGGTTTCAGTCGGTGGTACTCTTTTTGCACGTTTGGTTGCTCTTCGGATAAAGATGTCGGCATTCTTATCGGGTTTGAATTACAATTTGGATAGAAATTATCAACGGTTGATACAGCAGCAGACACTGTGCTTGAGAGCGCTCCGTAAAAAAATAGGCGGGCGTGGTAGAGATAACACCAGCAGCTTCATGGTGTCTCCTGCGGATTATAGAAAGTCGGCGAGGAATTTTAAAACATTTAATACGCTGACAGGTGTGTACAACAATACAATGTAGTGTGTATATAATAACGCTATTTAATTTTACTTAAGTTTACTTATGATATCTCTTGGGATTTTTATATAACCTCCATCAACCAGTTTTTCGTTGAACAGTTGAAAACCTGGGTTCTCTTTCTGAATGTTTTCAAACTGGGCAATCAAATCACTGAACGGTTTATACTCTAAACTCAGTGGGATGGAAATCTTGTCCCCTTTGCGTAGGATGTGTTCCACGCTCAGTCCTTCCAAGTGTTCTGCCAACGGGGTAAGTTTAAGCAATTTACCAATGTCCATAAAGTCACGAACTGGTTGACTTGAGAATTTTGCACGTTTCATGCGCAGTTTAGTACCGCTCGACAAGTTGTACTTATTTTCAAAGTCTTTCTTTTTAGTTGCCAACATGCCTGGCGGTTTCAAGACATAGGTGTTGAAACCCTCATTACCTTCCCACATACAGTCGCTAAAAATACGATGACGCTGGGCTGTGCTCATATCGTCCCAATTAAATGTCTTGGAAGATAGACCCATGTTCGATGGGATGAAAAGTTCGTCACTCTCTACAGAGTAAAGCTCGTAGCCACCTAGAGCGGACAGGTGGACCAGGATTTGGCCACCGTCTTCCTTCGGTGTTTTGATAGCATGGTTGGAGAAATAGACCGACGAACCATCGGAATAAAGTGCATTCACTTCGTCCGAATACACACGGCAGTCATTCACCGCGATTTCCGTCGCTCCTAGAATACCTCTAGCAATCTGGTTGCGAACATGGGAAGCAGTGTCCATAATAGATTTACCATTGCCCATATCCATGGTGGTCCAGTTTTCGTAAATCTTACCAACGGTCTCGCCTGTCATGAGGTATTGCGTCCATAAGGAGTAGGTCAACGCTTCCATTGAGGCATTGACTACTAAATGTTTTTGTTCCGTTTCTAGGCCCATATCGTCTATCGATACTGCGTTGTACTCGCCAATATCACAGTGAAATGGTGACAATGCCGCAGGGCTTGCCTTGTCGTAGTCACCATCGACGTGGTGTAATTCTTTAATCGAGTTTAATTGTTCTTTGCTAATTTCTTTATCAATTGTAAATACTGAACGGCCTTTGGCCATCTCTGGATGAAACCAAATCGCATCGGCATACGATAGCTTATATTCGGGTTTCAACGTGACCAAGACACCTTGCATCACCCAGGGAATTTTTTCACTGAGAGTTTTTTGCAAATGGATAGTCCTGTCGTAATCGATAGAACAGTTAGGCAAAATGGTGACAGCGACCACATAGTCTTTCTGTTTGTTAAGCTGAGCTTCCAATTCCTTCAAAGCGTCTTGTAAATCAGAGGGGATGTCATCTCCGTAAATAGAGTTTAGCGGGCTACAGTTTATCATTGTCTTATGAAGACTTCAATAGTAATATATAGTGTGTTTTAACTAGTCAAAGACCAAAACTCAACACCTCCCAATGTCTACATCTTTATCCATATACGAAGTCCAAGTGCTCCAGTAGTCTACTGGGACAGGTATCGTGTACTGCTGGCGGGCACAATTCTCGTCAAAGCATTTCTGAATACATTCACGCTGCCAGGGGTTGATAACTATCCAAGTATGATTCGACTTGTGCATGCGATTGGATATCCAACATTTCTTACAGGTAGTATTCATTAGATAAGTACCTCTCAGTATATCAAAACTACACCCAGTTATACGCCCATGGCCCATCCAGCTATCCAACCATAGCCGAAGCTTACACAAAGACTGGGGAAGACTAGCTTTCGTCTTACTCATAGACATCGCAACACCGGCAACACGAACCCACCCATCGTCCACTTTGCTGAAGAGGACCGTTGCTTTCTTGGAAGTAGATGACGGGGTTGACTCATCAATCTCGAGACAGTCAACACCTTCAACAAAGGAAGGTTCCACGTTTTGCAAAACGGATTCCAAAGTTGTACACCCGTTGAGAGTCCTGCTACTACCCATTTTACACATCTTAGACAATCTAAATTGTCGGTTCAACGTGTAGATTTGTTCATCCACAATATAGTTGCCGTCGTTATCAAACAATGTTTCGAAGTCAAATGGTTGTTCCGTAGTCTCGTATCTGGCGGAATATATAAAACATGTTAAACGCCTGATGAGTGCGCCTACGTGATACGGATTGGTCAGTAGTGGTCCACCCACAACATGGAACGAACATTTTTTCTCATTGCTCGAATCTAAAATGTGGAAGGGTTGGACGTCTGGTATTTTTTTGTGTTCCATCCACATCTTAACCATTTTAACCAAGACATCAACGCCTGCCCTAACGCGGGAGTGTACACCGTTGGTGGTTTCTATATCCATAAAGATACGAGTGGCCCGGCCTGGTTGTAGAATCTCATAGAAGTGGGGTCCATTCGCACGAACCAAACGCTTGAACTCGTTGTCTCCCTCCTGTGTCCATAGATTTGGACAGATAAAGAATTTCTTTCCTACCATGCCATTACCTTTGGCGGTATCACATGCTAATACGTGTTCAGTACCTTTACATGTAGCTATTGCTTCGTCCAAACGGTAGTAAGCCATATTTGTTTTATTCATGGATGTTACTTAACAATTAGAATATGTATATAATATGCGACATAAATAATAACATCTATCTAAAATCCAAATGGTAACATTCTTCCGTGATGCGAATATCACAGGATTATCGTTCGAGCCATGGGCTGCTGACGACATTCGCAAGTTTGCGGTGGTGAAAATAACCAACCCTAAACTCTATGATAATCAGCAGCCATCAGAAGGTGGACTACGTGACCCGCGCATGGGCATCACTGCGCGTAAAGGTATTTGTCCCACGTGTACGCAAACATGGAAGATGTGCCCCGGCCATTTCGGATACCTGGAGCTAGCTACTCCACTATACCATCCCGGGTGGGTGCACCTGTTGATAAAAGCTCTCAAATCGGTATGTCTCAACTGTTACGCACCGCATGCGAAACTATACACACAACGCAAAGACAAAAAGTGTGAATTCTGTGGCACCGTTCAAGTTCCTATACAGAAACACGACCAATGGTATGTCCAGGTAGGTGGCAAGCCATTGTTACCCTGCGAAGCGGTAGATATTCTAACGAAAATCAAAGACCACAAAGCGGGACATGCCATCATGGAAGTCTTGCCCATTCCTCCCAACTGTGTGAGGCCATCTCCTACCATTGGAGGAGATGAAATACGCGGTGAAGACGATTTAACTCGAACGCTGCTGCGTATTGTGCGTATGAACAATACCGTTCAGAAACACATGAAGACTATCAAACATCCGTCACAAATCAAAAATATATTAAAGAAACAACAAGAAGTAGTGGCCGGATATATCTACCGCTCACGCTCTAACAAAGGTAAGAAGATGATTAACTCGAAAGTGACTTGTATAGGAGATAGGATACGACATAAGAATGGCCGCATACGTGGAAATGGTATGGGCAAACGTGTAAACTTTACTGCTCGCTCTGTGGTAGGACCAGATGCGAAGATGGGCATGCACGAGGTTGGGGTGCCAGAATTTGTGGCAAATATTCTAACCATTACAGAAAATATACACGCGTTCAACATGGCACACTGGCAAGATATAATCAATGCCAAATTTAATGTTGGTGAATGTCCTGTGAAATTTGTAGTGAGAGCCGACGGTAAGCGCCTCGACCTGCGATTCAACAAACCACAAATACAAATCGGTTGGAAGGTAGAACGTAAACTACAGAACGGTGATATAGCTTTATTCAACAGGCAACCGTCGTTGCACAAGATGTCCATCATGGCACACTATGTACGTATCATGCCTGGTAAGATATTTCGTCTTAACCTATCGTGTACAACGCCGTACAATGCCGACTTTGATGGTGACGAGATGAATTTTCACGCTCTCCAAACGATAGAAGCCAGGGCAGAAGCTGAGAACATCATGGCGGTGAAACACAACATCGTGACACCACAGAGTCATCGACCGGTGATGTCCTTAGTGATGGATGGCTTTCTGGGCACGTCCGAACTGAGCCATGGCGATTCTTTTCTAACCAAGCGTGAATTGTTTGATTGGATGATGGAAACCGATACACACGGTATACCTATACCAGCTATATGCCATCCTGCTCCACTATGGACAGGGAAACAGGCTTTATCGATGATTATGCCCCCAAAATTAAGGTACAAGACCAGAAAAGCTGTAGTGGATGAAGAGATAAACAATGTGTGCATTCATGATGGCCAGGTCCTGTACGGACAGTTCGGTAAGAAGATACTCGGCCGGGGACAGGGTTCTTTGGTACATATTTTATGGCTGGATTTCGGCCCGGATGCCTGTATCCACTTCATAAACAAATTACAATTGGGTGTACACCGCTGGTTCTCTGAGCAGGGATTCTCTATCGGTGTTGGTGACTTTATCGCATCGGCAGAGACACAGGTTAAGATAGAAAAAGAATACCAAGAAGCTATTACGGAGGCATCCAAACTGACCAAGGAGACTGATATCAATCACGCATTGAACAGAGCTCGCAACGGAATGGGTAGAGCAGCTTCTGCTACCATGGGGAGGGACAACTTTCTATATAGAATGGTATCGTCAGGAGTCAAAGGTTCCATGATGAATATTTTACAAATCATGGCAATGGTTGGACAGCAGAACAGTGGTGGTAAACGCATAGCCAGAACCATAGCAGGGAAGACATTGCCCTGTTTTAAAGCTTCCGATACTTCACCAGAGTCACTAGGCATGGTAAGAAATCCGTACATGGCAGGACTCACACCGTCCGAATTCTTCTTCATGGGCATCACGGGACGGGACGGGCTTATCAACACTGCTATCAACACTGCGGTTACTGGGTATATTCAACGCAGACTGGTTAAAGCGATGGAGACATGTAAGACAGAATGGGATGGTAGTGTTCGAGATGCCAATGGAGCTATCATACAGTTCAAATACGGAGAAGACGGCTTTGATGGCCAACCGCTCGAGTTCAATGCCGTTGAGATGGTAGCGTTGACAGACAGTCAGATAATAGACCGCTACGATTGGGGTAACACGGAAGAGTTCGAAATGGTCGTGGAAGCTAGAGATATTATAAGAGATACAGAATTAAAACAAGTTTCGAGCTGTTTCAACGTCAAGAGACAAGCAGAGAGATTGAGTTCTGGTATGGACGAGGTTCACATGATGCCAGATGAAGTTTGGGAACTGTCTAAAGGTGTTTTACAATGGTTTAAAGAGCGCAACATATTAGTATGGGCTCTTGTTCTACAAACCTGTGCTGCCAAGAGACTGTCTGCTTATTACAAATTGACCAGCATGGATGTTATGACGCTCTTGACCGCCCTTCAAGATAAGTACGAGCGGACACTTATAGGTGCGGGAGAAATGGTAGGAACATTGGCAGCTCAATCATTGGGGGAACCCGTTACACAAATGACACTTGACACTTTCCATCACGCTGGTATATCCTCCAAAAACGTTTCGATGGGTGTTCCCAGGTTCGAGGAACTCATCAATGCGAGCGATAAACCAAAGACTCCCAACTGTAGCATTATTTTTAATGGCAAAGGGGCGGGTGAAATTGACAAGGCCGTTGAGATATCCTTTAAAATAGTGCACCTAATCGTACGGAAACTGGTTTCCAACTCGACAATCGAATGCATACACTTTGCGAAAGAACATCCCATGTACTATTTGATGCCAGACGTTCCCTTCAAACGCATTGCTCCAGAAGGTAACTGGTGCGTGAAAATGGTAGTACCAGTAGAACGCCTTATACGGTACCAGGTAGAGTTTGAAGAAATATTGTCAGCACTATACAACAAGTTTACCAAGGGAATTAACATAGCCTACACCTTTAACCCGGTGGGGGATAGCGTGATACACATAGGTAACTATGGCAAGAAAAACAACAAAAATAGTTGCGCTGTACTTCGTAATCGTTTGATGAATTGTCATGTTCGGGGCGTTCCAAACATCAAGGTAGCGGAGCCTTGCTTGGACGATGGGAAACTAACGGTGGAAACGGTAGGCACGAACATATACGAGCTATACAAGTTAAAGCTGGACTATATATGCATCGAGTCGGTCATGTCCAATCATCCTTTCGATGTTCTCGAAAAGTTTGGCATTGAAGCAGCGCGTAAGACACTGTACCAACAGTGCCACCGCGTACTCAGCTTTGATGGTTCATATGTTAGCTGTAGACACTACCAGGTTATGGTATCTCGAATGACTTTTAGCGGTAATATCACCGCCACGACAAGGCATGGCATTGCCAAGTATGAGAACAAATCTCCCCTGGCCCGTGCTACCTTTGAACAGCCGGTGGAAGTATTGTTAAATGCTGCCACCAAGTGCAAGTCCGACCCTTTGACAGGCGTGTCGGAACAAATACTGATGGGTATCATGCCGAAAATAGGTACAGCTGATATAGATGTTCTCAAGACGGAAGAGTACAAGAAGTTGGTACAGGAAGCGGCGGAGGAAGATTCCGACGAGGACGACGATGGCTGGCTTCAGTTTGACAGCAACCAACCGTCCAATCCTTTCTCATCGGCAACAGCCCAGAAATATATACCACATCTCATGCCAACCATGCAACCAGCTATGATGGGAGGAATGATGCCGGGTCATATTCCCACTACCCCAATGTGGGCACAACAACAACACGCTACACCATACCAGCAGAATGTTATGGCAGCAGTGGGTGCACCGGCTCCAGACCCTTGGGCATTGCCATCGAATTCCTTCGCCCAACCATTCGGCCAAGCGCCACAAATGACTTGGGGAGCTGTCGCGCCGCCAGTTTTCCACCCACCTCCCATTAACATACCGACATCACCAACTTACGACCCACTAAGACCGACATCACCAACTTACGACCCGACAAAACCCAACGCTTACAACCCAGATAGCCCACAATACACGGTTCCGAAAAGCCCAGAGTACAATCCGGATTCCCCGATGTCCCCAGAATACACGGTTCCGGTTAATAGTGCCCCGGTGTATTCGGTTGGCTACGACAGTGACGACAGTGACATATACGACCCAAATAAAACGTATTAAAGACTTAAACTATATATTATTATGTTTGAATTTGCCTCTGGCGATACATCATTTGAAACCATTCCTCTAAACGAACACAAAAAAGAACACGTAGAACCCTGTGACACCAAATCCTTTAAATGGTGCTGTCGTACCTGTACGATGGTAACCATAGCGGTCATGCTTCTTAGTATGACATTGGTAGCATGGCAACAGTACAGCACTGATTTGTATATGGATGATAACGAACAGCCAGTTATCATAGCAATGGGCCATACCTGTAAGAATCAGTCGTACAACCTGGATGTAATCAGTAAAGAGGAAGATTATTTGATTTACGAGGTTAGTTTCTTCGAAGATGAACCGTCGTACGACCTGCTGTATTTGGATACACAATGCATGGATGCCAACGTCAGTTTTCCATACATATTTTTTAATAAATCAGAGTGCTGCCGATTTGTACTGTACAATACTATATAGCGATGTGTGTACTAAACATATGTGGCGATTCGCACTAGGATTTGTAGCCGGAGCTTATGTGTTTAAACACTACGATTGGCCCGATGTGGATTATTATATTGAAACCATTAAAAATTTAGAGGAGGAGAGACGTAAAAAATAGTATAAACTGATTATCATTTTAAACTATATGCCTAAAAACTACACTTCGTTTATAAGCGTACCTTATGAAGTAGGAGACATACTTGTCATATACCGTACCTGGCTTCCTGAGATGTATGAAAACCATACTGTTGCCGAAGGTGTTATTCCAGTTCGTGCGTCACTAGAAGCAAAATGGAATGAATTTTTAAAAACGCCCGAGGGTGTTCCGTTTGGCCAAGACATTGATAATAAGGAAGAAAAGAAGAAAATAGATTTCAAATCTCTACGTATCACCTTTAAAATAACCAACATATATTCATACGGTATTGGACGTGAGATAACAGGCTTTGTTAAATGGTCTAACGTAAGCACTATGCCGTCGGGGGAAACACTGACCTTCGTATTGGACGACGGTACGCTCCGAAAGCATCGTTTCGCCCACAACATGCACCATCCTCGTTCTGAAGGTGCGAAAAGGGATGGCAATTTATGGCGAGCCACAAAGGGCGACCTAATCGATTGGAAAGACACCGAGACGGAGCAACGTGTCCTAAAAGAGTATGAGCGATGGTTTCGCCACCCCGTGCTCAACAATAATAACGAATGGGTATTAGACGAATCGCTAAGGCTACCCAGTCACGGCAAAGACACTTCGCCAGTCATGCACATAAAATGTTTTCAACTCAAAGGTAGCGATGATTTCTTCACAGCCGAATACGCAGTACAGGGAAAGTTGATTGAATTTATAAAGCGCATGGCGCGTCGATTAAAGGGTCGCACCGTGTCCAAGCTAGATGAGATGGGATACCTTACCCTTGGGTTACGAAAAGATAGAGACCTGACAGGGAAAATTGACGTAAGCCAGGACGTGAGATGGTGCAAGGATTCGCACGAAGATTCACTTATGTTTGAATACTCCACCAATGCCTATTTCGTTCTATCTGCTATCGGTGTTACATCCATACAAGAGCTAGAAAATGGTGCACGTGTAGCATCCACAGAGAATACGAATGCCTACGAAGTAATAATGTATCGTAGTAATAGGGTCCGCCTTACCGACGGCCTACGCAACACCAAATTTCGCTTACGTATGTCGGACGACACACTGTATGGACCCAATCCACATATCGAATACATGAGAACAGGAGATGGTAGCCCACGAGGGACCAAGATGTTTCCAGAGATATATGGCTTTGAACTACGTAGTCACAACAGGGCAGAACCAGTGTCCCGTATGACCTTTAATCTTAACGACAAAGACACGAACGCCTTTATAAAGCCTACAGTGACAGAAGAGTGGATACCGATTAAGAATGCCACATACTACGACGGTATGCAAGACGTACAGCCGGAGTACAATTTAGCAGAGGACCTTGAAGAGGGAGTAGTAGTGAATTACAATGCTTGTTTGTTTATCGAATACAAACCAAGGTCTGTCTGTATCGTCCAGGAAGATGAAAAATCATTCAAGACTATCTACGTTCCCACCGCATGGATTCCGGACAATAACCCGTGCCTCCCGATACAATTCGAGACCAATAGCCAGCGGGAATGGGGTTTCATACTTCAAAACGCATTCGTCAAGAAACAAGGGTTGCGCGAATTAGATGTAATGGGGAGTATTGAAGTGGAAGCTGAAAACTTTTTGTTGGACGCGGTGGAGCGGCCGATACCGACGGAGACGTTCAAAGAGGAAAATATATTCTCACTCATTAGGTCTGACCCAGGTATTTCCATAGATGATGAAGGTACGACCGCTACACAGTATTGGGAGGAAAAACTCAATCAATTTCGAAAACGTATTGATAGCGATAGTCGGCGAACCATAGCTATGTTGAACGAGACGTACGAACCATGGGCGTTGAAATTGGACCCTGAACAAACCATGTTTAAACACGTTTGTGACTTCCCGCGGAGCTGGCATATGCTTAGTAACCCCTACTACATGACCGAACTCTTTGCATCGTTTGACGCATACCAACCTGCTGGTCATAACATAAGAACCGCCCCACCCAAGCTCACACCAGAACAGTCGTTGTCTATTATTCAACTCCATGTAGCTACATTGAATGCGAAAGGAGAAGAAACAAAGTACGACATGATGAACGACCCTGGCGATACTTACACACGACTTTATCCGGAAATCAAACATATTGACGAGGACAATGCGTACCTAGAGATACATATCGGGGAGTTAAGTCAAAAGCCGCACCGTATGTTACAATTTAAACTGTCTGAGAACATTTTAGAAACTCTGAACGTTCATATGAACCGAGTGAATGAAATTAGAGACGCCCAGAACCATACAGAAGAGCTCATAAGTTCACGAATGGATATGACGGATAAAATGCTTAGTGAATACCCAGATGCCATGTCTTTTTCTATGATACATAGCGTTCTAGCAGACACGAACAAGGCCATCGATAAAAATAAGATGATAGAGTTGATAGAACAATACGTGCCTAATTCGGGTCTTTTTAATATGTCCAACGACATCGACCATACAAAGACCATACCTAAATCATACCTCAATGATTTAATAATCCAAGAAGCAGGCTCGAGCACCAGCATGAATTTAAATCAATCGTTGTGGGATTTTATTCTGTACGTGATTGGTAGCGCCTTTGGTAAGAAGCTGAATATCAGAGGTCCACTGACTATAGCATCGCTTCGCCAGCAGGTGTTCAGCTTTCGAATGACTATCCGCGATTCTGTTCTTAGACAAAAATGGATAGAAACCCAGCAACAAGCATACACCGATGGTGCATTGCAAATAAAAATGAACCAAATGAATGAGTATTTCCGTTCGGTATCCGGCAAGACCTTCTTCTTGGATAAACTATCGGTCGCAGACCTGAACAAGAGCATTGGGTACCATCTAAAGAAAAACTTCATGCACCCGACACAGTTAGCAGCGTTGGATAATCGGTTCACAAATACTCAAAACACCAATTACAACATGGAGTTTACTCTGGAACCACAACAGCGTAGAGTTAACAACCCGGTTGAGATATCCATGGTCACGGCAGTAGGGCCTTTGATGTCCAAGACTCATACTATACCTTCAAACGCGTGGGAAGAGACGTACAAGCCTTCCTTTCTGAGAATAACACAAGATAGGGTACGGCACGGCAAGTCTATGGCGGCGATAGAGTGGAATAAATACCAACCACAAAACCGCAACACTAAAACACGCGATGATATCATGAGCGATGCCGGGTTTAAATGGGATAATGGGGCGATATATCACGAAGGGTCGGGGGGCAGATTATATGGAGAGAAAGGATGGCGATGGGTTAAAAATAATAACCCTGGCCTTCTAATAGCCATATATGAACCAGACTGGGAAGAGGTAAAAGCGTTGGAAGCGCGTAAGACTTACTTAGAGAAAGAAGTAGCTGGGCTGGTCGAAGGGAACGCAGCCTTTGATACGAAAGATATACACGAAGCACGGAAAGCTATCATGCGTGAGACGTTTAAACACGTACGTAAATTGGAGACTCTACGATACGATGTGTACCGCAAAGTGCCACGCAGTGCTAGTAAGATAAAATCCGACTGGAGGGCATACCAGCATTCGCAATATGCCGCACTGCGAAAAGGCATACTTGCGGCAGGTAGTCTAAAGGGCGCGGAAGATAGAGACAAAAAAATCATGGAAAGTGAATATTTAACGCCTCAACAATACAGGGCCGATGGTAATTCGTTGGTTGGCCCGTTCCAAAGCGCGGAACCTTACACAGACGTAACAGGCCAACCGGGGAAGATGGAGGCAGACTTCTGGGAGCTGACAGATGAAGATATTGAGGTTCAACTGAATCTAGATAATTATGGCAAAGTAGGGTACCTTCTGAACCATTTCATACGCTCAAGACGCTGCCATCAGATGGACATAGCCAACAAATGGTTCAACGCAACGCGCTCATACCAACCATCGGCAGGAATAGAAAACTCACACGGCCTGACGTTGGAAGGTCGATTCAATTACCTAAGATGGGGAGGTTCTGGGCTCGCCGACCCAAGCCTTGGACCATTGCCAAGGGCTAGTACCTACATCACTAAAAATGTAAACATTTCAGCAGGGTTAAACGCCGCTGATATGAAGAGCCGAAAGCTAGCTTTCTACCGAGAAATCAACGCTGTATACGGGGCCGAGACCCAGCAGTTTGTTAGTCATCTCTTCAAATTTCCGGCCATGTTCAACGCTGGCATAGACTGGAGGAAACCACCGGCCAAGGTACAGTGGTTCCGCGTTACGGATATAGAAATACAATGGGATTACAGTCTATTTGCTCCTCGTCTTCGCGTTCAAGGTCTCGCCAATATAATCAATAATATTATACACAAACAGTACGATATTGTGAAGAAACGTATGAAAGAAAGGAACGAAAAAGGATTGGACCAAGAGGAAGCAGATGTCCGTTTGGTTGGCAAATCTTCTGTGGAAAATTTGATAGAAAAGGTATGGGACAACTATTCTGACTTCGAAGGGCGGTCCCGTATATCAATGGAAGGTAGAAGTGATTATACCCTACAGATGGCAGGATTGCCGGACAAGATAGGGATGACAAACCTTGAACGAGTAGGAAAATGGTCGGAGATGCGTAATCTTTTCAATGTTAAAATCACACTGCCCGGAACAGAGCCAGCTTACTTGTACAAGAATCGTGTATACGTCCGCAATTTCTTCTATGTGTATCGTTTGAAGAACAAGAACGCTTTGAAACTAGACTTTGGTAGGATTAAACTAGAATACGAACTCATTCACGAAAAAGTAGCACAGAAAAACTATGGTAAGTTGATGGGAATGGGTTCGTTGGCCACGTATCACGGCGTAGACCAGACCATGGCTGGTCTATTTCTACCAGATAATCTACCAGCAGAAGATAAGTTTTTGTCCAAAGAGAATCAATACGACCAAGGCTGGCGTCTGTACGAATCTCATTTCTACTCTGACTTGGTAGCTCTCTTCGAAATCAACGGACTCAAAAAGACCGATATACCTATAGCAGAGAGTTACAAAGCAGTCGCTGTCATTGGTAGCGATGGATACCAGAGCATCGGTGCCGATGGTCGTAGAATGTTTAAGATGGCACCTATAGATAAGCAAGACTATGAGATTATGGGTCTATGGCGTAAGGTTGAAACGCTTACAGCTGCCAGAGCGACACAGATTAATAACTCTGACAGGGTACAAGAGGCCATGGGGAAGATGTACGAGTTCTGGAATTCCCTGCCTACTGTAGACTTATCCCTAATTGAGGACATGACGATGTCACAAATACAGAAACATATTATACAACAACACCAAGAACTCAGTTACCTTACTGTTCCAGATGACGAGACCGCAGAAACAGCGTTGGGAATACCCTTTACGGAGTGTTTGATATGTAACGAACCAGGAGCCACTGTATTCTTAGGGCGATGTTCCAAGAACAAAGACCACCCACACTGCTATCATTTGTCATGTCTGTACGATTCCATTATAAAGAATCCTGGCGCAGGTGGCACAAGCTGGCAATACAAAGCTATTAATTTAGACCAGGAGATGAGCTACATCACGACTGCCGTGGGCACGATGGCGCACGATATTCACCAGGATGCCAACTTTACTGTCCGTGAATTTTTAAAACAACGACAACGTATGCGAGGTCCTAATGGAATTGGTAAAGAACAGTCTGTTACTATACCATTAGCTGTAGACGAAGCAGTATCGTGTGATAAAAGTGTCAGACGTTGGTTTATCAATGCTGGAAAAAATCACAAACGAACGGTCTGTGGTTATCGCAATGATGACCACGAGAGAGGTGGTGAATGGTACCGTGATATACCTATGTTTGAATGGCGCGGGCTGCTGGCGGGCCATGCCGAACTGTCAAACATTCCACCCTTTAAGAGGTCGGTAAATTACGTAGACGAGTCGGGCGGCGGGCAAAACTATCACGGTACAGTGACTATGACCCCTAACACTGCCAAATGTTCAGCGTGTCAAATGAAATTGGGAAGCCGAATCATGGTAGCCATACCCACTACTAGAAAAATACATACCACGGGACAGTTTCAGTATGCCGGTCAAGAGGTCAGAGAATACGGTGAAAACCAATTCTACCCCTTTGGTAACGTACCAATGACGAGTGATGGTAGGAGATACGACTTTGACGCTTACGACAAGCAATATATTCTGATGAAGTATGAGCCATTTGGCAGAGCAGAAGTCGAAGGTCCACAAACGGGCCATGGTGGTGGCTCTTTAGAGCTTCACATGCACGATGTAGCCTCTTATATAGAAAGCAGGCCTTACAAAGATAAAAACGTTAGCATCGAGTACTCTCAAGATAAAAATATACCACAAGTGTTGTTTCCAACACCAAGACTGCCTAATTTGGAACACCCTCTCATACGTAAACGAAGAGAGGCTGCGAGACCAGAGCAGCGACAGAAGGCCACAAAAACTAAATCGTTGTACGGGCAGGAACGAAATCTAGTGCTAGCATGCTTGGACAAGGCTCGTAACAAAGATTGGAAAGAGAATCTTATAATACTGTTCAATAAAAAAGACCCGGGCGAAGGTGGAATGGAGGGAGAATATTACACAGACCTGTGGGAAGATGCGCGCGGGGGTCCTTGGGCAGTATACGACCCACAAACGGAACAGGTGGAAACCAGCAATTCAAATTCTAGTACAACAAAGCGCGCTATCGAGAAGAAGATACCCGGCTCTGGTCAGGTGGTAGAACTTCCAGTGTTCGCTTCGGGGACTGGTAGTGCCCGGTACAGCCGGAGGGGAGTGTACGGTTCCAATCTTGAACCAAACAGGGAAGATATCAAACTAATAGAAAAATGGGTCTCGCTTGTGGAAGAACAAGCGGGTGTCATAGCACAGCAAGAGAAAGACCAGAGTAGAGAGGAGTACAATCAATACGTAGAACGTATATGTGCCAAGTATGAATGCAAATCGTTGGCAGATTCTACTAGCGGGCTCAGGGCACGATTCCAAGTGCTCCCACCTGGTAGGGCTGTGAAAACACAACTGGAATTTGATGACTACGTTACATTGGCCGATTTTATTGATGAAGTTACCGACAATGTCAAGCCTGTTCCTACCAAGGATACCCTTGATATTTACATTCCAAACGATAAAAAACTGGTAGGAATACCACAGAAGATATCTGATTTATGCAAATGGTTTGACACGCCCACATGGCCAGAGTTTTACACGCCAGAAGAAGAAGACTTGGGAACATTGGTCACCGTGCCAATATTTGAACCAGATATGGAATTGGAATTCCCAGAAACAAAAGAAAACGCCGAAGAACAGATAGCTCTAACCATGAAGGTAAATAAATACAATAAGGTGAAACGCAATCCCGACATCAACACTATCGAAATCTCCAAGATAGAATACATGGGCGAGAGACCGTTCCCAAAGGTATACGACGGTAGAACGCCTCAAAACGGAATTCTAAAACACTTTATACGAAAACCAAAACTTCGCCAGAAACCACCAGGCACGGACCAGTTGCCGTGGTTCACCATGGAGAAGGTAGAATCGTTTATGGTCCGGACCAAGCCCAAGCAGTTGCTAGCACGGTCAAATAGGATGAAAATAGAGATAGCATTTGTACCCGAAGGTAGTATGGACGACACCATTGAAGTGAACAGGTGCAACATGACTATGGACGTTCCGAAAAACCTTCCCGTTGATTTGCTGGCCTCGTACATGATAAAGTGTAGGTGGTTTCAAAATCCAAAATGTTGGAAATATTTAGACCAGAATGGACACCCCGCACTACCCGACGGGCGGACCTTGTTTAGGCTAAGGACCTTGAATAGCTCCAGCACGCTGGGGTTTGTTGACCACCCAGAAGCTTACCAAATAGGTCCTGAAAAGCAACAACTATTTGAGTCGATAGCAGAGCCGGACGAACATGGGTCGGAGTATAGTATATTTCAAGAATGGGTGGCTCGTTGTAAAATTAGTCTATTCGGAAAGGGCAACGAGCAACATTCGCGTGACGAAGACGACGATGCCATAGACCGAGATTTTGACGTAGCTTACCAGTTGGATGCCGATGAAACAATACAGCACCATTTAACCTTTCAAGAATTAATCGAGGGGCTTGGGTGGCCAGGTGACTACGAGGATGATGAATGGTTCTGGACATCGGATACCATGCCGATGGACAAAGACCAGAAGAGAACGTATGCTAAGCTTGATATACCAAGCCCGTACAAGGTTTCACAGTTTAAAAGACACAACAAGCAAGAAAGACCCGACCCTAACTGTACAACCCACGGCCTAACTATCCTTATACAAATACCTCCCGTGAACAAATACAAAGCTCGCTTAGAGGCAGGAACCGTATATGAGTGGAATAATGGTGCAAATCGTTTACAATCATGGATACAAAATCAATACGGCACAGAGGCCATTGGCGATACAGTGGTTGCTAACGTAGCATTTCACGATTTCAATAACGGGACGCTTATGCCTTCTAAACAATCATACGATGTTCCCATACCAGTGCAACTGTTGATGCACAAAAGCAACATGGAGAACTCGCCCCATAACCCAGCGTACGACAATGGAGAAGGGTGGTGGTCCATCTACACGTGGGCCAATCTATTGAATTGTGGTCTTAGAAGAACTAGAGTCTTCGCTGACGACAGATTCTACACACAAATCGGTGGATGGCAGTTCAATGGTGATTCCAGCATCCTTGACAGATTCCATATCGATGATATTGGAACGAGAGGTGGAGTCGAAAGCCTAGCAGTTATGGGCCAAATACGCATTAAAACGGAAGGTACCAACGTTGTACACGTGGACCCAAAGAGACTACTGATGGCTCATCCTTGTTGCCAAGCTAGAAATTACTACACTCTGATGAGGCATCCAGAAGAAGGGGACAGTGGAAAGACATACGAAGAAAAGTATAAAATTCTTGGTGTGTCTACTTTAATGCAATACTTGAGACCAGCCAGCCGACTCATTCCTCTATCGAGCTATACACAACCAGGAGTTAAGCTCCTGCCCATTATGTCGGGGAGTGACACGGCTACTGCGGTAAAGCTTATGGTGGAACATATGCGAAAAGATGGTCTCGAGCCAGACAACCACAACGTTGATATATTAAAAGACGGGGGAAAGGGGACTGGGTGGTCCAGTCCTCTTACAGACGGTATCACTGACATCGGGTGCACCCTTGAGGATTTTAAATATGCCAAACAGAACAGTCACAAAGCATTGATAAACAAACAACAGTCGGAAGAATTGAAGTTCAATCCGAACTATGAGTTGTTTATTGATGTGGTTCGCATCCCGCCAAGAGAGAAAAGGCCGTTAGCTCCCACCCGTAAGATAGGATTTGATTTCGTTGTGGTAGGTCCACACGAACATAGGCTAGACACAGGTTATTACGAAGCGTGTGGCAACGGTGACGCGACGAACAATATACGCGCGTTTCGCGGCGGTGCGGTGCATGAAATGTTTCTACCAGTAGAGTTGAACACCGGACCAGGGACTTGTGGCTTTGGTTTCAAAGACATTCAGTGGCATGGTTTCTTACAAGAGTTGAAGAATATGTTTTGCGCAGAGGCAGCCCTGAATGAAAAATGGTCCATTCAAATGTCAGATGACAAAGAGGGGTGGGTCACTCAGAAGGACATGACAGAGGAGAGAAAGATGCAATTGCTTCTAGAACAAATCTCCTATGTGGGAACGCTGATACTACGCGATGATAGGGTACAAAACGACCCCGAATCTATGGGTATTGAAGAGTTAGAACTCTTCCATTTAAGTCCAGACAGACAAGGCGTGCCGTATGGGGACAGTGGCGACTTTGAATTGTCCGTGGACGAGCGGGAATTGGTTTCGCTAGGTATTTCACCTCTAAAACAATCGGCGTTCCCGTCCAGTAAGCTTTACACCAATGATGGACAGGACAGTGACCGTCCCAATGATTATTTGAAAAAGTCCGTCAAATCTCAACCAATAGATATGGACGACATTGAGAATACACTACACGCTACTAACGGTGCTTCCGTTTCACACAGTCGTCAGTCGGAGAATCTAATATTCAACCCAAAATGTTGGTCAGACAGTGAAGACAACTCGTTCGTTTACCTCAACAGAGCTTGTGGTGTATTCGAAAATACAGAGCATACGCTTCCTCTTAAACGGGGCATCTCCAAGGATGGGCAAGGGTATAATATCCAGAGAGCCCTGTTCGGAGTGAACAATAGCATAGACGGGTGGAGGAATCCGGGGACAGTGGGTGATTTGGAGGATGGGCAGATGTCTAGCCCCCACTTTGTGGTGGGTGTTCGGATGAAGAACCCTGAAAAGTATCGCCTGGTGCTTAAAAATCACGGATTCTCTTGGGACCCCGAGTCAGTGTATTCCGACGATGACGCTACTGTGATTCTCGAGGATGGTGAAGATGATTCAGAAGAAGAAGAGTCTGACGACTTTCCCCAATACACTAATGATGAACACGGTTTCGAGTGGGGGACGACAGACGAGGTCTTGGAATGGCCGGAAATATTGATGGGTGATGTGGTGGCACTTCCACTCGGTGGCCTCTACCGTGTTAACATTGTGAACAATTTCAACACCTGTAATTTGGAAGGAGTGGAAGACCCAGATGACTGTATGGTAGCATATCCGTGTGCCGATATTAGATTTATACATCGAGCCATGACATACCCAGGGCGTAGGCACGAGATAATTAGGACTAAATCCTACTGCCGTGTACGTATGGGTACCATGCAAGCGGACGGTGCCGATGCTTTACAAGCGGGTACTGAGCCATGGAGCCAAAACCCGGAACTTTCAGAGAAAATATACCGAATCGACCGGTTTGGTTATGGGTCTAAACACGCCACTGCCTTTAACCTAGTGAACATGGACGAAAAACTTCCAGAAAACGACGAAGGTCCTATCGGCGAGTCACATCAAATTATATTACGAGATGTAGCCGATTACAATACACAGTATCGAACATTCATAAGTGTGATAGCATTCTGCGATAACGATAGTCTTCGTGTGTTTGGGCCTGACGACTCAGACGAAGAAGATAGTGAAGCAGAAGCAGAAGAAGAAATCATGGGTCATTACACCTATGAAAATTCAAATAGGGAAATTAAACGCGGAGACATAGTGATGTACGAAAATGTAGACTTACAAACCGCAGTAATCACTCCCCTACAAACGCTGAGGCAGGGGACTAGATTCAACGCGAAAGACCCACGGGAGTATTCAGTAGTGGACATTAGCGAGAACGGTGAAAACACTCAATATATCATCAAGTTAACGATGTGGACAACCTTTTACGACATGAATTTTCAACTTAGCAAGCGAATCCTTGGAGTACACGACATTCCCATGATACAGTTCAAGCGCGAAGGGTTCTTACCCATAACAATGGCCCCAGATATCGCCCCTCACGAACCCTGGCGTCAAATGCCATGTACTGTTGGTGCTTTGATACGACGTACAACCAGGACCGGGGCCTACTTGAACCAAAGAACCTGGTTGATAACAGGCACCGTAACGAATACTATTTGGCAGGGTCATTACGATGGCGGTATAGTGTCCTGTGTACCATGTATAAAGTATGGAGACATTTGGCGACCGGACACTGACGAAGATGAACAGACAGTCAATGTGAATTTTCTCCGATGGGTAGGTTATCAAGGCGCTACGGGCTTACATTTCCCTCTGCTTGTACAGATAGGTCAATTGTGGCAATCGCGTGATACCTCAGGAAGACATGAAGTCATAGCAGTCCATAGAGCATTAACTCAAATAAACCAGTTGTCCAATCAAATAGAAACGAGGGAAGCATTGAATTGTGTCATTTTATTAAATAGATACGCTGGTTATGACGTAGACAATTCTTCGTTCGTGTGGAAAAGCTCAACGGGTATAGATTCTGACATGATACAGGTGATTGACCGGCTTCCGGGCCATGACGGAGGTGGTGAGCGCCCCGTTGAATACGGTGATACGACGACGTGGCCAAGGTACATCAGCTGGAGTAATTTCAACGACTCTGCTCATTCTTCAGTTCCCACGTCGGAGTCTGATGAAGACGTACAGTTTGAGTTGGATTCGAGATTAAGTAAAATAACATTAAAATTTTAAGTATAGAAAAGAATTACATAATAATAATATGACTATAGATACACAGAGTTACAGTGCCACTTGGGTAGCTATAACTGCCCTCATGGCCTTTGTTCTCTTTCTCCGAAGTGAAGGTTTGCACCCGTTATCTCTCTATGGTATGGCTTGTGGTGCGGTGGTTACTTGGGTAACCAATACGATAGCTGGACCCAATAATGACCCGTTGCAATTTAAACCTGAACAATTTATGTATGTTCTTCTACCACCAATCGTTCTCAACTCTGGCTTGACTTTCGATTGGCGCAAATCACAAGGTACATTTGGAACATCCATGATACTAGCTTGGTTCGGAACGGTGGGTACCGCGCTTTGGATAGCGCTTGGGTTGTGGGCGATAGAAGATGTCGAACCTTGGATAGTTGCTTTCTGGATAGGCTCTATCCTCAGCCCAACGGACCCCGTGGGGACATTGGCACAGATGAAACAGCTGGGGGAATCGCCTATCCGTTTGGTGTTAGAACACGAGTCGTTGTTGAACGATGCGGTTGCTGTGATGTTGGTACACACTTCTGAACGTACATGGGAACAGCAAGCGTCCATGACCAAGACAGAGACCATGGAAGTTATTGCCGTGACTTTGGGGCTCACTTGTTTGGCTTCGTTAATTGGTGTAATAATGGCAATGTTCATGACTACAAAACTACACGAGAATGCTGTGTTTTGTCTCGTGACTGGTATGTTTGTCTTCGCACTCTGCGAAACGATAGGTGCGTCTGGCATCATTGGTCTCTTTGTGTATGGTGCTGTCTTTAACTATAGAGTAGAGCATCAGGAAACCAAGACAGTGGTACAATGTATAGCAGATTTTTCCGAAACATACGTGTACATAACAATGGGTGGTGTGGTGGTTCAAACTAGCTTCGAGTTTAGTAGCATGGGTGTTACAGCTATCATAGCAGCCTACGTAGGGCGTATAATCAATGTATTCTTTTTTAGTGGTGTGGCTCGTATTGGTGGTGTGAAGTGGGACCTCAAACAGACCATATTTATGTCTGTCTGCGGCATGCGGGGAGCGGTATCGTTGGCACTAGCTGTCTCTGCCCCGGCATCGTTGAGGCCCATGATGGTAACGATAACCGTCATGGAGGTCATTTTTTCAATGATATCAACCTCTATAGGTGTTAAGTGGTGCCTCAGATACTTGCTCTCAACCAACGATTCGACCGGTGTGAAACGATAGAGAGGTGGCTGGTCTTTGGTCCAATATAATAATATTTAGTCCTTTGTCTTAACATACGCATAGTAAGCGCATTTATCTCCCAATGCATCGGTTCCACGCGCATGGATTCGAGGATGTTCCACATATGGTCTCGCAGCCTGTCGATATCACTATTTTGTTCATGGTAGAAGCGCAGCGTGGAGATACCATCCCAGAAATCGAAATACTTTTCTTCTTCTCGTATCTGTTCAATCTGATGAATCAATTCGTTGGCACTGAACCATTTGTGTACCCAAGATGATATACTATCATGCTTGATAGTTCCTTCCACGTAATCTTGTATCTCATCCCATACTGCGTCTAAGTCTATTTCTTCTTCTTCTTCATCGCTCTCTTCACACCAGTCTTCGGCCTGACCGTAGACCGCTTGGATGGCCTCACCTTCGATATCTTTGTCGTATTTTTTCCGTGTCATTGTTGTTGTGTGGTATTATTTCATTTGTAATATTATTATATATGTTATAATAGCTTTCGCATATTCTTCACTTAATCGAAGTATTTAATAACACACAGTATACTATTAAATGATTACAATGGCTCTACCCGAAGATTTGCTCTGGCATTTATTAGGATTTTTACCCTGGAGAGATATGATAGCATACGGTTCGACTTGTAACCTGCTTTGGAAATGGGTATTTGTCGGTCCGTTCGACCAATTAAATGATAACATTCAGAAAGAACAGGGCGCAATGTTGTTCCAATACGATGAAATGATGCGCCGTGGCCAATCGATGCCGAAGACCGCCTATAGAAGCTTAAAACAAATTTACGAACGCCAAATTGGAACCCCGTTAGAAATAAGTACCAAAGTGTTCAGTGAAAAATGTTACATAATGAACATGTTGTTGAACGAACAGCTAAAGGTATGGTCTCCACTTTTCTACACGACACAGTTTGAGCGCACCTCAAACTATTGGATAGCCAACCTTCCCTGTGGCTCTAACTCTTACGGTGTTATCAATCGGACATTTGTACCCTCTCATCCCAGCTACGAACACCTCGTCAGGATGGTACAGTCTATGACATGGATGGTAAGGGATGCCATACCACGTTGTACAGAGGTAGTCGTATTAGGATGCCCTTACAGAGAATGGGACCAGACACCACCTACACCCTTAAGAGCGATGACAAGGTTAAAGGTCTACGCACAGCGTACAAAAGACCATGCTTCCTTTCGCCCGGTAAAGAAGCGCAGGACCATGTACGGAAACTCAGAAACGATGGGAACCCTAAAATGGACAGGCAATGAAGTACATATACCGACGGAATACATAGACGATAAAGGGCATACTATAAAGAAATCGTTTCACGCACGTCAGGCGATGGACTTGAACCGTGGTAAACGGTGTAAAGTTCGTATAACTTTTTCAGTTTACCCAGGTAAGAAACGTTGGGAATGGTATATAAGATGCTGTTTCGATAAGATAAGAATCTATGTCAACTAATAAATTTAAAACCCTAGAAGAAATGAAAAGGTATCATAAAAATGTGGATTGGAACTTGTGGAACGTCTCTTCCCGCAATCTCAAGTGGTGGTGTTTTTCCCTTAAAACCTCCCCTACACGCAAAGCTTTTTTTCAATTTGTCCGCCGTAGTGTGGTTTATCAGCTTGTGTGGGACCATAAAGACTACGACCTAGTGGACAAGTGTGACGTGAATACCCTTTCCCATATTCTTGACGACTGGGCAGTGGGTAAAATTTACATGAGATTACGACTATAAACGCATTCTTTTTATTTTATAAATGACTATTGCTATCGAACAATGCAACAGAGACGATTGGATAGAGGGAGTTTGGACATTGGCAATCGGGTCCACTTTGTTGGCCTCTGCCGTATTTGGTCTTCTCAAAGGTAAGATGCTCTACGCATTTGCCAAAGATTCCGATGGAGAACTTTGAATTCTTCTCCATGCTTGGTAATGTTTCCTACACATGCCCCGTGCTACTCGCATGTTGGAGCACATGGGATTGATACATTTTCTAAGTTGTGGTCGTTCTTCCATATAGTGTTTGAAGCACAGTTCGTTCATAAATTGAGTTTTTGTACATTTAATACATACTAATTTGGGCAGTTTTTGCCGTCTATAATGATAATTACACATACCATTACACACGGTGTGCCTACTACAATCTTCTATTCTACACCATGTATTAAAAGATTTAAAATGCGTTCGACACAATGTATGTGAAAATATGGGTCTATGGCATTTTACAACTGTACAGTGCAACGATTTGCGCGCTTGTGCCTTGTAATGCTTTAAGCATAGACCTTTACGATACACGTTCTGTTTACAAAGCTGACAAGGACCTTTAAATCTTCTTCTTTCATACGACATATATAAGGATACCCTTTCGCTATATAATGGACTTTACTGATTCAAAGCATAAGAGATTCGTTTTGCATCCAATTCAACATGAAAACCTGTGGGATTTATTCAAACAGCAGCAGCAAGTGTTGTGGACGACCGAGGAGATTGATTTCAGCCAAGATGATTCGGATTGGAAGAAAATGGAGAAATCAACGCAGGATTTTATACTAACCATCATAGCATTCTTCGCCGGTTCTGACATCCTTATTATAGACAACTGTATGGACAATTTTATGTCACAAGTTACAGTGGCCGAATGTAAAATGTTCTACAGTTTGCAAGCATTCGTTGAATCCATTCATAGCGAAACTTATTCGTTGATGTTACAGAAATTTGGAGGAAGTGAGTTCAACAACCTCAAGGGAGCGATTGACAACATCGCGTCCATAAAAGGTAAGGCCGATTGGGCCCGTAAATATATGGACGAATCGCAACCATTTGGCGTAAGGCTCTTGGCGTTTACAATATTCGAAGGCGTTCTATTTAGCGCTTCTTTCTGTTCCATATACTGGTTGAGAACGAAGAACTTGTGCCATGGTTTAACCTATTCGAACGAGCTAATCGCTAGGGACGAGGGGTTACATGCCAGCTTCGGTGTGGAGATGTTTAACATGTTGGAAGATAAACCAAACCCGTTAAAAATACACCAGGTTATGGACGAAGCAATACAGTTGGAAATGGCATTCATAGACGAGGCTTTACCGAATAGACTGAGCGGTATCAACGCCGATACAATGAAGGAATATGTAAAGTATTGTGGAGACCACTTGTTAGGGAGAATCGACTCCCCTCGGTTCTATGGTGCGAAGAACCCGTACCCTTGGATGGACATGATTTCCATCGACTCGAAATCTAACTTTTTCGAGAAACGAGTGGCAGAATATTCGTTGGCAACGGTTGGGAATAATCAAGAGGAGAATGCGTTTGACATCGGAGGAGAGTTTTAATATATTCTAAGAATATTCGTATATAACAATAATTTTATATTTAAGTTAACAATCTCAATGTATCCAAAACGTTTGAAGAAAAAAAAACTGAATAATAAAAAAAGAAAACGCATTAAAGAACCCGTAGACCCTACACCGAATCTAACCAAACTTGAAGAGTTTGCGGGGGAAAGGCGTAGGGATTACCCCAAGCTAACCAAGTCGCTCGAAGAATTGAGAAGATTCGTGGGTGCAACCGAAATTAAAGAGACTATCGCAAAGTCTGCCCAATATGTAATTTCACACCAAACTGCTTCGCAACCCAAACGCAGAAGCGCGCGCAAACGTCGCAAACCTTCTAAGTTATTGGTTGGACGCAACACTCTGCGTCAGCAACGACGCCCTCGACTGGATACCGATGAATTGTCAGAGGAAGAAGAAGAAGACTACGACCCAAACAGTGCTTTTCCAGAGGATATGCCCGAATCCTTCAAGGCGGCGTCCTTCGGTGCTCTCTTGGCACTAGCTATGTCACAACATGGGTACGAGGAATCAGACTCGGAAGAAGAGGAAGATGAGGACGAAGACGAGCAAATGCAATTGCGATACAAAAAGCCTGAGTACATGAAGGGTATCATGCAACATACTATGTTACTGGGTCGTCCTGGTACTGGTAAAACCACCCTTGCCAACGTGCTGGTGGACATATGGGATTCTCTGGGTGTGGTGGATAAGAAGCGATACTTTAGCACCTCACGCGGCGATTGGGTTGGTAAATACCAAGGCCATTCAGTTGCTAAAGCGAGAAAGCTCATTCAAAAAGCCCGTGGTGGTGTGATATTCATTGACGAGGCCTATTCGCTTATTGCCGCCAAAGATGGCGACGATACGTACGGGCATGAAGTCCTGACTGAAATCACTGAAGCGATGACATCACCAGAGAAAAATGTCACCTTTATCTTTGCCGGGTACGAGGGCGACATGGCAAGGATATTTGGCGCAAACAAGGGACTCCGACGTCGTTTCGGATACATTTACAAATTAAAGAAACCGGACCCAGTGCATCTCTTTCTTATATTCCAGAAACAATTGAAAGAGAGTAAATGGAAAATTCCCAAGAGGGAACGTTTGGAGGCGGTTGCCTTCTTTCAGAAGTACAGTGCAATATTTGAGTGGGGTGGGGGTTCAACAGGGAGTTTTATCCAACACGCGAAGGAATCTGCTATATCTAGACACTTCCCATTCCCACACGAACGAAAGCTGCTGGTAGAGGATTTAAAAACTGCGCACGTGGCGATGGTAAATCACAACCAGAGTACGGACCCAATTCCAGCTCATATTAAAAATATGTATCTATAAACCTAAGTAATTATTATACAAAATGAGTACACATTGCTTCTACGCAGATGTTTTTAAGTTGAGTGACAGGAAATATAGTTCCCTCTTTGCTATTATTCCTGTACTCTTCTTAATAATAGAAATATGGAAAGTGGCAGAAGATATACGCGATGGTGGAGTTAGTCAGGATTTTTCCGACCACATTAGAACCTTGCGTCAGATAGTTTCCATTATCACCGCTTTATTCTTCATGTTGTTTATGATTGGAGGTATTGAGAAATACCTGGCCGAAAAGCCAGAGAACCGACATCTAGGGTCTAGAAATATTCTCATGATATGTCAGGGGTTCGAGGGTGTGTTATTGTTTACTGTATTGGCTGTCACACAGTTCTGGAAATACGAGGACGGGGACGATATATACCATTCGCCTTTTTTCTGGTTTGCCATGTGTTTCGTAGCGGGCCTATTGTCCTGGATAATACTCGTAACCAATTTCGGTGGTCTATTGGGACCTAAGCAGTCGGTACTTAAAGCTTTTACGGTAGTAGACGATGAAACGGTCATTATATCGACCAAAATTACAACCATAGGATTATTCACCTTCTGGGCAGGTTATGCACCAGCAGCAGCAAAATACGACGATGCTTCGGTGGTCATTATATTGTTGACTGGGTTCTTAGCCTTGGCGTACGCTCTCAAGATGAAGGAAAAGGGGTGGTGGAAACCTATTGGTCTTTGGTTTGCTCTGCCCATAGTTGTTATATTTATATCTTGGTACAAATCGGACAAAGATGGTAACCACGAGAACGATACGTTACCATATGTTTATTTGGTATCTCTGATTATCACAGGGTTGTTGTACCTCTTATTAATAGGTGGATTCATTAGTGAATCCTTAGCGGAGAGGAGTGACGAGTATAACCAGGTTTAGTGATTTTATTAAATGGTAGCTTATTATGCCGGATGGTTAGTTATTTTTATTATTATATTAACGATTACACACATTCTTTCCAAGCACACACGTGAGATATTTCTTTGGACTATCAAAATATCCATCGCCATTATTATCACCGGATGGTTGGGATTGGCAGTTTATGTGAGTGAAAATCTCGACATTGCCGCTTTCAACGAAGTCTTGCAACGCATGTACGACCAAATTATTCAATTGCGTTCGGCAAAGATGGGGTTGTGATGTATCTGACGATGCATGAACTCCATACTATTTAGCTGTGCCTCCGTAGCAGCTGGTGGTGGGGTTTTATGTTGAACTCTATGAACATTCTTCGTGTCTTTGTATTGCGTTGCGTCTGGCTGGGAAGAGTGTATAGTTACAGCAGATTCCGTTAGTGAAGAGTTTGAAACGACAATCTTATCACCGTTCTGATTAATCAATACAGTGTTAAAAAGCCCAATGCTCTGAACGGCGGCACCTTGAATTCCTTGCGAAGGTACATCTAAATATTTTTTGCTGTTGATTAGATTATCGTTATGCAACATAAGTCCATTAAACATGGATATTATATATGGTTGAAACGCGTATCCTACTCCTATTGCTATACCAGCAGAGGCGTGTTTGATGACATCTTCACCGACAAGATGTACGAATGATATAACACCGATGAAGGTCTGTAGAGACAACTTCAACGCCTGGGCTGTGAAAAGAGAGCGTTCTAAAAATACCGCAATAAACTTATATAACAATTCTGCTATTTTATTTCCCACTATGAGAATAAATATAATTACAGCAAAATCATCTAGATTTGATAATATAGTATCCAAACAATCTCTAAAGGTATTCCACATTGATAGGGTCTATTGCCTCTTATATATTGACTTATGTGATAAATCGAAGCCTCTCTACAATGATATTACCATTATCTTGTGTGGCCACTTGCATGTGTAACATTACTATGGGGTCTGCCTGTTCTACACTACAAGCGATAAGTGTGCTGGAGCTGTTGTTTGGTTCAATCCCACAATACAAACACATCTTTTTGAATTGGTTGGGGGTTATCTCTGACTTGGTGCGCAACCACCCTTCAAACTGGGCACACACTTCTCTCACGAAAGGATACTTCTTACATCCCGGTGTTAAGTCGTGCCATTCTATTGTGGTACCTGGTACTGTACCCAGGAACAAGTCATCCTGTGCCTTATTCACTACTTGGTCGATTTCTTCACCGACCGCTTTCTTAACATCGTCCTTGTCGTCGTCTATTTGTCCGCCAAACTTGGCAAGCATCTTACGCACAGATTCACGCTGTTCATCGGTTAGGGCTATTTGCTTTCTTACTTCTTCGGCTGTGCCGCCTCTAGAATCAACCATATATAAGAAAGAAACTACAGCTTTATATGTCACAATACAGAGCAACGAAATCTAATTTTCTACCTCCTCCTCGCAAACATGAAATCCTCCACTCCGAACAGGCCTACACCGATGGTCAGAGGATGTGGTTGATGGACAATGATTGGCACGCCAAGCCGGACAAATACAAGAACTGGGCCCTCTTCGATTCGGACCAGTGGTCCAAGAACTGGGTCATAGCCTACGTTACATTTGTACGAGAAAATGAATCCAATTTACCTCAAATAGGGGAGACCATTGTACTGGCCCGTGGTGAAGATGCCTATAGTATGGTTGTAGTAAATGTATTTCCAACCAAACGCGTCTGTAGGACTTATGTTTTACAACGTGCGAAATGAGTATAAGGGGTGCCCGAATCAACATAAATGTTTAAAAAGGTATCGTTAGTGTTAGCAGGTTTGGCGATGGTAGCTTGGGTTTTGATTCAGTTTCGAAACATGCATTTTTATTATGTACGCAGGGCAGAGGAATATTCGGCTGCTCAGATATACCTTAAGACTGATGTATGTGTAAATCAGGAACTAGTAAAGTCGCTTGGGTCCTTTGCTAGGTGTGAAGATTCTAGACGTATAATGACAATGTCGCCGTGGATAACAGCGTGGTATGATTTCTTAGAGGATATGTATATTTGTGGGCATGGTAGATGTGATGTATTTTGGATAGAAATATCTGGAAAATTACCTTATATTACATTTTTTATGGGCATCATCATGTGCTGGATTGCGTACCAGAGTGTTCAGTCTCAGAGGATTTCGGCAGCCCAGCAGTTCTGGCAATTGCCACTGGCTCTGAACGCCCGTCATTCGATGGCATCTCTTGGGCCCCAAATTCACGAGCACCACGATTGAATCTACGCCGTTTGGCCGCTCCTTGGGACACTTCTGGTCTTCTTGAATTTAACCATTCTTTTGCTTGTTCATCTCTGCGGCGTTGTATATCGTCCGCAGTATACGATATTGTATTTAAATCTTTCAATAAATTTTCCATTTATATATAAAATATATAGTTTATACTGTATTATCCTCGCTAGTTCTCACCAAAGCCACGCCTTCTTCGGCTTCAGCTTCCTCGTTGACGAACTTTATGAATAAAACTTTGGCGATACGAGGAGTCCAACCGTGTGTGGTGACCAGTGTTGTCACGAATATAGTCATCAATAAATCCGTTGAATACTGGTATCTGGCAGCGAGAGCTATAGCCGAAACAAGCGCAATGAACACGATACCCGCAACGCGAATAAGAAATTTAACTGTAATCTTGCCACATCGACAGCACCCGCGTTTAAATGTCTGTTCCCATAGCTTTGTAAATATAACCAACTGCGCAATGTCGGATGACCACAACATGTCTCCACAAGCTCGTCCGTACCTAGTCCATACCCATGTCATGTCACCATCAAACGGTATGTTGTTTACAGATAGGCAGTCGGGTAGAGCGTCCGGAACGACGGTGAACCATTGGCATAGAGCAAACATCGGTAGAAGGAATATTTCAGCGGTCAACACTTCCGCCATGGGTAATAGTTTTTGGCCACGACATCCCCAGAATGTAACAATAAGAAGAGAATAACAGGCAGTCAATGCATCCACTGATGTTAATAGTCCCAACTGGTCTACGTAGGGAACGTCGTACACTGGTACCCAACCAGTGTATAATATATCATCCAGTGGTTGAATCGTTTGATTGGTGGCCTTGAACAATTTGAGGGCGTACTGTGCCTGGCGAAAAGAAATAATATTCGATATCCACTGATTCACAAAGGTGAGGCAGAAGAAAGATAGTAGGGTCGGAATCCATCGTGGGCGGAGGGGCATTTAAATTGGAGTATACATAGCTATATACTCATTTTTAAAATGAGTGATGACGAGTGGAAACAATCCGCTGTTATGTTTTATGCGTTTGGAACCATACTAACGGTACTATCATTTATATCTTGTTGTGTATATTCTCTTTACAAGAACGCTGACCGCAAACGCAATGTCCAGAAAATATGCTGCTTTTTGTGTATCAAGGACCCCATGCAAAATTACGATACAATACCTCGCGACGACGACGACCCTGATGTTTCGAGGGGTTTGGTGGAGATGGAGGAAGCTAACCTCGCATTTAGTATTACGGGCGAGAGTGACGACGAGTTAGATGTCAATATACACGGTGAAGACACTCCACCAGAGAGGGTGAGTGTAGGTCAGTTTGATTTACACGATGATGCAATTTAATTAATAATTGTTAATTATTTTATTTTATTTTAATTTTAATTTCTATTTTTTTTTCAAGTTTAATCACAGAGTTCGCATGGTTCCGAAGCCAAACGCCTGGAGGCCGTTCGGTTTTCAAGTGAACCGGTTTGTGTTGCTTCTAAGTAGTTTGCAAAGAAACTATCCATACTGTCAACATTGGACAAGTCTAATGCTTCTCTTTCCACCGCTAATTCAGCGTTATGGATTCTATGACATACTGCTGTCAACGAAGAAGCTCCTTGTTGACGCAATAGACCACCATTACCCAAGTTCGCAACCAGATTGTTAACCAATCCGTCTACGTACACGTTGATGGTTGTTTCAGAATCACTGATGATTGTATTTAAAGCGGATTGCACAGCAGTCGTTGGTGATTCACCAGCGTATACCTTAGCATATTCCCCGGTCTTATGCGTGGAACTTGAGCCCGTACCACTGATTTGAGAACCTGAGGTTGATGAAGTGATGAAATCTTCTGGTTGAAGTTGACAATCTTCAGAGTCATCGCCCAATAGATTTTCATATTGGTCACCGACACCTCCACCGTTGTCACCAACGATACAGCGACAATTAACCAAATCAGGATTACCCAAATCTGTAACAGATGTAGCTTCGGCATCACGTCTACATTTACATTCGGATGGTCCATCACCGACATTGCCGCTGATACCTTGGCACGCATTGACCATATGATTCCAATCGTCACGTCCGGTTTCAATTTCACATTTTCGTTTACAATCGGCTTTAGCGTTGGCATGAGCCGATATGATTGCAATAGATTCTTTCTCTACTGCTACAATAGCTTGGGACAATGCACCGGATGCGGTAATCCATTCAATTTCGGTGGCATAACCGACCGAATTCTCGTAAGATTCCCAGCAAGCTTGGATGGTACCTCTACCATTGGTGATAGATTCATCGTCAGTGTCACCCACAAAGGCTCTTTGGCCAGTGAATTTCACTTTATGGTCGCGTGTTTCTGGAGCAAAGTTGTCCAAATGAGTATGCGCGAAAACTGAATGCTCTTCACTTTCGTATGAATTACTTCCAACAATGTGGGTATCAGAGTACGTGTGAGTCATCGTGTAATCGTCGATTTCTGCGGTGGAACCAACGTATGGCATATACGAGGCTTGGAAACCTGAGTCAATGTGTCTGGCGATATCAGCAAGATTGTTCCTGAATTCACGGACACACGCTACTTTACCTGGGAAGGCCAATAGGGCGGACGAAGAGTCTGCGATATTCTCATATACCGAATCAACGGATTGAGCACACGAGTTGAAGAAATTGGTACTTGTACTTGTTCTGGAATCCTTTGCCTCCTGTGAGCACACGTTAGCGGCTTCAGATGTACATTCGTCAACGATGTTTGCCTTGTCGTAACCCAAATATGAGAATTCTCTGGTCAATGACAAGAAGGAGTCTTGTACGCGTCCTCGTTGGTAAGGGTCTGGAAATGCGGCGACATCACTTGGTGATGGATTGTTGTGAACTGATAAACTCAACTGAGCAACACCAGAGCACAATACATTCACATCGCCGTACCCCAATTCTTCGGTTGTAGTTGAACCGGTTTTGATACTTCCGGTGATAAATTTCAATGGGTAACATTTCTTTGTTGGTACCCATGATTGTGAGAATTTGTGAACCACAGCGATTTGGTCGCTGGAACATGTACCCTCGTCTGATTTTTTCTTGTCCAATTCAGCTTGAATAGCGATAAGGCCTTGTTTTGCTAACAAATCAATACCATTGTATCCAGCCGCGTTGGAGGAAACGGAACCCGCTAAGATAACAGAGTCTATGGTAGCCTCGCTAGCCAGAGTGATACTACCCAAGAAACCAGCGGAACCCAAACTGCGTTTTACAGATTTGTCAATCGCATTGCCCAATGTGGCGGATTGAGAACCCAAACATGTACTGTAGTCGTCGTTGAATGCTGTAGCACCAACTTGCAACCAAGGTACCGTACTTTGACGGTCCACCGGTTTGAGGTTGCTCAACAATTTACGTCGTCTGAACATAGTAGATACTTTATCTGTCACCTCGTCTTGAATAGATTTCAAGTTCTTTGCTGCCCATTCCTTAAGACTGGTAACGCTCAATAAACGTCTACGTCTTCCAGTGGAAGAAGGGCAAGCGCCAGCACCACCGATTTCGGAATAAAGATTTCCACCAACTGCCAAGTGTGCGACATTTTCTGGCCAGCTCGAGCAATAAGCTTCGAAACCAGCTAATGTGTCAAGGAATGTTGCATCCTTGTCACTGTCCCAGTTTCCTACTGGGTAATTCCTTCGTTGGAATTCATAACATCCTCCATCTAATCCATTGTAGCAATGGAACGAACAGTCTTCTGGGCAGATGCTACTATCTTCATCGGTATCTTGATTCTGATAATTCTTGAATGTACCACATACGCCGTCACCACAGTGACAATCGATGGCACAACTGCTAACTGTCTCGCCTGCGTCGCATTGTCTGTTACCGCCAGTGTGCACACCTGCGCCTCCACCGTTCAATACGCCGTTTGACCATCCTGAACCAGTTGTATTTACCGTAGCTGCTACAATAGTTCCTCCGATAGCTCTCTTATCACCACGCTTACAGTCTGTTCCGTCTCCGTAGAAACATGGTTGGCCTGTAAGGGAACCGTAATTGGTTAATGCGGTGTTAGTTTCGCGACATCCATCTGCTGGGTCCGAAACTAAATCTGCGACACCCGCTACATAACCCTGAAGACCGTAACATTCATTGGTTCCAGATGAACCATTGTGTGCGATAGTTTCATGCACGTACGTGACTGGGACGCACCCAATTTGTACTTCTTGTGTTCCTCCGTTGGTCACGCAATCAAAATCATGAACGCGTTGGATATTAGCAATGACGCACTGTCCTACAGCTGCTTCATAATCGTTTTGGGTGGTATAGTCAGTCACCACTAGAGTGGTACAGTCGGTGTCTGGGTTGTTATCTACTGTCAGACATCCACTTTCTGCCGTGGCGGATACCTTTCCGCTTGTGGCGTTGTATACACTAGCAGATACAATGTAAGACAATGCATGTCCTGTTTCGCCTACAGTACCAACCTCCGGGCACCTACATACATCATTGCATAAGTTCTCTGCCACTTCAGCAGAGATTTGTGAGCCCTGGACTACCTCGAGGGTCGTGTTGATGATTGGTTGTATAGCTGCTGGGCACGAGCAGGCAGCTGGGCAACCCGGTTCCATGCTCCAGTCGATACAAACCGAATCAATCTTCGTCCTATCGTAGACATCTGTAGCAGTATCATTACAAGCGACCGGTGGGTTGGTCCATCGTTTCAAACTAATAATCTCGGCTGGGGTGTTAATGCCCGTAATTAGTTTAACAGAGGCACAATTGGCCAACAAACCGCTGTTTGCTACTTTACCGACAATGCCAGCTACAGCCACAAGACCGTCAGGTGTTACGGTAGTTGATGTACCGTTCGTGTGAAGGGTTGTAACATCACTACATTCGGTAATAAAGTTCAACGCGACTGCTTTACACACGTCGTGTTGCAAATCAAGAGTGCTAAAGTTAGTGTTAACTAAAACAGTGCCATCGGATTGGTCGTACATACTGTTCAATTCAGAACAGAAAGTAGCTCTATTAGCGTCGGAGACAGAGTTTAGCCCCGCTTCATTTAGAGATGCGCAATCAGCAGCACCACTGTCGCCGTAACGCGGACAACGGTAAGCAAATTTCGCTGCCGACAATGGGGATGGCTGAGCGTATTTGTCATTGCTAGTACTGTAACCATCGCACAATACTTCACAAGTACAGTCGTCTGGCGCATTAGTTTCGCTCTCACAGTTCAAACTGCTTTCGCTGGATGGATAACATGCGCATTGACCATCTTTATGAGGGTCCGTTGGGCATGAACTATCAGAAACTCCAGCGTTCGTGTTAGGACAATCTCCTTGGCAACTGAAACAACTCTCACCAGTTTGGAATTGGCCTTGGTATGCGTGGTCACACACTAAATCACCACATTTACAGTCGCCTGGGCAACTAGCAAACGTTTCTTGTGATGCTACGCTACTGGTTCCGTGGACGGAAATGTCACATTTACCATTGCCACAGAATGGTGTGAATTCTGATACGGCACAATCATCGTCTGCGATTGGGAATCCGTCTAACATACCCGCACCGGCCTTCTCGCCTGCTTCATAACTCGACGTGGTATTACACACGCACGGGTTCAACACACAGAATCCCGCAACACAATGTCCATCTGATGGATTGCCGTTGGTGTATGGTGCGCAATCCACATTCGAGCTACAACGTTCCAAGTCCATTAAGTTAGACATTCCTTGACCACAACAAGCATAGTGTTTGTGGTGCTCTAGGATGTCTGCTACTGGTACATAATTTTCAGTTACCAGTTCAGCTTCTAAGTCAACAATTGCTTTTCTCTTCAAGTCCAAAAGGACCTTAGCATCGTATTCAGCGGTACTCAATACTTTACAATGCGTGACATTAAGGACGCCCGAGTTATCGTTGATAACTTGGCTGTTTCCCGCTGCGGTTTTTGCCGCGTTAGCTGCCGCGGAGGCAACTCCCATAGACGCTTTTTGTTCTACGGCTTCTTGACAAGCAGCAAAGATTTTGTGTAGTTCGTCAATGTATTCATCATCTTGTCCTGCTACATCGTTTGCTAAGTTTCCATCTTGTACAACCGTCACGTACGCGGTGTACGCGTTGGAACGTGGGTTGATAGTCGTATTCTTGTAGTAGTCCAAGAATGCTGTCGAAGCATATTCAAGGGCTGCTGTACGAGCAGCATTACGTTCTGATAATTTACTTGCCTCGGTTGATTCCAAGTTGGCAATTTCTTGCGCACCGGAAGCAGTGTTGGTCAAATACAATCGTAATTTTTCTTTAGCTTCGTGAATTTGTTTGATAGCAGCACCTTCCATCGTTTCGTCGATTTGGTATACTTGACATCCTTGAGTTCCAATGGTATGACCATGGCTATACAAGAATGTTGCGCCTTGATACGTAGCGTCTGCCGTAGCTTTATTAGTTACTCCAATGTATTGAAGTGCGTCGGTACATAATTTTGAACCAATACCAAGGCTAGTAGCACGGGGAGTAGTGGCTACGAGACACGCATTACTGTCGTAATCCGTCAAGCAAGCAGTACAGTCCGCAACAAACGCTCTTCCTTCCGATTTACAATCTGCGTATGCAACACCGCCAGAAACAGCGGATGATAAGGCGTCACAGAAGGCCACCTCACCGGTGGTACAGATGTCAGCCAAATGACCATCGTCCAATAAATTCTTCAATTCTTGGATTCTATTTTCCATTTGTATAATGATAGTTTGGTCACTACCTTGTGTTTTTGCTTGTGCTACGAGACCCGAACAAGAGCATTGCTTCTCTTCAACAATCATAGTGTCCTGGGCAGACGTACTGACAGCGACGTCAGCCTCTAGGGTGCCAGTGATAAACTGAGCTTTGATTTCAGATATAGTCATATCATCAATACCAATTCCATGGTTATCGTTAAGCGCTTGAAGTACAGTGTCAGTGTTGTCAAATTGACAGTAACCTTGTTGTACCGCCGCGCATAGGTTACTAGAGCAGAAGCTTGAGGCACATTCGGTACCCCCACTACAAGAAACTCCATTACCACAGTTACCTTGGACCTGGCACGATGCCGCACCCGCTGGTGGTACACAGACATTGATATTTGGGGTGACAGAGCCTATAGCGCTCAAATCTTGACCGGTGGCCAAGTCACAATTTGGGTCTACTGGACGGTCGTCACCTCCCGCTTCTCCTTGTCCAGGTAGGATAGTGTATCCGACGATGGATATATTTTGGTTGGTGGCATATACAGCTTTACATTTTGATGCATCTACTGGAGTGCCAATAGTTGCTAGCTGTTCGTTGGTCATCATACAGCTGTGTGTTTGGAAACATGTCGTTTCAGCAACCTCACAATCGGATTGTGAGTCGTATACGTTGTTCCATTTTGGTAGACAGTTAGGGTTTACCTGTGTGGATGCCACGTATGGGAGAGCACCTGTCATTTCACAATCAGTGGTTCTGGAACAGGTGATGTCACCAATTTTACAGTTGGAACAGTCACTAGAACAGAAACCTGGTAGAACAGTGTAGTCGTACGTTCCGCGACCGGTGGAACTACCGGATTGGGTGAATTTACACCATTTCAAACCATCGTGTAAACAGTCACGTTTGGAATCGCTTTGTCCTGGGAACAAGCCATTTGGGTCGGTAACACCGTAGGTTGAGTAACCGTTTGGTGAATGACCGTATGTTGGGTGGGCATGGCTGACGACCTCAGGAACAAATGGGGTATTACCACCTCGACCCGTTCCGGTTGCTACCCATCCATTAGCAGCAGAACCACAATCACATATGTCTTGGCATGCTTCCACGACACCGTTATTATTGGAGATTGCCGAGATATAGCTATGAACAGTCGCGTCGGCAAGAGGGTTATCACAGATACCATCGTTGACATCACCGCCGCTCCTTCTGATGTGGCATGTAGATACAGCATCAGAAGCTGCGTCAGCACATCCAGTAGATTGCTGGGTAACTTGGTGGTCGTGGTGTGGGTCATACGTTGTATGGTGGTCTGCCTGGTGGGTCGATGCCGCGCTGGCGGTCGCCGAGTTGTCGTAGTGTTGCAATCTCTTTTGAATTTGGCCCCACTGTCTCAAATGACGCCCGCGCGTGCGAGATTGGTGGTGTTGTCTGTTCAAATGCAAGTTGGAGGACACGGTGTAACCATACTTTTCTGAGATGGCAGCACCGTATTCGCCGTCGTTGGCAAATCCAGTTCCAGTAGTTCCCTGGTCACATACTCCCAATGCATCTACTTCTGGAAGGTTGGTGACGCTGTATGCGGAGTTACCTGGGCTAACAGCCGAACATAAACCTTTGCTTACCAATCGTGGAGTGGTGGCGCCCAAATAATCCAAGATAGCTACACCATCTGAATCCCTTTCGACATCCCATTGTACTCCTTGACAGGTCAAGCTACACATGGATTGCCCGTAGGCTGGTTTATAGCAGCAATCGCTTTGCGTTACGCATGGGATACGAGCTGCCAATTCAGTTTGGTCCGAACCCGATTCGGTACCACGTGGTACACGACATACGGATAAGTCAGAAGAACTGTTGGTGGCGCTGTTAGCAAAATCGTTAATTTCTGCCCAATGGTCAACACTGTTAGCAATGGCTACATGGTCGATGGAACCTTCACCGTGGGACAAACGTTGATAACGCTTTGCCAATTTAACCGCATGTCGATGTCTCACACTGCGCAAACGGCGTGGTTGTTGAGATGCATGTTCAAGTACCGGATGGATAAAGTTAAATCCATGGGTATTGATAGATGGTCGGGATAACAAACGTCTTCCTCCATTACCTTGTGTGGTACCAGTGGTTGCGGTTTGTACATAGTAAGTGAATGTAATACCGTTCACTGTGAACTGATGCAATGTTTGGGTCGAAGCAGAAGGGTCAGTGCCGCTGCTGGAACCAGCACAAGCTACAGTTTCACCATACAAACTGTTTGGCGAAGGAGCACTAGTGTGAGCGCATATTGGCGCCCCACATCTCTTATCTCCCGCAATTGCCGTATGGGCACACGTGTCCTGGTAATAGGTTTCGCCAGCATTACATGAGGTGACACCATCGGAGGACAATACGTAATGATATTGCTGTTCACATGCTGCGCCGTTAGCACAGTCGCTGTGGAAAGTACATGCTGCGCCGTTGGAAGCTAAACTACCTTGTGCGCTACCGCCTGGGGCAGCTTCTCCTACACAAACAGAAGTGTGTAAACAGTTACCACCACAATCGATACCAGCTTCTCCGTTGTTATGTAACCCATCGGTACAGCTTGGGTCGACGATACAGACATCTTTACCGTTGGTACCTACGTGAGCAGATGTTGTCTCGTAACCATTGCTTCTGCGGTCACTATCGTCATTGTAAGTTGAGCCATCGTCTACACCGTCGGCACCGAACCATGAGTCACATACAAGGCCAGTAGCACAAGTAGAACCAACATGCCCATCACCGGACGCTGCTGTTGCACATTCGTCGTCTTCGTTACCCAAGTTGTAGTCGGAACATACACCAACACTGTTACATACTTGTGTCCATCTTCCACTGTTACCGTGTTGCGTTGCTCCGGATGGAGGGTTTGCGGTACGGATAGAGCTAAATGGTCTACAGTCAGAGTTTGCGGTACAGTTACCACCACTCAAAACGTATGCTTCAACAGCACATTCCTTAACAACAGAATCGTCATAAGTGTAAGTTACAGGGTCAGAATCTGCCACTGCTACACCTACATTGTATACCGTATCACGGCACACACCACTGGCGCATTCGTCGTTAAGTGTACAAACAGAACCGTCTGGCAAAGTCTTTACACATTGACCTCCAAGACCCGCGCCTGATGAGATAGCGTCCAAACATAGTGCTTTAGTAGCATAACCGTCGTAGTTCCCAGAGGCATCAAGAACGCACGATTTTGATGCTTCGATAGCCAAGTCAGCTGCGATACAATCAGCATTACGTGCTGCCCGGTCTGCTAGCCCGTCAAGGGTATCACCGGTTACCAATGCTTTACAGCAGTTGGAGTCCGCGGCGTAGCTGTTTGGCTGTCCATTGCTACCGTAACTACACCTAGTGCCAGCGCGCACGACCTTGTTCACATCTGCTAGACTAGCAATAGTTACAGCGTCTTTAACTGCGGCAACTTCCGCACAGTATTCGTCCAATGCGTCTTTAGCACCGTCGTAAGTTTTTGCGTTAACAGCGGCTTTCTTCTCGTTCAAATCATCGACTTCAAAATCGTATTTCTTTAATTCAAGAGCATGTTCCACTTTAGCACGGACCTTTGCCTCTACCAAATCCTGGCACTTGGTCATAACCGTTGCGTGTCTGTTCCTGAATGCTTTTAATTCGTTTGTCAAATCGCCGATGTGGGCCAAGATAACATCTCTGTAGGTCTCAGCAGCGTGAACATCGTCGTTCAAGTTCTTAAGTTCGGATGGGTCAATGTTCAATTGACTTTCGCGTGTCGAACGGGCGGAAACAGCAGTATCATATGCGTCTTCAGCGTCCGTGTACTCTTTGATTGCTTGGTAAATACCTGGACCGTTCAATTCAGAAGTGATATCATACGCATTCCCGTGTGGGGTTGCGTGTGCAACATAATCCGAACCATCGGTCTTTAAACATTGTTTTACAAAGTGTGTAATAGAACCGTCAACACAGCCGGTGACCGACCCAGCATCATCGTCACAGTCGTAAGCATCCGAAGTGTCCACAATAACTACGTCCAAAGCATCAATACAATGAATTCTGCGAGATTCGAATACAGAAAGTGATGAACCTATCAATGGTTCTCCTGTAGTAGCATTGACACCAGCTGCCGCGGTGTTCAAGTTTTGTACTTGTGTGCTTGATAGCGCTAGTTCGTTGTTCAAACCCTGAAGTGTGGTAGAAGGGCATCCACGACTATCGAGCACTTCGATAGCAGATTCACATTCAGCTAAATCGTTTTGGAATGCGGTCTTATCGTAGTTCAACGAATCAACAACATTATTTCCGTTGCTGTAACGATGATGCGCTTGGTCTGTCTCTACTTCATCTTCCGTAGCGGCATTGTCATATCCAGTTCCTGGGTAACCCTTAATGTAGCTAGCAGTACCATCAATACCGGCCAATGAGCCAAGAACCGATTGGCTTGGGATGGAACATTCTGCCACACGTAGTGCATTACCTGCTCCACCGATATTCGCGCCCACGTCGTCGAGGATTTCTGCTTCACAAGAAGCGGCAATCAATGTACTACGCTGGCTCTTGTACGTGGACAAGGTATTCAATCTGGTGTATACGCGTTGGTAGATATCTTCATCGTTGAAAAGTTGTTTGCGAGCTGCGCACGTCTCACATCGGTCAAACCTATCTTCAGATTCCCAGATACAGAATTCAACAGTTTCTGCTATCAATACCTCCAAACCTTCCTTCAAGTGGTCTACACGGTCTTCGATGCTCTGTGATTCGGATTCATAACTGGATGTAAACACCAAGTATTCCAAAATAGATACCAAGTTAGTAATAGTCTTGGCAGTACCGTCGTTGAGTACAATACTCAAACCGTCTGCTGAACCAGCACCGCTAATAGAGGCAGCACTAAACCTTCTCAAATCAGGAGTACTGGTCAATACGCCTAGCTCGTATACATCGGTGAACTGGAGAAGCTGCTCACCCAAGTGTGGGCATGCGGATTCTTTACCAATACGGGTGTTGAATGGTTCAGGCACAGTGTTGTCAGTATCGATGTCTTCAGTGAATGCAATGGCCAACGTCTTGTAAATAGTTTTAGCAAGATTGTTGAACTTGACAATATGAGCATTTACTTCAACGCCTGGAACGGCAGCTGAGTCGTATGCTTCTTTTAACAAGTTAAGCGATTCGCCCAAATCAATTAAACGCTGGTCAAGTTTCTGGCGCTGTATGTTGATTGCTACATCTTCTGGCGTTGTTGCGGCTTTCTCCAATGATTGTTTCAATGTATCACCTTGTCCCGAAACTTCTCGCAACTGTTCGATACCTGCGACATTCAAGGAGGTTACATCCGAAGAGCCGAAAGAGGCGTCACAAGTTGCGTCCAAAGCACTTCGGTAGTTGGTAATGTGCGACTTGTAGTTAGTCTTTTGTACTTTCTTTACAGCTTGAATGTCGTGAAGTAAGTATGAAGTTGCGTAGTCGATACGTGCTTTGTCCAAATCGGCTTGGATATGGTCGCACAAGTCTTGAATCTTTGGTTTCGCATCTTCTTCGATTTCCTTTCTCAAGTCGTGGCAAGTAATGTCGTACAATTCACTGTTGATGGACAAACCACTTCTGTATGAGCCTGTTTTACCGATAGAGGTTTCCCAGGCGGTCAATAGCGAACCATCGGTAGCATCACAGGATAACTGGGCTGCTGCGTCTTCAGGGTCCGCATAAGTCGTGTATATCGGGCTAATAGCCGTGCCTGTGGAATTGTAGTACGGGTTGGCGCATGCCTTCTTTACTATACCGTGACATGGGTGTGATGCTGGAATATTAATTCCACACAAACCTGTGTTGTCACCTTCGGCACAATGAAAATCAGCTCTTACATTAGGGTCCTTCTCTGCCAAGGTCTGTTCCGTGTGTGGCGCACCGATGTCCCAATGGATAGACAATTTACGAACACCCACAACGTCTGTAGGGCTACCATTAGCCGTCATTTGTGCTGCCAATTCTTCACATGACATTTCAAAAACAAATTCGTTTTGTAATTTACGTTGCAACGTACAAGTTCCAATGGAAGTAGAATCGTGGCCATCACAATAGTCACCAGCTGGCAAACTAATTCTCAATGGTTTGGTGTAAGATGCTTTACCGTTGGCAACATCGCTCGATGTATATTGATGGTCATGCGCATTCTTCGTCACAACTTCGCTACCTGACGTTATATTGTAAGAACTATCGATTTTCTCAGTACACAAGTCGGTGTATACACGTCTTACACAGTCACCGGTTTGTCCGTTCACAGTCTGGCCGGTAATAAGTGCTGCGAAATCAGCAATGCTACAATAATTTACTACGGCTGCCGTGCCTGGGCACGAGTCTACATCAGCGATGGCTTCTTGTGCTTTGGCAGAAGATGTCGTTGCCTCACCCCATCCACCGGAGCCATCGATAGCAACACCCTTGATACCCGATACACCATTAGGTCCGTTCAACAATTTGAAACAGTAGCCTTTACTCGTTTGAGTCACTGCTCCATCTGAGCCGGTTTGGGGCGCGTTCAATTGATTTTCGTAGTCGAAATCGTCACCTCCTTGCTGCGGTGGGCAGTCACCATTAGCATCAACCAAATACTTCTTCGGGCTACCAAAGTTGGAGTTGGACGTCAGGCGTTCTGTACCAATATCGGTGTAAGCCGTATTGTCTTCCTCGTAAATAGAACGTGTGATACCAGTTTCTACCTGTTCCATACTGCCAGGCAAACCTGCTGCTGGTACGTAAGTATTACCTGGGTCGCTAGAAGAATTACCAGCAGCATTGTAATCAATGGTAAGTGCCAAACCTGGACACCCGCCAACAGATATAGCAGATATCGTAGGCAAATCCGTCGTGTGGAATTGACGGGAAACAGATTCAACACTGTCTCCATTGTCTACCAAACGTAGGGCATAGTTATCGGCATATGTGGTATTTGATTCACTTACTTGAGCAGTTCTAATCGCTTCTTGTGCTTCTGCCAGAGCGGTACCAGTACCGGTTGCGGCACTAGTGTCGGTCTTGAAATCGGCACAGAACTTAGTGGTGTATGTGGGGCAATTGCCTTTCTTTACAGCTCCGTCAGCATCCAAACCATCTTCGAGTAAATTAAATCCTACACAAACTTGTGGCTGTGAATTAGTCTGGCCAGCAAGTTCAATAGCATGTAGTTTACCTGCGCACAATGAATCGGTAAAATCCTGATTGTACACGTCTCTCCATGACTGTACAAAATCTTGTAAATCAGTATGGTAAAACAATGTCGGGTTGGCTGCGTAGCCAGCCTTCAATGCCTTGTCCAGTGCTTTACAAATAATATTACTCTGTCCGTCACCCGCGACCAAGTTATTCACTACTACTTGGATTGGGTCTGATAGAGACAGCTTCCTACCGTGTCTACCTCCAGTAGACGATAGGGAAATCGTCGTCGTCTTCGCATCTTGATGAGAACTTTGTAACGAGCCTTTTTGCGTGGCGCCACTCTTCATACGGCGCTGCTGTTTTGCATGCCATGATTTAAGAAGAGGGGAAGCGTCAGCAAAAGCTATCATCACAATAAGGGATATCGCTAGAAATTTGTTCATCATCGAGTTATAAGTAGCCTAGTAATGATTTATATACTGTAGTTTTTGAAAGTTAGCTGAATAATTATTTTAATGTAAAGCGTCTTTCAAGTTGTCCCAGAGGGGTTCGTTACTGTAACTTTGCCGGACCGGTTGCATTCTCAATTCTTCTCTCGCGTAATGATATACAAATTGTGCTATGGTAGTCAACGCTGTTTTTGCCTCTTCCGATTTATTTAAATCGTCACACCCACTAAATGGATTTTTAACCGCTACGGAAGACCGGTGGATTTCATCCATCATAAACCGTAGTTCATTCATCAAATTTTCTTTACTAATGGTATTTGGTTCAGGCACGCTCATATCGTATACTCCCCACCCACTATATGGTTGCTCGGTCGACGTATCTTCGCTGGATACTCTTGCTCGTTTGTTGCGCCGTGTAACCGGCTTGGAAGGTCGGTGGGCTTTCTGCTGTTTTTGTTTGTAAAATTCATCCGGGACATATGGCAGAACACAATATATATTGTCTGTTATTTGTAATGTAATCCTATTGTTCTCTGGTATGGAACCCAAGTGTATTTTGGGGAAGCATACACTATACAACCTCTTGGGCAACACTGTCCATTGGTTGTCGTTTCCATACAATTTATGACTAAACTCAACGGTGTCTTCGCGCTCTATTTTTGTAATAAATACATTGCGGGGTTGAATGTGTTTCTTCAATTGTCGCGATTTGGTAGAACATTTTAATTGGACACCTGGGTATACAACGGATTCAGATGCTCCGTCCGACCTATCTAATGTTTGCCCATAATACGTTGAGAACTGGTCTTGTTCGAGTGGTGGGAGTGAGAACTCTGACATGTTTAGTTTAAATTATAACGGCTATGTTATATAGTACGAATAGGTTTCGAATATGTGGGATGTATTTTGACTTTGATAAAAATAATATAAAACCAACTCTTCGTCATGTCAAGATTATCTTCAAAAATGCAATCCTCCTTATCTGTAGACGGTATGAGCCGTTGGGCATGGTCATCATTTTCTAGAATTAAGGAAGCTGACACAACAGATTGCGTTCAGCACGTAGTGTGCCGTATTCCTAGAGATGCATTTCGCCAATCCGCAATGACTTTCGGCGAGATTAGACAAAGTAGCCCTGTCGCGCGTTACTGGAACATGACATTTCAATTGTTTCTCGAAATGGTACGTCAAGTGCATAAAACTATATTGAACTCCGCAGAAGCCAAAGACAATGTACAAGATGTATTCCAAAAAGTATACTTGGAATGGATACCATCGGAACACGATGCGGAAAAATCATGCGAGTACCGACTCCATGCTTTCCTATTCACCGATGAAGCACAAGCGAGCTACGGTGGAACACTACACTACATGTTGCAACAAAACAACATGGCAATGGAAGAATCACTCAATCGTTCTGCCAACTCCAGACGCCCAGATACACTGGCAGCGTTGAATGACCACCAGCTCCACCTCAAAGTAACGAGAGAAGTCTACTTTCGCAACGTTTGTGGGCTTTCGAACGGACACAGAAAGGTAGAGAACAACCTCGATGCCGTCAACAACCACAACACCAACCTGGCCAAATATGAAAATATTGCCAACCCTATTTATGTTTGGTCGTTGAGAAATGCCTGCGCAAACTGTAAAAATCCAGAATATCGCGACGATTCGGCTCATATACTCAACGGTAAATTCCATTTTTTAGATACCAAACGAGTGATTCGATTGTCACCAGGCCAATATTATACCAAGACCTTCTGTGGCAAATTCTTACCAGACTACCAAGCCTTCGTAGACAACCACATCAAACCCACGCGTCATATAGCATTGCCACATGGTTTTGATAAAGCTGGGGATGACCAACCAGCACTGCCTACCAACAACAAAGACGCACCAGTACGCGATAACGATGACCGCCTGGATATGAATGTATTCGGCGAGAATGATATATCCACCCTCAGCGAGCAAGAACAACAGCGTTTGGATGCATTCACCTCGCGTTCTGACTTTGCATTAATGTCTGAGAATGCAAAGAACCAGTACATTGCGGACGTACAACCCCTAGAGGGCACTACTCAGTTTAATAAACGTTATATGGAATACAAGGCATACGAGATGGAAGAACTCAAAGCCAGATGCCTCAACCCCGACGCCAATATCAGTGAGAAAGGTAAAGTTATTCTCAAATGGATGGAGAGGCGTAATCCTCCCGCCTATAAGAAATTGTACCGTTTCGACCGCAACCTGAGCATATTCGCCAACCGTGTCATCAAAATCATGGAAGAAGCTGAGCAGTATTTCCTGATATCTACTGCGCATCGCGAATTCTACCAAGTCATGCATGCAAGACTAGATGCTTACAGGCGTGACTTTGGACTTCACCTTAATATATTTCAAACGGGTGAAGGTGCTACTTCCAAATCTTTTCTATTCGATTTGATGAAGGAGTGTAGTATACCTGGTACAATAGACCAACTTACCTACGAAACTGCCAAGGCAAATGCGGTAGATGGTAATCGTAATGATGTTATCACGGTATGTCACGAAGCACCGCCTGGTATGTTCCGCACTGCTAACAATCGCAACATGGACAGCTCTGCCGAAGCGATGTTTAAGGAGCGTTTGACTTCCAATCATGTATCGTGTAAGACTTACCACCTGGACGAAGCTACTGGACGTCGGTCTCAACGCACTACCAAGTCAGAATGTATTGGTGTATGGATGGGTGCAACAAATGACCCACAAGACCAGGTAGAAGAAGCCCTTAAAACTCGTTTCCACTGGGGCAACTTTGAGAAGATTAAGCGCCCAAACAAAGATATTGACGACTGTATCAACGGTGAACGCGCTTTGTCCCGTACGGATAAGTTGGCCCGCGACGAAGTTATACTTGAATGGCAGGAAGAACAAGCGCGCGTCTTCTTGGTCGAGAAAATGATTTGGTGCCATATCATTAAAGATGTAGAGATGTCCGCATTTTATATTATCAAACAGAAATTCAAAAAGAATTTCGATGGTAAGTCTGTACGCGAAGCAGAAACTCGCGACTGGCAGCGCATCTTTATCTTCGCTCGTATCCAAGCTATCACTACGGCGTTGGCCACCGTATTCCAAGTGAACGGTAATGGACTCAACTACCACGGTCAAGACTGGGACGAAAACCAGTTACTGGCTATAGAGTCTCATCTGGTATGTACCGAAGAGATGGTATACTTTACACTGACTATGATGGATTCGCAGTTTGTACACCCAGCAGAGCACAAGATATTGCGCAAAGTATATCTTGAACAGAGCCAGACCAAGCTCAGGTTTGGTAATCCTACGCCGGACGATACCGACAATACCAGCTTCAATTTCAACTATATCAAAATGCCAGGCACGTTGATTAATATTTCCAACCATATCCAGTCTATTATGGGCGGGGCGGAAGGTAAAACCAGTGCTAACAACATTAAAGCGTACCTGCTTCAATTGTGTAGAGCTTCTGTAAAGTCAAAGCAGCACGTACTGCCCGAAACTGCCGACGATAAAACCTGGCCTGTTGTGGTCAACGGCAGTCGCCAAACACGCATGACATCGGCATATCATACTGGCGATGCGTTGTACATTCATGTTAAATTGTTACAAAACCACAAGGAACTACAATATGACCCGGTACTGGACACTATAATGAAAATAGAGCACACACACCAGACTCCGAAGACTTGTCTGGTTGCGCGTCGTTATTTCTATCCAGGTGCTGTAATCAAACAGATGCAATATCATATATTCAAAACGATACAGAAAAACCCTGTACCGGCCAATATTAAGAATGGTATAGATTCCAACACTATCAAGTACAACAATGTACTTCACAATTCAGACGAATCAAAGCTCATACTTGGCATGGACCAAGCTGAGGACGAACAGGGGAATGTTATTAAAGACGAGACGCGCCAAAAAGCACAAATAACCATAGCTATGGACATCGATATCTGGGCAAAGAAGCAGCGTAGTGAGTATCTAGGCGCGGTCCTTCCAGATGTAAGCGATTGGGGAAAACGCACCGACATTCGTACCATCTGCTACCCCACTGGTATGTGTAAAGCTATAAAGTCTAGAGACGAGGCAGAGGCAAACAGACTTGGAATAAAGATTGTGCCCCAGAATTTCTTAACGCCTGCCCCGCCCTCCAAAAAGAGAAAAGCCGTACAGGATGCTGTAGGTGGTAATAAATCACAAAGAATTAGCCAATACTAAAACTGTTTAAAAATTTTATTTAATGTGGCCGCATAATGCGGGACTATTGAATCGTTCATATCTATAAACTTATTGGCAATATGGGATATCATGCGCTCGTATCCTTTGTTAGGTGATGGCGTATTGGCTATAGTAGACGCCAAAATCATAGAATAGTTGGAACAATCGAATGTTGCTTTTACATGTTTATACCATCCATGGGCACGTATCATAGTGAGTGGTTTTTTCGCGTGATAAAGAAATAATATATTTTTCATTCTATATTTTATTCCTACTATTAGTTTTTGTGTTAGGGCTGTATTCAGAGCTACCCATATTGTAACACGCACCGGTGTGTCTGTTCCTACAGTCTTTACGAATCTCTGAAACTGATTTTCTATCACTATATCTGTATTAAACCCATTACTGATAAGGTATTCCGTTGTATCCTTAGCGTCCATACCGGAAAGCAGTATGATATGCAACGACATTGTGGATTCATACACAGCGTCACGATCATATATATAGATTATAATAATAAACAGAATGGGCAAAACCAATCCAAAGTCCAAGAAACCCAAAAAGAAGAAGAAGAAGAAGGTATTGGTCAATATCGATGACCTGAAAGCCCCAGAAGGTTATCAGCGTCTCGACGTAGGTGGACCTTATGACAAGACACCACCTTTCGCACTACAGAACGTTGTAGCCACCTTCAACATTGGTATCGACCGTGTAGATTTAAGGGATTTGGCGCTAACACGTCCATTTATAGAATACAATCCTCATAAATTCGCAGCTGCCACTATGCGAATAGCAGAGCCAAGGACTACGGCGCTAGCCTTCGCGTCGGGCAACATGGTATGTACCGGTGCCAAGAATGAAGCATTGAGTAGGCTGGCAAGTCGTAAGTATGTTAGACTGTTACAGAAGCATGGTGTTCCCGTTTCATTCCGCGACTTTAAGATACAGAATATCGTCGCCGCTACCAACGTCCAGAGAACTATCAAGCTGAACGAGTTAGCCCAAGCGTACGGTCCCTATGTCTCATACGAACCTGACTTATTCCCCGGTCTAGTGTTTAGAACTACTTCTCCAAAACTTGTATTCCTCATCTTTAGGTCTGGCAAGATAGTCATAACGGGTGCTAAGAAGCGCGAACAGATAGCATCCACTTATGACAAGTTGTACCAGAATGTAATTAAACACTTCTTCGATGTGATTGGGAGCAGTAGTAGTAGTTCAGAGTACCGTACACAACTGAGAAGGGATGTACACCCACCTAATTTCTTTGACAAAATATAGGTACATAAGTATAGTTTGTATAATAAATGAACTGGGAAACTATAGCTTACATCGGAATATATGCCTTAGTGTGTTTTTTGCTCGTCGGAATCATGTTATACGGCTGTGCCAAAAACCACATTGAAGAAGCTGGAAAATCGTATGAGATATTGGATGAGGAAGAGCCTGTAGAGTTGGAAGAGATAGTATCGGACGATAGACCTGTAACAAATATATAATATTATTTTTTAGTAAAAAAATCGTGTACTACACTCGCTATTAACGTCGGGTCGGTGTTAATTTCTCCTAATGTCTTTTCAAACCAAGGTGTGTTCGACGGAGGGAACCAGGTCTTGTTTGATTTCTGGTACTTACGAGCCATGTCGCGGAATCCATTCATGCCTATTGATTTCAAGTGGGCCGCCGCTTCGGAACTGGTGGACTTCACCCGTTGAATGGTAATATAAGCACCACTTGGTGAATTTAGAACAATTGGTTGAACTACAGCCTGGTTTTGGTGTTGTGGTTGTTGTTGCGGTGCTGGAATTTCTTGCTCGATTGGAGCCTGTGAAGCTACGGGGCATTCAACGTCGTTTGGGTAATTCTCTTTAAACCAGTTGGTCCATGACGCTAGCGCCCCGTCTCTACCTTCCAAAGATTTCTCAAGGTATAGTATGCGTTCTTGTGACAGGGTTATCAACTGCTGCATTTCTGTAGCGTTCATCTTCTTGGTGTTGGTCAGCTTAATGCGTTGGTATTCCTTGTGCAATGCTTCCATAGGTTTGCTGGTAGGCATGTGGCGTACACGTCTCCACGCACTGTAGCGCGTGTGGTATTCCTGTAATTTTTCTTGAATACATGTCTCTGTCCAGTCCGTTAACGATTCGAAAGTGCGTAGTTTGAATACTTCCACCGCATTTCCTACTGGTGGTTCCCATATCACTAGGTGGATAAGACCTGCTGCGGTAACGGTTGCGCTGAATTTATTTTTTTTAAAGGTGAAATAAATTTTATCGTTCGGGTTGAGCTCAACCGGAGACTGTAAAATTGCTGCGAGTCGTCGGGCCATTGTCAATTTAATATTTATATAGAACCATTCGGGAATCCACATATTCTGTACATATCTGTATATATTAGTCTGATTCTATAATCAGATGGCGTGTTGTACCTGTTATTGTATAACGCAAGATGAGTTAAGTTGTGGACATTGTTTTTGTAAAGACTGTGCAATAAAGTACATAGATACGAGGTGGAAGAGTGGTAGGATAAAGATAGCGTGTCCTTTGTGTAGGAAGGACCTCGAACTTAGTTGTAGGATATCGGATGGAAAAAGCATTTTTAAATATGACAAGAATATATATTTTAGAATTTCACCTTTGGGTAACCTTGAAAATTTACCGGATGGATGGCAGGATTGTCTGTGGGAGCGAGCACGGACGCCGCCTTACCGACTTCAACGCTCCGTTTCTGCCTTTGTCCGTCCGATTTTACAGGTAGAGTCGGTCCAAGACAAACGGGAATTAGAATACCGGCAATGAAACCCAGCGACAATACGAAACCAACGCCCCATGCCCACCAAAAGTCTTCCGGGTTGACCTGTACCTGGTTCCACCACACTATTAAAATATAAATAGCAGTTATACCTGTAGAATACGAAAACATTGTCAAATGTTCCTGTAATTCTGTTCTAAGTACATCTTCTTGTTGCTCATTTAATTTTTCATCTCTTGTAACCCACAGACTGACCATAATCATGACCGATATCTTGGGCGCGTTGGCGACGATGCCTGCCCAGTTGGCCGCACATGGAAACTCTGGCGAGCAGTCTGCTAGGTAAGCTGGTAGAATAACGAACCCGAATGTTCCTATCACTGCTCCAATCAGCATCCAAATCTCTTTATTCTTTTTCTTTTTATCTTCCGGGGTTACTGCTACACAACAGTTGCTAATGCTGAACGATATGGCTCCCGGTTCAAACTCGAGTCGTTTGTGTGACATAACATCAATGGTGGTGATACCTATACCTACGAAGCCGGCTACGAGCGACCAGAATGGGTTCGCATATTGTTCTAGTAACCATACTACAAACATTGGTATTACTAACGCGCAAAAGATGGTAGATATAAATATGATGGTTTTGGTTCCGTCTGTTATGTCCACACAGCTGGTCTGGCAACAGAAATCCTTATTCTTTTCTGTACCTGGTAATAGGTAGCCCAGAATACCTGAAAATGAAAGGATAAATACACCGGATATGAGTATGGAACCGAATGCTGTTTCTAATAATGTGCTCAACGCCTGTTCGTTTGTAGTATACGTAACGGCGAGAGTGGTTGCTAATGCTGCCGGTAGCCACGTGATAGCTTGGCCACGCTTACCCGATTGGTTGATAAATAATATCAATAAACATACAAATACTGAACCAAGAGCTGCTGTTATTAATACGGATTCCCAGTCCATTTGCTTGCCTTGACTATATAGCCACGTGGTTGAACTTATATAGTACACTATGATGCAAAGTGTTCAACTCTTAGACGGGACAATGGAGAAGCGGCTATACAAGATGGAAGCCGGAATAACAGAGCTTGACGAGAAGGTGTCGCTCATAGACAAAAAAGTAGACCATTTGGGCAATGTTCAGATGGAAATGTACGACGACCAAAATAGAATGGGTGAAAATTTATCCGCAGAGCTGCGGCATCAAAAAGAAGAATTAGGTAGATGGCAGGGGGAAATGAAAAAACAAATTTTATCACGAGGTAGATGGTATTACTATGGTTTAGGTTTTATATTGGTCACTTGGTTCATGTTGATGTTGAATTGGATATTATCACATTAGAGTCTTGGGTCCAGTATCCAAAGCAGCGTCCGTAGAAACAAACGGACCAGTAGATTTTGCCTTATGCTCTACGCGGGCGAGAGTCTTGGGTCCAGTCCCCAATCCGGGGGGTCCGTAGAAACAAACGGACCAGTAGATTTTGCCTTATGCTCTACGCGGGCGCCTGTGATGTAAGACACATATTCAGCCAAACCACAAGCATTTACTCCGCGTTTTAACTTAAAGAAACCCCTGTCTCCCCAGTCTGTTCCCCATGAATTTTTAACTATCCAACTATCATGTGTGTAACCCACGATGGCAACTGCGTGGTCGATATCTGTACCGCAGAGCGACTCGTCAAAGACGCCATCGACATAATTATCTATATAATCATTTTTAGTATCCATTCCTATAGTAATCGTCCCGTATTTGTACAGTAACGCTGGAATCCTTTCTTCTATATATTCATTATCGTCCAACCCCTGTACATCGTACGATTCAATGGTGATGTGTGATGGAGCAAGGTTGTTGCTACATTCTTTCTGGTACATGTCAGCGTATTCCATCCGGAACGACATTGCATGGTCCTTACCGTATTCAAAAACGTATTGCATTAGACCACCGTCGCACCCGTCATTCGGTGTGTCGTTTGTAGATGTGCATTCGGTAATCTCTTTCGTTGAGAACGTAGGAGGCGCACGCTTGAATTGGCGCAAATGGGCATACCAATATTCGACCGCAGCGGCAGCAGAATACGCAAAGCAGTTTCCACAACTTCCCTGGTTCAAGGGTTCAGCTACCCTGTGATGGTCTCTCAAATCATACTCATTGGGAACACTTGATTTTAAACGCAACGGGTTGCCTCTTCCGTGACGGTTGCGCGACAGTTTGTATTGTCCACGCGTTGAGAAGGCAGTGTTGATTGACTTCTCTGATTGCAATATGTCGCTCCGCGAGGTGAATCCAAACCCATGCCCTAGAGACTGTGCGACTTCCAACCGTTTGCGTCTTTCTAGGTATTCGTCGTGGTGTTCGTATTGTTTAGAATACTGTTTCATGTAGTCGCAAAAGGGTTCACCCTGTTCTCTACATGATTCGTGTGTAAACAAGGCTACCGCCCGACTCAACAAAATGAATCCGATTACTAGACGCATATTCTATACTACTAGTAACATCCCATATATAGTATCAAAGGCATGACCTACGTAAATCAATCGGATTGGTCCAACCTCCAAAAAATATGCGACGGTGTAGAGCCATTAATTATAACCACCCAATTACCATGGCAAGCCCATCATGACGGCACTTTGGTGTTAGGAAACTCGTACAACGGTCATGTATTTTTAAAAATAATGTGTCACAGGGAGCCGGAAATGTACTGTCTTGGAAATGCCAGAGGGTTGGTACCGCCTATATTTCTTAAAGATTTTAAGCGTGAGAAGGTTGTATACCAACCCAAACCTGTAAATGTGTCTTACATCGTGTCTGTTGTCATGCGTCGTTTTCAGTCCCAATTAATAGAGAGAGAAATACCAGAGGTGATGCCTATAGACACTGAGAATTTAGTTCGCTCCGTCTTGCGTTTTCTGTGCGAAAGGGAGGGTATAGTACAAAAATGGGTAGTGATGGAGCAGTTGCGAATCAAGTCGTTGATAGACCATTACGACTTTAATAACTTGAGATTAGTGTACCCAATGCTGCTATCCAAGGAAACGTGGGAGAACGATATAAAGAATGCCTATTTCAATACAAATATAACACCTCTAGCGGTGCCAGATACAGACGTGTTCCAATGGGTGGTAGATACAGTAAATAATTTTTAAGACTATAAGAGACTAATAATAATAATAAAGTAATGACTTCTATATTCCAGAACGGTGTATTCCTAGGTAATGTCCAACGTTACCTATCTCTTATACAACTCGTCGTATCCTTCCAAGTTCTCTCATTAGTATTCGACCACGTGGACCCGCCCGTTTACTACGAAGCGTTGGCGGTTGTCAACACATTGTTTAGTATATTCGCATTTGGATACTTTGTATATCATTGTAATGAATGCAACTTACAGCAGTTCATACTAAATAGTAAGAACACCATGCAATACATGTTAATGTTTATTGTTCTATGCCGTATCACGCTGGCTGCTCTCTTGTTGGAGATGTATATAATTGAAGAGGATGAAACATACCAATTCAACAACAAGACTATCTTTTTAATGGCCTCGATATTGGCATTCGCAGCGATAGTAATAGCAACAACCGCAACATACTGCGGAATGAGTAGGAAACAAATAGCAAAGGCAGTAAATAAAGAGACTGCTGATAACAGCGCAGTAAAGGTCCTGATGAAGCCATACAGCCGTGGGCGTAAGAAACGCGAGTCCGCCGAGTTAAACTTCGGTTTGCCAGTGCATTCGGCCCGTGTAGGTCGTTTCAGACGTTAGAAATGTCATGCATAGCTTGTTTGAAACTCAATACCTTTGGGTCGTAGGGTTCTTCCAGGTCGATATCTTCTTGTGAAACATTACCATTTTGTTTCTGGTGTCGTTGGTTGTCGGACCATTTGGTACCACACCAACAGATGCACCACAATAAGGCCAAAGCGATACCGATTATGTATAGTAATTGTAGCATTTTTTATTAGATTAGAAGTTATATACTATTATTTTAACAACTAGAAGGTATGTATTCCTTTAATGATAAATATATTTTTTGAAGCTTTCTATGTATCAACTTCATTCGGTTGGACTCCTCTACCACTGCGTTATTTTCGCATCCAAATACAGACCAGTACAAATCATCGATTATGATTACCCACTTCGTCATGGCCGAATCCTGCTGCTTCGGATGTAGACAGTGTGGAAAAGCGCCGGAAAATTCCACTAACAGTTGTAAATTTTTAGTGCGGGCTATGCTGTATTGTAATTTGGAACTCGATTTCAGTTCGTCAAGGTCCGCACCATCGGATTCTTGTATATCGACGGTGTCAAAATTTGCAATTACTGTTTCTAGGTCGTCTAATGTTTTTCCTATATCATACAGCACCGAACATTCGACCAGCGACATTTGATAGATTCACAGACACTCTTATACTCCGGACTATAAACCCTCTCCGTTCTAGACTATAATGTCTGTTCTTATTTCATATCGGGTTGCTGATTTGTATAGTGTGACAGTGGACTTGATGAATGTGTTGTACAATAGTGAGTGGAAACAAGAGATGGACCCAAATTGTTCTGACGATTATTACTTTCGTTCGATAGAGAATATGCACGTCAAAATCATGGTTGATTCTGAAATTCAAAACTATCCCAAAGGCCCATCCATACTGTTTACCATAGCAAATAGAATACTGACAATAGAGAAAACCCTGATTGGTGAAACGGACGCGCTTCCGGATGCTATAACGGTGAGGTATCTAATAGAGCGGTCGAAGAAATTAATTGATAGCCTTTCGTCCCGGTCCAGGGAGTATTTCTGTGTCATTTGTTAATGGTACTGGGTCGTAATGAACTACCCATTTCTTGTAACATCGCCTGTATATTCCGTCTGCTAATATATCGAACAGCATAGAGGTGTATAATAATATTAACCGCCCGTGTAGTGTAAAGCCATACAGCGGGGAAAATATATGTATGGCGGATATAGCAGTCCAGGCGGTTGTTTGGCCAATTACACGACATATTAGTATCGATATGAGCCATAGGTGGGTCTTCAAGAATTGTGGGTCCGCGCCTTTAATTAGTTTATATTCACTGTACACCATTTTTCTATTTTTATTCAAGAAAGTTACAAAATCTGCCATATACAGGATAAAGGAGAGTATTGCATGGTTGGGAACGGATAGCGTCTGGTGTAGAAATGGCCACGCGAAGAAAGCCACCCATATAAACGTAGATAGGGTTTTATGTTTTAAATATTCCATTTATTTTAGAATTAACACTTATATAGTTTAAAGAGAAGCCGCTCTATCTCTGCTCCACCTTTCCCGGTCTTCCAACGCCATCGTGGTGTACTGGCCTTTACCGTCAACGTCCAGCTGTTTCCATTCAGCAGCGATGAATTTCATCAAATCCCTAGGAGATACCTCCTTGTGGTCCGCGGCGATGCGAGCTCGGTTCAACTTCATGTAAAAGGCATAGGCTGTGCGTGGGCGCTTCGGTTTAGACGCGTCGTACGCATCCTTCAGCTTCTTGTACTTCTCATGGTCAACGGCAGCGGCATCGTGGTACGGGCGTTTACCGTCGTCGGTTAATCCACGCCATTCTTCTCCAATTATTTTGCTTATTTGTATCATGCTATGTTGAGGATTCTTTTCTCTGATAACCTTCCTACGCGAAGCAGAATAACGCATAAATGCAGTTAATGGGCGCTTTGGTTTGTTCGGGTCTACTTTTTTCTTTGATTTCACTCGTGGCATTGTAACCAATACAAACCCCCCCTATATAGTAGGTTTATATTTTTTCAAAGGATTCGGGGAAAGGCAATGCAAAATGCCTATTTTTGGTTTGCAAATGATTTGCCGGAGTTAGGCTTATTAGTTCGAACTCGTGCCGTTTACGACGCCGATGCCACGCTCTTCTCACGTACAAGTACATATTACCCACAACTGACAACGCATAACATTGCCCTACCGTGGCTCTATTAAACAATGAATCGAAATCTAATTCTGACAACACATTTGGTTGGTCCGCTTTGCTACGTTCATCTTGACGGTCCAAAAAATGTGGAGTAAATACTATAGTAAATACCAGTTGGCTTCCTTTGAAGCGGAGGTATTCGCAAGGACGACGTACAGCAGACATGTTGTAAATATCATAGCGTGACATTAATAGGCGATTAATCCTAGAATAAGTGGTATTACACCCAACCCTAACATGGACACTAATAAGACGACAACTTCTCTCCAGAAGAATGGAAAGTAATGTTTGACTCTTCGGACGGCAACCTCTATACATTCACCACAGGTCTCGCTGTGTAATTCGTAATCATATCCCAGTTTACTCAGTATCTTGCTTGTATATCCTGACGCTGGAAATGTAACGACGCAGGTGTCTGGAATAAAGCCTTTGTGTTTCATCCAAGCACAGTGGTGAAAGAAAATTTTATAATCAAAATCTACTGTCATATGAACCATTTTGTACAGTGTGGTTAGAAATCGCTGGTCGTCGGTACTTGGCTCGTATTTGAGTTTGGAAATAAACTTTTTGATTGCTCCACAGTACCCAATATAGGAACCACCGTTGATGATAGGGTCCGGGCCAAAAACTCTCCACCGGTAATAAGCACTTATCCACCAGAAATAAACGCTCGAGGGCTCGCAACTGAATACCATTGGTGAATTGAACTCTTTAAATTTTTCCACAATGATATTGGATTTGGCCACTACACAGGAATCGAAAGCGTCCGTTACCAATACTATTTCATCGTCTGGAATTTTATGAGTCTCCAACCATTTGTATATGATGGTCCAACGCCATCCAAAACCCTGCCACTTGTCGCCGAATCCTAGTACTTTGAGGGAGCAATTGTTATTTTCACACGATTTCTGGAAAATGTCCATCATGCGTTCATTGTGAGTAGCTACGCTTAGAATTATCATTGATGATAATAAGTATACTATTTATATTATTTTTAGGTCTTTTTCTTATCGAAAGGCGTGGGATTTACTAATTTGGTAACTGCCCATTTGGCCTTGTTCACCTGACTATCTACCAAGTCCAACACTTCCGGTTTGTAAGTGGCTATCAACACCCGCACACCAATCACAAATACATCAAACGCCAACAAGGTGTAAAGACACCATTCCTTGTATGCCAAATACGTTGTCATCTTCACACCATTGAAGGAATAATACATGTTTGCCGCATCAGAAAAGAAGAGCAACACAGACAAGAAGGCGCCAATCACATGTAGCATCGCGGGTTCGTTCTGCGTTGCGGTGTAGGAAAGTATGGGGTCCAGTACAATATGCACGTATATCGGCGTTGCCAATGCGGAGGCTGTAGTCTGGTCTGCGGCTAAAACAATATCGGAGACTAAAATGCCAATTGCGAATGGTAGCGACCATATGTGTAAGAGCCGTGCTCTGCGTTGTAATATATGTTGTTCTACAGCTGGTTGAGCCTTTAATTCGAGGTATCCTGTCTGGTCTGTCAACGCATTGTATTGCATAAAGTCTAGAAAGATGACAGCGCCCATAAGACTGATAGTGACCATGTCTTGTGGTATGGTAGAGAAGCACGCTTTGCTTTGGTATATGTCAAAGCATTTTGTAACGGCTTGAAACATGAGGAACAATATAGTACCGTCTAGCAACCACGCTAACAATTCAAAATAAGATGCGAACCTCGAAAATACCGTCACGAGGGCAAAGGTAGAGACCATTATAACGCCATCAATCAGCGTGTGCCAACTGAGCATGGGTGTTAAGTTGACAACGGCACTGGAGTAAGAGCCGCACCACGCCAATATAGCTTGAATTAAAAGGAAGGTAATAGCACATCGAATGCGTATATCGGTGGTAACTTTATCACGAGCCGATAGTTCGGGCATGTTATGACGGGGGTCATTCCCTTTATACATCTATTAACCTTCTCGATTCTCGCCTTTGGTAAGCCAGCATCAAGGTTGGTTCACGGACCACTATCCAGGCGTATCCGCTTATCCACACCATCCAACTCTGAATAGCGACCAATACTACTGCCAATGGTAAGAATAAGCTGCCACCCAGGCGAGTCAATACAAACAAACCAATGTATATGGTACTGATATGTGCCAAGGCGGCCAAGGCGAAGCATGTTTTCCAGCTAAACTTGAGCTCGATAAAGGCCGGCCACCACAAAGCGGAGCATATATGGACGATTAATAGGGAGATAAAGAGCGGAGGATACTCCGGCACTGTGCATATAGCGAGCAGTGTAGTAACTAACTGTACAGTACATATGTATACTAGATATTTAGGTTTAGGTTTGCCCTTTAAATCGGTCAATGAATACCACGATGACGCGTTGGGTTTAGGTAACCATGTGATACCCTCCCAACGGTGCGACCATATGATATAACGTGCTAGAGCAAAACCCCATATCCATCCAGTAAATGCTATGAAGCGAAACATTCGGCATATATGGAAGTGGATAAACGGTCATATATAGTTTGAATGCTACGTGTATTCTCCTCAATCCATGGCGGTGTAGGCAGAGGCGAGTTGGAGGCAGGGCATTTGTTGTTCACCATAGGACGCAACGATACTATCAACATATCTTTCATGGTAAAAAAACGTCCCGGTTGAAACTTTAATATCCAATAGATAGCCCAACACACCCAACCGGCTCTATCCATCGAACTGCACAAATGCGTGTTGAGAATACATCGACTACATTTAATATTACGAAAGATTGGATTGTTCTCAACGGTTTCAAAATACTCGTGTTTCTTCATGGTTAACTCTACAAACAACCCTCTCACAATGGGCGGCGATTTATTAATGTCCAATTCGTACTCGTGGAAAATAGTAATCGTTGTGTTCGTGATAGTTACGTCTATAGGTGTATTAATCATCATATCGAACAACCCTGACAACGCATCGTTCCATTTGGTATTTGGTTTGGGTTTCCAAGACCATATAATCCATCGGATTATATCGGGATGGGCTACCAAAGCATTCATTGTGTATTTTATATGGATGCATATATGATCGTGACGATCATATATACCCTATATAAGAATAATAACCTTTAATACTCTATCATGAATCTATCTAATTGGAGCAACTTCGACGCAATATACGACCAACAACCACCCGCAAAGAAACGCCAACGCAGGAGAAAAGCCAGTAAAACGACTGAGACTGAGAAACCAGCAACAGAAACGAAAAAGACACCATTTACACTTACATCGTTGCCTGTAACCAGCAATGTATCTGAAGAAGAAATACCCGAACTAATGCAAGCGGCCCCAACGCCAACTGAAGAACAGCAAGGCACTGCTCAAATCGTAGCGGAACAGATGTACTTCAACAGACAAAATTCCGATTTTTGGCAACGTGATGACTTATCGCATTTAAGACCTTACGACTTTCCCTTCATCCGTGGCATGGTTCAGATTGCCCCACAAGATACACTGTCTCCAGAAGATACCAGACACAAAGAAACCGCCCGTGCCAAAATTGAAGTAGTCACCAGGGAGTTCGAAGAGAAAGCGTTGAGAGAACCAGTAGGGGACGAAAGACCGTGCATCATGCAAGAAAATTGTCAAGGCATGCAACTAGCACAGTGCAAAGACAATAGATTCGTGCTGCGTGAATTCTTGCTACCATCCGAAGCTGAAGAAGCCAAACGCACCTGTCAATGGCCAAAGGAAGGTAGACTATGTATATTGTGCAAACGAGCAGAGATTGCCCGCGCGTACATTAACATACGGGCCGATGGCATGGGCGTGAAGAACAATATGATTCTACAAGACTACCGAAATATCACTGGTGTTCCGGGTGAATATATCCTGGACGATTGTATTCTAAGCAGCGCATCTATATTCCAAGGATTGTTGGACCCTGTTGTTCTCCATATCAAATCTGGATACCGCGTAAAGACTATCAATGGCATTCGTCACTTGGAACAATGGAGAATGAAATACCCTGAACATGGCCAGAGTTTTCGGGGAGGGACCAGTCAGTAGAGGAATTGCCTGGTCCCATTTGTCCCTTTATGTTAAACGGTGAGATTTTAAGAGAAGACGAACCGATGAAGGTGCTCAAACAGTGTTACAATGGTACGAAATACGAATGGTTATTTCTTGGCGAGTTTACCGACCGTGTACACACCTTTGACTCCGCATCCCTGCCTTCTGTTAGTGTATGGCCCGAAACTGAAATCCTAGCTGCTGGAGAAACAGCAACAAAGATTTTAAACACGCTTATCACTATCATTAACCAAACCGTTGAATGTATCGAATCCTCAAAAGACAAACCACATTACCAATCACTCATGCGATACTTTGATGCACATGTACCACTCATGTGTGCGTTCGAAGATGAGATGGGAGTTTATGGTTTGCTCAGCGATAAAAAAGCTATCGAACTAGCGTCCGCGTACAAGCCTCAACCACATGAATCTATGCACGAGGGAGCTTTGCCGGACGTAATATCAGAACTCATGAAGTGTACCTACTGGAATGAAACAAAGACAAAGATGCAACCGGTCGTGCATCTTCTATGCAAGGCTCTTCCTCAGAGGTGCCAGATTAGAAATCTACGTGAGATAATATCAAACTACTGTAAGCAAGATGACAAGGTATACGACTTTATGAGCAAGACCGTGCTGTGTAGTATACTGGGAGCTTACGAACACTCGAAGACCATACTCAGTTGGAAAGCTAGAATCGTAGTCCTCAGGAGGTTTGTTTACTCGCCTCCCAACCGAACACAAATGCAAGTCTTCCTATTCGGTGGGTACCAGCATTTCTTATTCTATGTCATTAAAGAATTCCTGACCTATTCCATTCGGCTCATACCTTCGTTGTTTGAAGAGATAAGAGAGACGTACAAGTGGGATATCTTCGAGAAGTGCGTGCGCTCCGCAATGGACTCCATGCGTACAACCCTGGAAGATAATATCGTGAACAACGGAGCAAAGCTTATACAAGCTTGGTTAACGCACGCAGAGCCCATGTTGATGAACATAAACAAGCAACAGCTAGGTAATTTATTCCGTCCGCAACGATTAACCTTCACTCAAACCATACTAAACATGTGTGAGCGCTTGGACGAAGCCAACAACCAAGCCAAACCGTACGTGGTGTTCACCCGGGAAGACCGCGACCTGATGCGTGCTATGGCCAAACGCGTGGAGCGCAGGCCTGACGTGCCAGTGGAATGGTTACGATACTTCAATGTGAAGAAAGAAGCTATAGAAACCCTCAAAAATATACAGAAGCACTACCATCAAAATGCATTTCGCGCAGATGTGAAGAAGTTACTCAACGACGTATCACGTTATGAATTCGAAGCAATACGTGAGTTGTTTAAAATATTCTGGCAGGTACACCACCAAGTGCGCGTGTTTCCCTTGCCCAAACACTATTATATTGCACAGATACGAGCCCTTCGACGACGCTACGAGATACCAGATGGAGTCCCGATGGGTCCCAATGTTGGAACAGTCTATGCTTGTCTAGCTTGTCATACATTCAAAGCCTTTGTGGTGAAACCAACCGACAAGGTAACTAATTTATTTGCCAATGGTCATCATAAAGTTATTATAGATGACGAGACACTCAAGTGTTACTGTGGAAGGCGTAGCGACCAGAACGATTCGAAAAAGCGACCACGCGTGGCCATACAAGAGTTCATGGGTGAATCTGGAGCAGAGGCCGAAGAGAATGGTAAGAGAGCCCGTAAGAAGTCATGGAAGATGCGCCGTAAGAAATACATGAACGACGAATGCGCACAGACAGAATGTCTCAAGTTCAACATGACAGGTTCATTGTTCCAGTTCTACGGCGTGCTTTATTTGTTCTGTCCATTGTGTGCTTCTCCGACTATCTACGACCCTCAACAACACGGGGCGCATGGTTTGCATTGTGGTCAGTGTATGAAGGATGGTCAATTTTATACCCGTGTATCGTGCGTTATATGTGGTTCATTGAGGGGTGCTGCTAAGTGGGACACCATAAGCTACATCGACGATACTAGAGAAGGTGTTCAGAAAGAGAGGAGTGGAGTGATATGCCAGGGATGTGACCGCCCATGGATTCATTCAGAGGGTGCGCCGTACGTTTTATCGGTTTTAAAAACGCGGTGTACTAGAGTATAAGGGGTGTGTATCTCGCTCGATATATATATGTCGAACGTAAAAGCGTCAGTGTACACACCACCGGTAAAGACAGGTCCGGGTATAGAATTACCAATACTGGATATTGAAGTGGGAAGTGTAAAGAACTATGTTATTTATGTTTTAATGGTGTTAACGTTAATATTATTTATTAAAAAGTTAATCTCAACTGCCTGCCGTCGGCGCGACCAGTCAGAGCAGGTAAAGTGGAAATGATTTCATCTACATTCCACCCATTCTGTGTTAATTTCTTCTTGTCGTAGAAACCGGCGGCCATCCATTGGCTCATGTTAGGATTGAAATACGTTTTGATATCTTCGATAGACATCTTAAAGGCTGAAACGCTAGCTACATCCGCACCCATGGCTACAAAGGTCTCCCAATTAAAACCCAAATCGTTCAATTGATGTGGTGTGTATTGTAAATCGGCCAACTCGTTTAGTGACATGTTTAGTTTCAATAGCTCGTTCGCGTTCAAATTTAGACTATGTTTTGTTTGTGACCAGTTAAAATCCCTCAAATCATGAGGCTTAATACCCATAGCTACCATATCTTTCCACTTGAAACCGAATTGTAACAATTGAGATACCTTGGCCTGGCTTCTCAGATAGGTCCAAGTCATCTTTTCCTGTACACAATCTTCGGGTACGAAACCCATTTTCTGTAGGTCTCCTAATTTATATCCTGCTTTAATATATTCATGCATGGTGTCTGGTGCGGAGGCGAAGGGTGAAATGGCTGCCAACAATCTCTGAAACCAAGTCGGTTCAACTTTGGGGTTCATCTGTCTGCGTTTGATACGAGCCTGGGTGTTGGAAGCTATAGAGATTTTCCTATCGTCACCCAAATTGGGCTTTAAATTAAGATTCTGTACCATAGAACAGGTAGGACACCCCGTCGAGAACACGTTCTTACCTTTTAGAACGCAGCTTAGATGAAAGCGGTGACCACAATCAAAAACCGCTACGTTTTTTCCGGTCTTGTTCAATTTTGTATGGCATATAGTACATCCGTTATCTACTGTAGATGACATTTATAATAAACATAACTTTATATTTATAGTTTAGGTTTCTTAAATTTTACTTTCTTTTTTTCTTACTCTTTCCAGCTGCTCCGATGGCTGCCGTAATTCCAGGCGCGCTCGTACCTGTTGCACCTCCCCCCGTCAAGTTCAGAGTTCGGGATGAGATATCGACCTTCGTCGCCGTGGTAATACCACCTGCTGCAAGTGGGTTCTCAAGCAAATCTAGAACACCACCACTATCACCCAATAAGTTCGTGTGTGGTTTGCCAGCGGAGCCAAACACATCGTCCAGCGCCTTCGCGGCTACCTTCATCTGTACGAAAAGAGTAGACAATGAACCAGCGGCAAGGATTTGATATGACGGTTCGCCCGCCACCTTGGGCAAGCCAGACGCAGCCACATCTGCCCTAATCCTCGTATTGACATCACTGTATAAAACGTCTAGTAACTCCTGTTGTTCCGTTGACGAACCGCCTGAGGCAACGGCTTCTGACAGAGTTCCTGCTCTTGCTTCGGAATACGCGGCATTGATAAACAACTTAGCTGCTGCTGCGTCCGCCACTTTCTTCGCCAGTTCTGAGCCCGCAGACTTTACCATGGCATCCAGGCGAACATCGTTGGCCAACAGGTATTTAACACGCTGACCTTCTTCAAATTTGGCAATAGCACCGCCAGCGCTGAGTAGAAGGTCCAAACCGTCTGCACCGCGCACTTCGTCTATGGCTTTCTGAATTTCAGCTCCTTGCAAACGATTGACTAACTTATGATAGTTGATGATACCTTGATACCTTTGTGTCAGTTCCGGCTTGGTAGGAGAATCGCCGTCCACCAAACGGCTTAAGAATTGTCCAACAACAGAGTCGCGGGCATCGTCATTTCCACCACTGCTCGAAACGCCAGAAGAGCCCAATGAACCCCCGACAGTTGTCGAAGTATAATTCATCCTGTGTAAAATAACGTCTACTGTGTCGCCTGGGCGAGAGTATGAAATGGCTGTGCCAATAATAAATCGGTTGACAAGTGTCATGTCTTTGTAATCCTCCAACATATCGCTATGTGGACGAAGAATAAATTGAAGCTTGTCACGAGGGACACCCTGCTGGAGGGCACGTTTGTAATGGGTTCCATTACCATTTTGCCTTAAAAGTGGTAAGTCCATGCAAACCGTTTGCCCCGGATAGACTGTTTCCGTCCCGTTATTATATAACGTATTAAGGCCCGCTATGGTCGCTACAAATCCCTGCTCGTATACATCACGTGCTGGAGAAAATTCAGTAACCGCAACGCCCATGTATTGGATAGTGCCTAGGATAGCACGACGTACTTCGCGCTGGTCAATAGCACTGTTGGTTGTCGTCTCTAGGAATTCACTGTTTGCGTTGTTGACTGGTGCCGATTCGGGCGCTGTCAACCCATTGGCAAATGAGAATACGTGTAGTTCTTTGTCATTGTATCGTGCGTTAGCTTGATTTGATTTTGCGAGCAATTCGCCTTCCATTACGCGGAAACATTCATCGTTGGAAGCTGCGCGAAAGAATGGTTTTTTGACTCGATTGTACTTGACATCCTGGTACTGGCGGATGTCGTATCTCACATTATAATCGAATGAAGTTGGTCTTGCGAATGGTTTGATTCTACGGCGTTTTGCGTTGGGGTTGTACATTGTATGTTTGAGGGCTCAGACATTTATATAGGTGTTAAATACTAATTATGGATTTGATATAATAATTTATTTTAGATTCGAACAAAGCACTCCATACGGTCTAGTAATTTCCCGGTATCTGTTACCTGCTGCGCTTTAATTTGACGCTTGACCGGTGTATTTTTGAACGGCAAATGATGAATAACAGCGATTGGGATTTTATGTAAGCACTCCTCAAACTTCTTATTGCCTCCTGTTTGTCCCCGTCTGGCATATCGACCAGTGCCCGGTCCAGCCCAGCTATCTGGCTCAAGCACTGGAATACATTGCAAGTAAGGCTCGTTACCTACGCGGGCAGGGTCTGTTTCATTTACTAATTTGCGGGCGCCATCTGGCTCAAACAGAACTTCACCGCCTGCTGAAATTTCATGTTTAATGAATCCAACCCAAACCACTTGGCCCTTTTTCAATTCTCTATTGCCTCCAAAGGCACCAAAAGCTGCTCCGGCATCGTTGGACCAGTAGTTAGGCAATCGGCATCGACCTCTAACCGTTACATTTAGTAGGCGTTGGAACTGGCTACCAGTGTCCATATCATTAAGCATCACACCGAAGAAATGCCAGTCCTTCTTTAGGTTATTGAATCCTTCGGCGTCGGCGCGGTATCGTCGTTGACCTTGTACACCGCCAATACCAACTTCACGCGTTTCTCGAAGCAGTTGATTCAATACCGGCATGTTAGCTACCACGTGGAATTGATTACGTGAGTTTACAGAAACGTCTTCCGCCTTCACAAAGAGTATATCACCTTCATCGTATTTCTTTTCCCATTCCTTCTGGAACGGGCGGCAAAACAATGGTGCTGCTGCGGTAGAGTTAGTTTGTAAATCTGTAACAGAAGCCCTAATAGAAGGATTTTGCAACGATTGTATAGTCGGTAGGTTGCGTTTACGCGTAGCAACTTGTGTCGCAGGGATACGTCCCTTAGAGATGGCACCGGGTGTTGGAGCAGGGCTGCGTAGTGAATTTCCAAAGATTGAGGACATATTAACTTATTAAATATTAAAGTCTTATTTATAGGTGTTTTATGAAAACGAGTAAGGCGTCATCGACTTCGTATTGCCGGTCGCCCCTTTCGATAGAGGGCCTTTGTAATATTTTATGAGGTCCATCTTGTGTTTGGATAGCTGTATCCATTGTTTCACTGCGGATGTATTAATCCTGGTTTCACCAGTTTGATTATTTCTACTTAATATATTTTGTTTCCTAAAGTGATATTGCATAGTATCTACAAATCGTATCTCGCCCGCTATTACTCTCTTGGCGTTTACACGGTGTTTTGAAAAATGGTCCCTACACATCTCTGGTGTGATTGTCGGGGCTTCCAACCCTTGCTTTTCGAGAGGTTTCTGTACATGTTCTGTAAACATCTCGGCTTGTAAACGGTATATATCATCGTCTCGAATATTACCTGTCAAAGCTGTATCTATCTCTTCCATTTTACTAATTATTTCATGCGCATCTCCCGTACCACCATCACCATGCTTACACAGTGGACAATTACAATCTATACCATGGTCTTCCTCTTCATCGTCGGAGAATGCACAAGGACAAAATTCACCTTCGTCATCGTCTTCACCGTCTCCTCCAGCGGGCAAATCCAACAAGTTGAGCGCCATTACCGGTCAATGATTTACCTTTATAGTACAACATACCGCCATCGTGCGTCTTCCACCATACCTTGTAAGGATGTATAAGAACCTTTTAGCAGCTGTGCCACACATTCCTTCAACTCCCCGGACACGAATCTGCTAATCTTATCCGGTGGAGAGCGATTGTCTCGCATGAAATATTTTGCCGCCCATGGCTCAAGTTGGAGTGCGAAGAATATCAAGGAATGCTTGAGCAAACGGTTCGAATCCCTCACTGCCAATTCCATCATCCGTACCATGCGTTTCGAATTCGTAGCATTGTCTTCGGTCCTGGTCTCTTTGAGTTTTTTTACAAAGTGTTCAATGGTATCTTGTAGACATTTTGGGTCTGGGTCCATAATAACACGATACAGCATGTCTTTGTCCATTCGAGCGTCTTCAATCTTTTCCATGCGTTGGTACAGATGAGGGTATTGTGAATCGGTAGTAGCTGCCATGGTTTGATAATCCCATGACGACATACATGATCGTAAATAACAAATCCGGAGTAATAAAGCGTTGTGTATCCCTACAATATGAATTTAGATTCTTTTGTCACGGTAGTAAAATGGTCAGTTCAAACGAAATATAGTTTTTTCACCCCGGCCCAGGAGGTTATAAACGCTGTGCGTACGTACAATACCATACGCGTAGAAAAAGCTAAGAAACTAGGCGTTGGGTTGAACCCGGAACTTATCACACAGTTGCGAAATTGTAGATTGATAAAACAGTTAAACGCCTGCCCTGTCAACGCGGAATGCGTGATAAGTAAGAATGTATTGGATGAATTGTCCGGCCGTTTGTTAGTGTTGCATTTCAAGGGTGGTACAAATATAAAGAGTGTTCACCAACGTTTTATTAGTCAGATAAATAAGTTTTACAATATTGTTCATTTCGACGATGAAATTTTTAAAGCCTTTGGTGAGTGGTACAAGACCAAATCTACCAGTTTTGACACTATCAACACGGAGAACATTGAGAATTTAGCAACACAATTTTGTGAATACAACGATGGTTCCAAAATAAATTTACTCTATGTGAAATTCAATACTATTTGCGATTTGTAGTATACAAGGGACGCACAATCACTTAATATGTACTCTTTTCTATTCGTAATGGCGTGGTGGATGGGTGACATAGGAATATTGTGGTACTTATTATTCATCATGTGGCGAGGAAGTACGAATCAGTCGGTGGGCTATGCTATGATACTGGTATACGCCAGGCTGACACAACATTCACTGCTCTTTATACCTTTACATTTACACCTCGTGGCTACCATGCTAACTCACATCATCATACTTAACATGTATGTAGGGGTCTATATCGCGAATAACAAGAAACAAATAATGCTTGTAGCCGTCTCTTTGTTGTCTATCGTGCCAAATTACTATAACCCGAACGAAATAGAAAAATGGAGACTGATGATTCGAGTGGCAATTTATTGTTTTATCACGTATAGAATACAGAAAGAACAGGGTCTCCCGATATCAAAATATATTATGTGGTCATGGATATTGTTTACACATGAAGCTAGTTGGGTTTTTATTCCGTTCCAAATAGTATATGACACTTATAACTATAAAATAATAACTAATAGTATGGTTTAAACACGCCTACGTTTTAATGGCGACTCAAAATTTTCTTCACTTTCATATCCTGCTCCTTCCATGTCGTCCGAACTGACCTCGGAATCCGATTCCAACTCGAACTCTGATTCGCCACTTTCGTCCGTTTCGGACTCGCTCCCGTCGAACTCTTCCTCTTCCTCTGCCTCGGATACTTCACTCTCTTCATCGGAATCGTTGGGTCCCCAATCGTCATCGGCATCAGCTTCTTCGTTTTCGGATTCAGTTAACGGGGCGAATACACCGCGCCAGTCTTCTACCGAACCACCATCTTTCTTCTGTACTTTGAGGAACCGACTCCAGTCGTACGGGTCCGGGCCGTTGTCGTAGATGTCTTCTGTTATGTCTTGCAAGTAGGACAGTACACACTCATAGTCTTTCTTGTCGAATACGCTCGTAATCACTTTATGCTCCGAATGTAGGGCGAAAGATACGTCGAAACGTGAGGTGCCAGGTGTGTTACGCTGAATCACTGCCATAGTTAAATCTTCATCTTCCACGCACAATATTTCATTACCGTAAGCAATAACCAACTTACCATCGTCTTCGTTGTAAGCAGTGACAAATTTGTTGTTCTTATCGTCGTAGCCAGATACGCTATTTTGCATTTCCAGCGCAGACGGGAAGTAGTCCTTCCAACCAGTCCAAGTCTCGTCCTCCTTTACGTTGGCAACACTCAGCTTGGTCCAGCCGTTGGCACACTCTATTAGAATGTTCTGATTGTCTAGAATGATTTTTTTCTTGGCACCGTTCAAGAGATGCATCTCACGAGCCCCTGTGTCGTCTTTGGTTATGGAAGCGAAGACGTAATCGTCTGGGTTGTTATCGGCTTTTATTAAAGTTCCAGTTTTTCTCGTTTGGTTGGTTTTAAATGTAGGCATTATATCTTGTCAGACACCCCTTATATAATCTCTTTCCACGATTTAAATGGATGAATGTCGATTAAATCCTTCTCTGACTCATTTAAACCACTTATATCACCGAAGCAGTCGTCACAACAGTCATTAATACCCGTTTCGACCAGTCTGCGCTCCACCTTTGAGCAAGCTTCTGGGCATATATTTTCCAACACACTGGAGAAGCTTCCATGCGAACACACTTCGGGTTTAAAATATGTAAGAGCATTGACCACGCGAAAGCAAGAGTTTAAATAACATTCATCCTGGCTTTTAAAATCAGCCTCAATGGCAGCCCATCCCAACCGCAGCTTAGGGTCCTTGAGCACCGCCGCGACGTGTGTCATGAGTCTCATCCTATCCACCTTCCCCTGTTTACCATAATCTAGGATAAGATTCTCTGACAACGCAATGCATTGTGGCATGGCATTCATCTCTTTGCGCGCTGCCACCCATTTCATCGTTTCGTCCGCATCCATGGCTCGCAGAGTTTCGTCCCATTCCGGACAAATAATGTCTAGTGCGGATGTAACTTCCATGACCTCGTTCATGATAGCTTGCACGTCAGAATCGGAACCAACGGGATGATGAGTATATTTCACCTTGTATTCGTTTCGTTTTCCACAGTGTTTACAGAACACTCGCTTGTTGCGGATGGTCATGGCGGCGTGACCTTTGAAAGCGTTCACAACCGATTGCATGTGTTTAAATCCGCATATTTTATGGAAATTGTACTTTGTTGTTTCGCGCGACATGAGTATCTTGATGGCGTGGTGGGAATATACTAGAAGCACGTCCAATAACAGTATCGTTGCGAACAATATTTTCATTTAGAGATGACAAACGTTGACTATATAGTCTCACTAACTTAACGCATATGCTGTCTAAATGGGCGTTAACTTCGATGATGTTTCTCTCCGTATCTGGCGGTCCGATTGGTATGGAATCGGCCATGGTTGGGTCGAATATTTACGCTATCATGGGAGTATGTCTATGGTTATTAATAACCTACATGATACCCATCTCTCAGATGTCTTATGAGATGTGCATGATGTTCGACGTAGAAGAACCAGGCGGTGGGCCTGTAGGATGGGTGTACCAAACCTTTGGTAGGCGTCTTGGAATAGCCAACGCAGTGTGGGACATATTAGACACGCTCATAGACAATGCTATCTATCCTGTTCTATTCGCAGATAACTGTGCGGACATGTTAGGAATCAATCCAGAATACAATCCGTATATCAGTTGGACAATGATAGCGGTGACTTTTCTCATAAATTATGGAGAGGTACAGGGCACAGCTGCCATATTTCTGTGTCTTTTTATTGTATCTCCATTTGTTGGTATGGTGTTTATTACACCTATTGAGAACATGTATACCCAAACGAACAATGTCATCACATGGGCTTCGATACAGCAAACGTTTACCGTCCTCACTTGGTCCATAAATGGGTACGATATGGCAACTCCATACGCGCACAACGTAGAGGATGTGGAAAACAGCTACAAGTTCGCTTATTTTTTTAACAGCGTTGGTACGTGGTTGATGATGGTTGTAGTTTTCTCGTTGGGTACATATTATATACACGACCCCAACGATTGGGTAGATGGAAGTTTCGTAACGATGGCAGATAAAGCCGGGGGCGTTGGATGGCGATATTGGATGGGTACTGCTACTTGTGTGGCAGCATTTGGCGTTTTGACCGCCGAACTCTGTTCCACGTCCTATCTGTTTGTAGGACTTTCCAAGATGGGTCTCTCCGAGCGGTTTGAATCTCCCTCGTTCAATTTGGTGCTCAATGTGATTATTTTATGTTGTTGCGTGATGATAAATTTGGACACACTCATCGAGTTGTCCGCTTACTTGAACACACTAACGCTTCAATGTGAGATTTTCGCCTGGTTGTATTCTCACCCGCTCGAGCATCGAAGAACTGTGTATGTTTGTTGGCTAACACTTAACAATATCATGATATTGGCCTGTGGTAAGACTACATGTATTGTCGCTTTATTTGGTTCTATCGGATTGGCGGTGGGTGCCATTTGGCTTACCGAAAGGAGTATAAACAAGAAAGAAGTAGAAGAAACTCAAGAAGAATGATACAGAATTTAATCGGTATATTTCTGGTATTCGTGGCATCCACCGCCTCTAGCGTGGGTATGAATTTCCAGAAGTTAGCACACCGCCAAACAGACTACAATGACCCTCGTACGTGTCGAGTAATACGGCAGGAAAAGCGCATTGACAACGTATACACTAGACCTTATATGGTGTTGGGGTTTGTACTGTCTATATGTGCGATGGTGTGTGATAGTATGGCTTTGTTGTTCATAGGAACAACTATGATAGGTATATTAGGATGTATGAGTATACCCATCAATGTGTTTGTATCTAGGTTTTTACTATTTGAAGAAATTCAAACAAAAGAAAAATACTTTATATTACTTATAACGTTAGGCTGCGTTGCCTGTGTTTTTACTGCTCAAACCCATGCACCGATAGAAACATTTCAACGATTTGCAAAGATAGAGACTGCCATATTCATATGTATTATGTGGACCCTAGCTGGAATCATGTACCTGCTGTGCCATTTGGTAGATAAAATTCAATATCAATTGGTATCGTTAGCGGTTATATCTGGTATAATGGGTTCGCAATTCGTGACGATGGGAAAATATCTTCTGGATATGATATGGTTATTACAATCGAATATGCCCTTACCACCGACCATGCAAATCGTCGGCGTGTCTGGTATAGCGCTCCTTGCATTGCCTCTTCAGGTTATTTTTCTGAACAGAGCATTGGAAAAATTCAACGCTACGCACGCTGTGGCCATATTCCAGTGTACCTGGTGCGTTCTAAACGTCACACAAGGTATTATTATATTCGGTGATATGGCTAGTGTTTCGACAGCAGAATATATTATATTTATGTCCGGGTTTGGTATGGCGGTAATAGGTGTTATTTCATTATCTAGACAAATTGGAGCTGAACCTCTTGCATGTTCCGACCGCAGTCCATCATCGACTTCCCTTTAATATGGCGGTACAGACGGTCTGGGTGTTCAGCCGATGGGAAGTTTTCCTCTAGTAAACCACCAGCTTTAAGCGCGCCAATCACAATTTCAGAGCAATACCATCGAGGTGACATGCCAAGGTAAGTGTAGAACATGGGTTTAGGAGCTAGCAGGCCCGCCCAGTACATAAAATAACCCATATGATTAAATGACTCACCTACGTGTGAATTGCAAAATTGTTTCATCGATTTAAACTGTTTCTCTGTGCATTCCATCGACCTAAATTCCCACTCTTTACGACTAAAACGTTTCTTGTTCATATGTACCGAACCTGAATATACTATGGAACATGCGTCGCCATAAACTTCGGACTGGTTACGAAGTTGGTTATTTTTAGGGATAAAAAGCAGTTCGGCGTGTATGTAAGGTGCACCATTGCGCACAGCACGCGGAGCTACAAACGCTGCGGCCGAATTTAGCCACGATTCTGCTAGCACAGAGCTGTCACTGCGTACAAAACATACCATTACTTGTCTCTTACTAGGCATAAATATAATATATATTATTATCCTTTTATACTTTATTACATTCAATCATCATTATCCGAGACTTTGTAGTAGTCGGACTCAGAAGACGATTCTTCCGACGACGAATCGTCACATTTCGCTCTCACTATCTTCCGCCCATGCGGCAAATACGGGCTTCGACACTCTGTCTATTTTTGAAATAATAGTTGCCAAGTCATCCGCGTCGTCATCGCTTGTAGAGGATGCAAATCCACCACTCGCCGACGTCGTTGCCCAAGCAGCTTTCTCCACACTCTCATCTCCAGAGGATGACGATGCCCAGTTGGGAATCATTTGGTCCACGTCCGACATCGCTTTGAGCATTTGCTCGTCGCTACTACTACTGGAAGCTGCCCACGCTGCTACAGTATCTTGGACCCAGGAGGATGTCCACCCACCTTTCTCGTCGTCCTCTTCTACCACCAAGTCTGTGTCACCTTCCGTACCCGATGTGAGCGCAAAGGTCGCTGCCATACTCTTAGCCACCATTAAAGAAGAACGTACCGGAGCCGTAATATTAATAGCTTTTTGTGGTACCATGTTTTGAACCTGCGAATCGGACACTTTCGTGTAACCAAGTCCAGCGTCGGTTGGTTTTATGTCAGCAGCGGTGTGAGGAACTTTGATAAAGCTCAAACCATCAACAGAGATATTGGCATATTTCGCAGTACCATTCTCAGCGTAACGTATAGTAACGTACTGACCACTAATGACCGCACCAGTACTATCCTTCACTCGCCCGGTGAGACCTTCGCTACCGACCATCACCACATCTCCCATGATGCTGGTGACGTCGTACGTATTCTTGTCATCGGCCAAATTGCGCGAGGTGGCGCCCGGCCGACCCAGCTTATTCAACATGTCTTCTAGGACCGCCTGACTGTTGATATTACCGGACACCTTGAACATCTCCAAGGGGTCTTTGGGAGTAAATTCTGCCCGAAACAATGAATCCGGACTGCTCACAAACGTTGGCGGGAATGAATCATCGTTGTAATTTCTGAAATTGTTTTCATTCCTATCGCTAAAGCCCCTGTTCAAGTCCTGGGACGTCGTCTGACCCACGTACGCTTCCAATTCGTTAGAGAATTTTTCCATTGTAGCCCCACGCTGTACATCTTCCACAGATAGTTTATGGTAGAGTGCCACGTATTGTGATTTACGCAGGCCCAAGGATATGGTGTTTATATCGGTGTTTACGGTACTTATCGTGCGTAAAATGTTGTTTGAGTCGTCCTCCAATGCTGACACATCGTCAGGGTTGATGCTGATTTCGACCGCATCCTTATCAATTTTGTAGAGCCCGTCACCGAAACTAATGACTTTGCCTTTGCCATAGGTGCCATTGTTGAAGTACATAACTGGCGTATTGTTCTCCAATCTTGGTAAGAGATTTTCCTTGTTTACGGTTAGGATGTCTCTCCCAGAGACAATCTTTACTGTATCATCTTTGTTGGCATGGTATACACCTGTTTGGTATTCCTTGTATCGACCCTCTGTTTTATACAACACTGTAGATTCCGCCTTGTTGGAGTACGGGTTTACAACAGCTATATCCGCAAACAGAACATTCTTTACTATGCCGGTTGTATCGTCCGAAGATATCCTGACATCCGCGACCACTACTGCCTGGTATTCGCTGTCCGACTTGTACTTACCGAAATTAAAACGACCATTGTTCGCGCGGGTGCTCTGTAATAATTTGGTTTCAGTTATAATGCTGTCGGTCAGCGATTTAATTTTCGCAGGGTCGTTGGCTGCCGCAATCTCCGTGGCCCTATTCGCTTCCAACTGGACAAGCGCATCAGCCATCGTCTTTTCTTTAGCAGCGTTAAGTGTCGTTTTTAAATTAGCAATATGAACACTTTCGATACGCCCACTAAGCCCCACCAAAGATTCAGGGTCGTCAAATACTATTTTAGCATTGCCAGCGTTGTCTAGGTCCACCGAAAATGCGTCTGAAAGTACTCTTAATCGGTTACGAACGGACCCATGGTTTCCAAACTTGGTTATAATTCGGGCCTCGTCTGGTGACTTTTTGTTCACTACAAAGTGTACAAAGGTGCCGGGTTTTGGTAGAGTTTCATAGAAGTTTAGAACGGATATCTGTTCCCTCGTAACACCAGCGCCAGGCGTTAGCTCCACATCCCGGTCACCCACCGCCGTTCTTCCAAGGTACACGATACCCTTGGCCGATTTCGATTGTGTGTTTGCTTTGGTCAGACGAAACAAATTTTGTGTAGGTGTGAGACTTTTTGTGAAACTATCTACCCCCTTGACATATATTTTATCGCTTAGAACAGGCTGGACATAGCTGCGTCTTACCGATGCTTTGACACTTGGTGTGTTTGCATCGGTGTAACGGTATAAAGCTATATCTTTCTTGTTATTCGAAGAATCGTCTGGGTTTAACTCTGACCACATCAGTTCCATACGGTCGCCGGACGTAGCAGCGCTGTCGTATGCCAAATATTGACCGAAAGGGTTCGATTTGATATCTTCCGACTCTTTCCAGTAATACCCACCGCCGAATCGTAAATCGGCCGGGGCGATGGTTTGGTTCGTAGACAAACTTTTATTCTTCTCTTCAATAGCGATGTTACCAGATATGATATCTTTCTCCAACCCTAACAGGTCCCCCGAAGTAGCCTGTACCATAAGCTGTACACGTGTCTCGAGCTGAGCTGCTGCCACCTGGGCTGCCGTTTCAGCTGCCGCCAACGTTTGCTTGTACTGGATGTTTAAATTCTTCAAATCCTCTTTGGCATCAGTAATTTTCTTGTCCAATGATTGTTCTTTCTTCTGAATTCCGGAAGCGACATCTTTGTTGTATTGGTCGTTTGCGGAGTTAAAATCTGTTTGTAACCTTTCGATATTGGCAATCTTTTTAGAAATTTCTAATCTTTCCACCGACATGGTGGTCTGGTAGTTTGTCAATTGGGCTTGTTGGCTCGCGTCCAGCCCGTTAGAAGCTTTTCTGGCTTCGAGCGCGGTTATTTGTCCTTCTAATGATTTGATATTAGCTTCTTTTGTTGCCAATTCAATACGAGCATTCTCCGTGTCTTGTTGAAGTTGGGTTAACCTGGTCAGTGTTGCCTGTGCCGCTGAATCGTTAGCGCGTATCTGGGCCAATTCGGCATCTCTATTCGCTTTAAGTGCGGCACGAGCGTTTTCGGCAGCTTCCAACTGTGCCTTTAAAACTGCTTCTTCTCTTTCAAACTTTTCACGTTGCTCTTTCTCTGCCAGTTTCCTAGCTTTTATAAGAGCAGAGGCACGGCTGGACTTCATGGAGAAGTTTATCTGTCCAGATATATTACGCGAATTAAAGTCGTTGATACGCTGTTCATCCGGTGTCAAATCGCGCGGATTCCTGGCATCGTTGAACTTGGTAGCCATTCGAGACTGTAGGTTTTTCCACGCCGTAAAGCCGATACTTGGGGTATCTCCAGACACATCCACCGTACCACCAGGGGAACCAGAATAGTTGTGTGCTCTCAGCTGGCCCGCGTTCAACATACCCAACGATTCTTCATCGCGAAAGGTCCTCAAATATGGCTCCAACATGAGACACGCTTCGTCTGGCAAATCTTCCGTGAAGGGGTTCCAATAACCAGGGCGCCTATGTGGGCCTCTAGCGGCACCAGCAGCTATCGCAGCATTGTTCTCACGCTCCTCCTTCGCCATTTTAGAAGGGAAAGTAGTCTTGGTAAAGCTGATAACCTGTGTTACTTCACGGTCCTTGGATACCAACCCAGGAGCATGTTCCGTGCTAAAGTTGTCGTAATGACCCCCGGCAGACCATTCTACCATCTTCTGTTCCATATCTTCCACCGCTGTAGTGGCAGAGTTGAACCGGTCAATGGCTGAATCACGCGCGCTAATGCTTAGCGATGTCTCTGGGTCGTTGAATGCCCGTTTCAATGCCTTGGCCTGTTGTAAAACATCAATTGGGTTTTGAGAATCATAATCGTCGGTCGAGTTGCTAGGATTCGTGACTGTTGTCTTGAAAAGTGTATTCAGCGCTGCTACCGTGGTAGACGAGTCAACGGCTTTGAAACCTGCTACTAGTTGTGCTGGGGCTGCGACTGGCAAACCGCTGGACCCACGCACTGGAGCTGCGATAACAAGTCCCGAGATTGGGTCGGTGAATTGAGCACCGTCCATCCTCAGTTTCTGGTCGAAATTTTCCTCAGCTTTTTCCTTTATATTATCTACCTCAGCGTTCAGGATGAGAACATTTTGCAATCTAGCTTCGGCAGAGTCTACCAGAGCATCGTACGAGTTTAGAATTTGTTTGAGTGGAACTATTTTCTGCTGGAATGTCTCCATATTCACTTCGGACGTGATGTTTAACAGTGCGCGAGCTTTACGAGTCAAACGCTTACGGTCTGTTTCGGTCACTTGGTTCCACACTTTGGCGTCCTCCCGTGTTCCTTTAACAACTTTGTCGCCTGACGGACCGTAGCGTCTTGAGTGTGGGACATACTTGTTACCACGTATTTTTTTGTTGAGAATGGCCTCCATTCTCTGTTGTACATCAGAGCCGGTAAGCACGTTCGACAATGGTACCACATTACCATCTGCTTTGATGAAGCATAGTCGCACAGCGTATTCTGTAGTCCCCTTTGGCAAGTTAAACTCTTTGAATGGGTCTCCGTTCTCATCGGTTGCCAATATCCAATCTGTGTTGTCTAGTCTCGACCGTGAGTGAGTTGGTATTTTATATTGCCAAGCAAACCCCACTTGGGATATGAACTGAACCCCGCGCTGGCTGGTTTTGGTGTGATGAATACCGACACCGACACCGTAGTTGCCACCACCAGAGTAGCTATCTCGCACCACTTCTTCTTCTGCGGTGGCGTAGCCGCCTACTTGTCGCTTGCCATTCTCAGCTGCGTATTCATTGTCCCACCATGGGACATTTGGCCGGATAGTGCCGTTGACATCGAAACTAATTTCTACTTGAGCCTTCAATTTGACATTGTGTGCTTGTAAATCTTTTTGCAATGTATTGGCGAATCCTTTCGTACCATAGGTGGCAAACTGTTCCCACGTTGCGATAAGGGCAGAGGCACGCCTAAAATTATTTGTTTTAATTTTATTACGTGCTTGACCCAAACGATAATCTTTTCCTTCGGCCTGGTCCCAATTCGGTGTCAAGCCTTGGACAGCGTACGGGATAATCAGCAAGTTTTTCCACGCTATAGGATGTATATCCATAGATGATTGTTTCAACCCGCTTACACGCTCTTGGATAGCTTCCACAATAGTCTGATGGCTAATTATTTGCCCACTGCTAATAATTTCGATATCGTTGGGGTTAATCCTGTCCACCGAACCTACTGCTCCACCACGCGTGTCTTTGAATCCTACTGCTCCACCACGCGTGTCTTTGAATTTCCATTTAGGGCTTGAAAAGAAGGTGCGCTCCAAACGGTCACGGAACATGAGCTGGCGGTTTATTAGCATATTGCTGTCTTTTTTCTGTTTCAAGATAGCCCGACGTCTGGAACGAATTCTCGACACTTGTGTGGCCAATTGAGAAAGTGTTTTTTTGCGCTCGGACGTCGGCATGGTTGGCCTTGTCAAGAGAGTGACCTTTAGGCCTGTCTTTATCAGTTCCTCTTTATTTAATTTCAATTCTGACATTTGTAATTCGCCTTTCATTTTCTGAACTTTCGCTTTAACAGCATTGTAAAGGTTTACAATTGTCTTGATTTCGGTAGCATTGCGAGCAGAGTATGGGTAACAGCAGGCATCCGCATTCATTTCGGAAAGTGTTTCTCGTAACTGGTCCAGCAATGGTAAATAGATATTTTCGATGGGTGGTAACATGAGAGACAAATCCGTCTCTTCGGTGATACCCAAATCCAAGGCGACGTCGCCGGCAGCAGAGCTATTCAAGAAATCAAACCAGGATTGTCTATGTGCTCCTGGGTTTAATGTACCTTCAAACATGTTGTCTACGGCGTCCCTCAGGGTCTGTGGCAGAGTCCTCTTAAAAGGCTCGACTATAGTAGTGCGTTGTGATTCCCATGAAAATGGCGTACTCATTGTTGAATCCTTATCATCTAATAGAACACTTATATATAGGTATTATTTACATACCAACGATGAAACGAAAGAACAGGTGTAATAACTACATGAGGGGCAAGATAGGCCTCTCAAACAAAGATTTAGTAAAAAGCCGGTGTAAATTATGTGTTGCTGTGTTATTATTTATTATTGGTGCTTACTTTTCAGTCACGTGGATTAATTGGGATGCTGCGGTTATATTTCATAACCCGACAGAAGCTGATATCACTGTCACTACCACCGAAGTCGATGATGCCACTTTATTGTCGGAACGTTGGAAAGAAAAGCGGACTTACATGGCCGATGTCTTTACAGAAACCTGCGATACTAACCAATACGACGTCATTACCAACTTAAACATACGTATTTTGGGTCTTTATGTCCCGGATTCAATTGTTTTTCTGTGTGAATCCAAGCGCATGCTGGTCAATATGCGCCTATCACCATCTAAACAGGGTATCCGCCTGGTATGCAACGAGACCTATGGTATACTATGGAAGGTGGAAGACGAACGCTATCATCCTTTAGACTATTCGTTTATAACGGAAGATGGCATCGTAAGAGAGGACCACACCACAACTACGTACGAGGAAACCTGTATGTTGTACCAAGCCGAAGAATTATTAAAGGGGGAGTGGAAACCACAGAGTATATAAGCATCCGCATCCATACCAAATGCCATCAAAAATAGACCCGAAGGAGATACCCATTAATCCCGGGGTAATGGATTTAGTCTACAAGTATTTTTGGGGCATCCCAACGATTCAAATGTGCAGAAACATGATTAGACAGCATCTGTTCTCAAACGGTATCGAATTCAAGGGCAAATCGGGTGCGAATGCTAATAATTTCTCACAGCATATTATGGAAGATTTCTGGCTACCATTCTGTGAAGATGCTCTAGACCAAGCGCTTACATACGGGTTTGTAGTCTGGAGGACGAGAAAGATAGGCGACGTCGTGGTCCCTATCGTTTGTTTAAAGGACACCTATAGACTTACCATAAAGGAGGTAGACGGTGTAATAGAATATCATATATACAATATGGACGAGAAAACCAACGAACCGTTGAAGGGGGCATATGTATACGATGAATTCGGTTACCGCCCAGAAATCGATGGAGACCTGATGTCCATGTTACATACGTTGATACCAGACATTCAATATTATTTTACCATGGTAAATTGCCAGGTTCAGTTAGAAAAGAAACGAGTGAAGCCTCCTCTGTTGACTCAGATAAATCCCCATAGAGGAATGGGGCAAGGTACGGGCGAAAACGAAGGAATTGACTATGATTTCTATGCGGATGCGGACATTGCCGAGGCTGAAGAGGAGTCCAAGTACAAACGTAATAGGGCGGCTGTAGACGCACTGCGACAGCAGCAAAAACTGTACGATGATTTTTTCGAACCAAACGCAATGCCAGACGAGATAGCTCCCAACACTATTCTAGACCAGATGGTACCCATCCCTTCAGGGCAAACATTAGCCTCATACAACATACAACAAGGGAGAAATGATATACCAATTATTCTTAAATGTCTACAGGATACCATATGCGGTGTATTAGGTGTTCCTAAATCCATGATTATGAGTGACACTCCTCATAAGTCCGATGCGGTGGGAACGCATCAAATGTTCCAAACGACTATTGTATGGTGGAAGCGTCAAATATCTGAAATGTGCCAGATGATATACAACATAATCAATTCCAAAGAACTTACTAGTCAGGTGGGGGATAGGCTTTCGAAACGAGCAAACAAGGCAGACAGTAAAGACATATACTTGATGACCAAGAGCATGTCTTCGCGCATCACCTTTCCAACTACACCATTCACTACGAACGAAGAGCTGTTTCAATTGTATACGCAGGGCGTAATAGATTGGAAAACATATTGTACCTACATCGCTAGGAACACTTCTATCCCTATGGATACTATACCAGACGAACCACTAAAAGACAAAGAGAAGAAAGAGTTGATGGGTATAGCCAAGGACCCACCACCAAACCAGGGATTGCCGGGTGACCCCAACGCTCCTGGGTCAGTCAAGCCTGGCGCAGAAGCCCTGGATAGAGCTGGCTCGCCAACGGAGGAGAAAGAGAAAGTCATGAAGGCCGAAGAGAAGAAACAGGAAGAAGGCGCTGTTGGTAAAACGAACGTTCAGAAGGATGACAAGTCAGCCAAGGACGAAGCTGTTAAGAAAGCTGTGGGCAAACCAAGCGATGGAAAGGCCAAGCCTGCCGATACCAAGGCCAAAGATTCCAAAGCCGATACAGCCAAGACCTCTTCCAAAGCTACCAGTGGTACCAAGAAGCCAGATGCCGCACCACCGAAAAAAGGAGGAGACTCTGACAAGAAACCACCACCGAAAAAAGAGGGGGACAAAAAGGCTGAAAAGGCTAATGACAAAAAGCCGGGAAAGCCGCAGGATAAGAATGAAAAGTCATCGGCCCCGAAGAAAGACGATAAATCTGGGAAACCAACAAAGTCCAAAGGTTCAGATGGTGGCAATGGTTCCAAGTCCAAGAAGGATGATAAATCTGGCAAAGATGATGATAAGGATAAGAAGCCAAAGAAGGGTAATTTCACTAAGAGTAAGGGGCCAGCACGAACTAAGAAGCCTGACGACGATAAGAACGATAAAAAGCGGAAAAGTGAAACGAAGGCAGATGCGGCTGAAGAGGATAAGAAGAAGAAAAAGAAGAAGGATGATAAGAAGAAAGGTAAAAAATAATATTTTTAAAAAAGACGTTAATTACTATGATACATCTGGTCGTAAGACGACATTATTTTATAATCAATGTGCGCCAACAAATGTAGTGGGCCTTGTTTGGTGACTGTGATAAACATAGCACCGTGACGTGGCACAGCTACATGCGCTTCGGCTTTGACCCGCAACTCCAACGTTTTGTTTCCCTTGGCGTCCTGTGACTCTTCCAACAACCTGCTCAATAGTTCGTGATTAAGTTCCATGCACGTCGTGGCGGAGTGAATGCCTGGGCGCCTAAAGTTAATACGCAAAGTCAAATCACCATTTCTCATTTTCTCAATCATTTGTTCAGCTGACATGGCAGTACCGTACGTCTCTGTCGTCTGGTACAACCGTTGGCCAGCATTCGATACACACCGACACTCGTTAGGCTCGAACGTATCTTTCGCCATCGAGCGAAAATCATTCAAAGTTTCCCCTTGCATTTTTGCGGTGTTTGGGTCGTACTCGTTTGTACCTACCGGAACGGGAACAGCTTCAATTAGAATGTGATGGGCAGCGACATGCGGCGTAGCAATCTCAGCAATTGGCGCTTTCTCTTTTTTTTCTCTATTGTATAATCGTAGTCGAGACATCTTGTATACAACATGGCGAAACCTTATATATACTGTTTAAAAACTAAGGCGAGACCTCTTCGTCCACAACGATTTTTCCTTTGTTTCTGTTGTCACCAAGGCTGCTCCGCTTGGGCTAGTGCGAGACTGGCCAATCTCACTGAGGTTTAAAACGATTAAACCAATACATGACGCCCATATAGCGTGCAAAGAAATGTTGTCGATACCCATATTGACCAACAGTGTCGAATCGTCATGGAGACGACTTAGTATGCACCAATAAATCACTGAATATAATATAAAGCGCAGCGATTCTTTAATTGCGGGTTTGGTTGCGTCAGACCAAAGCTTAACTTCTTTCTTTTCGTAGTCTATCTGGTATTCTGGATTGCTCATGATATCAAACAACAAAATAATAACATGAAACACTATCATACTGGAGAACAAATGTCTCCAGTGTTTATCGTCGTAGTCGTCCACAACATCGTGGAATTGTAACGTTAGAGCCAACCATATAGACCCTAGCACAACGTCGTGCAAACCCCAACGCAACATTTCGCTCTTGTCTTGTTTATCTTTGTTGCGACCACATTGGCAGAGTGTTACAATGAGTATCAACCCCGACAAAATATACAAGATGGACGCGTAAGAAGCCCACGCGGTGAATTTTCCAAAGTCTGAAGGTAAGACCGTTGTGGTAGCATTGGACTGGAGATTGGATACTATATCGCCCCAGCCGTTGTCATCGTCTAAAAATACAGCTATCTGTATTATTATGAAAATTACAGAGAGCAAACGAACGAGGAGACTCGAGAGCTTTCCATTTGCGTCGAGTCCAAAGCACGAACAGTTGTCTTCGTCATACTTGAAGTCGGGAATCGTACCATTTTTAAAATATTCCATTGACAACGTTGCGAACAATATCAGAGGGACTAGCGACTCCGCCCATAGTTGACCACTATACTCTTCCCATAGAGTGGCGTTCCAGAATATGAGGGCCCAAGGAATACATGCAATACCAATTTCAGCAATCTTCATTGGTAGACGCATGACTGCTCTTATACGTCGCTTCAACCGTTTCGACCTATAAATGAATTGCCTCTTCATTTAATATGTTCGCGTTATTAACTGTCGAATTAAACACTTGTGAAGGCCTGTCTTGCCCGCTCAATTTGGGCTTTCTAATATATCTTATCATAGCAGTTATATCATGCTGTTGCTGTTATCCTGGTTCCTGTGCCATTCCTCAAAGTCAACTAGTCAAGAACCAAACAACTGGCAAAAAGCCCGAAGAAGGAGCTCTGGATAAATACGAATTCTTTGGTTCAATAGGGGACGTGCTTAAAGAAGAATTGGTAGATGACGACCAAGTGGGCACAGGTGTTTACACAGAGTTGAAAACAAATGAAGATGATGGAGACTTTCTGAAACGAAGAAGCAAGAGAATAAAATACTAGTATTTACATATTATTTCTGTTACATAACAATGTCTAAAAATATCTTTGAAACTGCTCTTAGAGATATCGGAAATACCAACAAAGGGAAAAGTACTACAACCATTAAAGATAAATACACTCCTAATTTCCATTCTATATCCAGAGGCATCACCGCAGCCGAAGAATCTATATCCAAAACGCGCGCACGCCTCCTGCGCGAAGCGGAACACGACCCCGCTCTTAAACTCCTACTATACCGCACCACTACAGAAAGTAAAAAGGTACTGCGACAATGGTCTGAAATGTTGTTTCGGCTATCGATGGCGCAGTTTGTCATTCTTAACCAACTAAACGGTAAACGTGTCAACGCTGATATAGTAGAAGCGCAGTTTCCAGAAGCAAGAGAATCGACCATTAAACATGTACTCAAGGCTGTATCCTTTGTCGTATCAGAATCACTATTCGAAAACAACAAAATTTTAATACAATTGATTGAAGAACCTATACGGTACGAAAGACTAAACAGTTGGCTCGTCACCAAACAGAGATACATCGATATCATGCTCCGGGGCTTTTTGACTTGTCATTTGACCATATCCGCGCCGGCGTATCGCATGGAGAATAAAGAAAGGTGGTATGTTGTCATCGACCCCGAGGGTAATCATGGGATATACAAGGAGAAATCAGACCGAACGGGAGGAGTAACGACGTCGATAGAATACCTGGATACGAACATAGAAGGCTTAAGCCAGGCTCAAATCAAATTGGTAATGGACAACCTCAGCATTCTATCGCCACGACAATCTATGGTATGGTTTATCAATGAACTGTTCGACTGTCTCATGGCGGATTTCGATTGGGATAAAACCGTTTACTTTGCACAATTCATATATAAAACACTATGCCGAATATAATATATGAACGCAGATAAACAGAATCAAGTGCATCGGCGACTGGTACAACACGACAAGGTAAACAGTGAGTTGGCATACTTGTGTAAACAGGATAAGATGGGAGTATTTTCACCACGAGTACATACTACGGTATACGATGATAAGACGAACACGCACTGGGAAGTAGGAGAGGGTCAGACGGTGGAGGATATCCGCTCCTTAATAAAAAGTTTTAAAGCTAACGATTAATCTACGAATATGTGATGTATATTATAATATTATTATAAAAGTATAAATGTCAAACTTCACTAATCACAATGCAATTATTAAATTTTCAGGCTCGTCAAGTGCCCCAAGAAAGGGGTCCGCAATGGCTGCTGGCTATGACCTTACCGCTGACAAAGACTATTCTCTGGGCCCTGGAGACCGTACCAGGATTGGCACCGGTTTGCACCTGGCTATGCCAGCAAGATGGTTCGGTAAGATAGAAGGCCGTAGTGGTTTGGCCTTCAACGACGGTATATATTGCTTCGGCGGTGTGATTGATTCCGACTACCGTGGTGAAATTAAATGCTTGTTGGCCAACACGGACAAGAACAAAACATTTCACATTAAGAAAGGTGACAGGATAGCACAGATGGTTATCATGCCCCATTGGAACGGTATATTCGAGAAGGTACCAGTCCTGTCTCCCACTGCTAGAGGTAGTAGCGGCTTCGGCTCTACCGGTTTTAAGACTGAAAACGGTAAACGTCAGACAACCATCGCTGAACTCTGGGAGATGCCAGACGGGCGTACACGAGAGCAGCTTAATCAAGAACTGGCTGGTCTGTCACCATATGACCAGCACACATTTGCCAGTTAATCGTTTGACACCAATGGCATGAGGTCCGACAACAAGGCTTTAGGGAGATTTTTCCTATCCTTACGCCATGGTTTGCGTCTAATAATAATCATTAACACCATGAGAACAATAACAACCACCTCCGCTATCTCGTACACTTCGTAGTATCCGTATTTAATATATTTAGCAGCCACTACAGTGAACAGTGTTCTAAAGGTACACGCAACAGTGAATGAGAGCGCTCCGTATTGGCGTATTAACCGCAGCGCAAAGAATTGAGCAATAACAGCACATGTAGTTAGCAATATCAGTTGTAGGATATAATATGGCGAGTGAGTTAATGCCCGTGCGGTTACCAATAGCGTGTCTTCTTCTAGGAACAGTTGAGGAATTACAAGCAACAACATAAAGCTATTGATGTAGAACATCATTGTAATATTGCTAGCTTTGAATCGTTTGTATATTTCCTCCTGTCCAATGGATGTGTAAGAGTCGGCCAATATAAAAATTAATAACCATACAATACCAATCGTTTGAGGCATAGTCCAGCGCGTTCTACTAAATTCATACCAAAATACCCATTTAGCACTCAGTGTTGCTACTATCCCCCAAGCTATTCTTTCTATATTACTTTTCGACCCGTATATACCCACTATCAAGACCCTCAAGCTCTTTGCTGCTCCAAACTCCGCGAAAGATACCGATTTCAATGCTTCGTACTGACCAATGGTTGCCAAGGTGTTAAACACCGCGGGCAATGCAAACGGCCCTGGATGTGTCGGCCGGGTCATACTAAAATGTAAAAATATACCAGTAATGACCAGGCTCATGATGCGTGTAAAACACATGACAAAAGTAGGTCGCATGTCCGGTATTTGGATTATTCTACTTTCGAAATATCCCGAAGCAAATAGAAAAATCCAAAACCCTAGAATATTAAGGGGTAAATCATATAGCCGTCTCTTAATACGATAATCCATAGTTGGACGCCATGGTCTCCTGTATTTCATCCATACTACGCTACCAAAAAATACAATAGCGCAACTTACCAATAATACGAAAACGTCCATTCTTATTATTTAACGGGCTCTTATATACACATCAATGGGTGTCTTCCAATCTAAAGATACACTCTCTGAACTTAAAGTTCGGTTTATAGATAGGCCCAAACCGGTCGAAGAATCCATAAAACAGATAGTTATCAACATGGGGCTCTTGCTATGTCCTCGTAACAAAGCGGCTATCAAGAGGAAGAGGATAGTGAACGGCGCGCCCATGCTGTTCAGAACTTGCACAGATATAGTAGACAAGATAGAATTGGACGCTGAGGATTTTGATGACGTGGTAGAGATGAACATGCAATGTGAGTTTCGTGTCCATTTAACCCGCCACAACTTTACACCGGACCAATGGCTCGCTATCTGGGACCAGACACAAACATTGATGTCCAATCTTTACAACACCATTTCTCCATACGATACCGATTATTATCTAGCAATGGTAAACGTTCGAAGGTCTATCAAATTTATATATAAAAAGGTAGAACACTTCTAACAATACAGGATGGACAAGCTTATCTTGTTTCACTTGCTGCTTTTATTCGTTGCAACCCATGCCAATATTTATAAGCGCGACTGTAGAGCACGATGGGCATATGGGTCGGTAGACGGGTTGGAATGTCCTAGCTCTGCCGTGGGAGACCAGATGTACCACGTATACAGCAGCCCCAGCACGCATAAAACACTCGATGTATTTATTAAATTGGGAGCCAGGCCTAAGAAACCATACACGGCTTACGATAATTTGAGAAAGACCTCGTACAACTACCCAGAGCAAGATTTTTTCGTGGTGGTAGACCCGCACGAAATACCATCGTACTTGTCGGGCGACTGGAATTTAGCACTGCGAAAGATACGCAACCTGGAAAATGTACACCTTATAGGCACTATACCACCCAACGCTACAAGATTCTTACAAGATTATATCATAGGATACATGAAAGGGTGGAAACTAGCTGGAATATACTTTCAACAACCAGACTATCAATACTATTCACTATACAAAGATATGATACGGATGTCTGGGGGCATTGCAATCATGGACTTTATACGGGCAACGCACGGTTCGCGCACCAGTCAGCCCGGGCACACGCCTCATTTCTGGTACGAATTGGTAGACTATTCCGTGGAAATGTACGGGGGAAATGCAAGGTTGGACACACAGAAGCAGATAGACTACAAATACGACTCCAAGTTTATAGCAGACTTGTATACGAAGGAATACGAGACCGCATTCCGGTTAGCGTATCTAAAGAAGTTCGACGCTATCATGTTTCAGGAATCCAATCTATTCGACATTGACACTATAGGGTACTACAATCGTCACACTCGCAACGGGCGCAAATGTTTACACGAGCACAAGGCAATCCGACCTTGTTTGAGACCGACCGACATCTTAGCGGAATTGGCCATGTTGGAGGGGGACGAGTACGCCCAAAGTTTTCCAGTTCCCACCGTATTTTCTCACCATTCGACGGGCTACACCGCGGTCATTCCCAGAACCACAAACTTCTTTGACAACCCCACCACAAAAAGAAAACGTCGCAGGGCCTTTTTGCGCAACATATTAGACAACTACAACTATCCCAATCTCCTGGTAACCGATACCTTTGTGAAAATTCCTACCGGCTTGGTAGACGAAGCCGTGTGGAGAGTCAGGGTCACGGAAGAAGAAAAACTTTCTCTAGATACCATCGACATGAAATTTGAAACGCGCCCTATCATTGTTCCACTATACCCAAACGAAGTGGTGGGAATAAAGACAGACAAGGGCGTTATATCAGTCACCATGGTCAAGGACGGCGCAAACTTGAATCTTAAAGACCTGTTTAACACGGACTGGGCCGGGACCACTCTACATCTGGACAATACAGAAGAGTATCGATTCCAGAACAACGGGTCTAGCTATCGTATGCGCGTAGACGCTGGTCTATTTCTGGTCAACAATTCCAACTCGTACTTTCCTCCTGAATCCTGCTACGGTACTCCATACACTCAGGCGGTAACCATGGCACCAGGCAGTAAGTCGCAGTTCTTTACCACGTACCATATAAATGGGCCCTGGGTCCTGTCGGACTGGCAGCAGAAAATGTTCTGCTGTTTAAAGGCGGACTATAGCTATTCTAACGGACAAGCGGCCATTGTCGATTTGAGATTAAAGAGACACCTGTTGCAAAATATCACGGCAGCTCTCAAAATTATATGCGAAGAGAGGTCGGTGTTTGAAATAGCCTACGACAGGAAAGGTCCACCGTGTGAGCGTTGTATGAGAGCTTCGGAGATAAAGAAACGTTATTCAGAACAAGAATACCATTCGAAACACAACCATATTGTCGTACAATTCGACAAACCAGTTAGAGCCAGAGGAAGCTACCAATACGTGCTCAACCAAAGTTACGAGAACCGAACATTCTATATTAACCAAAGTTTTGTTCGTCATGAAAACGAGCTTTGGATACCAATCCGCGGCTTTCGGTGTGGGACCAACGTTACCATCGACATGGCCAGTGTATTTGTAAAGAGTACATTCTGGGACGATACTAGCTTCGTTGCATCCGTGACAAACTTATATTATTGGATGCCCAGCTGTATCCCATCACTTGGGTCTCACAACCATACAGGAGGACATCACCATAACCACGACGACGAATTACAACAAGACATCATAATCGGTATTATATTCGTCATAGCGATAGTAATATGCATCGCGCTTCTGCCCAGGCAAGCGAATCCACCACCACCAGCGATAGCCGGACATACAATGTTATACTATAGGGTGCGGAGAAAGAAAAGGGAGGATGTGTGGAGAGAAATATAAGTGTAAAAGAGACGTGTATATAAGCTCTAAATATATTCAGTAACCATGATATTAATCGTATACTTACTTCTACTAGTAGTGGTTAACGCTGCTAATTATAAATTCTATTATGTCAACGATGAATTCGTTCAGTCCGCTGGAGGAAAAGGGCAATACGCTCGCATCGGTGGCGAAGTTACGGTCATCCAATGGATAGTTCCCGATGGTAAAGAGTTGACTATCTCTGACCCGATAGAATTTCCAGACTTTGGAGTCGTTGGACCCGCTACCTACCATTACGTTTTCGGCCTATCGACGGGAGGGGATATCAAAGTGGCTTGCAATGGTGTAGACGAGATTACCCTCTATCGTTCTAGTAATCCGCCTCAAACTCAACCTGGTTCTGCTACATGTCCTGGCAATCCTGGATACCTGTACGCACATCGTAAATGGCTTCGTCAGTACAGCAGAATCAGAGGAAGAGGAGTTAGGCGTTTACTAAGCACAACCAACACCATTAAACTTGGTCTATCCGCGTGGGGAGAACCGCACTTCGGTGCGCTCAACCACTACGTAGAAATAGAACAAGTCGATGATATACAGTTGGATTTGACCGACATAGGGGATGAATATCCACATAACCTAATCAAACCCAACGGTGAGCTACATACCGCTCTAAAACCCGGCGAGCTTAATATTATCAAAGCACCTCACTCCGTTGGTAACTATTCCATAGAAGCACCGTCTGTATGGGGAGATTACGTACATCCTGTCATACATGTAAGAAGAAAACTACACGAATGGGGAGGTCATAAACATCCCAAGTTGATGGCTGGAGAAACCTGGTCCAATGTATGTCCTAATATTGTAGAAGGGCAATACGCAATAGGAGCTGGTGCGTCGGCAGTCGCTGGCTGCTCCGACTCCAACTTCCCTTCTGGAGCCCATACCAAGTCTACCAGTGCCAGCTGTAGCGGTTCCGCCGATAGTTTAAACTGTGCAACAGGCTACACCATCACCGCAACCTGTACCTACACTTGGAAAATGGACTACACTTCGAATGAAGCCAAGTGTGGTACAGATTCGGTTACAGAGGCCAATGCTGACGAATGTGGATGTTCGTGTACAGTTTCAGTGGCTTCGACCTGCTCTTCCGGGTGGTATGGTTGTAACGACGGTGCTTGTTCGGACGATTGTCCATCTGGATTTTCATATCCACCCGGATATGGAGGGGGGTCACAAGGCTCAGACTGGAAATACTGTGGTAGTACATGGGACACCCAATGCTGGTGTGTAGACACTGGTAGTCCAAGTTGTACGACCAATCAAGCTAGTACCGATTGTAACGCTTGTAACAATGCCGCAGCGACATGTACATTCAACGAGGCGAAATCTTGTACAGTAGACGAATCGGCGACTACTACACAGGCCTTGACAGCTACCACTACCGCTTGCCCAGTTCAATGCGTAGGAGCTTGGAGCGCTTGGGGAACCTGTGGTGTTACTCAATGGGGAAATGCGCAGAAACAAAGGACATACACACAGAGCACAGTAGCAGCATACGGTGGTGATGATTGTGCCACAGCGGATGGAACGGTACACACTATAGACTGTATTACAGCCCAACCTACCTTTGTGTCTCAACAAGCCGATGGGTCTGAAGATAGCAGTGGAAGGTTGACAGTTGAACTCAAACTAAGCATCACTACCACACATGCGGAATCAGTCATATGTGCTGGGTTAGCAACGGGTACGACTGTTTCTGTATCTGCTATCACGAACGCCGAAGATAAAGTTTCATTCGTTACTACATCAGCGACAGCTACAGAAGCTACTATTACCGGGTTATCGGACGAAACGGACTATGACATTGCTTGTACCATCGGCACCGGTTGGTCTGATACCATTGATAAACTCACCCCTGATTTGTTCGCTGTTGTAGGCGATGCGGAGATGAGTGGGGTAGGAGCAACGGTCGGGACTTGTTCAAGTAGCTGGACGGACGCAGCGGATGCTCGGTGTGTTGCGATGGGTACCGGAGATACCTGCTCTTGGGATGAAATTAAAGATTTAGGCCAATCGGGCCCAACGCCTCTAGCCGTTCAGACGACTGACCTCACTACCAAGGCCTTTAGTTTTACAGGATTAACAGCCGCTACGAGTTACAAATGCTGCTGTCACAGTAGTCATGGGACGACCGATGCTGGTTCCAGTGTGAACTTTGATACCTTGGGCTTTACTGCTGACTTGGCTGTGGATTCCAAGACCACTGGGTCCGTTACCTTTACGGTTGCGGTCAAGGTGTTGGCATCTGTCACCTGTACGGTACAGACCAAAGCAGACTGGGATGCTGCTGCTACCGCAACCACAGCAGAAACCATGACGTACACACCGTCAGCCTTGTCGGAGAACAAAGAATTCACAGGATTGAAGCATTACACACAATATTATATCAAATGCACCCAGTCTACTGATTCGAAACAGGTGGAGGTTATTACCGAAGCACCAACGTTTAGTCCTCAGCCGGCTGCGTCAGACCATACCATGACCGGGTTTACTGTCAAAGCAACCATAGATAGAGATGAAACCATAGTATGTTCTGTATTTGCGGAAGATGAGACAGCAACTCTGGCAGCTATTATAGAAGGTACGGGAGCAAGCTCCACCTCTGGCGAGTTGTCTATCTCAAAGGATACGGAGAAAAGTATACAAATAACCGGGTTGGTATATGGTACAACCTACGACGTGTACTGTGCTCTAAAGGGTGATGATGATACCTACGATGGCCCTTACCATACCAAGTCGGACCTATTACAGACTGCTACGGTTCAGCCATCTATTACTGCTCAACCAACCGCGTCTGAGATTACGTACGACAGCTTCAAGATTACCACGACATACGACCATGCTAAAATGTCTAGATGCGTGGCTGTCGCGGCAGATGCTTCGGCTCCAACGGCAGCAGACCTAGCAACAGATTTTACTGGTACGGTAGCGTACGTAGAGTCAAATTCAGTAGCGAATACTCCACATGTGACCATTGCCATTGACGTAGGTTGTTGTGGTACAGCTTATGACGTGTACTGTGGTCAGACAGACTTTGACATCATTTCCAACGCCCTGAGGGTGACTACTGTTCAACCGACTATTGCTCAACCTATTGTTATCACAGAAGCAACCTCCGCAATAAAGATAGAAGTTACATTCGACCATACCAATGATGCTGCCTGCGTCCTAGTACCTAGAGACGCGGCGGCTCCAAGTATTGCTCACGTTTTTTCCGGTCAAGGGGCGGTTGAATTCTATAGTGTCAAAGCTCATATAACGGCCTTTACACCCACGTGTGCGGGAACGGAATCGTGGAGCACTGAATGCAACACCGCGGTTAAAACGGAGCTATGGTTTGGTAATTCTGGTGCTGGTACAGAACCAACACTAGGCAAGCTAGAGGACGACCAGGAATACGATGCTTACTGTGCTCAGGAAGATACGGAAGTTCTTAGCGCCAAGAAGCAGGTGGTAACCATTAAAGAAACCATCACCTCCGACCTGGCAATATCTGACATTGCTTGGAACACTGCTACGTTTGCCGTTACCTTTTCAGACCCTGGCAATGCCAGGTGTACTGTAGAATATGATTCCAGCACGGCTCCTACTATAACGCAGATTTTAGATGCCAAAGCCCAGGACGGGGGAGCGGCGTTAGGCAACACGGACGTTGTCGCTGTTACTGCTGACACATCGTGGACAGAAAGCTTCGACGACGATGATATAATTGACTGTGTGGTGTACGATGTATTTTGCGCACACGATGACGGCGGTGACGAAGGTATAGATGGGTTGTTTGCGGAAGCAGATTTTACCACCACGTGTAAAACGATTACCACAGAAACCGCTCTATCTTCTGGATACACGATGGAGACCGACCCAACGCATCAAATTAAATTACCATTGACAGCTTGGGATAGAGTAACGGTAGAGACTACTTTCGACCATGCGGACCCAGCTAGATGTGTTTTATTGGCCAAGGATGAAACAGCTCCAACGCTAACACAGATTTTTACCGGTACGGATGGAGACGACGATGCTGCTATAGTTGTGGCAGACCAGGGTGATTCCTTAGCTGCCACGGCCTTTGCGGCAACTTTTATTGGACTAAGTGACAACACTGATTACCACGTGTATTGTGCACAAGGAGCAGAACCTACCGCACAACAGTCTGCTAATAATAAAGAAGCATTGATATCTGGTCCTTTCCTAGTACGAACCGTAGAGAAACGAATAACCACAGAGCTTGAACCGGGTGACGGATACGTTATGGAGACTGATGGTATTCAAATTAAAACGCCGTTAACCGCGACCGACACTGTTTCTGTCCGTATCAAGTTCAGTCATACGGACCCAGTACAGTGTATGGTTACGAAATTTACAGACGACGCACCAACTCTGGCTCAAATATTTAACAAGCATGGACATGAAGATGCCTCTATAGACGAAGAAGTATCGGGCGAATTCGGCTCCTACGTCACTCCAGACCAAGGTACAGCAACCGCTGCTACCTTCTACGTCCAAGAAATCACTGGACTGGAAGAAGGGCACAAATACATAGCGTACTGTGCTCAGGCAAAACTAGACGACCCTAAGAATGTGGTATCTAGCTTTACCTTTGCAACTGCGTCTAAGAAAATAACTGCGGCCATGGCCTTGGGAGACGATAACAATGTCCTAGGTTGTGCGGATGGGGAGGACCCCGATTGTCCAGGTGAAGATGCCCAAATCAAGTTACCAGCGGTGTTTGATACGGTTGTCATGACCATTACCTACTCGCACGCGGGTACCGTACGATGCGCTGCGCTGCTAAAGGATAGAGCTATACCTACCAATAAAGAACTTCAAGACGGTATAACGCTGGAAGATTATGAATCGAGTCCTGATGCGGTAAATAATACTGCCGATACACAAGTAGTGGTCACCTTTACAGGTCTACAAGATTCTACAGAATATGATTTCTTCTGTGTACAGGATAGATACGACACTGCTGTAGATAGTCAAGTGTTGAGAAACAGCAAGCTAACCTACCGTACAGTGCCGAAAGTATTCCAGGAAGAACCATCGGTGGACGAGCTTGGACACTATGGTCTACAAGTTAAATTCAAGATGAGTCACGAAGACGATGGAAGGTGTGTAGTGGTTCCAGCAGTAAATGTAGCCACTTACGACTCGTGTATGGATGGAGAGGGTGTGGTAGCTAGCGATGAAGAAACGTTCGCAGCAGAAACAGAAGTAACCGTTAGAATCGAAACTGGACTAGAAGATAATACAGACTACAAAGTGTTCTGTTGTCAAGGACGTCAGTTAATATCAACTGGTATAGCGTTTACAACACTAGAATCACCTAGGGTAATACAGGATACACACGTAACGGAAATTTTAGATACAACAGCTTCAGTGTCGGTGGGTTTCAGCGACTACGAAGAGGTTGCATGCTTCGTTCGACCCATAACTGGTACGCTCCCCACAGAAGCAGAAATCTTGGGTGGTATAACCACTGCCAACGGCGATGCTCACGAGATAACTGCCCATGTATCGACGGATACTTTCTTTATTGAAGATAACAATGAGCTGTTAACGTGGTACATGGGTGGAGAAGTAAACCCCAATATCACTTTAACTCAATGGTCTACCTATACCTTTGTTAGGACTACACCAGGTCATGATTTGAGGATAGTGGCAGCGGAAGATTGTGCTGATTGTGGTAGTGGAACGTATACGACTCTGGGAACCTCCGATATAGCGGATGTTAAACATGGTCTACCGGTTCACTGGAGACCTACGGAGTCTGGTACCTACTATTATGTCTCCACAACAGCTGCCCGTATGGTAGGTGTTATCACTGTAACGGCCGCTACCGAACCTACAGCGGCAGCAGTAGTAGTAGCTGCGGCGTTAGTAGAGTGCGACTATCCAGAAGTAACCGATATGCCTGAGAATCAAACACTACCGACCAAGTTGACTGGTTGTGCTCAACCGGATAAATTAGTGTGGAAATCTCCATACGACAGTTACTATATCATTAACCCGTACAGAGAGAAGCCTACGTTGGCTATTGCCTCCCTAGATGTCAAAGGCTGGCCAGCAAAGATAGCTTACAATACGTACAACCAGAATGCGACCTTAGAAACAGCTGGCAAGTCCTTTAATTTCGACGGTCTTACCACGGATACCAAATACGAAGCGATATGCGGAGCGAAAGGTACAGAAGGCGAGTTTGCTATGTCTAGTTTAGTATCCTTTCGAACGTTGTACAAGCCTGGACGTGTTACCATGTCCTTGGCAGACCCTGAAGACGCAAAATTTCTACCGGGTGGTAATCCAGGCCCATTGCCTTATGGTCTACGAACGGGTTCCTTCCCAGAGATAGAAGGAGCCTTTGACCAGGTTGGATATGTAGACGAGCGGTCTATATTGCCCCAGCCATTAGGTCAGATAGGATTAACATCGGACGAAGCGGCTCCAGGCATTTATATTGTGTTTACAACGGATGGTTCAGAACCAGACTGTGACCAGGAAATTCATATTATTCCATCAGCCGGTGGCAACACTTCGCGTGTTCACCAAAACCAAACGTTGCGTTACAGAGCTTGTTCGGAGCTTTCTGGTGATGAAGGCTACCTCGATGGGGACGGTAACGAAGTCCAAGGCACCTTATTCTATATGAAATGTAAGACGGATTGGTATAACTTACCAGAGCCATATACTTCGGATATCGATACTTACCCGAAGTATACGAATGTACCGGCCTATGTACCGTTGAGAGCAGACAATGGCTTTCCTCAGAAGTGCACGATGACCAATATTTACACTGGTAAACTTCAATCTGCTTGTGAAGATGCTGGTAATTTTTTCCTTGCGACCTTTGAGAATGCCACATGCGAGGCGAAGATATCTGGTGTAGGTGTTATTGACGATGGTAACTGTGACGATGGAGGTCCTAATTCGGACTATTCTGATTGCCCGTTTGGAACGGACGCCGCAGGTCCGATGACAGAAGACAAGAGCTTGGGTTGTCCAGCACGTGAAATAGATGGCTTCTGTCTAAATTCTTGTAAATTTGTATGTGAACCATGCCCACGCATTCCGCTGGTAGTACCGTTCTGTGGACATAATCCCGATGGGACTCAAAAAGCGTGGGAATGTCCAGAATTGGAAGTGAATGCGGACCCAGTGACAGGTCTATGCCCCGACGAATGTCCCCGTGTCTGTAAGAAATGTCCCTATGATGCTCCAGCCCTAGGAGAAGCACCAAGTTGTGGCATAACCGGCTGGGACTCCGAGGTTGGATACCATAGTCTAGACAATCATCCTTGTCTGGAAGGTGACCCTGAAAACCCCGATACAGAAGGTAAAGATGTTGATTTCCAGAAACTCGTATGTGAAGATACGTGCGCATCGGCCAACGATGGTGTATGCGACGAGACAGAGAACAATTGCGACCCTGGAACCGACTGTACCGATTGTGGTGGAGAAGGAACCATTGTCACTAGTGATTACTGTCCTTCTGGTTGCTTACCAGTGTGCGATGCCTGTCCTAGAATCATGCCTGCTCCAGTGTGTGATGGTAGGGACCGTCCATGTCCGGAGTCTAGAAACGTTGAGTATAATTATGCCAATAAAGAAACTCCTCCATCATGTGCGGACTCTTGCTTTCCGCATTGTTTCCAGTGCCCGGTGTTCGTAACCGAAGAAGAATATACGGTGTGTCCATCTGGAGAAGCTCCATGCTCCTACTTCGAAGACCTCAGCAACAATGTATCTTGTCATGGTGAATGGACGGACGAAGGGTACGAGTGTAGTGGTGAGAATTCAAGGCCTAAATGTCCTATCGGATGCCCTTCACGTTGTTACCACTGCCCAACTATACCAGCTGGTATTACACAGGCGCCTAAATGTAGACAATTGCCCGCACAACAGGAGCAAACCGGTTGTGGCTCCTTTACCACTGTACAAAGTTTTAACGTTCAATTAAACCTGACTTGTGACGATGGTTCAGACTCACCGTGTTATGACATGGCCTCACTATCCACCCTCACCGAGCAAGAACAACAGCAAACTCTTCTTGTTGCTTTCCAACAGAGAAAATGTCCCGATGGATGCCCAGTAGCTTGTGAGATGTGTGGTTTTCTACCAGACCCTTATCCTTCCTGCGGTGAAGATAGGTTAGGCCAGGCAGCTGTAATTAAGTGTTATGACGGTTCTCTGTCTGAGGACCATAAATGTTTCGAAGACAGAACGAAAACCACCGACTGTAAGTATGGGGTAGACCCTGTATGTGGGGATGGTTGTGGTTTTCAGTGTAAATCGTGCCGCATACGATACAACGCTGGACTATTTAGTAAATGCGATAACGATGCGGTACCATGTCCAGATGGTGGAGACCCATACGCATGGGATGGTGTAGAGGGCGAGGGTGAGCTTGGCGACCTGTCCGGTCTGGTGGAAACCTTTTCACCGTTCTATTACAAAAACTTTTTAGACTCCTCGTACGATATCTACTGTCCTAGTGACTGTAAAGTAGAATGCTACAGCTGTCCAAGTCAGACGCTTACGGACGGAACACTACCTCGTTGTGGTTCTACCGGCATTCCATGCCCAGAAGACCCAGACGATAAACCAATATTACTCAATGTGTCCGACCCGTTGAGCACGAACTGTACGGACTCTCTTTGTCCTATATTATGTGAACAGTGCCCGGACGCGTTAGACCCATTGCCTAAGTGTGTCAACGACGCATCTCCTTGTAGAGATGGCGTGGTACCAAGCTGTGAGGACGGTTCAGCTGGTTATGACCTCGCGTGCGATAACGGAGACAGGCCTATCTGTACCGATTTGTGCGTAGGAGAATGTGACCATTGTGAAGTGGTGGACGACCCATTGCCAAAGTGTGGTCAGTTCAACGACGGAAATCACTCACGTAAGCCTTGTTTAGATGATTCAGATGAGAATGGGGATGGGCGATGTGCGGATGCTTGCTTACCCGGGTGTGAAGCTTGTACAGATAGAGCAGCAAGCCCACCGATGTGTGGTAAGAACGAAGACAATTCAGACATATTACAGGTGTGTGAAGATGGTACGCTAGGCTCTGCGTTAGATGTGGAGGGTCTGTGCGCAGACGGATGTGCCACACAATGTATAAAATGTGGTGATATAGCATCAGTGAGTTTGTCAAAATGTGGACAAAATGTGGACGGTACCAACGCCAGAGTTCGGTGCGATGACGATTCGGACGAGACAGAGAACGATGGGGTATGTGCGGATACCTGTAGGCCAACTTGTGATTACTGTACAGCGGTTACGATTCCTCAACCAAGATGTGGTCGTAACCCAGATGGTTCTCAAAAAGATTTTGAATGTTCAGACAACTTACCAATTGGTGAGAATGGTCTATGTTCTGACGGTTGTGCGCCACTCTGTACACCTTGTCCCGACATAGTGTCTGGATATATTATATGTGAAGCGGAGCAGGAAGCTTGTGAAGATGGGTCGGGAGCAGTTTGTGCGACCGCTGACGGTACCCCAGCACCGGTGATATGGGAGAGTTCCCAGCTGGCTGGAACAACCGTATGTCCCGAAACAGACAACCCACACCCTAGATGTGATGATTTGTGTACACCAGTATGTATCACAGCAACCTGTGACCAGTGCGATAGTAGCAAATCATTTCTCAAGGTGGAAGATTTCGACCAGCATGTGAACGGATACCCAACACAACAAATTATTCAGACGAATGGAATACCTATTCACCCGATGGAACCGTATCCCGATGGAGGATGGCCGGCAGAAACCTACATTGGAAATATTATAGATATCAACGGATACACCGCCCAAGACTTTGCGGCAGCGGCTTCTGGAACCTGCCCATTCTGTACAAAGTTTCAGCTTCCAAAATATGCCGAAAAGGGTACGCAGTTCTGGGAATTGGAACCGGACGTTGACGTTGGTATCTCTACATTTACAGGAGCATACCTTTACAACCATTATCATGGCACAGATGATGTAGCGGTACAGTTGTACGGTACCCAATTAGACTATTGTTCTGGTCATGCTACGAACGATTGTGTGTACCACTACAGCGCTTATCCTAGCTGCGTCCAGGGTTATGTTGGAAATTGTGGTCTCATAGGTTACTTGTACGACGGTTTGCCTGTTCTAAGCACTTGTAAAATAAACAATGTAGAGCTGAGCTCTTGTTACAAATTAAAGGAAGGTTCTGATGGTACCAAAACAAGCCATTACGATTTCGATGAAGATGGGAATTGTCATTTGGACATGGCAAATGGATACGATTTTGACGAAGGAGACATATCATGGCTTCAGGGCCGTGGTGTAGCGCTCTCAACGATTAAGAACTTTAATGGTTATGCGTACGTGATGACCAACAATTATCCTTGGATGATGCCAGGGTTTTACGGCACGCAATGGGGCGGCATGGGTTGTCCCAAAGCCTTTACTAACGAATGGACACCACAAGGAGAGTGTGTGGAAGTATCACCACTTTGCGTTGAAGGACTTTTGACCAGAACGCCACAAGAGTGTGATTGCACGGACGATACCTGGTGCGTGGAAACGGGTTACGATACGGCAGTCCAATATTACAATAGAAGACCGCCGGTAATTTCAAAGGTTGATTTCACTTCCATTCAATCGATTATTAATTCAGATTCGACCATTCAAGTTATGGTTCAAGTTTCCAAACCAATTGTCAAAGCAGAATCAATACTTATTCTCAACTGGGAAGGGTTGGATGCGGACGACCAACTGATGGAGTTCGAATATACAGAAGAGTCCACCATGTCAGACGGTGTTACAAAACAATTTTTCTGGGCTATTCCTACATCGAACTTGACCAATGTCCCTACTGAAGGGCCTAGAACCCTTATCATAAACCATGGTTCGGGTGTGGAAGACGACTCCCAACAACGGACCGGGTTTCTAGCAGACAATGGTTTAGTATACGAGAATGCTTGCAAGCCGGATTATGATGCCATTGGTTATAATTTAGACGCCTGTGTGTCCGCGTCTGGCGCGGCAATGCGTTCGACAGAATGTGTTATAGATTGTAATCCTGGGGGTTATGCCTTTGAGAACCAAACGGTCAGCAAAGAATGCGAAACAGAAGGTGGGACATTTATCTTTAAGGGGTGTTCGGCTCGTTGTATAGCGCCACCGGTGGCCCCATCTTATAACTTTACCGAATGCGATACGTCCGACGGGCCTATTGCTGAAGGTCTTTGTACGGTATCATGCTCTGATGGGTTTACAGAGGCATCTGGTGGTACGACAACTACCTGTCCAGGGGATGGGCAAGTGTTTCAACTAACTGGTTGTAATGCACAATGCACGATAGACTCTACATTGGACAACCCAGCGTACGATTTAACCAACTGCCCACACGATGGAGGTCTTATAGGCAATTGTGAGGTGGGATGTTCTACCAACTACGATGGGAACCCTGTCATAGCGTGCGAGAATGGTGGTCAACCGTGGAATATTATCACTGGATTTTGCGAAGCAGTGTGCATTGCTCCCACTACCGAAGGGTACGAGCTAGATGCTCCAGCAACACAGAACAAGGCTCTATTGACCTGTTCTGCTGGGTATGAATTGAGTGCATTCAGCAATTCTATATTTCCAGTCTACAGTTGTCCAGGGGCTGGCTTAGCATTTAGTGCTTCCGGATGCGCGATTGCCTGTCAGCCAGACTTTGACGCTACGATTGACACCTCTGACTGCTATCGAGATGGGGGAATGGTCAGAAACGACGAATGCAATCTAAAATGCATGGATGGGTATGGAGCTTGCTCAGGTACAGTCTGTAGCGACCCACAGCCTATCTGTACTACTGCTGGAGCTGTTTTTGGTCAAACATTGACATGTGAACCTGCCTGTAGCTTACCGAACGACCCAGACTTTTTAACCAAGTACAACTTGGCCAACTGTCCAGGGCCAGTGTACACTGAAGAATCGTGTTCGCTGAGCTGTGCCGGTGGCTTTAGTTCCAACGGACAAGTGTCTGTTAGCTGTAACAATCCAGGTGGCACTATAGACATTACCAACGAGTGCTCTAGTGCCTGTACGGTATCTAATCCAGCTGATTACCTGGAGTACGATTTGACCAACTGTGATACTTCTGGAGGCGCATTGACCGAGTTCGAATGTAACCCAACCTGCTTGGCCGGATACATTGCGGGCGAGGCGGGAGTCAGGGCAAAATGCTCGTTGGACACCATGACCTTTAGCTTCACTGGCTGTTCTAGCTCCAACTGTGACAACACACCTTCAATAGTGTGTGACGATGGAATAACATGCACGGAAGATATATGCGACCCTGGTTCTATTATTTACGACATTGCGGACGCGTCTGCCACACAAGCGGGATGTTATCACGTGCCATCGGCTCAACTTTGCGAAGACGAATACGGTTGTACAGACAATGCGTGCACTCCAGATGCCCCCGGTGCGGATGTCAACGGGTGTACTATCTCTATGAACAATGGTAAATGTGACGATGGTGTAGATTGCACTGCTGACGTATGTTCACCGTACGAAGAGTCTGCTACTAGCGCTGGATGCATATTTACAACGGACGATTCACAGTGTGATGATAGTTCCATATGTACAATAGATATTTGCGTGATTGGCCAAGGGTGTACCAATGAGCCCATTGTATGCGAGGATAATATATTCTGTACGGTGGATAGCTGCGACCCTGTTTTGGGTTGCGTTCACACAGCAGAAGACTCGCTGTGTACCGATGAATGGCCATGTACGCTCGACGTCTGTGACATCGCAGCTGGAACCTGCGTTCATACCGATGATGACTCGATGTGTACGGACGCGTACGACTGTACCATCGATAAGTGTGCTCTAGGCGTGAATGCTGGACCAGATGGCTGTACGCACGAATTGGACAACTCTGTTTGTGACGATGGAGCCTCCTGTTCTTCTAACTTGTGTGCTCCGTTGTCGTCTGAAGACTCTACCGGCTGTTACAACAGCTACGACAATACGGTATGTGAGGACGGTGTAGCGTGTACTAGAGATACATGTACACCCACGAATGAAAATGCAACAGCTGTAACGGGATGTCTGAACCAAAATATATGCGGTATCGACAACCCAGCTTGCACTTTGGACTTGGAAATAAACGAAGATGGGCTTGTTATCAAACCATACATTCCATGCGTTGAAGGAAAAACCTTTAGCAGCTGTGAAACGGTTCAAGTAACATTGATAGAACGCAAAGAAGAAATTAAAGTGAGGGAGAATACGGAGATTGAAAACTATCTAGCATCGATAGCGGATAATCCTCCGTCCGTTTGCAACCCCAACCCATGTCTTGGAACCAATTCAACATGCGAAATACTAACCAACGAGACCAACAACGCAACTAGATTCAATTGCACATGTCCAGAAGGGCAGAGGGGTGACCGTTGCGAGTTCCTGGCTGTCTCAGAAGATACCGAAGCTCCGAAATACTGGGCGTACCGAATACTAATAGGTTTCGGAATAGCCTTGGGGGCGGTAATAGGTATCAACTTGGCTTCTAGTATTGCGGCAAGCAACCAAGATACGAAAATAATAAATCAGGCAAGGGAGATACAGGCAGTGTTGTCGTCTAGGCAAAGGCCTAGAAAAAATAAAAAATTTATTAACAAGTATAATAATTGATATTCATTATAATTTTAGTAATGGTATCCGCATTACGTGTAGCGTTTTGTCCTCTCAGGGATGAATATTTTTTACCCCAGTAATATGCGTAGTCCAAGGTCCCCAACGTTAGATGAGTACACTCGTGTATTATAAGCGATGCTTGGTCCTCGATATCCAGTCTATCCCAATACTCTCCATTCACCCACATCACATTCTTTCTGTAATTTGGCAGCACCCATCCAGACGCTCTATTCTTCTTCATCTCGGTATTGTTCCTTATACGCGCATGGTTAACACACGGAAGCAAACGCGCAAACCAATTGCGCATCGTTAGAGGTGTTACTGCGTTGATACCTTCCATGTTGGAGTATATCAATATATCATAATGTGAGGATTCTATAGCGTTGATAACCCAATCGGATGCACAACGTTTGGGTTCATTTATGCGAATATATCGGCCTTGGGTTGCTTTCCAGAAGTATACGGTCATAGCAAATGACATGTAGCACGACACAACGAGTAATACGACCTCAAGTAACTTCTGGAGGCGCATTTAAAGTAATCGAGGGCATATATATAGTGCGCGTGTTTGTTTTAGGAGGGTATATATGGAGGAGATGGACAATAATAATAATGAGCCGTTTGAACCGTAAACTAACTCAAAATATTGAAGAACGCATACCGGTCGCAGTTACACGGACAAAACGTTTTTCTAAGAAAAAGTCTGAGGTTAGTAAAACAAGTTATAGATTGCCGTCTGGTATGTTTTATAGGCAAGCAGAGGGTCCAAAGATTTGTAAGGATAAGTTTATCTTTTCGGCGGCTGATAAAGGCACCAACAAGCAAGAACTTGAAGACGGGAAGCAAGGATGTATCAAGGTTGACAATTCCCTACGTATGGCGAGCAAGCATTTGTCAGATGGTCTAAATGGTTTACAAATTGCCGTCTCGCAAATCAATCTGATAAATGATACGGATGGAACCAGTTTTCAAGGGTTCGTAGAGGAGATGGGTGCAAATGGTAACATAAGCTATAAGTTGTGGATTTCGTTGATATTAGGAAAGGACCAAATAATGGAAACTGTTGCACTCGTCGGCAATGAATTGAAGAAAGTAAATGAATTCTTGGTCAATCAAGATGAGGAAGAGTGGGAAGAACAGTTAGGACAGTATATTGAGAACCAGGAGAATGGCGTTGAAGACGAGAAAGTGATGGAGAAATTAAGACATCTCAAGAAACAACAAGGTAATTCCATGATGCTCGCAGAGAAGGTAACCGCGATGAACAATAGAATACAGGAGGCACAGGAGGCAGAAAAAATGGACACAGAGGCAGAAAAGCTTAGAGAACAAGATATAAGCGCATTAGTGGCTAAACAACAAACAGAAATGAATACTTTATTAGCTAGACACCGCGCAGATGCGGATGAAAATACTCATAAAACGAACGCCACTCTCAGTGAAGTTCAAAATGCTTCTTTAAGGGCAGCGGCAGAAGCAGCTAAAACTGTAAAGCAAGCAAAGCTGGAAGTAGCTATAGACATCAGCGAATACTCGAAAGATATCGTTAACGGTGAAAATTAAGAATGTGGTATCGTTGGTAATATCGAAGTGGTATTGGCATACTTCCAAACACCCAAAGCAAACTGTGATATAAGTTCCCAAGTACCGTTGTTTATAATCTCTACTGCGTCTATTCTACATATTAGGAGAGTGCATAAAACAAATAAAAATTCTATTCTATTCATATAAAATTAATTCTTACGTTTATATACGGTCACTATTCTTCTATGTCCCACCGCCGCCGCCGTATCCGCAGAAGCTTTCTCTATTTTAAGACGCATGTTGTTTTGGGGAAAGTTAAATGTTATTTCCTTTACAAATGCTCTATAGTCGTGCTTGAACATGGCCACTTCTTCGATATTTAACTGGTCGTTGGATGTGATATCTATAAGGTAATAGTTGGGCGGTTGTGGTTTTACAGACACGTGAAACTGGCAGGGTATCGACGGTAAGTTACTAAGCCCGTTCAATATACGCTCCAACATCGGTTTATCGGTAGCATTGATACTCTTTAGATTCCAAGCTCGCTTGGTGACTGAAGCCATCTTACGTTTCAGCTTCTTCGTCTTTGCTCCATTCTTCCACATGTCCACTTTCAGCCAGTTGCCTTTGAGAGAAACCATCAGTTTTCTCAAGCGTGGAGCAAGCGTTTTAATCGTTTCAAAATCTTTAAACATTATAGGGGGTAGATTCTTAAGCATCAAAACGTATCGTGACGGGAAGTTAGTGTTTGTTTGCACCTGGAGCTCGCCACCCGTTGCTCCCGGCATGGACTGTATGTGTGCTATAACTTTTTGTATAAAATTTCTATCTTCGGATTCAACGGTCGGTTGGGTTACCATTTCTAAAGAATCTGTAGCGTCGCCGCCAGTGCTGCTAGTATCAATGGATATTTCAGCCATTCGCAATAATTAATAGGTGTAGCTGGTCTTTTATACTCTACGTCGAGAGTGATTGTACCGGACCCAAAGTCTGCCGTGTAGTTAACCTGTATTGCCCCTGATACTTTACAATGGTGTATCCATGTATGGATGTCATCCTCTCCTATTTCTTCTAAATTGGATATCAAAATTTTAGCTCCTTTACCATTGCGCAGATAGCCAGCACAGGCCACATCACCGTCTACGTGAAATGTCTTAACATGTTCAGTTATCTTTTTTAAGGCTTCTGATAAATTATTCTGTATGAGAGCGGGCAATGTCGGATGGGTATCAGTCATTGTTGTGTCGTAACTGAAGTATTATATACTCGTACAGTGGATTTACTTTTTGGATTTACGATCATATATAGCGACTTCAATAATATTAAGCAATGGCAAAGGTCCAGGTGAATACGAGTAAAATCGCCAGAGATTTGGCCGACCTCTGGCGAAAAAACAACCCCGGGTTTATATCGGTTCCAGGGCATCAGTGTACGAACGAATCGTGTACCATCATACACATAAATGGTTGGGTCTCTCAGAACTCCGACGGTTTAATGGTTTCATTAAACAAGCCCACAACAAAGAAGAGACGCAACATACAACAGCTTTACATATGCAAAGAGACCGGAACACCACACTGGTGCCATTCACAATGTGGTGGACGGAAAGTGGTATCGGCAGACCAAGGCTGTGTGTGTACTATATCGGGTATACGTTACGAATCCGAATCGGCAGACACCTGGATACCACAATATAGAATCACGGCAACTGCCCAGGAACACCGGGACCCGCACGCCATTCGCGCCGGCAATGGGTACGAAAGTCATTCCACAAGCTACCGTACCCAGCAGCACGTGTCCTTTGCCAGGGACCAGATACATTTGCTTATGTTTAGCGAACGCAGACTATACGCAGAGCAGCGCAAGTATTTAGAGCAGAAGCAAGCGGCCGAAAAGATTGTGATGAAATATTACAAAGGTTGTGAGAAAATAGGAAGGCCTGTCATATTTACCAACATGGTAACGCTGTACATCAATCAAATTAAGCGTCGAAGAGTCTTTAAAGGGTTGTTGCCAAAGTATCACAAGACCGAAGATATAGTAAAGGCATACGCGGAACGCGTCTGTACATTGTGGAATATCATTACAACAAAAACACCGATGGGGAAAACGTGCTCGTCCTTGTTCTCGTTCAAAACCTTTGTGGCCAGTGCGTTGTACATTATGAAACGGGGAATGTTCTGCTCTGGTGTAGAGATTATACCGAAAGATTTCTATCTAGAAAGCGTGTTACCAGAAGCAAATACACTAGACCATTATTCTGTTAACAAACCAACCTTTACACAGAGCAAGAACAACATGACCCGCGCCATACGGGAAGCGATAGAGGAACACGGGTGTGATGTTAGGACGTTGGTTATGCCGTCATTCAAGTCGCCGTTTTCTTAAGTATAAAAATAACATAATATATATATATAAATGTCTACCAGAAAGGATAGATTTTATGAAGAAGTCCTCTACAAAGTATACTGTGAAAACCCTAGACCAGTATGGAATAATATATTCACCACCATAGTCATGGTTTTAACTGGTATAACTGCTGCCACCTTTGAAGTTTCCGAAGACTATCGTATACCTAAGATAGCTTTATGGTTACTTATAGGAATATGTAGCATAATACACCAAGGATGTATATGGCCCAAACTTCTATGGATATCTAGGTTGGATAGTTTGGCTACTCTGGTGCTTCAGACCCTGTACGTGATAACTTTCTACGAGACCGCTCCATGGTGGGTGTGGACTCTTGCTGTTGTAACAGTAATAGTGTTTATCTATTACTATTATCGTTTCTACCAGAACCCACCCATTAGCATGATTCAATATATTAGATTGGTCAACCTCTGGCATATAGGAGTTACAGCAACTACGATTGCACTTTACGCGACAGCAGGGCTACCACCAGAGTCTCTTGAAAAATAGAACGAAGCGTTTTATTATTGTAAAACCACCCATTATAATGACCTATTAATGATAGAGCCTCTATAGGGTCTAAATGTACCTGCTTTACTAGTTGAGGTCGGACTATCTTCCAATCACCGCCATATTCACAGACAGAACATAGCATAGAGCCATCACACATCACATTAGCGACGAGCATAGGTTTAGAGCCGGGATAGAGTGTGTATTGTACCCAATCTCCAGGAGAATAAGACATATAATATATTATAAAACTTGTTTATACGAAAAGTTTTTAACGTAACTCAGCTCTTCTCTTATGGATTTAAACACACCAGTGTGATAACACTTCGCAGCTCTGCCCTCTTCTCTCAAAATCCTCTTAAACCAGTAGTATTGCCTACGTTGAGCTTCGTTGTTTTAATCGGATTCGATTTCTGATAATGTTATATATAAGTAATTTTTTTTTTATTAAAATGGGAAATGTTATTAGTTCAAGTATAGCAGCGTCAATATTACCATATGTTATGTCTTCAACGGGTTCAGTTATAAAGGGCATTGGTACCATCCACGGTATAGTAACACCATTTGTGAGCCGTGCCGCTGCTAAAGGGCTATGGTTTGCATTACTAGGCTAATGAATAATACAGTTTATATGCATGGATGAATTTCTAAAACAATCCGCGCACCAACTCGCTTAAAACGTTTTGCCACCAATACATGTGGGCTCTATGTACGTTATGTATATTCCCGTAACGATTGATACGAAAAGATAATATGTGTTCACTTATATCGTCAGGGAAATGGTGAAATAGTCACTCGTTGGAGAAGGCACGCTTCCAAGCCTCTTTATCCCATCCTTCCAACTTGTTCGGCAGTGCCGCCAACATCCACGCCCAGAAAAAATTGTCGGAATCTTTGTCCGGATGCTCTATCTGTGGCAAAACCTTATTCTTGTAGTAGTGTACCAATGCTGCCTTAGCCTGTCGCACGGACAATGGTGTGTATATCATATCGCCGACGTGGCCTTCTTCTCTACCGGTGAGACTGGCAGTGCGTAGGTACGCGTTCTCTGGGTCCAATATATTACTGAATCTAATCTTCTGTCCTTGTAATTCTATTACAACACAGTCTATATGGTCTGGTACCTTGAAGGTACATGTTATTGGTTCGGATTGGTTTTGATGTGTAGTCATGATGTAGTGTTTGGTGTGTTGATATATCTATAGTGTTATTAAACATGTCGCATATTCTTAGAGTATTCCCCACGAAAGAGAGCAAGAATGATTCAAGCACTCGTAGTGTTTTGGTAACCGGAGAAACATCTCACGTTTCTTAGTCCCATCAGGCTGTTGTACGAATCTACGCCACTTCCTGTCCCTTTGTGGTATGGGTTGAATCTTATAGAAATTTTCCCAGAATACATTTTTAGAAGACGCGCAGCGGTCTTCCGTGCAAGGACCCATTGTATCAACAAAGGATACGAAATGGTTCATCAATGTGTCTTTGTGTACAATATTATTACGCAATTTAGGCCACCATGTCTTGTCTTGTAGGCATTGTTGCCACCATAATCCGATAGGGTTCATTTGTATTTATATAAAAATTATAATACTAATCGCATATTCTTAGAGTATTCTTATATTATAAACTCTCCGCCGACGCTTGGCAAGGTACCGTTGTATCGCTTCCTTTTTTTTGTTGGTTGTATTCTTCTATTGTGTTTAAACTTGCCTTTGCAGTTTCTTTGCGTTAAGTCTTGCTGGTATTTTGTTGTTTTAATAACACATTCAGCCATATCTTCCATATCACACAAGTCAAACTCTTCCTGAATACACACGCGTCGATGTGCATTTTTAGACAACTTAATGGCATAAGCCCATTCATTTAAATTTTCAGGGCTCATATATGAAATCATTTTTTCAGTATCCATAACAATGATTTCAAGTACCTCGGGTTGTATCTTTCTTTGCTGCTTTCTTCCTTTATTAGCGTAGGCCTTGTATAGAATAGTTATAGTAATGGTTCCTTTAGGACCAATACCATGTACTATTTCACCATAACGGGCTAAATTGAAGAACATATTTTTTTGACACTTTTTTATTTCTATTAGTATATTACCATCCATAACAGCATCATAATATCTTGAATCTACACATTCCCACCCTAGTAATTTACAGAAATCTGCTTCATATTTACTGGGTTTGGTTATCCAATCACCGTGCAAATTATTAATATTTTGCTCGAGTATTTTAATAACTTTATCCATTTTTAAAAAGGTTATATGATTATAAAACATATCGCATATTCGTAGATTAAGCTTTATGTCCCATTGGTCTTCCTCTGGGGTTGTCTCTGTATTTCACCAAAGCGTGGTAATGCTCCTCCGCTGACAGAGCCCACTCTTCCCATTTGATTAGTATTGGGTCCGCTTGTTCTGCGCCTTTTGGGTCTTCGTCCTCGCTGTTGGTAGTTTTGGGTTGGTTGTCTTGGCCTGTAGGGATGGTAGTTTTGGGCTGGTTGTCTTGGCCTGTAGGGATGGTAGCCATTTGGGTTCTTATCTTCATAATAGAGTCTTCTCTGATCGTTACGATCAGGAGAGCGAGACCTCCACCTTTTCCTACCATCCGCATGTTGTGACTTTTCCAGTCGTACAAAATAAGGAAATCCATCTTTGTCTTTGACAGTCTTGTACCCAGGCGGGGGCGGGCCAAGCTTGCGACGCTTTGCAAACCCACCACGGGGAGCGTCCATCCTCATAATGATATCCGCACATACCGTTTCCGTCCTACCTTCCATAAGTTTACGAATACGTTTTTCTACACCTGTGGGATATGAACAGCCCTGCTGTAAGATGTTAATACAACACTCAGCGAAAGACGATGCTCCGTTCGGTGTTGCGCCATCGTCCAGAGCGATTGCTCGTAATAATTTTCTTGCCATTAAATATAAAACAGATGCTTATATATTAAAATTTTAACTGTACCTTTAAACGGTCACTCCCCGCCGTCCTGGTTTTGGGCGCTCCCTCCTGGGTTTTAATGAACTTAGTGAAAAGAAACAGTTTCTTTTTCTTTCCGGGGACATTTTCAACGGCTTTAAAACTGGTTGAGAACGGTGGACCACCCTGCTTTGTGGCGTCTATATTTATGTAAACACTAGCCCATGTCTTTTTAATTTCCGCCTCCCATGCCTTTTTCCATTTTCCCAATTGCTCATGCTTGAGCTTGAAAACGCTCACTAACTTACGTCCCACTATTATATTCTCCCCGCTCATCGGGACCAATTCTATTTCATCCGGTTTGCTGTCCGGCGTGGTGTAAGCCTGCCACCATTTCCAGCGCGCACCATGTATCTGAGACTTCATTATCACCCCACCCTTAATGAAAAACCCAAGGAACGGACTGACAAGTGGAATCACGATTTCGTGATTGATGTCGGGACCATTAAGTTCCAATTTGTTCTTTGGACCATATACATAATGCAAAGTAATAGTCCTTCCATTTCCAGGTATGTATATTTTTTTAATATGAACTTCTACCGCACGCTTTTCGCGACCATCTCCAGTGTTTATGTCGAATGGTAGAACCAACCTTTCTACGGGGCGATAGTACGTTTTATCATGGGTTTTCAAAAGGTTCATTGTGGATGGTAAAAGCCTCGCCTATATATGGTCATCTACGTACTTGGAGAAAACATTCTCATTGATAACACCGTTGTTGGTCATCTGATTTGAAACCATTTGTTCTTTTTCTTCGTCAGATGATGCGGGTTGTGAACTTGCACAGCAGTTACGGCATATACAATCAAGTGCTATAATTCCAGCGATACCCAATAAAATATACAAAGCCAGTGTGACTCCTATAAATATAAGAACAGCTACTACATAACCTTCCATTTCTTAAGTTCTTGGTACACTCTTATAGGTTATTTTTACGCCACTTCTTCTCCTCCTCTATATCCCCCATAGTAAGGGGCTTTAACAACCCACTATCGGCAGAAATAGTCACTTTCCCCGACGGGGCGAAACAGCCCACTTTATTAATAGCGCAATAAGACACACTACCACATACGGATAGGAAAATTACAATCAGCCAGACTACGAAGGCGGTATTGGCTTGGTCGGTCAAGGTGTTGTCTACTGTGTATGAACCTCCAGTTGTGGTTCCATTCTCATCGGTGTAAGTCCAATTTACAGTATTCGTACCGGACATTTATTAAAAGAACATACCGTTTTATACCATTCAATCCCCTGCGATACAATGGTCTTGCAAAGCGACAGCAGATGTCATCATCCAAGGACGGAAACTATCACCGCGCACATTGCCTTCTTTATCCACGCACCAGCAGTAGCCTATTGAACCGTGACATTGCAAAGACCTCCATGTGTTATTTTCTCCACACTGCGGTCTATAAGCTCCAATAAGGGCAGAAGTACTCGGGATACAAGGTTTTGATAGGGCGGCATGTAACATGAGAGCAATAATTAAAAAACGTATCATTATAATTAATAGACGTCCTGTTTATAATCTTAAAAATTCAACAGTATATACGGTACCTTCCCCCTACCAAATGTCATTCCTAAAGAAAGACAATAGGGTAGGCGAGTTAACCATCGAAGAACGTTCTGTGCTATGGCTGCACAAACATTACCCCAACCTAGAAGTGGCCGACATCGAAGCTGCTGCCAAGCCCCCAACCACTTACATTTTTCCAGATTACGTACTTGCACATATCAAAGAGACGTGGCACCAAGTAGACGGACATATATATTCTAAAAAAGTACACGGGGAGAATACAGAAGAAACGGCCGGAGTCGAACGGTCGGGAGGATTTGGCAGGGGGTCGAAATCGTATAAATACTATTAGTATATTCTAAGAATATTCTTATATAATAATACAACTGTTATAAAACCAAATGTTTGATGATATATCTACCATACTTTACAACTCACTCGACCGCCTCCCATCTCTCGACAATATTGAAACAGAAGCCCGTTTGGGACGATTTTTACCCGATGGAACTTTTCACCCCGGTGTGTCAGAAAGATACTTTAACGACATGCAAACCCTTCTTGGGAGATTTGTACCCCCTAAACCTCAAGAATCAATTGCAATATACTTTACCGATGGGTTACGGTCCGAAGTTTTTGCTGGTTCTGGCCGCGTTGAATCGATGCAAAAAAGAAAAGTCATTGACGATATCGATATGACCCCAGACAACCACTATGCGCTTCGTATCTCCGGCTCGCACGAGAAGCCTGTCAACAGCGCACTATTGAATTCCCAAGTGAAAAAATTCATCAAGCCCAAGTCCATACCCAAGCTGCTCAAGGAGTCCACCATGTTTCAACTATGCGGACCAACGGTATATTATAAGAAAAAAGCCCATCCCGTCGCCCGCGGCTTCGGACAGCTGACGTGGAGACCAGCGCACCCCGACTATGCTATCACCTTGAACAGACGTAAGATTAAGTTCCATGACACAGAGTACAAGAAAGACCAATGGGTGGAGATGCTCAACATGCCTGGTGTAATGGGTAAAAGACCCGTACCATTAGGCAGGTTTAGTATACTGGCACACATTCAACAAATAAAACCAATGGCTATTTTTAGCAATGTATCCGCTGCGCCGCCCTATATTCCTACGGCTTGGAGGTCGAAGAAGAGGAAGTCGTTTCAACTGTGGGAAGGTCTCAGCATTGATATGACAGAGACAGTGTACTCGAAACAGTCTATACAGCAATGTTATGATGGACGAGGGACCAAGACATACGAGGTGGAAGCAGATTGGGATGGTATATCTAAGGGAGTCAAAGAGTTTTCAGAGGTTATAAAACATGTATTATATTCAAAATAATGCCTAAAGTTAACCGTGATTATTTTAAAAACTATTACAATGCTGTAAATCATGGACGTATACGTCCTAACCTGAACGCTTCTAAAATATCCAAACCGCCTCGACCGTTGGGTCCTTGTCCGTGTGCTGGGTGTAAAGCAAAAATAACAGTGAAATATGCTGGTCAACGTTAAAATTTTAATTTATTAAACCTTGGTGATTTACTACGTGTTGATTGCAATTGTGCTTGTTGTTGCTTTAACCTCTCGTTCTCTTGTCTTAACATTTCGTTCTCCTCCAAAGCTATCTGTTGTATTCCTAGCTTATCATTTGCCTCATCGAGTTGCCCAGTTAATTCTGCAATCCTTTCCAGGTATTTTTCGTGGACTACCCCTTTCTGGGCCATCTCCCATCTATCTATTTTAGCCAGAGATTCCATCTTGTGGTCTTTCTCGTATTGGTCCAACGCTTGGTATACCATTTCCTGCCTCAATCGGGTCTTATCGTCTTCGTAATCATAATCTGGAAATCGTTGATAATCAATATCCAAGTGCTCGAGCCATTTATACATCCATAAATAATCATATCTATCTAACGCTGCTTGGGCATTATCGATAATTTCTTGCATCGCTGGATTATACGCAGGTTCGTGGACAGGAACGTCCCGTTGGTTCGCCCTGGGGGCCTTCTGCCATCTTATTATCTTTCCTGGTACACTATTCATGGTAAATTTAGGTATTTCTTTTTGACCACCATTGCCTATGAACCTCCTGCTTCGTCGGTTAAAAAGACCACCGGGGTTGGTACCGTTGTCTTTCCATTCGAACTCGGCGGCAGAGGCAGTTGCTTGTTTCGCACGCAACTTGATGACTTCTAATACAGATGAATGAACTATGTATTGTAGTGAGTCTGTAGCATTATCTTCTAGTGAGCACCCCAATACCATTTCAGTTTGGCCATGCTTTACCGTAGAGCTCATACGCCAGTCTTTAAGCCTTCTTAAGAACATTGCTTCTACATCCGCTTGCATATTACCTCCTTCGCTATTATTGAAGGTAACCCATGTATGATAAAGCCACATGTCCATATTTGGTGGTACAGCAGAAATAGTCTTAGCGCTTTTAAAATGTCTATCTATGCCCATTGTTTCTGTTCTGCCCGCTTTATAAATTCTATGACAGATTTTATCCCAACCTGGCTCCTCGACTTGATATTTTTCAGGCATAGCGGGGGCCCCAGTTTTTGTGAGAAAATATTTCTTCCATTCTAGGGCAATCCTACGCATTTCCTGTTCGTCTAAGAAATCAATACACACCATAATGTATATGCCTGCTGTACCCCTGGAGGGCTCACCGTATGTATTCTCCTTCAAATATTTATATATCTCACCTGGTGTCTGGGCTAACACTGACCCTACCGTTTGGCCTTGAGGCGTCATTGCAACAGCTTGTTCCGTCCAACCAAAACTTTTTCTGATTTGTTTTTGGCCATTGGGAGTTAATCCGCGAATGTCGTCTATAATATCTTGTACATCCTGTGAAACACTACTACTACCTGCCTTCTTACCACTACCACTCATAATACATAATACATTAGTATACTTTATAGTTCAATTAAACTCTCATCAAACTCTGTGGTAGTAGAACCTTTAAGCGTTCTATCTCCTCTCTTGTCTACCAATGCGTCCAGCGTTTTCAACTTCTCAATCAGATTGTTGTACACGCGGTCATCCAGTGTATTCTTTCCCAACAAGTGATAGACATCCACCGGCTGCTTCTGGCTGATACGATGCACCCTATCCTCAGCCTGTATCATAATACCAGGCACATGCCAGAGCTCGCCGAAGACTACCGTTGAAGCATGGGTCAGTGTAATACCTGTACCGGCAGCCATTATGGAAAGAATAGCTACTCTACAACGCCCCGCTTGGAAGTCACGCACATTGCGCTGTCTTTTTTCTGCCGGCGTTGAACCGTCGATGCGCATGTACGGAATGGTACCCATTAGCGACTCAATCGCATCAAGTGTACGCAGGTGGTATCCGAAAAAGAGAAATGGGGTTTCCGTCTCCAGCAAGTGTTGCGTCCATCGTTTAACTGCCTCAATCTTTGCCTCTCCTGTGAGTCGAAACAGTTCAGATATCAACGCTTTGCGTTCGTGATTCATCTTCTGGCGAATTGCATCGTCCCTCACGTGGATAAGGTCGCGGTTTAGCTTCTTCCATCTAGCAAAGCCGTCATTTATATCCGTTAGCAACGACTCATTAATCTCGAGCATAATAGTATGTCTGGTCTTCTTCGGTAAGGTGGTCAACACGTCACGTTTGATGCGGCGTACCATGTATACTTTCTTGAGCAGCCAGTGTAGCTCTTCATCACAGCTGTGGCCTCTGTCATCCATGCCATAGTCTGTCATGGTCGCATTACAGTATCTCTTGGCAAAGTGTGTGTAATACTTGGCAAAGGCAGGCCGAATCATATGCATCTGCGCAAACAATTCAATGGGTCTGTTGAGTGCTGGTGTTCCTGTCATGAAGATACAACGCGGAGCCTTCTTTGTTAACTTAACTACCGCTTCTGTCCTCTTGGCTTTACGATTCTTCACATAGTGTGACTCATCGCACATCACCATGTTGTAGTCTGCTTTACGAACCTTACATCCTTCGCGTGGAAGCATATCATAGCTAACGATGACGTACTTGCACACCGAAGGTTCATCGGTCTTCATCACCACCTGTACGTCTCGAGCGGATACCTTACCATGGCGTATGAGGGCATCTTCCCAGTGGAATCGAAGATAGCTAGGACATACTATGAGGCACCGACCTTCGTGCGCGTAGTAGAGAGCGAGGGCTACACCCTGGTGAGTCTTACCCAGTCCCATATCATCACAGAGCATGGCTCTACCCTTGTAGTATTGTATAATTTGTAGGACTCCCAGCTGTTGATGTTGATGTAATTCTTTCCACAAGTCGGTGAACAGTGGCTTGAGCGGCTCATCCGTTTCGAACTTGTCTAGCTTACGCGTCAATAGAGCATCTTTGAGCTGTAGGATGATGAGAGGAATACCCTCGTAGGTCCACTCGTTCTCCATGCACAGTTTCTGAAGTGGTAGCGCTTTGGCCATGGGAATTTGATATTTCTGGCGCTTCTTGGGTTGGTCCAGAGCGTTTTGAATGAGAAGCTTATGCTCCTGTTTCATGCGTCTGGGGAAGACTTCGACGCGTTTATCATCTAGAAGGTGTACTTGAACAGTAGGAGGTAGTTTTCTACGTTTACGCCACATGTTTTAAAATAGAAATAGCGTTATAACTTATATAGAATATTCTTAACTAATTCTAAAAGAAATCTCTGTAGTCTTTTGGATATTTTGGCGCAACTTTGTATCCAGTGTCATATTTATCTTTAGGACCGTGATACCACATCTTTAGCTCGAGTAAACTCATTTTCACATAACCTTTTTTGGGGACTCTCGCCTTGTGGGATAATGTCATGTAGTAAATACAAGTGCCCGATTTAGGATGTATTATGGCTACGTTTCGATTCCCAGGTTTGGCCACCAGAATACCCCATTTAATTAAATAAGCCCACGTCCGCATATCCTTTTTCGTCTTCGAAATTTGTTTATCAAATCGCATGGCGCGATAATCACTGGCATCTGTTACGTCGTCATCGTCGTAGTCTTCTTCTTTCTTCTTCCTTAGGTCTTTAAGATGTTTCTCCATTTGTTGATAATAATCCTTCATTCTTTCCTTTATTTGTCTCTTTGACATTTTAGGCTGTCTCATATCAAACGCGACTAAGTTTGGGTTACGCCACATGTTTTAAAATAGAAATAGCGTTATAACTTATATAGATTATGCTTAGAATATTCTTTCTCTTCTCTCTCTGTACAGTTTCTTTTCTTTATCCAATAGTGGTTTCTTTGCCGCATCGAGGCCCGCTTTATTGACATTAATACTGTATACCGTGTAGGCAATAATACCCACGACGAGAACACCAGCGGCAAGTGCACCAAAGTATCCTGAAGGTCCCCATTCGTATTTTTCTATTATGGTAGTACCGTTTACCACCATACCTTGTGGACCGGGCACTCCTTGTGCTCCCTGCGGGCCTAAGGGCCCTTGTGGACCTGTTGCACCCTGTGGTCCGGCAGGTCCTGGTACCGCTTCCTGTATCACGTTACTGATATTATTAGTGATTTGTTCAGTCACGTTTTGATGAATGGTGGTGTGGTGTGTTATATTGGTGATATTTTGCACTACGGTAGTTATGTTGAGTAGGGTTGTGTCGGACACCGGTAATACGGTGTCCCATTCGTCACACGTGGTGATGGTTGGTACTTGTCCGTTTAGATAGCATACATCTAGTGGGAATTCTCTGGCACATCCACCGTAAGAGCATATACAATTAATCTCATTGAATAGTGAAACATGATATACACGGTAAGACTGGTCACACCATCTATTTCTGACGGAAGCTTCTGCCACCCCGTCCGTTGGATTTAAGTCTAGATTGGTACATACCTCTGTCCCATCTGCCTCCGCTACAAGCGTAGGGTCACTTGTAAACGCTACTCCACCAGAACACGTAGGGTCTGATGTAGAGTACGTTTTTTGTATGACACGAGCCGAAAAGGCCGCGTGCGCCAACAATAACAAAAGCAAAGTTACCAAGTTCATTATAGTCGTAGCTTGGGTTCATTTATACTAATTATTCAATCAAAGAGTATTCACAGCCACCGTCATCATCGTACATCAAGTTATTGTTCGGGTCATTGGAATCTGGTTTTCGGTCACAGGTGTGGTGTATCCACATTGCCGTGGCACAGTATACCACTAAAACCCCTACCGTGATAAGTATTTCAACCAACATTACTATATAGGCCATCCACTTTATAGGTAAATGAAACGAACTCGAACGCTATCTGACCAGGGCGTCGAATTGTTCCTGGATGGTATGTTTGTAGGTCCCAAACTAAAGAAGCGTACGTTAAGAAATTTTCTATTTAGTTGTTTCCATTCCGACTGGGACGACAAGGTGGACATGGTAGTATCCTCTTGTCGATTGTCAACTATGGCGCTGTACGGTGAGATATGGGAATCAGGCGGAGCGGAAGATATACCAAAACGTTTGTCTGCTGGCATTAGCAATACGGTTAAACTTATACTTAGCAATGATGATAAAAAAGTTACCAAATCGAGCTTGATGAGCAATTATCGATTCTTTCTTACGGTGATGCGCAGAGCGCATGAGAACAATGACCACCAGACCGCGATGATGATGTGGCTAGCATTGACTCATATGTCGGTCAATCGGTTGGCGTTTCACCGCCCCAAGAAGCATAAAGAGTTGATGAATTTGATGGAGGAGACGTATGGAGTTTCAACCACTTGTTACAACAAGCATTTGGTCAGTATGTTGGACAAAGATATCATGCACCCGGACGGTGTGGTAGAATATTTGCCCAGTCTTATCGCTTGTTCTATGTTCCTGAACAATGGGCAGCAATTCTCCAAGGCGTTCAAAGTGATGGGACATCGGTTGGACAGGGGTGCCATCTTCGAGATAAAAAGCATGTTGGATGTGATATCCGTGATGTGTTATGCCAACCGTGGTACGAAAGCTCACCTGTATGAGATAGAGCCTACCGCACCTGTTGATTTGTTTGAGATGTCCTGCGCGATTAAAGAAAAGAGAAGTCCCCGCCGTTCATTGAAACGCACCAAAAGCGCCAGGCCTGTAAAGTGGAACGAGATGCCAGCTCCAGTAGCTAAGAGTTTGAACAAAGACAAGAGAACATCCATATATGTGCATCATATGCGAGAGTCCAATTAACTATATTATTATAATAATTAAAAATGAATTGCACATTTAAAGACCCAAACCTTATTAAAAAAATCGTTGATGCGTTGGAATCAGGTGTAGAAATCCTTAATCTCTATGTATCCACGGGAGGGATAAATGTCACCGCAACTAATTCTTGCCACACCGATTTGCGTCAGTTGGTGTTAGAGGCGGCATGGTTCGAATCCTTCACGTGTACCCGTGACTGTGTGTTGGGAGTCAACATGCCATTGCTTAAGAAGTTTATGAGCACTGCTGGCCCGAAAGACAAGATAACTTGGTACCACACGGAAGGGTCGCGCTTTTTCAACATCACCATCGAAGGCGGTGGAGAGTCCAAGAGCATAAAGGATTGGACCCTTTTCCTCGTTGACTTTGACGAGGACGCGTTGGCCCCTCCACCCAATCCTACCTTTAATGTATCGTTCCGGGTGTCTACTGTTCTAGTATCCGAATGGATAAAAGATTGTAAGATTATCATGGGTAATATCGATTTCGGTATTGAAAAGGATAAGCACATTACTATCAAGAGTGAGAGCGACATCGGTGTATTCGAGCATAAGCATGCTATACCGTCCGTGATGGCTACTGTGTACCAAGCGGAGCCCAGTTTTACCTCGGAGAGACAGCGTATATCCAACAAGGAGGCCGACCATCTGAACACGATGATAAAATGCGCACCTGGTGTGGACCTGCAATTTCACCCCAGCATGCCACTCTGTGCTACGTCTTACCTAGACAGTGAACAAAACTCATTCATTCGGATATGGATTGCTCCAATGGCAGCCGATGACGATTTCAACAGCGATGAGGATTAGTATATAAGGCTAATTGTAATGATTAATGTTGCGTACTAATGTTGCTATAAGAGCATCAGACGATGACGAAGAGAGTCAACCAATGCTACGTAAAAATCCCAAAGGTAAAATGCATGGCGTAGCAAACTACGATTTAATGCGTTTGAGAGACATGGAGCGTTTTATATTTAAATTTTACTGGATGGTAATATTAATGTTTATTGCTGCGGGCATTGTCATTGTAACCGTTCTATCGGAGCGTAGCTTCGAAGAGATATTCATGGCGGAGAGTTTGCTGAGTACGGTAGGTATAACTGCTTACTGTGTGTTGGTGCTTCTGCTGTTAATGTGTCATTCACACAAAGAGATGCGCATCGTGATTTTATTGATGTTGTGTTGGTTCGTTGGAGTGGTAGCTGGATTCCTGTTGGCACTTCACTTGCTTAACATTACCATCGATATAAAACAACACGGCAGTCTTCGCAATACTACTGGATTTTAAAACACTAATAATATATATATAATACATTAAAACCTTTATATTAATGACTACCGAACTTACAACTCTGTTACTGGCTCTTTCGTGGACAGCGTCACTATGTGATGTGACATCATCTCTCCCTCAAGTGTGGAAATGTCGTCATCCGAGGACGACACATAATTTGGCTGTTGGGATGATTCTTCTTCGTCTTCTAGGAGCTGTATGCTGGAGCGTTTGGGGGTATTATCATCAAGCAGTGACAATTCTGATTCTAGTAGGCCCGATGGTGGCTTTTTTTGTTGAGTTGATTCTTCTTTGTTGTGTTCTTCGAGACGTATTATTGCCTCTAGATGATTCGGAGTGCAATGATGTGTGGCTAAAGGAAGCAGAAAGCCCATACGGACAAGACAAAGAGCCACAAACTCTGAACAAAAATAAGAGGGTCGAGATATGACATCGTTGCTTCCCCAGGATGGTACCCACGAGAATAGAGCTGCTGAACTATTGTATGGTTTTGTCAACTCACCTATAGCCCACAGCAGTGTATCTCGTTGTTTTTCAGGCTTGATGTCGTTGCATTTTAGCCATTCAATATCCGAAAATGGTTTCTCCGGTGTCGAAAACCACGGGTCTTCGATGTTCATTAGAAACCTAACGCGTAATTGGTCACCCCATAACAACGAGAACGAGACGTAAACTTTTTTTCCTAACTGTAATAATGTTTTATTGTCTTTGTTTTCAAAGAATACCGATTCTAATTCGGTGCATAATTTACTATTGTCCACATTCGCCGCTCTTAAATTTGTATACAATTGCTTCACGCACCCCATTAATATCTGTGGTTCCACGTGCCAAACTATTTCACAGTGACAGAATCGACCTGCCGTCCACCAAGCGGCTAATTTATTAAAACTGCCTTCAAATATGCCCATAGGTTTGAAAAACGAAACCCATATCATGATATATTAAATACCGTCCGGCCTATAAATAGTGTGATACTCAATTCATAATGTTACGCCGTATTATGGATTGTTTCAAACCGCCGGTCGCGGTGAACCTAGAGGAAGCCGTTTTTCGTTTAAAGGAAGTTGGTAACTTGCTCAGGCAGCAGATTTCAAAGTATGATGGAGATTTAAATCTAGCGATAAAGACATGTAAATTATCTATTACTAGGAAAGAATCTAAAACGAATCAAATATATTATCTTAAGAGAAAAAAGTTAATTGAACACCACATGGCTAGCGCAACCCAGCGTCTATTGGCTATCGACAAACAAATATTGACATTGGAAGGTATCAAGATGTCCGCGCTCCACCTGGAAACCGTGCGATTTACCACCAGTACTCTCAGTAGTTACATGAAACAGCAGGATATCAGCAAAGTAGAAGACTTAATGGAGAACTTATCCGACTACATTGCGGACGCTACCGATATTTCTAACATCATTTCCGAAGACATCAATCCACAAGGGGTGGATTACGATGAGGAAGACTTGGAAAGGGAATTGATGGAACTTGCTCGGAATGAAACTTCATGGCCAGAGGTTCCTCGGCATAAGCCTTCTCCAGTGTTTGACGCAGATGATGGTGATACCAGCCCTTTGTTGCCGGTAAAGATGTAGTATACGGCTTACCACAATTTAGAAGGTGTACATCCAACGCTACCCTTCTGGGCATCCATATACTGTTCCAACCAAATATCCACGGGAACATAATACCAACCTTTACATATTTGACCAAGCGTTGCCTTAGTTCCAACAATGGTAACGGGGGACTGATAAAGGTGTCGTATTCACCTTTCACCCAAACGCTAATAACATTAATTTTTAAATCGTTTATTATTTTCAAATAACCCCATCGGGGTTCTATGTACAGTCTACGCTCGCACGTTGCTATCAATTCCTCCACACCTCCTATGTACAGTATGACACTATGGCCTTCGGTCAATGCTTTTCGTATCATGTAATCGGTGGCAGGAATGAGGCCCCACGAGCGAGCCACCCATCCAAAGATGGGAATGTAAAACAGGATAGGCGCTACCGCCATCACTGTATGTTTGTTCTCAAAATGATATATCATCATTCCGCAGCATAGAATACCGTGCGGGTGGGCGACTATCAACGAGTTCTTCGGAATGAAGGCATCACCAGTCCAATGCTGTTTGTAGCTCTTGAACCATGTACGAAACTTTATACACGATACCATATCACGCCATAAGCTTGACACTATGATATCATCGTGATGCCTCCATTGGACCCACATGCTGAAGGTGGTACAACCGACTAACAATGCCGACCCAGGTAGAAACCAAAACGTGGCCGTCATAACTAGCAACGGTAACGAGAATATCCATATGAATATGGTAACAAACATAAAAAACGCAACTTTATACATTTATATCAACCCCAGAGTAATTTAAATAATCCCCTACAGTTAACATAGCAGATTTTTTCGGCTTTACTAGGGATTTAACTAGTTGCCATCTGCGTTTGTATTTTTCGTCACACGGTAGCGAGACATAGAACTTGTTAAATTCTGTCTCTTTCCAAAGTACCGATTGATTCATTATCTGCTCGTCGCATTTGTCCCACGTCTCCGCATCTTCCGGCGTTTGGAAGTCTAGCTCTATCTTGTAGTATTCGTCGTGCTCGGGCCGGTGTAATTCAGCCTTGGCAACGCGGTTGGAACCGTTGTACATGTATATTGTTTTATAAGATTTAAAGTCGTCGTTTTCTTGAAGTGCGAAGCGGTATACTAAATGTTTAAACCTGCCAAAGCACGCTTTTTCACTCTCGTATAGCGGTTCTTTGTTCCACCCATCGCTTGTTAAGTCTCTTGAATAGCAGTACCAATTTTGCGTTGAGTAATAACCACCCATGATAGATAGCAAAAATGTCACTTTATACCCTGGCATTTCCGTTGACGAGATACTATAAATAGCGACCGTCCTGTCTACTAAATGTTGATTATCCTTCTACTATTGCTATTAAGCATTTGCAACGCTGGACCGACCTATAGAGAATGCACGCAGTGCAACTATATCGAACAACCAAAACCGTTTAGTGCCGATGTGAATGCCATTTCAGACCGGTCATTTGACAGTGACTGCGTTGGAGCCGGCTACACCGACTTCCAGTATTGTCTAAAAAAAGCATGCAATCGAGACGGGGACAACAGCTGGAATAATTTTTTACACTACCCCTGTGAAAAATATATACCAAGCGTTTGTCCAGATTGTGGAGAGCATGGAAAGTGTATCAACGTGACGAAAATGATGTTTGCTAACGGTTACTGTACCAAAGGTCTCAACGGCCCCATTGATGTTCGAAACGCGGAGGCATGCGCTGAACGGTATCAATATTTTGTGCTTGACAAAGACCACCACGAGTGCTATGAAATGAGCAATATGCATCAGTGTGACCGCGGTGGTTCCAATTGGATACAGGACAACAACTACGACAGCTACGTCTTTACTCATACCTGCGCCTGTGACGATGGCTGGTCCGGAGTAGAATGCAAAGAAAATGATTTATGTTGTGAAGCATATTCGGCCGAATGCCTCGGTTGTAAGGCTGGACTGGAGCCGTGGGAATTTTGCTCCAACCTGCTCAATGTACCTCCTTACAACGTCCACCAAGCCTCGGAACTCGGGTGCGATAAAATATTAGAATCGAAAGCTGGTATCACTGGCTTGCAATACAAACACCTATCCTTCGTATGCGATGGACCTTCGGACGACGCTTCGGCCTCCTGGAAAGTAGACGGAGAAACATGTGCCGATTTTGGACGCAAAATACAAGGCACAGACATATGGCGATGTGCCGCTTCGGGACATATGGACTTCTCAAACCACCAATTGCCCGTTCCTAACGATGTATGTTGTACATGTGGCTATAAAATACCAACAGCTGCCGTAGATTGCATAGGACAATGGACCGATAAAGGTCACAATGGTGAAGACTGTGGTACATATATCGTGACCACGCCCGTAGAAGGCGAAGGTCTAGACTGTTCTATAGTTGCTGGCACGGTGGTCGCCTGTAGCCAGCCCACCAAAGATTGCGTCGGTGTGTGGACACAAGAGGGGCCAAAGGGAGACCAATGCGGTAAATTCATCATCACTCAGATTGCTCAAGGAGGTGGCCAGCCTTGTCTATCTCAGAACGGGGCAGAGAGAGAATGTAGTACCGGTGAACAATGCCGTCTAACCGGGGGAGAACAAGTGAAAGATAGATGGTCCGGGCTAGACACTGGCGATAACTATTGTAACACGTGTAGCTGTAACGATGGTGTCCTATTATGCACTTTGATTTATTGTGACGGTGCCAGACCTTGCACGCTAACAGACGGTACCACCGTAGCTCCTGGATGGGTAGGGCGAGATACTGGTGATAACTATTGCAACACTTGCCAGTGCAAAGACGGTAACTTGCTGTGTACCAAAGTAGCGTGTCCCTCCCTTTGTCCTATACCAGGGTGTATTGCACCGCCAGAAGACTGTGTATACGTTAAAAACGAAGAAACAAATGAGGATGGATGTCCTAAATTTCCATGCGGTGTGCTGGAATGTAATAGCAATCACCACGCTTCGGTCGAACGGATGTATATGACCAGAGACCAGAGCATGGTAACATTATACTACAGTGGTGCCAAGCCCAATAGCGTGCTTGGTATTGTTACCGGCTTGCAATATTCAAGGCCAGAAGATATTCCACTCGCTAGTAGACATATAATAGACAAGAAGCTAACTCCCACAGCAACGGGGCACGTTACTCTGTCTATCGGGGGAAAGGGAGGACCATTCTTCGCAACCATGTGGAATGCGAACGGTTCGGAGGTATCGGACCGCGTGCTATTTGACAAATTCTCTCCAGAGTTTTTAGCCCGCAACTGTCCCAAAACGGGAGAAGCGGACAGGCAATTCCCATGGGACGATGCGCTTAGCATGTCTGGTGGACGTTCACACAGCTGTGCGGACTATGGTACCTTCAGCCCTGAAGACCAGGATTGGATGTGTAACATGCGTATTGCTGGATGGGATACGGACCGTGATTTTAGCACCGCTGTAAACACATGCTGCGCTTGTGACGGTACTGGTTCTCTGTATCATAAATGGGCCAATGAAAATGGTATAAACCCATACAGCTGTGACATTCAATGCCCGTACCATGAACATTTTCACTCTATCATGGCTACCTTTCGGTACATGCAAAATACAAACACTGGCTGCGATACGGTTCACATGAGGTCTTGTGGCGGTGAGACAGTATGGTCGCCATGCTCTGGACCTACACGATGCAAGTACACACCGGTTTCTCCTTCTGCTACAGAACTGGCCATGATAGAAATGGGTACCAAATTGTTTTTAATAGACCTAAACACCTTTACCGATGCACAGTGGGTGTACATCTGGGCACTTCAGAACGAGACTCGTGCCAACAAAGACGAGCTGCTACACTTGCGCGAGATGCACGACAAGATAGATAGGATGGCTGAGATAAGAGAACAATTATCAGAAATAGAAGTACCAGAGCGTACAGAGTCCAACAACCAGAGCTGCTCTTGGCTTCAGCAGTTGATAGATAAAGCGGGAGACGACCTGTTGTACCGCGATTTGACTACCTACCCACGTTTAATCGAACGTTTGCACGAGATTAGCAAGCTTATCGAGTCTGGAAACCCCAACGCTGCCCGTGAGATTCGACACGCCATGCGATACGATTTGACCGTGCTGATTGAGGACGTGAATACGATAGAGCAGAACCAGGCAGAAATAAACGAGAAGCAATCCAACCGAACGACCAATGTCGAGCTGAAGCAGGAAGATATTATTCAGCAGTTGTGGGAGTTGGAACAGTCCCACATTGGACTCTCTACCATGGTGCAATCCGAGATAGCCTACATCAGGAAAGAACTGGTCAACCAGTCCACCACGGACGAACAAATTTTTGCCCGCTTGACAGAGTTAAGTTTGGTTGCCGCCTTACACGAAGAACAGCTGTACAACCAGTCTGTCCGAGATGTCAACCACGCCGCTGGCATAGAAGCTCTCATAGCAGAGACCGAACTCATTCGCCGTTTAAGCGGTGAGAACATGACAGACATTCAGAGACAGTTGGACAGTCTGACATACGACGTAGGCCGTGTAGATTGGAAGTTAGATGACCAGGTAGAAGCTATCGCATGGCAAATACACCAGATTAAAAAGGAGGTAGAAGAAGTTTCGGACGAAACCAGCAGTCGATTAAAGATAATGGAAGATGCGTACGCAGATACGGCGGAACAGTTGGGAATCACAGTTATGTTTCTAGACGACCGTATCAACCAGATATACGATGCGGTTCTCACCAAAGCGGACGCTGGCGACCTCAACGCGTTGGAATTGTTGCTGTACGATACAGAGATAGAGCTAAAGGACTATGCGGACATACAAGGGGCCATGGCTCTTAACCATTCGCTGTCCGTAACAGCGGCTCTGGAAAAGATAATGTACGACAAGTTCAACGAGATAGGTGAAGTTCCTACCTTGGCAGAGATTCAGCTAATGATTAAACAGTCGTACGACGAGGGGTTGGCCAAGGCAGAAGAGTATGCGGATGCTGTAGCAGCCGAAGCCCATAGAGCTGCCAACCAGTACGTAGAATGGATGGCCTTACAGGCATTGGACCAGGCAGCCGGCTATGCGGACCAGCAGGCGGAGGCAGCCCGTCAAGCAGCAGCTACCTTTGCCCAGTCCAAGATAACCGAAGCCATCGATGCGCTATCACTAGAGATGCACGCAAAATACCAAACCGCGGACGATGTGCGTGACATCGTAGTCGATACGCTGTGGCCTATATTCCATGACAATATAACGATGCAAATAGAGTCAGTCGCACAGCGTGAGCGAGATGCCATGTTCTTGTCGTTGGAGCAGCGGGCGAGCCAGTTGGAATATTATGCTTCAGTTGTGGCCGAAGCTGCTGCGACCCAGGCGCGTATAAACGCTACAAACACCGCAGTCTTTCTGGTATCCGAACTTAGAAATGAATTACACTCACTCAACGCTTCCATGCAAGCAGAGTTTGCTGAAATCCATATCGAAATACCCAACATTAAACAAATGATACACCATCTCAATTGTGAGATAAATATTGTCCAGGATATGATAGTGGTGATAGAGCAAGACATCATAGCCAACAACGCATCCATTCGGGGCAATGAGCAAGAGGTAGCGCTGGTGAAACAACGCGTGTCGAGCCTGGAACAGGAAGTTGCCACCTTTCGAGACGATGTGCTTGCCAATTACGTCAAACAGGACACCTTTGATAGCTTGAGGATAGCATTCGAAATAGAGCGTGAGAAGAGAGAACAACAATACACAGAGAGTAACATGAAGTTTGCACAGGTAGAAGCTACCGTGAGCAGTCTAGAGACCCAGACCTCCATGTTGTTTGTGACACAAGAGCAGAAAATTCTATTCATTCAAGAAGAGTTGGACTATTTAAAGTTGTTACACGGTGAACAAATGGACTCGTTACAGTCTCAGTTATCTGTTCTCAACAAGATACAAGAAGACTACCCTTCTGTAGACCTAAGTAATCAGGTATCTCAGCTCCACGCGGAGATTAGTATTGCTGGGCATCAGATACTGGAGAACGAACAGCGGCTCCTTTGGGCGCTGGGAAATGTATCGGAAACGGCTACCTTGTTGGAAAGCTTGACTGGTGACGTGAACGAACAGCGGGCAGCCTTGGTAGAGTTGGAATCGAATGTTCTTTACGGCGACGCGAACGCTAGCTTTATCTATACATCCATCACCGACTTACAGCAGCAGATTGAGGAGAAGATAGACCGCAACGAGTTGGAGGCTGCCAAGGCGGAAGCAGTTTTCCAACGACAGCAGTTGAACGAGTTGGAGGCGAAGCTCGAGGCTTTGAGGATTGGCACGGACAATTCTGGTCTAGACCTTCATACCTATGTGAGGGTACAGCAACTGGAAAATCAAATACAAGCTCTACAACAGTCTCAATTGATATGTGGGTATGGAAACATCTCTTACAACTGCCGTCCTCTCATCGACAATATGTTGGAACAGATGAGCAATATCACTTTTAACAACACAAATAATGAAATACGGTTACAAGAGATATGGGACGTTGTCACCGGTAACATAGCGGTGATGTCCGAGCTCAGAAGAGAGCTGGAAACCATGGGCGCCACGCCTGGAAGCACGGTATCCAGCGAAACCATTCTAGAAATTCAAGACAAGATAACTGAACACCAGACGTACATCGAGCAGTTTGTCGTAAAGAATAACGAATACGACGACCGCATTGCTTACGTGTACCAAGAGATGATGAAATTTGGTAGCGTTACCATGAGCAATAAGAAAGACTACGACGAATTGAGGACAGAGATAGAATACTTTAGGGAACACCGGGAAGATTTACCCCAAGTCATGACACTGGTGGAAGAGCTACACAGGCGTGTAGACAGGCTTACCAACACTACCCTCGAGCATATTAATATTAATAGAGCTTTAATCGAAGGGTTGGAACAGAAAGTAGCAAGCTTGGAACCGGAATTAAATGTACTGGGCGCCACCGCAGAAGCCCTCCGTCTGGAACTGACACAAGAGATGGCTGCCCTACGCAATGCATTCTTGGACCTGCCAGACTCTACCTTCATTCAAGAATTGGTAGACGAGTTTACAGAACATATTCAAAACCTAAATGTCGAAGTGGCCAATACCAAGACAGAACAGCAACACTTTATGTACCAGCTAAACAAGCTAGACACCATGCGCCTTGAGATAGACCACCTAAAGAATCAGACCGCTCAACTATTCGAAACCACGCTCAATGCCACGCACGCATTGATAACAAACTCCAGCCTACTCGACCCGAACATTGATGCTACCCTTGCACCATTGCTACGTCGTATAGACGTGTTGGAGAGCGTTGTAAATGCTCATTCAGCAATGAATTTTAGCGTTCAAATAGATTCTATTTACGAGACTATCAACACGCGGACGGAAGAAATTGTGCAACTGCTTCACGAATTGCGAGGTAACGTTGAACTCACGGAAACCCAGCTGGATGATATAGCAAAGCGTGTGGCCAATTTAAACCCAACGCAAGAGGTATTGTCGATACGGGACGAGTTGAATCGGCTGACGGAGTTGGAGCGAATCCACCCATTGGTGAATTTAAGCACGGAGATATCCTCTCTTAACCAGCGCGTGTCGGCATTCGAGACCATGCTACCGCCCGCAACGTTGGAAGCTATTCTAGAAGACATAGCATTGCTCAAACAAAAAATACAATGCAGCCCGTTCTGTCCTTCGGAAGGTGAGATACTCATCATTCAGGACCAGATAAAGCTGTTGATGGACGCGGCTTCGAACCATTCGGAGGCTATCGAAGGTCTGGAAACGCTCGCAGAACTGCTTGAAAACAGCGCTTCGGACAGGGATACCAAGCTGGCAGAGATAGAAATAGAGTTGGATACTCTCGAACATGCTATTACTACTGTTATAAACAATGGTAATGTCCTGAATCTGGGAATCCCAACCATTGTCTCGGAGCTCGAAGAGGACAACCGTGAGACCCGCGAATTGGTAGCCCAGTTAGCAGCCAAGGTGGACGAGCTAAAGAGCAGGCTTCGGTATTACTCTACTTGTTTACATTCGAGAGATTGTCGCCCTGGTCAACGGTGCGACAAGCATTCGGAGTGTCAATGGTCTCCTGGTTCGATAGTGTGCGCGTGGGAAAAGCTACACTGCGCAGACAAATGCCACGACTCTGGCGATTGCCATATGATGAAGCATGTGTGGAAGAAAGAGTACAAATCTCAAGAGTGTTCGGCAGCGCAGCGAAACTGCTCTGATTTTATTCTGGACAACGACGACCTCAACATTACATTGTTAGGACCCAGAATAGTGGAATTGATACTTGGACAAAATGTATCCACGTACAAAGACCCCGGTGCTCTATGCACCGACGCTAGATGGAGATACGATATTAAAACAACGGTGGTGCCATCGTTCAACCCCAAGCTAGTGGGAGATTATAACTGGACATACGATTGCAACGGGAAAAAAGAAACTAGAACCGTGCGTGTACGGTACCCGCTGTGCGACCCAAACTATTACATAACCTGCCCAGACGGTTCAAGAGCCTTCCAGCGTAAAGAATTTCTATGCACGGTTGCCTGCCCATCGAGTGGTTACGACTGTCATAAAGATAGATATGCCGGGCCGGCTTGTAAGTGTTCGCCTATTACGGGTGCTTGCATGAGTTTCTACGGTGATATAGAAGCTACATGGGACGGTGAATACTGTGGTTGTAAGTGTAGAAGTGGTGTAAAATTAATAAATAATAATTGTGTTTAAGTATAAAATTCTCTTTTGTTACGCTGATTAAACCTTTGAAAGCCCACATCCGTTCTAATAACGTGGCGTGCCTGTACTTGTGGACGGTGACAACTTGTCTGTCTGGCAAGGCAAACGACCAATAGAAAAACGATAACGGCTATAAATAATATGAGAACGTTGGTTTCCCCGTCGATTGCCAAAGACACGCTATCTCTAGCATGTTGAAAATAACTATCTATTTCATGTGTATGCGTATGTTCTATGTTAGACATTTAAAATATGTAACTCTTTTATATAGTGATTACCACGTCCTCGCAAGTGCCCGATTCTGTGTAACTAATCTTCGTACCGGTGGACGTGTTTTACGACAGAGTGCATACAAGAAACATAGTGCCATTAAGAATAGAATTCCCATTCCTAACACTAAAATATTCGTACCACCGGAAATGGTAAGTGAAACAATGTCCGTACCGTCTCTCAAATGCGCGTGGGCATGTCCGTGGTGGTGGCCAGAAGCTGGACCTGGGCCAGTAGGATGGTCAATCGGCGCTATATCATCGTCGTGGCTGTGTGGATGTTCCGGGTCCCAATCTGCTTCCGACCCCAGTCGTACACCAACTTTAGCCTGTTGGCGTACAGTGTTGGCCGGTGTAGTTGGGTGGCTAAGATGATAAATACTTAACAAACGACGTCGGCTTTCTGCTCTACAATATCCTATGGTCGCTTCGATGTCGAATACGATGGTCACTACCGTCGAATAAAAATTAGGATTGTGTTGTAACAATTCTACAATGAAATCGTCCAGTTCTATTCCCATCCATACGTCAACCCTCGAGCCGTACTCTATACCATTGAAGCTACAGTTACCACAGATAGAGTCTTTTCCACATCGCTCGCCAATGGACAAACTATTGCGGTACATCACATCCTCCACCGTTACAATATCCCCATCCGGTAGGCCTTCTTGCAATGACCAGTGAATATTCTCGACAGATAGACCGGACTCTTGCATTGGCTGATTCAGTGTCAATGTGAGGGCTACTTCATCGTCCCTGTCTAGCGTGTCGCAGTCGTCTCCTTCACACTGTATGTAGGTTTCGCTATCGTCATCGTAATAGAACACGTTCGCCGTAGCTTCAGTATGGACATTAACTATGTCAATGGTTTGGCTACTACCGCTGATACAGTTAACTTGCAATGATTTCATAACACTTTCGGTCCCTACCAGTACCGGTTCGGCTTGTCCTTCAGTTAATTCATAAATACTGATTTGAAATGTCTGGTCTCTAGCAATAGAACCCTCCACATGCGTTTCTTTCGATTCCACCCGTATGGTTTCGTTTGGGCCAAACAAACAGGGAGGAGAAGCACATACAAAGTCGGAGATGGCATCACTGTTCGGCACATCGAACGCCCAGAGTAGGTTGGGAGACATACCTTCTACGTGTAGCTCTCCCGCATACTTGTATTCCAGGTTGTCCGCATTCACCACGACACATTCGGTTTGTTCGGATGTGCCGCCAGAGTACATGGTTACAATGATGTCAACATCCGGGGTGTTGCTGACTCCTAATTTGGTTTGAGCTTGGACAGTTGTCTCCAGCGTTACAGCGTACCGTTTCATCTGTTGATTGAGCGTATCCATACAACCTTCACGTTCCAATTGGAAATAGTATTCAATATTGGTATCGGATACCTCTTTACACGCGTCTGGCAATGCTTCCAAATCTACACGAATAACATACTTGTCGATTTCGGAATAACCCCAGTCGTGCACGATGTTAGCGGTGACATCTTCGACGGCTGAGCTGGCACCACTAGAGTCTAGCCCATTGCACGACGCTAAGAAAGCATTGGGCCCCACATTGGAGTAATTACCGTGTTGTACGGATACTTCTACCAGTACATGCTCACCATTCCCGTCGTATTTGTCCAGTTGGCAATGAAGTTCGTCCACGTTCCGAAGCTTGCCTTTGGATAATTTATTATTGGGGGCAAATGGCTTACCAAAACCAATTTTCTTTTTGGGTTTTGGAATCGATTGAAGGTTGAAGTAGTTCTCACATTGGCATATACCGTCGTCTACCTCGCAGGCGGAGCTCGATACCAACGAATCAGCGGTCGCATCCGCACAATTGGAAGGGTTAACTTCGAGGTACCGGACGTGGCACTGTCCGTTGTGGCATCCTCTAGCGTCGCAAATGTTAGCCATACTACATTCTGGTGCTGGCCTCAACGCACCATGGACATGATTTAGCTGTGCGCTGGTCGGTGGCGTATCTAATGTTGCCATGAATTCATCTATCCATATATAGCTACCAGACAGAGTGGCTTTCATAGCTTCCAACGCTGTCTTTTCTGCGTAGTCGGCATCAAATATCCCTGGCGCGTGCGCGGTCCACGGGTTGCGCCTATCGGCAAACATGGGTTCAAAGCTTTCGCAGTAAGGGTTTACCAAGCAAGCTTTGAGAAGTGTTGCGTACACAGCGGCCTGACCATTGCGTGAGAAGCTGGTGGTGATAAGATGCGTTTCGCTGGATACGTCTTGGCTGTGCACTACTATACCTTCTGGTGCCAAGTGTGTCTTTACGCCCACCATACCCAAGTCGTTGATACCAATAAAGGTTCGAAACAGTTCGTTCCACCCTACCCACAATTGGTCTGTCATGGTAATGTAGTCTGGTTTGATAGGGTCTGTTCGGTCTACCATGGTCTGTATCATTTCTCTAACATAACTAAACTTGAGAGATTGGTTGGTAAGCCCGTAGTCTACGTATCCTAACTTTGCATTGGGAGCCGTCACGCGCGCAGTGTAGAATGCCTGTAATATATAATCCGGCACGTCCAAGGCGCTGTATTCTATTTCCGAATACCATAGCTTGTTGGAAGACCTGTACTTGACGGTGGTAGTCGTCTCCCATATCGCGTCTTCCACCACGTCAATGTATTCCGCATCCCGGTAATTGGTCACGACTGTCTGGATATAGTTGTTGAGACGTGCCTTGGCTGTCATTTCAGAATCTGCTTGTTCTACCCAGGCTGGTAGTTGAAATATAGAAACCAACGGTCCCAGTTTAAATGATTTGTTTTGACAGGAAGCAAAATCGGATACCGCGGTACATGCATCAAAGCTATATTCTGTTTCGTTGTACGGTTGTATGGTGGCCCAACCACAGTCTCTATCGGCAGAGTAGGTGTTGAAGGTTGCCACCGCTTCTGTCGTGTATTTCTCCGATTCCCAAGCGTAGAGTTGAATATCTGGGTTATATGTGGATGTCCCAGACGATGGATACAACATAGAGGCTTCGATGTTAGTACCTATCATGATGCTGCCCTCCAGTTCGGCTGCCGAGTATACGCTAGGGTTAGGAGCTGCCACTACCGACTCTGGACTGTCGCACTGTTGATGCAATCGAATGGGACAGTGGAAAAAGTCACAGAAATTTCTATTGTTCCTTCCTACCGGTGTTCCGTCGGGACATACAAAGATTTCCTGTGTACATACGTATGGTGCGCATTCCGATGTTTCTGTAGGGCTAGAACGCATATCCGAAAATGATACGATGGAATCGACACAGTTTGTTTGGTTGGTTTTTAACCGAACCTGGCGACTCATATGTTTGGTATGTTTTAGGCATCGTAGCCCAGACCATCCAGTGTAGCATTTACAACGTTTGTTGGTCCCACAATCGTCACCGGGCCCGTACAAATCTCGTGAACAGTCACTATCTTGCGTGCACGGAGTTCCTATGTAAGAGTGTGCGGAGGCGAATGTACCACAAAGGGCAAATAGAAGTAGGTATCTAAACATTTATAAAGTTATACAATCCTCTTATACTAGAATAAATTATAATAATCAGTGTGAAAACGCAGTCTTGGGTGAAGCTTGTGTCTTTGTATTCGGTTGGCGGGGACCCAAGAATAGTAGTGGTCCATCGTCCACCCGTCGGTTTTTTCCTTGAGACCGAACCTCTTGTTCGACATATATTTGTATTTGCTATCAAATTCCACTTTTAACAAAATATATTTCCCCTTTGGGCAATAGTGAATTTCTAACTCTTCCTCCCTTAACTTGGTGTCCAAAAATGAATAGGCTTGTGTGTAGTTATGCACTGTTGAGAATAAATGGTTGTTGGTCTCTTCTGTGACCTCACGCACAACTACGGATATGATATCCTCGTCTACCTCGTCCGTCTTGCCGCCTATATCGGACCAACGACCCTTTTTCTCTGACCGTAACAAATAGTATCGTTGGTTTCCCTCTGTGCAATACACTAGTAGACCTGCCGCACGAACGGGCTTGTCGTTGTACTTAAATGTTGGGCGAATTATATTTTTCTGTCTTGTAGTAATTTTCATTGAACTGTGGTGAGTATTGTACCGTAGTTATAGGTTCGTCTATTACTTGCCAGCTTGGGTTTTCGGATTTAGTTAAGATGTGCAACGGGATGTCTCCAAATATAGCAGGCCCTCTTCGTTGTTTTTTTACGTTACTTTTACCGGGTTGGCAGGTGATGGTTACTTCATTAAAGCCAGAATCCCAGTCGTATACTCCAGGAGTATGACGGGTCCACGCGGTTCGAATGTCGTTGAATCCCATCGTTAGAGAGGTTATGCCAATGCCTGACATAACTATCTCTTGGCTACACCACGGGTCTATACAAAAATCAACTTGTTGATAGAGGGGGCCACTCTTAAGAATATGTATCCATTCCGTAAAATATTCTTTGTAAGAGGGCGCGCTGTCCAACTTTTTAGCAAGATGTTGGGGAGAAATAATAAGTCGTACACGACCATGTAGTGTAATATTAGTTTCAAATGGGGTTTCGTTTAGTAAACGTAACATATAAATTAATCTTTACTCAATTAAATACTCTAAACGCCCAACAACTACATGTTGCGCAATACTTGGAAGGTTTTAATGTCCAATGGTGTTACCGTGTCACGCCCCGCTTGGTGGGCAAGGATATTCGCTCCTTGAAACATAGTTGTAATTTCGTCTTCTGCTGCGGTTTGTAATGCTTTAATACTTGCTCCGTTGAATCTGATGCCGTCTCCTACTGTCTCTTTAGTCGTTGAAGCCACCAGTCGTCTAAACGTCGCTTGTGGTAAGAATTGTGACGGGCTCTCTTGGAAATTCTTGATTTCACGTGCCATGCGGCGTTCTTTAAGTGTCATTTTTACTTTGGGTGCTTCTTGGGTTTGGGTACTCATGTTTTCTTACCAAGAAAGAGACAGTGTATATACTGTAATTTTATCGATTCATGGATTTTCAAGGTTTGCATCTACCATGGAAGTAGATAATCCATCCAGGATGGAGGGTTGGATGCCTTGTCGTAGAAGAACTCAGCTTTAGCCGGGGCGAGAGGTTTCAACGTCATTTCCAGACCGTTTATAGCGCGGTCCAATATTTTTCTAAAACTGGTTATATTACGTATATTGCATTCTATATGACGCAACAGCCATCCTTTTCTTCTATTCCTAGCAATCCAAGCGTTGATATCGAATATTTTTATCTTTCTTTCTTCTTGCAAATCTGTCTTGTTTCCCACAACTATAACTCTAAAATTAGCTTGTTGGTCTTGTATCTTATCTAATATTTCCTGTGCTTCTTCCAATGTTTCCGGTCTAGTAATATCGTAGAACAGGAATACTATGTCGGTATCTATTATATATTCTGGTATCCACCCCCACCAGAAGCGAGAACCACCCATATCGTAGAACCGTACCGGTGTAGGTCTGCGCTGTTGACTAGAGGTATCCCGTACCGTACCGCCCGTAATAGATATACCCACCGTGGGAGATTCGTAAGTCATTTTCTGATTGTACACGTCGAGGATACTGGTTTTACCACAACCACTAGACCCCAGCATTAAAATCTTTAACTTACCATATATCATTGAGAGAAAGGCACCTGGATTTATAGTTATTTATATTCGATGGCGTCGGCGTGACTATATATTGGATTCGACTGTGATAAATGGATAAAGATATTGAAGAAGCCACGGGACTGGTCAATCCGGTAGAATGTGAGCCAGCAGACGCGTTGCGAGTATTTGTATTTTTTCCTCTTAAGTTCCCAAAGAACATATCACTGACTCTCTTCAACTGGAAGAAATTTATGATTGTAGCTTGGGGAATTCAACTCATGTTCTTCATTTCGCTCGCTGGCCTTGTAAAGCCGGCATGGACATTCTACACAAAAGTGGCGATTATAACGGCAGCCGTAGCCCCGTTGGTGGGATATTGTATGGTGTTGCTTAACATGTTCAACGGTGGGTGGGGCCGTGAGAATTCAAGATTCTGGTGTCACATGCGTATCATGTACATGGCAGGTTACAACTCTATACGTTGGGGGATATCCAGCGTGGTGGACCCGTGCATTACCATTGCCGCCTGTCTCGTCAATGGTGACAGCGTGACCAATAGCATACGAGCTGGTATATGTGTAGTGTATTGCTATTACATTTTGGCAGAAAAAGAGAGACAGAAATCTCAGGCAATAGAATGGGACAAATTCAAAAACGATTTTGATGTCAACTTGGAGAATGTAAACGCGGTACAACATAGAAACTTACAGAATGTACCAATAGAACCAATCATTTTCTGTATTACCTTCAATATTATCCCGTGGGTAGTGGCGGGGTCCAACGTCGGGTTCTTTATCATGATATACGGACTAGCCATATGCACCAACGCATACCGCTACTGTAGCAGCAGTCAGACATTTGTTGTAACCGATACACAATACGACATCATACAATGCCTCTTTAGAACGGGAATATTATGGTCTTTTATTTGGCTCGTATAATCTACGAATATGCGAATAGAGTAATGATGTTGTATACATAGAGTAACCTATTTAACCTTACAAGTTTAAAATGTCAACATCCCAAACCCCTCCTCTCAACAATCCTGCTCTTTGGTGGCCAAACCCAACAGAAATCATAATGTACTTAGCTATCACGGCCTACCTCGGTAAAAAATTCAACTTCCACTTCTACATGAGTTGGTTTGTGGACATCGTACTACACGTGTCCCTGCCCTTCATATGCTTGGGCATCATTGGCATGCTCGTAATTCTAACTGGTAGTCTTTGGTACACGATTCGGGTCGGCATCGTCTTCAACTTGCTAGAAGGACCTATCTGGTGCCTGGCAAACCTAATATGCTTTATGACCATTGACCCGACCGTATTTCAAGGCGTGATGGGTGTTATACACGAGTTTGTAGCCGAAATGCCAGAACTCCACAAAAACCATGTACATTACTATAGGCAAGCTCGGCGCAGGTTCGAAAATGGTGAGTATCCTCAATGAATATGCGAATCTGTCAATGTCGGTATATACCAGTACCCGGATGTCGCATGGCCTGTATGGTGGTTTGTTGGGCGTGTATATACATAGTGGGTTGTGTGGCAATGTGCCATCTCATAGCATGCTGTTCTGAATATTGGTATAGATGTTGTAGGTGGCTGGACCTTGATACTGACCCAATACCGTTGCCAAGACAGGTAGTCCCACTACACGCACGTGCTACGGTTCCAACGCTAATACCCCCCACAAAGGTACTGCCTATGACCAGAAAATATGTGGTGGTAATAAATCCAGGAGAGCAGAGGAGTTTGGGGAGTCATATAGTCTGAGAATATTCGTATTTATTAATAATATTATATATAATACAATGTCTAGAGCAGCTGCTCAATCTCTACTACCTGCCGAAGTGGAAGCGGAAATACATAGGCGTTTTATCGGCCAACGCTATTCCTATAAAGTAAAGCATATTGTAACCTGGGCGAAGAGTCTATATATTGTACCTACCGTAGAGCATGTAGGCTGGGACGATGATATGTGGCGAATGGGCTCTGAAATCGGTGACAAATGGGAAGAGGCGCGCGTATCCATAAAACCGAAAGAGGCACAAGCCATACAGTTTGTTAAACCTACCCTCATCCAATGTCCAGCTTGTCATGTGAACATGGTACATATTATAAAGACAGAGCAGCGTAGAGGTTGCGACGAACCTGCTACATGCTACTGTCTGTGTCAAAATCCAGTTTGTAAAGAAAAACTAGGTAGATGGAAAAGATTTAGAACAGAAGCTTAGGGTATATAAGTGCGCCTCTGATGCATAAATGAAGATTCCACTCCCACAATTCGTATCCAGATTAAGAATAGTAACCCGTATCGGGGAAGATATTATGCGCACACATCGTCATTTAGGCGAGCTCAACAATAACCCAGCAGCAAAGACAAAGCATGTCGAGGGATTACAACGTATTCAAGAAGACCGTATCAAGGATTTCACAGATACATTGGACCATGCTCTCAACGATTGGGATGCCAAAGCACTTCATAAATACTGGACGGGGTATTAAAGGGTTGCTCACATAAATAAATGATTGTATCTGTCATACTCGTAGGAATCTTACCACGGCGATAAAATCATGTGCCCGTTGGTTTAAAATATTAAACATTATACATACGTTTATAATAATCGACCTTATTTGTCACTCTCAACACGCCAATAGGCTTAGGTTTAAACCCTTCTGATGCTTTCGCTTCTTGAGCCGCTTTAATAGCAGCAACCCCTTCGGCAGCCCCCTTGACCTTGCCCTCCTTTACTCCTTTTAGAAGCTTCACGTACGTCCCACCTGAAGACATAAAACCGCCTTTTTTAACTATTATTTTGAAAAACAAAGGATTGGAACTTTCGCTAAGCCATACAGCATGTTCACCATCGGGTAATTTATAAAATTTTCCTGTGTATAATATACCACCGCCGCCATAGAAAACTACAGCGTAATATTTACCCTTGTCGGTAACCTTCCATTTTTTATGCTTTTTTCCGTCTGCTTGTACATCTTCTTTAAAGCCATTGTTGATATGTTTCCACTGTAAGTCCTTAACCATTATATTATTGGATAATGTTCTTAAATAATACAATATTCTTCTTAGTATTCGCTAAGAATATTCTAATATTATAATAACAACAGTATAATATTACATGTCTGAAGAACATCAAGATTTTATCAAAGCAATAATCGCCCTTATAATACTACTTATATTCTTAACCAACCATTTCTCAGAAAATGAATCCCTGTGATAAAGAGATGATGAACTACGACAAAATGGATTGGCAATTAACCGTGGAGGAAAGGAGGCAACGAGAAGTCAAGGTTCAAGTAGCCGTTAACAGACTGGAGCGTATGGAACATCATACACCACCTAGAAAAGGAGAACACTGTTATTTCAATTCCGGACGTGACCGGGCAATGAGTGGTATGACTCCAGCAGCGAGATACATTTGTGTAACGAGCACCAGTCAGTCCTGTGGTGTGGACTTTAGCGTGGAAGAACCAGTGGACACGAAATATTCACACTACCACTACCATGGCAAGCTTGTGAGTATCACGGTGGACCACGGTATGGGAAAGTTGTGGAGACAGCGAATAAGCTAAGAATATTCTTATACTATAATATTATTATATAATTATTAAATCATGAATTATATAGAGTATTACCCCCAAACCCTCGCCCTCTTGGGCCCATACCTCCACCTAAAGGACCGTACCAAACTGAGAACCTTGGTATCGAAAGATGTTACTATAGATGCGGAAGATTACGACACGTTGTACAATAAAGATTTAGATAAACACACTTGTCTGTTACAGATTATACGATGCGATGGATGTGACAACTATGTTAAATACAGGTGGGCACGTCATACAGAATGCAATGTTTGTTGTAAATTATTATGTTACAACTGCTCGAGGAAGGTATGTGCTGGCGAGTGCCCAGGCTGTGCTAAGACTTGATATAATCCAAACGATTTGCACAATTTTGAATGTGTGGGTAGATGACTTTGCCATCTTTTTTTTCAAATTGCCAGCCCGGGCGTGCTGTTGGGTCGCCGTCCATGTGGGGTATCATAGCAGCTATCTGGTGCACAGGCATTCCAATATTCATTATTTTAAAATCGAATAATATATTTGCTCTGTCATCTACCCTTCTTTTTAAAATTTTAATCGGCATAGAGAGGTCGTCTGTATTCCAATCACAAAGACTACCTATAGTCATAGCGTACTTGGCGTTCGCCCATCCTAATTCTACCGGCGTGATGCGGCCTCGGTCCACATCTTGCAAGTCTACACTCTTGTCAAAATATACTTGCGCTACGATTCTTTCTTTACCACAATACACTACCGTATCGTTTACTTTGTGTCCCCCTTCCGGTGCGAAACTATATGCATCGGTGGGTGATAGTAGTGGGAACCCCAACCGTACACCGTCGTCTAATATATGTATAGCTTCAGTATGGTCGCAGGGAATACATCCCGGTACGGGTCGTTCGGTGGGGAATTTATCTACGCACGGTCTCGTGGTCCTTACATAGCTCCATACTATTTCCGATTTGTTACGATGCGCCGTGTTAGGAGGCAAACCACAACAGTCCCAGTACCTATAATCCCGGTGGGTGGTGCCCCACTTGTCTATGCTTTTTCGACAGCTCACCGGGCCAAGGTGTTGCCGACATTCCCAAGAACCGAAGGATTGGAGCCAGTTGAAAGCGTTGCCGCATTTTGCACAGACGCGCAGCTTTGCCCAGTGTTCCCAAGCTGATTGAACCTCCTTTTCAGAGGCGTACAATTTGGCTTCTGGTAACTGTCCGTTGTCGGTCATGATATGCACAGGAACAAACTATCTTATATAGTATAAAGGCGTGCGACAAACTCATAATGACCACCCAACATCCATATCTCATAATAAACGGGGAAGCCCAATTGGAATGGATTATGGGAGAGAACGCGGCTAGCAAAGGAGTACATCAAGTAACGCCATTCTTTAAATGTCAGGTGGGACTGGACACTGGTGAAGTGGTCCAAGACTTCATACGCTACAATAGAAAATATTTTGCTTTCTACACCAATCACGGCAATACATACGAGTACGGAGCTCAAGAGTTGGTGCCCATCAGCATGGAATCCGAAATAACGCCGTGCTACCACGCTGGTTGGTACATAGGCTTCGGCGACTCGAAACTTCTATTTGTCAACCGCAAACGACCCGACGTCTACCTCTCTTATTTTCGAACAACGCCGGTGGTTTCTTTAGTCAGGCTACCTTACACGGATATCCTAATGATAGACGACGGGACCAGTTGGTCTCGTAATCAGCTGGACATAGACGAAGAGTCGTCGTCGGGGCACCCAATTGATTTGTCGCGCAAAAAAACCATTTGCGACACCGGCCTCTTGCGCATGGACGAAGATGGCTGTATACTGGCAATTGCCCACATGGGAGGTAAAATAACCGTCGTATGGACCACTAGCTGGAAGACTCACCACACGTTGCGAGCTCCAGAAATGCACGAAATGGTACTCAGTAAGAAATGCTTGGTCGGTATTACCGCCGACCGTGAACATGTGTACTACTGGGACCTAATCACCGGTGACGTGGAGCTGGTGCTTACCAGCTCTTGGCATCGGCCAGTTTATATTTCTTTCCAAGAAAATATACCAGGCAATAGTATTACTACGGTTGACCCGGATTCTAAAACCATGGCAGTGTGGGAAATGAACGGGCCTACTCCCCGATGGAAAGAGTGGGAACCGTTCAAGATATCCAACCGGGTCCATCTCATATGCGTTGTACCCTTCACCTGGGAAATATCCAAAGCCGCGTTCTGGTCCAACATCGTATTGATGAATGCGGACGGTCTGATGATGAAGGTAAGCCTCAACCTAAATGCTCGTCAGTTTACCTGGCCAGTACAGCTGGTGAAGTGGATGGATAACCCTTCGGAAGATTTGTACCTCGAACCTCTTATGGGAATGGACGGCACCCTGCCCAGGGTCATCCAGGACGCTTGCATCGATAACATGACACATATTATATGTAAAATTTTAGAGAATGTGATGACGGGAGGTAACCGTTGTCGGTGGTCCTTGCACAAAATTCTTAAGGACGAAGGAATAGAGACTTCGTTTATTATGACCTTGGAGTTTGCCATTATCAAAATGTACAGTGATGAATTATTCGAAGACCGTGAAATGTGTACACAGCTGGCTCTATGGTGTCGTACCATGGACTTGGGCATACAAAACCTGTTCAACATATTACCATTGCCTTGTACCGTTTCGGACTTTATATTTTATCTGACGATGGCCAGTACCTTGTCCGGTAAGTTTGAAGAAAACATAGCAACCCGCGAAGGCATGCTGGAAACCTGCTGGAAATTTTTTAAAGAAGAAGAGAATACGGCAGGCCAATTACTGTACAAATTACATATATACATTACGGACTGGACCATCTATCTAGAAGACACGCGATGCTTTGAATTTGTCCTGCCTAATGCGGTTTATCGTTCGTGCAAAGCAGGATACACGAACGAATGGATTGCTATTTTCCAAAAATTAGAAAGGGTTAACATAAACCACAACGTGGAGAATTGTTGGAACGAGCTGGTACGCTACGTTTGCAACAATGATATATTAAGAACGCATTCATATCCCAACCCGAACGATGGAAAGTGGGTCAGGAAAGAAATGTTAGACATACCTGCCTCGTCGTGGATATTAATAGACGATGTTGTACAGCAGCTGAAAAACGATGTAGAGGTTAGTGGAAAAGTCCAATGCTGGGTACCAAACAAGAAAGGGGCCAATGCCATCGAACGGGCGTTGACACTCTTGGACATAGAACTGTGGGAACATAAACCAGAGTGGAGAACCGTAACAGAGAACGAGTACCCGCTATTATCCACTGGTACAGAACTTATATTGGGTTCACAACGAGGACATATAATTGAATGGCCCGTTTTAGTGATGGAAAACGGTGTTATTTGTTCTGTAAAGGAGTCAACTAAGTGCGAGTACCGTCTTCCTGCTCTAGAATTGAGCGTCCCGTTGACTATTGCTCTCGAGGTGGAGGATTACATAAAGAGAGAAATAATTGCCGGTACAATTGGTTCGATACCCGACCGGTTGAAACCTGTGGTGTTTGAACTCCTTAGCCCAACACCAGTCAAGTCTATTACACCAGTGAACATCGATGACGATAGAGAAGGCACGCCGGTCACTGCGGTTTGTTGCGCTGGTAGATTTTCCGTATGGTTTGGAACCTTTAACGGATACATTATTATCATACCTTCTGATGGCCTGATGAAACAGCCTAGTGACCGAAAAACGATTGTGCTCCAAGATTGTTTTTCTGATGCTATCACCGGCTTAACCTATAGGGCCATGAAGGTGATAGGTGTCTGTGCTGCCGGTAATATAAATATATGGGATTGCCAGTCTTACAAGCGTATTGTAGGGCTGAACGACCAGGGAGCTAAAGCCGCGCGGTTTGTTAGCAGCGATAGCGTTTGGTATCTTACCAACAATGCTCTGTACAGTTGGAATTTTGTACTGGACACAAAACCCGTTTTGGTCTGGACATCTCCTTTGACCCCGAGGGCTCCCCCCAACCATTACTCGTTGGCTTCCTATGAACATTACGCGATTGGTACCACTAGCCGTTTGACACATTGGCATACGCACCAACCCCCTACCATGACCAATAAAGCCTATTCGATTGGTCCTTCTGTCATATGTATGTTATCCGAACAAGATTTTGTTATAGGTAATAGTAAAGGACAAGTAAAAATGGTATCCTCAGAGGAAAATGAATTCGAAGATATCATATACCAACACAAAGACAAGTCTCCTATCACCTCACTGTACAGCATTGACGATTCGGTCAAGTATGTATTAGCAATAGGGTGTGAAGATGGTACCTTTGTTCTTCAATCTTTGACCGAATCGGCGGATAATTACCCCCCACTCTTTGAATGGAAAGCCAATGATGCGGTCATTCACATCGTGTTCACCAAACCCAGGTTGATACTGGTGACAGCAGACTATTGTGTGTACGTATTAATATACGCAGACCAGCAGGTTACTCTAGCGGCTCGCTCGCTCATAAAACTTGCCGGCCTGCCGGATTGGAAGAAATTTCTACAACGCCCAGGCAACAGTCCCAAGATACAGGATATAGTAACATCGGGGGCGTTAAGAGGAAGAGAGCTAGACGATTTTTGGAAAGTGCTTGAAACCGTTACCGACAGCGAAGAGTCCCAACGGTTGTGGTGTGTTCCCGATGTGTTGACGACCTTGAATATATTCCAGAGTAAATCAAACGCTCCGGCACGGTACCAGAAGATTGCTCAGCGTTTGTTCTGTTACTCTGGAAAGAAGTTTACTTGTACACTATGCTTGGGTTCAAGCTCATCACCAAAACGATTTCCCATATCTGCCTTGAAAACCTGTATGCATCGATTCCATACCAGATGCATAGAAGAGCATATATCCAAAACGAGGGAATGGGATAACGAATGTCAACAGAACTGGGCTCTCCACGTGCACCTCCAATGTCCTATATGCCGCGAGCCTTACAATAGAAGCGACGTAGCGGATGACAAGTTCACCGCAGATTTGTGTAAGTACATAAGCGAGTCAGAAGATGAAGTATAAGAGAGAGTTTTATTCTTTTTCAATGGAGATGTTAGAATCAACAAACGCTCCCGAATGTTACATATGCTGCGACGAGACAGAAGAAAAATCGCCGTGTATATGCGCTGCTCCTGTGCATATGAAATGTCTCATTAAATGGATAGAGAAGAACGACAATAAGCGTTACAGTTGTTCCATATGCCACACTGAGTTGGAGGGCATACGCCCAGCTAAAATGAAGTCGGAACTTGTATTTAAACGCCACCCATATGCCGGTACTGGGTTCCTAGATTGCGGCCAGATGGGAATTCTCCTTGTCAAATTTATATACTTCATGATGATGGGATTCATCGGTAAATACTTATTTGCCATGATGGAACACCCACAATGGGTAAGCGACGATTTGTATTGGTCCCCTTTTGACCTTCTATTCCTCGCATGCGCGTGTTTTGGCACTATGATAAGCACTACTGTCATAGTTGTTCTGATTAAGACCTGGAAGTATTTAAGCAATTCGAATGATGATAACTATGAAGAGTTTGATAGCGATTCTGATGATGATTATGCTGTTTAGCACACACGCGTGCCCAACCATGAAACAGGTGTGGACTTGTGCCAACGGTGGCGAAAGGCACCATCGTGGATGTCTAACAGCGTCGGACATCCATAGGGCAGTACGAAAACACACTTCTTTGTTCAGTCAACCGTTTATATTACACACTGAAGGGCCGCGTTTCCGTAAGTTGTTTCGCGACTGCGATACCGACAACGACGGATGTATACACCCAGCAGAAGCAGAGAAGGCCCCCAAATGCAAGAGAGATTGCGAGTGGAAAGATATATGGATTAAAACTTTTTGTCCTGTATAACTATATAAAATATATTTTTAACTATAATGTCAACAAAATTATTAATAGCATTAGCTGTACAGCGCACCATATACAATGTACTTATACACAGAGCTGGTGTGGAGCGTTATTCTGCCCCTCTTATTCTACTCATGATAGATTCAATCCATCTTTTTGTATCCGTTATTATGGTGTCCTTGACCGGTTGGACTCGTGCCCCCACCAACTGGAGAGCAATGATATTACCCGCTCTTCTGGCTCTCGTCAAGAACAATTGTCTATTCTGGGGCATGATGTATCTAGACCCCTCTCTCCATCAACTGGTGTACCAAATCAATATTATATTCGCATCGTTGATAACGCCCCTACGCCTCTCGAATCGCCAACGAGTGTCGCTGGGATTTCTTTTCGTTGGTGTCTGTATCATATTGTACAACCGGGACGACGCCCTGATTCTACCACAACATCACCAGCTGGCTGGTATATTCTTCACCATCGTGGGGGCGGGAAGTGCCGCAATGTCCCACCAAGCCTTTGAAGATATCATAAAGAAAGAAACAGGGTCGGTGTGGGTCAGGCAGTTACAGTTGTCGGCCTTGGGCGTGTGCGGGGCCCTGCTCAGTTGTCTACAAGAGTACGAGTATATTGTCAAGTCAGACCCTATATCGTCGCTGATGATGGGGTTGGTCGTTGTCAAGTGTACAGGGGATATTATTATACCATTCGTGCTCAAGTACACATCGAACGTAGTAAAGGGTTTTAGCGATACCTTGGCAGTGATGATGTCGATGGTGTTGACACAGGTGCTGTACCACTGGCATCCACATGTCAATTTTTGGGTAGGAGCTGTTCTCATATTCACAGCAGCCTTCATGTTTAATCACGAGAAAATACCAAAACGTGCTAAAATATTAACCGTTTAACTCTAATTTATTTTACCTAGTTTGTACCCCAACTACGACTCTATTTTATGAAAACAACATCGAGAAAAAGTTTTGTTGCACACACGTGTTTCATTTCATTTACGCGTTGGTTGCCTCCCAGAAAGTTCTCTTTGGTATACGAACGCCGACATTTTAGGAGAGTTAAATGGTCGTGAGAAAAAAAATCGTGTGTGTGCAGACATCCGTCACACCAAAGTTTATTCCGTTTAACCATGTCCTGGTTGGTACACAAAAGAGAACATTCTAAACGGTCTCAACGCTAGTCTGATGAAAAGTCGCGACAACTGAGATTTATTTTTCTTAAAAGTTTATCTTCATAAGAATTGTTGTAACATGTATCAATAGGGGAACCATCTACACGGTTGAGCAACGATTCAACTACCCCGTCGTAGGATTCGTTCATACCTGATACAATATGAGCAGACACGGAAGGGCATAGGGAATGTAACCTTTTCTCCGTTTCTGGATAGAGTAAGATATCATGTGATTGAATTGTTGTGACGATATGATAACAATTTAAACGGTATGAGTGGACAACAACCGTAAATAATATAAATAGCACAGCGAAACGCATTTTATTACAAACAAATCGTGTATAAATAGTGCTCCTATGCAAGCAATATGCTATTTAGGATTTATGTATCGGTTGCCTTGGTATATATTTTGTATCTTCTGACGGTCCACATAAGCGATTTGAAATATTTGACGACGTGGACGATAGTGAGCCAAGCTCTTTATTTCGCTTCGGAACATCATTGGAACATAAAGATTCCTAACTTTTTCCAAAACTTAACATTCACATTATCCATATTCTTGATTGTGTACTGGCCATTGAAATATTATTACCACTGGGACACACCAACCACGGAATCATACTGGATACATGATATGATGATACACGGAATCAATATATTACTAATAGTCATAGCAGTGGCCACCAAACCTCGTTTGGAGTATAGATTGGCCTATATTCCTATGTTAGCGGGAGGAGCTTACCTCGTCTTTGCGATAATATACACCGCGCAAGGACACACTATCTACCCTACCAATTTCTTCAAAACAGACTATAGATTGATATACGATGCTATAGCAGTATTGGTAGGGGCACCAGTCATCCATTGTACGGGTGTCTGGTTAACAAAACAGAAAGACAAATTGGATAAGTATAGTATACTACCTACCACCAAGAAAGGGTGGTGGCAAAAAAAATTATTACAAACAAATGATTAAAATTTAAGATTTAATTTATTTAACATCTCACCCGTATCCATACTATTGCTACTGCTACCACCACGTCTTACAGGCGTGCGCGACCTCGTTCTAACTTTTCCATCACCCATCGGAGGAGGCGGACCCTGTAGTGTATGGGCTTTGGAGCTCCTCATTCCGGGCATCGTATTTATCCGTGGCTGCGTGTAATGTTTCTGCTTCTTGGCGACAGTTTGATTCGCCCGTTTCGAAGTAAGACTTCTACCCCTAGTCTGTCTTTCCACCGTACCTGGCAGAGCTGCTGGTTTCTTGTCTCTCTTGGGTGAAATACCCAATAGACTATTTTTATACGCACCCCCTTGTTCTTTAGTGACCTCTAGAATATCCTGTGACAAGTTTCGTCCCAATCTGTCTGTTAATATCATATATTGTACTTCTCTGACGGATGGTAGAGCGCCCGTCCGTATAAGTCTTCTGACGTATGTGGCTTGTGGTTTAAACAGTAGTTTATCCACTCCAGGCTGGCGATGACTCATACCCCAGACAACATAACCAACCAAAGGAGAGCGGTAATTGTCTGCTCGCCATTCGTTGGTCGGTGGTACAGTGTCATCGCTGTCAAATATCTGGTTGATGCCCTCGTAGAATGCCGTGGCGAATCGTAATTTATTTTGTAGTCTGTGTATATTTGGGTCATTGAGTTTCCTCGCATTGGATTCGAGTATACCTTCAATCATATCATTCAACTGATGCGCTTCATCGATGGCGTATGCGCCAATGTAGGTGCGCTGCTCAACCGTTACGAAGTCGTCCAACATGAAACCGACCTCTTCCTCCTTGATAGCTTGTGACTGTAGCAACGCTTTCTCTTCTTGGAGGGTTTTAATTTCTTCTAGACTGTTGGCCCTGACCGCTTCTCCGGTTTGTGGGTCATCCTCATCTTCAACTTCCTCCTTTGCACCTTCAAATGCATCACACCAGTCGTTGTAATCGTTATCTTTACAGTATTTGTTTAGAAATTCTTGCTCATCCTCATTTAACTGCCCGGGACCCGAGTCGGTAACTTTGAGTTGTAATACCACTTGATGTTCGGTCTTGCCTTCATGTGCATTAATAAAATCAATCACATCTTGTTGCTGCTGCTTTTTTACATCCACCTCTCTAATTTGACCTTGTTCGTAGAGGCCATTGTTTACTTCGACTAGTGCATTCCTATGCCGTTGAATGTCTCTCTTATCCTCCACTGTAAGTCGGACGACTGGTTCCAATCCATGGCGATATATCTTTTTCAGCTCTTGTTCTATTAGGTCTACACTCTCAAAGCCTGTGTCCTCATAATAATCACGGTCGGTTGCTGTCGTTGGAGCCCTGGTTACCACCGGTAGTGTGTACCTGGCAGGGTCATCGGCTTGTGTCTCGATTTCTTCAACTTCCAGTCTACGTATAAATCTACGCTGTACGAGTTCCGATAGTTTTATTTTTTCTACGTAGTCGGAGTAATCCTCGGTTCGTGGGTCAGTACGATAGTCCGTATTGACATCAGTATCGAATGTCACGCCCTGGGGGAACGCGACTCTGCTCGCGATAAAGGCTCGTAATCTAGGACTGAAACGAACATTTCCGTGTGTAAAAGGTTCTTGGACGAAGTAGTCAAACATAGTCAAACCCGAGTCTCTCAAAGCCTGGTCAATGACTGTTCTCAAAGCCTGGTCAATGACTGTATTGTTCCTCGCCTCCCAAGTTAGGCTAACACGATTCCAAAAGGCTCTTAAACGCACTTTAAAAAAGTCGTCGGCGTATTGTACTAGGTCTTCGGCCAGTTTACCGTACTGGCGAATATCTCCAGGTGGGTTCTGTATGTCTTCTTCTTCATTTACAATGCTAGCCATTTATGTTAAACATTAGATTTATATACACTATAAAACCAAAATATGTGTATAATATATGGCAACAGAATATCCAGAACCGTACGATAGAAGTGACTGGTCTGATTTTATAAAATCGTATGAGGAGCAAGTACGTAATTATGTAAGCCAAGGCTGTGATTTCTATTTCAATTTGTTATGGTGGAGAGCCATGCGATGCGTACCACTGGCAGTATTCCTCAGGCAGACTATGCCAGAATTCTGTAGAGGTTACTTGGGCTATCTATTTCGATATTTTCTAAATGGTGAACATAAAGAAAATTATTACACAGATGACGCCGGTGTAAAGGTCTCCAAGTACACATCAGATTTCGATGGTCGCATTAAAGAACGAGAACTAGCAAAGTTACTCATGCACAAGGCCGGCGAAGAAGGGGAGGAAGCCTGGCGCATGAGAGGTCAATATAGTAAAAATTCAGCCGATGACGATGGTGGGTTTGGTTGTAAAAGATTGTACTTCGCACACGGGACTAAGAAACGAGCAGCAAATGGTGGTAACAGAGACGCATACAAAGGTCACCAGTATTACATGCAAGCCTGTATTGAAATATTAAACAATGGCTGCTGCCGTACCGGACCCCACAGCGCGCTTAGAAAACTAGGAATCGATACGAGAGGTAAAGCACCAGGATGGGGCGAAATGGAGACTGTAGTGAGAAGGATGTGGATGTTGTACTCGCCCAATAATTCTGGTGTGTATTCTATTCATTTCTGGCCAGAAACCGTTCATATGTTTATGCGTGGCATTTATATCATCGACATAGAAGAAACATACTCTTGGGATGACCTAGCAGACGACTGGAATATACCCGGGACATACAAGGGACATGACCCACGTTTTGCTCCGTGGCTCGTTGGGCGTTCGATACATTGCTTTTTAAATGACCACGATGCCTTCGAATTGGTTTCATCGAAATTGACAAATGAGGACTTGCTAGCCAGATGTTTGAAAAGCACCGGGATACGAGATGAAAAGTTGTGTAAGATAGAAACAGGATGGATAATGTTTGAGTATGATGGTAACCTTGAAGAGTGGTGGGAAAATTTCGGTGATGTTGGTAGAAACACTATCATTCAAAAAGCTGTTGATGAAGCGCGTAAGGGCACAAGATTGGTGGTCGGCGCATATTTAAAGCAAAATGGGGATTTTAATGCTCTCGAAGGTGATGAAAACCTTTTTACACCTCCTAGACATTTGGGGTTCGAGGCCGTTAAGTTACACGACCTTGCGGATACAAAATACATATTGGGAACTGTAAAAGCAATTGATAAGCATTCAGGCCGTACGATGGGTGGGCACATCGCCAAGTACAAACAAACAGCCTTTGATGACGAACATCTGTATAGTTACCATGGGTTCAGTGAACCGGGTAATTTCAGGCCGCCTGATTTCGAAAATGATGAGGTGCCTGGTCATCCCAGGCACAGACTAGAAACAATACGCGCGTTGGTAGCTGGGGATGATGGTTCACCACCTATTCCAGACCCCAGTAAGTGTCTAGATAGTAAAGGGAATGTTAATGAAACGGTTACCAACCTTCAATATACGCCAAGGTCTGCTAGAATGGGTATAGCGATAGAAGCAGCGCATACTACTATAACCGTTAAACGCGTGGTGCATCTATGTATGATAGACCATCTGACAGCAGAAGGTGATATATATCCTGACGACGATGGAATAGAAACGATAATCAACCCAACATCGGGTAACCCATGGACATGGGAGGAATTTAGAGACACTGTTATCTGGGGTGACACAATAAATCATAAAATCCAGCAATGGATAGTTCACAACGCTATCTTACAATGGAACGATACCATGTTCTTATTCGCTGCGCTTGGTGATGGACATTTTTGGGTCGATGATGCCGATGGACCGTTGGAAATGGCGATTCAACTTGGAGGCCAGCGATATATATTTAATCACGGAATTCGTAAGTTGGAACAGGTAGATTGTTTGCCACCTCTGGACAGACCGGACAAGGATACCTTTGTACAATTCTGGGCCAACATGGTATTCTTTGCTCTTTTTGGTGGACTAAACCAGTACAAAGAATATTGGTTACCAAATCCTATCAATGAGAGCGTACGAGTTTTTTCTCTGGAAGGGATGTGGCCAGGCTGGTTGGAAGAAAAAAAATTGAGCAATTGGTTATATTTGGGTGGTTATGTATCAGAATATATCAACCACATGATGAACATTCAATCAGCGACCAAAGTGGAAGATTTGGCTATCAAAGACAGCACTATATTCGAGAGGGTCGTCGTGCCACTAGGTGGGTACGGGTATCTTGCCGAAGATGTGGTCAATGATTATTTTCCAAAACGTAAGAAGGTTCACGACCGTGTAATGAAAATGATAGAACCATATGTGGTCATGGAGAATGGGATATGTGTTCGAAAGCGTGCTATGGAGACAACTATACACAAACCAAGGAACAGAAAATGGTTCCACAGTAAGAACCCAGACAAAACTTTATTTCAAACATTGATGGCTGATGTAGACCCTGAAGATGTCGATGTAGATGAAGATACAAAGGCAGCCAACGGTGGGTGGTTTAAAATATGGTGGCAGCAGGTGTTCAACGGACAAGTGGAAGGTAAGAGACAATTTAAAACACCGAACAAAGGCGGTCTATTGGGTCAAAAAGTCCCGCCAGACGTAATCTTCGGGGTTGCGCCGTTGAAAAATAAAACATTCGAGAACTCGAACACGTCATTGCCGTATGCCACTCTCAATACTATAATGTGGCCGCATTACACAAATCCATCACATGGACGCGAACAAGACCGTGCGGTAAACTTGAAATTCTACAAAATACAGTTACGCAATGTTCTGGACACTGATGGTAAAACTCTGGACGATATGACAAATATTATTGAACGTATTAAACACAAACCAGGCGAAGACTATTTGGCCAACATGTACGAAATGGCTTTGTTCTACCAAGAATGGCACGTACAAACATATATGTTCCGTCAAGTATATTTAGACGGGCGTGACGAGATGACTGGTAAGAACTGCTGGGACGGTTTTCGAGCTCAAGATAAAGATACTGCTGCTGTCGTAGTTGAACGCCCGTGTTTCTTAAAGTTTAACGACCATGCCAGGCAATACGATAGAGTAAACAACCGTGAAGTTGTAAATGTTGGATTGGAGCCTTTTCTGCTTGATGATGAAGGGTCGAGAACAGGGTTTTTCCACCGTGGTTTAGAAAGTAATGCGATTGGGCATGAGATGAATTCTAAAAAAAGCGCGACGGCTGTTCAACGACGAATGACTATAGGCTTTGCCGAACAAATACAGCGAATTGAAGGATTTGGAGAAGACACCTTGACACGACCACCAGCTTTTCCAATCGAATGGGGTAGTATGGATGAGGATGACCATATTATGGTGACCTCCATACGAACACCTATAGAATATAGGTCTGTTGGGGATAATAGTTTTGCAAGCCAGGCTAAATGGTGGCAGAAAAATCAATTAAACCCGATGAAGTCGAAGTGCCAACCAGGCGTGGTCATGATACGTATACCAAATGGCCAGCAAGTTGACCTTGGAGACCCACATAAAGCCACGGGATTGGTATTCGCAAATGGGATTGTAAGACACTCTGAAATGATGATAGGTGGTAGATGCCTAGGAACATTCGACAAGGATAGCGTGGAATTTGAAGAAATACAACGCGCGATGTGGAACGAGTTGCCTAGCGAGGTGAAGGAACAAGAGGAGAATAACGATACCAGACCTAATGACCCTTATTTTAGTACGTCAGAGACTAGGAGAAAACCATCGCCACTGGTACGTATGATTTTGAATTATACTTATGGCCACGATGACGATGACGCTCCAGTACTATACGACGGGGGAGTTTTGCCGGGCGGCTGGCAAGATTATGTAGTACAAAAACTAATATCATTAAAGTTCTAAATTAAACATACCTGACATATTTTTAGCAATACTATGAGCTGTATCGGACCAACTATTGGACCACCCATCCTTTGACGACCTCTTCACTATCTCTACTATTTGCATGCACGCGTGCTCGTCCATCTCCCCCGGGCACAACCTCTCCAACACGTGGCGTTGTATTCGTATTCTCTTACCCCAAAAATTACCCACTCTGGGTGTTGCATCACTTAGGTAAACAAGCAAGCAGTACCAGAAGCTAGACTTCTCTCTTATTTTTTTGTAAACGTCTGAACATAGTTCTTGAAACTGTGTAAAGGTGGAAGACCCGGTACCTCCCAAAGCGTCCAACATGTCTGGTGTGATGCGCATCTCGTTCTTCACATGTTTGGGGTCATCGCCTAGTAGATAGCTAAAGTCTACGTGTATAAGCTTTCCATCGTCTGTGACCAGCATGTTCTCTAGATGTCTATCTCCTACACCTATGACATAAGACAGAACACAGGCCGCTGCTACCGATTTAACAAACCTGGTTCGTAGTTTCTCCACCGTCAAGTCTGAGTTTCTGTCCAATATAAAGTTCTGAAGCGTGGTTCGATGTTTGTGTTTTATATCGTATAGTGTGGTTACATTGTTGAGCATGACTATAATACCGCTAGAAGCCGTGACAGGGAAAACGTCGTAGCGTGTAAAGGCTACCGCACCTTCCGTTATCTTTTCCAGCCAGTAGGTCATGTCCATCGTCATCTTATCTTTACGTACGTCTTCTTTCTTGAACAATATATCAATCGTACCCTTGTCGGTGTAAAGAGGTATTTGGATAGGTTTGGAAGCACTCTGAATGGTTTTTATATCCATCCCTACTCTGTGTATCCAGATGTCGGGGTCCCACGGAGCACGTATTTCCATCTTGTCTCCTTGTTGGATGATAAAATCACATATGAAGCGTTCTCTTCTAGATGTCATGTCTGTAGATGCCACGCGTTCTAGGAATCTTAGAAACTCTTCAGACTTTTCCCAGTCTTTGCGTATGTCTTTGCTGACATGTCTCAAGCATTCGTTTAGAACTTTAAGTAATATGGTTTGATACCCTACGTCTTGGGATTGCAATTTTAGTTCGAACAAAAACGCATACACAACATCGACTTCGTGCGCTATATGGTGGATAAATTTGCCTGTAGCAATGTGGGGGCGTTGTCTGAATATATGTACCCACCAAGGCATGAGTCGAACGTGGTCTTGACAATCGACCTTCTCCCAAGCTTGGGCAGACCAGCGGTCCACCCCTACGTTCATCTGGTGATTGTGCGTATACAATTCTAGCAAGTCGTACACGGTTAACCGTGGCTTACAGCTATCTCCACACATTAAACCTTTACAAGGCGTTGTCTTCTCCCCTCCTGGTGGTACAACATCCAAAGCTTTGATGACTTGGATGGCCCATGCCGAATGCCCTTTGAGTTCCGGCAAACGGTTGATTATTAGGGATTTTTCTAACTTGGTAAACTTTGTGTGTGGCAATTTGTACTGGATGGAGTTCCAAAGCGAGAGTAAAGTTGTGACCGCCCCGCAGTATGACTTGGATACGAACATTAGCCGGTGTATTGATTTGATATCCAACGGTAGATTTGCTATAATATATATTTCCCTCCTGGTAGCGTTGGCTGTCTTGGTTGTACCGTAGCATACGGAGCATACTCTTTTCTCTTCGTCAACGAGTGGTTTGCCATCGTAGCTAGAGGCGATAAAATGTCTGATGAAGGAGGGAACCTTTATTTTAAAGCTCGAACACTCTGAACAAAATATACGCCCACAGACCCTACAATGGTGTTTCCTTACAAACATACCGAATTCACGCCTACATGTGAAGCATTGGTTGACACGCTCGTCCGCAGTCCACGTGGCAGGTGTCCTGCGAGGTATTGCTACCGGTTGAGTTTTGGACATATATAGATAGTCGGCTTCGTATTTATATGTCAATCTCAAAAAGAATAACCGTGCGAGTGGCTTTTGTGGGAGCCTGCGAGGTTGGTAAAACTAGCATTCTGCTGAGAGCCATGGGAAAGCCAGTTCCAAAAAAATATGTAGCAACTATAGGCATCGATTCGGGTATATACCGCTGCGTACAAGAGGACCAATACGTAACATTGAAATTATGGGATTGTAGTGGGGACGACCGCTTTAGTCCTATCATTCCGCGTTTTCTTCAAGATTCGAAGTTTGTCCTGTTCTGTTTCGATTTAAGCAGGCCGGAAACGTTCGATTCGGTAAAGAAATATGTCGAGCTGGTTGAATCTATCATGCACGGTAAGCCTTATACCTCTTGTGTAGTTGGACTGAAGAAAGATTTGGAAGTCGCCTTCCCCAAGAAAAATGTCCGCGACTATGCTGAAATGATATCCGCTACGTATTACGAAATAGACGCGACAATTGAATCTGAAGTTATTTTTCTAATGCATAGTATAGCAAGGGATTCGGTATCGGGTGGTAATTACATACTGGATGATAGCACTAGCGAAGAAGAAGATATTATTGTACATAGACAATGCCCGTGTATGTGACGAATATTCGAGGGTATTTATATCACCTGTCTTATTGTAACTAAAACTCAAGATGCCGAAACGTAACCGCAATGATGAAGAGGAAATGGACCAGATTAACAAGCGCGTGTGTTTGATAGACAACATACCCGACGAACCAGAGAATAGAAAGCGTAATTTTGAAAACCCGGAAGGGTATACTCCTAGAAAAAGAATGCGGTTGGTTGGACCTTCCACAATAACGTACAAGGCTCGTGAATACAGAGATTGTATTCGTAAGCTTTACAACATGAACAAGAGATTGATGCATAAAATCGAAATGGAAAAGATGAAGGTTCGGGAAAGCGAAGAGAAATATATTCATCTGAAGAACGAAGTGAGGAGCCGTGGCATTCAAGCCCATTACTGGCCAACATACCCAAATGCGTTGGTGACTCAACCAGTTGTGTACTAAGCTAAAACTGTATATAAGGATTACTATTTTTACTATAATGAACGATACAAACTTTCGCGTACACTATTCCCCTTCTATTGCTAGAATTTCTACACCCGTAGACCCTACTAAACAAGCAGTTGGAACTGGTTGGATTGTTGAATCACCTTCTAAAGAATACGTAACATTCATAACGAACGCGCACGTAGTTGCCCCGGGCAAAATGCATCGTATCGAAATGTGCTGGTGCCACGGCAAGACCATGCCAGCCGATGTGTCTGCTATCTGTTACGACCGTGACCTAGCACTTCTCAAAGTTCACAAGGATGTGTGGGACAAAATGGTAGACGAATACGTGACCAACCCCACTGAGAATGCCCTTATCAAGTCGGCCCCACCCATCAAACTAGGAGAAGAACACATGTTCTCCCCTATGGATACCAAAGTATGGTGCCAAGGTCACCCGTTGGGGTTGCCACACCAACAAACGTCGTGGGGCAATACCCGTGGCCTATACGAAATGCCAAACCACGAAATAAGATACCTTATCCAAGCTCCTATCAACCATGGTAACTCAGGAGGGCCTGTATTTGTACGCTTCAAAGGCGAAACCTACTGTGTCGGTATATCTACTATGAAACTGTCTGGCGAACAAGTGGAAGGCGAAGGAGGTATGATTACCGTTATGGAACTTAAATCTGTACTTCCTGCTATGTTGGCCACCGTAGACCCGCCTGTAGACATCGACGACAAGAGTGCTAGTATCCTAGCATATTTAAAGGGGATGTTGGGCGCCCACGGCATCGAAGTAACGAAAGCGGTCACGTTGAAACAAGCCAAATGGTTGGCCGAAAATTATTCTGCGTTTGAGCACAACTGGAACCTTCACGCTGTTGGTGGCCGTGTTTCTGGTGCTCCAAGAATGTTTCAATCTTGGTTAGATAGACACGTTCAAAACCAATACAAAGGTCCTTATTTACTCGCAATGGTACTACACATGTGTCAACAAGGACGGTACGAAGAGCTGGCCACTTATAAATCAAGTGTCGGTGGATGGAAAGAGGTTCGATGCGATGCCGCGCAGCATTCGATGAATCTAGATTTGAGCCATTTAATGAAGCACGCTTCAGTTCCAACCTTGTTGCACGCGCCTATATTCGGGTGGCAGAACTGTCAGTCGGTCCAGAACGTTGCGTACCGTGAATATTACAATATTGATGAAACCGAGAAGATATATGGTATCATAGTGAACACGGTTCTTCCGAACAGTTTGTACGCTTCAGCAAATGCACGTGGGTTGGAAGACGACTTAATCTATGCGTTCGAAGTGACAAATGGAGACAACAATGTCATACCCATGACATTTTTGGACAAGGAAGGCCACTTTTCCTCAGACGGAGGAGCGCTAGACTTTACGCATACATTGACATCAAAACTTCAGCATATGGAATGGCAGCAGGAAGGTAAGACCCCAAACCAGGTAAAGCTCTATATCATCCGCGGTCCCGCATTACGAAATAAACGCGACGTGATAGTTTTTAATATCGCATCCCCGACTGCTGAACAGTTACCATTGATGAAAAAAATATCACCTTTCAACAACGAAAGTAGCCAAGTCAACGGGATGAACATTATGGACTTGAAACTGGTACAGTGCAATATGAATATCGTTCAGGAAGCTCAGTTGATGGAGTACGCGGCTCCCAAAGCGGCTTACATGTTCAGGGTAGTGTGTGTTGGTAGCGAAGGTTCCAAAGTGATGCCAGGTTCCACTTTGACTAAGTTCAATGGAGTTGATGTAACCAAATTAAAGAGTTGGGAAGAGTTCGTGAGACTTACAAGCCAATTCCGGGATATGTGTGAGAAGGCACAGGATAAGCCAACGTATGTTTGTTTGGAGTTTGAACGTACAGGGTTTAAATGTAAAGTAATAAATAAATTAAGATAATTCATCAGGATTTATAAACCATTCTATCTTCCCGCTGTCTATAGCATCCTGAATCTGGTCTTGTACTTTCTGCGATTCAGGTTTCATCACCGCATTTTTCTTCTCCCACTCCGTGATAGCCGACATTGCGCACCCGGTGGAGCAGTATTCGCCCCCATATCCGGTGGTTACCGACTGTGGTATATTTTTTCTCATTCTCAAGAATCCGTTGCATTGTTGACATTTAGTATTCATTTATCTTTATACATTGGGCTTTTATATAGCATTTGCTAACCAATCCAAACCGGTGGTAACCCGAGTGTTGTTTATCGCTTCGCACGCGACTAGATGTACATTTTGCCTATAGTCGAATAGTTTCAACTCGAACGCTTTTTTCAACTCTGTTATCTCAGCGGCCTGTGGCAAATCCTGTTTGTTGGCAAATATGAGAAATGGACAATTACGGAGACTTTCGTTGGACAGCAACGCGTGCAATTCTTGCTTACTCTCTTTAAATCTTTCTCTGTCGTTAGAGTCTATCACAAAAATCACAGCGTCAGTATGTTCGTAGTAGTGGTGCCACATCGTACGAAATGTTGTCTGGCCACCCAAATCCCACGCCTTGAATGTCAGATTCTTGTATTGTATCGTTTCTATGTTGAATCCCATCGTAGGCATGGTGTTGGAGATGGCTTCGCCTAGTTTCATACAATATAGAATCTGAGTTTTGCCAGCATTATCCAACCCCAATAGAAGCATTTGAGTGGGTTGGAAAAACTGCCCGACCCAATCATCGAACCACTGTGAAACAATCAATCCCATTGTGAAGTTTTTATTGGTTTATATACCGTAGTAGACGATTTGTTACATCGGATTTGTATATTATTTAAAACAATAAAATAAGTGTATATAGGGGCTGTTTCTAGCTTTATATTAAAATGGCATTTTCACGAGGAGGAAGAGACCACTTAGCAGGAAACCCAGGAAGTTCTGGCGCAGGCGACGGAAGCGGCGGACATATCAATTCACTTAAACATTACTTTGGAGAAGTTAACCCCCAGTATTCTAAGATGTTGGCGGAAGACAAATTCGCACACGAGACGTACAACCTACCAAAAGCGTACGAAGGAAAGAATAAGTACCTCGAGCGGGTAATAGACTACCTCATTACTAACGAAAATGATTGGTACACGAGCCAGGTCCTACCTTGGGTCGAGACCGATGATTTACACCTTAAATGGGAAATCTTTCGTTTTAACAAAACGCTCATGGATTTGGAACCCCATCAAGGTGTCCCACGCTATGTCACTGCTGAGCGTGAGGCCAGGTCAGATAGATTGGTCAGACGAGGTTTGGCATTTATCATAGAACATGGATTTTATACCACGGCAGAGGGTAAACAGCACTATCTAATGAATTTAAGGCAAATTGTGGATTCCGTTAACGAAACGGCGTACCACGGCGTAGTATACGCGCTCCTATCATCTGACAACCATTACAAGGAATGGCACAGACAACATGGTGCAAGGGTCCAACGCCCAGGAGATTTGCAACGGGCTGGTAAGCGCCTGTGGGCCGTAGTACAGAAGAAAGAGAGGGGGCTTTATTTACTCGACGCGGAACTTAAAGATACTATGCGCTACGAGGGGGTAACTCCTGATACCTGGATTGTACCATCAAAGATGTCGATTTACGTAACGATGGTAGATGGGCCAACCCCATTGGCATACTCCAAAGGCGGTCCTGCCACGCAAGGAGCACTAGAAGCTGGTCCTTCCAGATTCCAAACGTTTAGGGGTTCTAAGGTATTTGAATCTCGCCCCTTCGATATTGACTTCATTGGCGAGCCCTATGACCTGTTAGTGCGTAGGCGTCAAATTGGTGAGCATTTTGTCCTTGGTGGCAAAGACACCGCCGCTGGTTCTGTATTGGCAGACAATGGTGCAATCGCAGATGCCGGATTATTTGACTCCTACTTGTATTCCATGGACATTGATAACTTCGAACGTGTCGAGTTCATCGAAGCCGCAGCTAAAGGTTTGGCAGCTCTTGCCGGAATCTCCGCTACGGACAAGGACGATGTAAAAGCCGCACTTAAAGCTGGTAGTCCGACGGGGGCAGGAGCAGCCGCAGAAATCGACCAAATGGTAGACGGCGCGTCGGATGATAATCTTGCACAAAACCGGGCTTTGGTCAGTGCTGTTCTAGCAGCTGGCAAATCTAACAGCGCCCCATTCAGGGTGCTACTTGTTCGTCCATTCCAAACTTACGATATGGCGAGCGGCATTCTCCTTAAACGCGGTCTTGAGACCGGAATGACAGCACACGGACACCATGACTTCATGTTAAGCGATGACGTTATTCATAAGGTCCATATTGGGCACTATACTTTCTACCATAAGAGTATCATTAAGCAGCCTAAGAACATCACTATCGCTGAGGATATTTTTGCACGCAATTACGTTTCAGGTGAGGGTACCGCAATTTATGATGGCCCGGGTGAATTCAAGAGCGATTCCCAGAACGATTATTTCCAAAAAGATTTGTTGGCGTTGATTATCCCAGGCAAAGACAGGTTCGACGCGCCAGACGACGATTTTGCGCTTCGTACCGGTTCCAATCCACGACGCCCGGGTATGGTTACCAACCCACTTGATTTGTCAGGTGTATACGAAGGTACCATCTTGGACGAAGTACCAACCGACTTGCAAGACAAATCAGAAGGTCTTTACCCCTTTTCACGCATCTACAACACTTCACTTGGCTTCCGCAACATCAAGACATTTGGCGAAGATTCGACGAAGTTCTTGAGCCCATTGCGATTCAACAATTCCATTACATGGCAGGGTATGCAATTGGAAGCACGCTTCACCACCGAAGGAACCAAATTCGACCGTGTTACGTTGAACACTGGCCATTGGGGGCCTAATGTCTACAGTGGGGCTAAATCAGTACGTACTGGAGAGAACGCATTCCTTAAGGATATGGAGTATGAGAAAGTACGCACAGCACAAGGCTTGTTGCAATAAACTTAAATTAAGTTGAAACTATTATTATTTAAAAAAAAATATTTACTTTACACCAGCAAGTTTCTTCGCATCATCAAACGAAATAACCCCGCCACTTTGTTTAATCAATTTTGCCCTCAACGTTTTCTGCTTTTCTTCTGTACTGTATTCATCGGCCTGGTGAATCTTTCCGCCCGCGAGGTTCCTCGCAACGATGTAATACGCATGCCACGCAATGCCATTTGCTTTGGTCATCTTATCTAGAGGTGCGGTGGAGACACCGAGCATATCGGCTCCTGCTGCCATAGCTGCTTTGGCGCCTTTTTTAATAGCGCCGGCGCCTTTTTTAATAGCGCCGGCGGCAGCAGATAGACCAGCTTTGAGACTGTCCATAATTCCTTCATCTTCGACGGTGTAAGGTTGTCGTTGTTGTTTTAACATTGGGTGTTGTGGTTTGTAATTAATTTCAGGGTGTGAATACATTATATGCCGATGAGATTTATATTGGATATAGTGAAATAAATCTGATTGACAAGCGGAATGAAACACGTATAAATAGACAAGAGTAACAATCAAATGGAACCGAAAGCTCTCTTTGTCGTGTTGTCCACCCTCGCAATTCCTGTGGGAATAGGTATTACAGGGTTAGGAATAGCTAAGATAAACGATTCTGGTTACACTCTAGACGAGATAAACCATGGTTTCGTATTCTCCGCACTATGGATAGGTCTTGGTGTGGTGATATTTTGGCAGTGGATGATTTGGTTCGCTGCCCATCTCGTCAGCTTTGTGAAGGCATATCGAACCGAACAATTCATGATGAATTGTGGTATGCTGGCTATGGCGTTGATTTTTATAGTCACGGGTATATTGTCCATGGACAGTAACCCACTGTATCTAAATGTTTGTGAGTGTAAACCCGACTATTGGGGCATACACTGCGACGATTGTCCAGGGTTAGGAGTAGAAGGTGGTATCTGTAATGGACACGGAGCTTGTGACGATGGAGTCATGGGAGTAGGAAGCTGTACATGTGACCAGGGGTATGTAGGCACTAACTGTACTATATGCGCTCTACATTACACGCGCGATGCGGTGACCAACAACTGTGTGTGTGAGCGCGTGTGGACAGGTGAGAAATGCGAGATAGAAAGTCCCGGCTTTGACAATTCCCAATACCCTTATGTATTTTGTAAACGTGGCTGGACCCAGACAGAGTCTGTCCCTACCTCCGTTTCCGCGTACTGGACCTACCCAACAAACTGGCCCATATGTGGAAAGTGTTCTGCCTACCATGGTGGTCACCCAGATGTTGAATGCAAACCGTGCTTGGGCTGGAATGGAACCCTACCCATGAACGATGATAATGTATGCAATGGGCACGGCTCTTGCTGGCACAATGAAGCGTACGAGAAACATGTCTGGGATTGTACAGGAACCGAATGCATGGCCGGCATACCCGAAGGCGGTATCAAAAATGAATGCACGCCATCTTGGGACATATGCGAAATAGACACAGACTGTCCCGGAACCTTTAACTGTGCTGGTCGTTGTAGGTCGCTTTATGGGTGGCCAAATGGTCCCACAGAAGCTTGGGATAAAGAATTCAACGGGGTAGTCTGTAGAGACAACGACGAATGCAACTTTATGGGGAACCCGTATATTGGTTCCATATTACCAGCGGGGTGGGATACCGAAGGCGAGTGTACCGAACGAACATGCTGTTCAGAACCCAAGCGTGGCAACGCCACTTGTTACAACTGTAGAGGCAACGATACGTACGTGGACGGTGTAAGAACAGAGTACGGACCAATAGTAATGGGAAGATTCCCACCCGCTTGTGACGAATGTCCAGGCTGGGACAACGATATAGATGTGAACGGCCAGACCATATGCAACGGGAAAGGCACTTGCAATCCTATGTTCGACGTTCTAAACGAGTACACAGGCATGGAATGTAAGTGTCAGAGTGATATAGAAACAGGGTCTACATGGAGAGGTGAGTTCTGTCAATGTTTAGCCACTTCCATTTACTCCGAAACGTGTCAGAAGTGTGTACAAGGTTTCTATTTACCAGCTGATATAGATGCTTCATTGCTCGCTGGCAACGCCATAGAAGCCCAGACATCTTGTCTAATGTGCCCGGGTTCTGAGAACGGAACGGGGGTAGCTGCCTGTAACTGGAAGAAAGGGTTAGGCAGCTGTATATACGCAGATGCGGTCGAGGAACAGAAAGAAGATGAATTGGTTATTGATTATCAACACCGATTAATGAATATTGGTAAATGTGGATGTTCTACACAGTTATCAGATATCCCAACGGTAGCTGCGACAGGTGAAATGTGCGACGAAGCCCCTCCCAATTTTTACAAGATGGAAATCGGTTCCGACTGGTTCATGATGTCCTGCCCGCGCACGCTGCCACTGGGAGTGGAGGTATGTCAGGATATCGCTCCACAATACATATGGGATTATATCGGTAGTGATGGAACACCTAGACAGGCCTGTACCCAATCATGTGGAGGTAAGCCCATTGTAATGACCATGTGCGTCGATGAACTTTCGCAAAAAGGAGGTTACTTGGAACAATATTATTCCGGCGAATGGAACTTCTTAGACGGTGGAGGGGCGGTCATACCGACTAAAATAGAACAGAAAGGAGTATGTTATTGCAATGGTAATGATATGCTACCCGACCCGACCATGGAAGCTCACTACTATAGAGGAGCTAACGGCCTCTGTACTAAATCTAAAGTAAAATATTAACATTATAAGTATAAAGGGAGTGAAACTTCAATCAAATGCCATTGCACTCTGTACTTGTCTGGCTCGAAGATAACATACGTAAACCATACTTAGAAGGCACTACTATAGACGTATACATAGCGAAACCTTTGAAGGATGCATATTGCGAGACTCGCAAACAGAATTGAGTATATAATAGTGTTTAAATTAATAAATGAAGACTTTTATTCTATCTATATGGAGTATGGCTACATTCTCTGCTTACTTTGCCTGTAATAAATCAGCATGGCAAGTGATTCCTCTACTTAATCTTCTAATGGTATACGTAGCTATAGGGTTTGTATTGGCGTTTAAGTTACACCGAGATATGGTTTCAATAGAAAAAAATATAAAAATAGCAGGCGCAGACCGCACCTCGTTGTTGGTGTGGACTTGTATATGGGGGTTTGTCATTGTCTTATTCGCTCTTAGAGACCTAGGGTTCATAATGGACATTGGAATGATATCCGCGCTCTGGTTATTTTTCGTCCTATTGACTACGGTCATGACCTCGTGTTATGTTATCATACAAGACTCTAACCGATGGACCGTTCAACTATTTAGTACAGCGGTCCTTCACTGGGTACTGTCTCACGACTCTAAGATGTGGTTAACCGGTACACCGTGGATGCTGGGCTTACCAGTGTTAGCCATAATCGTCACAAGAATAGCGCACCATGTAGAACGCAATAAAGACCCCCACCAGGCAGTGGTCGAACTACTACTGTGGATATGCTGCTTCGCTTTCGAATTGAGCTACGACTTGAATTTGATGGGGCCTGGTTATTATATTATTTTCTACTTTTTCTGTTACTTGGTGATGATGCTGTGGATATCCAGGAAGTTGCTCTGTTTGGTGGCTACCACTCATATATCAATACCATTATTTGTCATCTATTGTATGTGGCGAATAAAACAAGACGGCTTTAGCTTGGGAATGAGCAAAGTGTGGTTAAAAATAGACACTTGGTGGAATAAAGACGAACTCCGTGACAACGAGGTATACGAAAGCGAAATGGACGATATGCTATGATTGACGATAGGTAGTGACCCATACAGGATTAACCATCTCGTCTCCGCCTGGCAAATTTACCTTCTGTGGTCGGAGCGGAATCTCCGTCCAGTCAATGGTACGTGAACCGTCCAAGGATACTCTTGTTGTGTTAAGAATAGCAATCGCAGTCCCGTGTTTATCATTAAAAACTACCATTCGGTTCTCGTTTTCAACCATGATAAAATCTCTTAAGTGTTTCATTATACTGGGGGTTCCTGCGACTAAACCGGATTGGAGAATGTCTTTAGATATAAGATACGGAGATTCTGTACATCCCAACGAGACCGAATCATAGTTTAACATTTTCAAAAAAATGGTGTCTACCCTGTTCATGTTGAGAAAGTTGTTGTGGTATTATTATATATGTAATATTATTATATATGTCATAATACCTTACGCATATGTCTCACATATCCTATACATCATTCCTGCGTCTAGAAGCCAATCTAATCAACGCTTCCACTCCTTTGGACATACCGACCGTCACACCATATAATATTTTAAGTGGCATGGTCATTGCTCTACAACAAGCGGTAGCAATCCATAGGAAACAGAAGACGGTGAAAAAAGTGTAAGGTGTTATATAATATTTGGGTAATTCGTTTATTATAGTTTCATTCATATATTATATATATTGGATAAGTTTTTATATTCTTTTTTTTAACTTTCCTGTCTCTTAAAAAATACAGACTTGGCCACTCTTAAATATTTACGAGGGTACACCAAGTTTTTTCGGTATTTAATGCGCTCTTCAGCATACGATATGATAAAAGACCAAATCATTGGATACGCCAACGCTTTCGCCGGTTCGTCAAAATGAGTGGTACTTGAATCCATAACGGCTTCGTATATGATATCCATGTCTTGTTCCTCTCTCAACTCTTCTTTTGCCACCAACTCGTTTAGAAAGTCGTGCATGTTGTCGTATATGTCTTGCCTGTTAAACCATTGGCCCGTGTGATTCATCGTTATCTTGTTGGGAGACGCTTACATACTTGTTTTTTGAAGCCCTGCCGAAACAAGCGTTACATAGTGGATTTATTAAACAACACTGTAAACAATTACAGACTGCGATACACGGTGCGCACAGACCTTTACATATAGTATAGGCGGTGAACAAACAGCATAAAAATAATAACAATAGTACTAGACCTGTCTCGTAGTAAGACAAGTCTATCCAGTCAGATATGCTCTCTATCCAACTCATATATGTAATTATTTACTCCGCTATATATACACGAACTCACTACAGTAGTCGCATATTCTATTCGGCCGAGCTCTACTGAGTTAGACTCTGGTGTCTGGTCAAATAACTCTTTAAAGACGTGCGTAACGCCAGTGTTTGACTTTGAACTCGTACGTATTATTTTCCAACCCCGGATGGAAGCTTCCTGTGACCATGCTGGTTTTATGTTCACGGTGCCCCTATCCGATGATGTGGCGGCCATGACAACAGGCCTTTCGCCGATTTCTATCTCGTCCGCCAGGTTAAGCGCTAGGAAAAAACTATCGGTGTCGAACGGGTCGAAACATAATACAAACCCAGACACACGGGTCCATACTCGCGGCGAGCGACCCCCGCGCGCGTCTTCGAACCGTCTACAGCCTGGAGTGTCCCATATAATATCACGAGTGTTAGGAATCTCATGCGGCTCGCCAAAAAGAGTTGAAATATAAGATTCTGTGAAAGGTTTATTTAAATATCGTTGAATAAGAGAACTTTTACCAGTGGCATGAGGTCCTATAACAGCTACACGTTTAACCATAATATTAGTTAAAAAGTTACTTTATACTCTCTGAACTCCTTCTCCGCATACTTCACCGCTCTCGATGCTACACGTTTTGAATATCCAAATGGACGGTTACGTTGAGGATGGTTATATGGTAACACCTCAGCTTGAGCAATACGCGGGTCAATGCCGTGCTTGATACACACATCATGGAACTGGGGTATGTACGCCCACGTTAGATGGTTGCGCTTGCGAATATCGTCGAATTTCTGGCAAATAGTGACACCGTTGTCATATACCAACGCCATGCTACCCAGGGGAATCTTTCCTTTGCGTGAGTTCTTACCCGGGGCGTCGATAGGTGTTTTATAGATGTCGCGACCTACACCATTCACTTCAATATAAGATGCTTTAAACGCACACTTAAGCGTGTCACGGTTGAACTTCTGTAGCAAACCACCACCAGAACCAAACGCGATGTTGTCTGCTGACCATCCACGTTGAGTTATGGCCACAAGAATCTTAACCATCATTTTGGCATCAATACCATCGCCTTGAATAACACGCAACTGAGGCGGTAATACCTTGTAACCATGTTCGTTGATAGTAGTACCGGTATGGACATGGGGCCACCCCAAGCCTTGGTTAGGATATTCAGTCGGGAACAACGTCTCCAACGCCTCCAATACATCAACTACAACGCTCGGTGGGTCTCCTGAATCTGGACGGATAACCAAACAGCCACTACGTGACAAAATCTTTTTCTTTATGTCTACGTGTCCAATAATGTTTTGAATGAACTGGTAAATGTTGTACGAATCGCAAACATAGGCAACAATAGCATCGTCTGGAACTTTACTGAGATAGTTCCCAAATGCTTTAAGCTCGTCAAGTGGTGAGTCCCCAAACGCGGTAACAACTGAATGTTCGGTTGCGCGAATAGAAAATCCGGCACAGTGTTCATCATACACTTCGCGTGCGGCTACAAGGGCAGGAACGGTGTCTGTACCAGAGAAGCCAACGGCTAGATGAGCACAGCCCAACATAGCTGCTGATTGCATGGAGGACACACCACGGCATCCAAAGTCATGAAGACGATGCTGCCAGCTGTCAACTGAGCCAGTCATTTTAAGAGCGCTCATGAGGTCTTTTTTCATGTGGTATGAGTTGGTAGCAACGGTAGTGGGTGCCCATACTTGTACGAGAAGTGTCTCTACATAGTTGGTAAGCCAGAAGCATTTTGGGTCCGTGTTCTCCACTACAATAAGCGGGTCGCCAGCTTTACAGACTGTACCTTCTGGTACTGCCCAGATAGTAAGTGGTAGACGGCCATCATGCTCGTTTACAATGTGGTACCATCTCTCAGAGTCGAATGTTGCCATGTGAACTTCGAAATACGTTTTAGCTTCTTTAACCATTTCCTTGGTGATTGGAACGGTCAATTCCTTCAGTAGCATTTGTAAACCGAAGAATACAATCTCGTCGTGCGCACCGCCTTTGCGACAGGTGAAGTACGAGTGTACTTTAGTGGTACCAGGCGGATAGAAGGGACCGTGTGACTCCTTGTAGCTGTCAGTCTTCAAGATAGGGTTGTTTAGTCCGTTCATGTTTTTTTTAGGGTAATATTGGTTATTAATAGAATTAGGTGAAGTGTTCATTTCTTATTATATCTATGTATATCATTAATAAACTCGTATATTCTTATCGTATCCGACTACATTCTAAGTTTAGGAGGGGGTAGTTCGGGATGTTTGATATAAAGGGCTGCCTTCGGGTTCGACCATTGAACCAGGTCGTATTTCGCATTCCCATTTCGAAAATCCCTGGTGTAGAATGCTATTGCCTGTTTACTACCTACATTCAAACCGGGTATGACGGTCTGTGCGTACTTCTGGCCCAACACTTCTATCCCCCTGATGACCTGCCCATCTGTTGTTGTTGGGCCTACAATACCTATTACCATGTCAAACAAAGCACCTTTGTAATTTGGCACGTTGCTAACTTCTACAATATCATTAAAAACAAACTCTGGCGTGGAGTGCCCGTTGCCAGGCGCGCGTATCTTTAACAACGGTGGTTTGTCGCCAGAGGAGAATATTTTTTTTCCGGGTTGTCGGGCATTGTCCCGGCGCCTATCGGCAAATGTCTTCATACTTTCCAGGCGTTTGCGTACGGCAGCTATGCGGGCAGCCCGTTCTCCGGCTGTCCCCTCGTTCTCAACGTCTTCCCGCCTCCATGTATAGTCCAATGCTACCATAATGTTTGTTTCGTCCGCGACTTGAGCAAGTCCCCAGCGTGGATTGTGTTTAATTATCGATTTTTGAATACCATCCCAGTCTACTCCTTTAACGGCGTCTAGGGGGACGTTATCAAACCTCAGTCCCGTTGAACCCTCTGGCAGGTTGATGAACATATCGAACAATCTGTTGGTGACCCATGTTTTGTTTGCGAATACTATGAGTAAATTCCGCGGGGGTCCTGAAAAAGATTCTACACGCGCATATATCGGGTGTGTATATCCTCTGGGAATAAGTACAATATACTGTCCATTGTTTGGTCTTTCCATTTAATTAAAAGTAGGGGGTTATTTATATTACTATAATTTTAGTGTCGCCGCATTCGGTTGTGACCGATTGGTCATGAACATCATAGCCCAGTACAGAGCAATGACCATCGTCATGATGGTATCGTCGGGTCCAGACTTCTTACCAGAATACACTACCTTTGGTATCGCTCCTTCTTCCGGGTCACCGCGTGGGATAACTATTTTATTGAAAAACCCAAGCTGTTGTAAAAACTTCTTCTTGACGATAGTCGCGCGCCTGTTGGCATCTTGGAACGGGTTCATGCATACGAATTCAGAATCTTTGGCCCAGTGTATGGCATCTCCGGCAAATTGCTCAACTGCGTAATTTGCATAGAGTTCCTTTCTCCTATGTGTCGTAATAACACCAGGTTCACCTCGCTCCATTAAAGAAACCAACCGAGGTTGTGTGCTCAGCATGTGATGCATATGTGAGGCTTCATGTCCGAGGTTACTTTCCGGTATGAATATGAAAGTGGCCGATTTGAATGTACGTCGTAGCTGTGTTACGTGTGTTACAAGTAAAGAACGTATATCTCCATAACCTTTGGTGTGTTGCGATTCGATTCCAACGATGATAAACTGTCCAGCTTCCATAGTACATGAAAAAACGCACATTTCACTTTCTCCACCACCGTTCGGGTCACAGCCGATAAATACATACTTCGGCCTGTTGACAAACGAGTAGGGTGGGCGTTTCTTGAAATTATCAACCCACCGCTGAGCAAATACGGAGCAAGAGTCATTTGTCGTGACCCCCATGCTTTCTCTAAGCATATCAGTAGCATTATCTCCGTAAATTTGCTTCACCATGTCTTGCTTAGCTCCACTTTTCCACCTAGGTAATAAATGCTTCATATGCGTACAGTTCTCAGGATGCGGACCGCGTTTGCAATCCTCGCACACCATCTCAATCTTCTGCTGGTTAAACAAGTGGGCCCCAGAAGGGTCCTTCATCTCGAACATAAGACTATAAAAATTCGTACTATCTTGGGGCGTGGAAATGCATATCAATGCTGTTGTCTCAAGCTCGAGTAGGGGCACTATAACTTCGTTAAACATTTTAAGGTCCATAAAAGCAGCCTCTTCTAAATAAATTACATCGCCCCCTACTCCTCTCAGAGCCTTAGAACCGGACGGATAACTGGAACACTTACGCACGTCATCCTTGCGAGGCCCGTAATAGTATAGAATTTCGCCCCTGCGCTTAATGAATTCCTCCTGTCCCGGATGCATCTTGATAAAGTTGGTTACGTTCTCTACCAGCTTATCGGATGCTCTTTTTCCTGTACTAAAAATACACTGTTCTGATTTGGGTACTGTCATTTCGTAGGAAGCGCAGAACATCGACACCGCCGTTGTCTTTCCAAAACGTCTTGGCGTTTGGCACAGAATCTGCTGTTTCAGGTTGGGCCAATCGTTCATACGACAAATGGCGTCCATATCAACGTCCGCGTCTTCCCTATATATATGAAGGGCAACAGCTTGGAGGAACCCTTCATGAAATCGCTTTTGCATCTCAGAGCGTTCCCAACCTGGAAACATGTCCATTCTCTTTCTAATCAATGCCAGACGTATGTCGCCTAAGCATTCTGTTTTACGCTTTGAGCTAGCGTTTAGAGCGTTTATATGTTTGTTCATTACCAATCCATTTATTTTATTCAGTTCCAACAATTCGAAATATTCGTAGGCTTTAACCAGTAGTGGTCTAAAATTCACTATTTCTTGCTGGGGCGTGGCCTTCTGACGTTTGGATGGGGGTTGCATAATATAGGAATATACGGATGTATAAATACTACCCTAGAGAAATGTAAATGAAATCTTGTTGCGATTGGATGAATCTGGCCATGCCTCAAATAATGTATAACATACGACGGAATGCCGCCTTACACGGTAGGAAAGACGTACTATTCCACGATGTACTTATCGGTATTAAACTATTTAAACACGGGTATGGTGGATTTGGCCCACCATCGACAGTTATATCGGTTTATGAACACGTGTTTCGATGACCGAATAAAAATAGGTATAAAGCTACACATAGTCTCATTAATGAAGTTATTCGAACAGATGGGGCAAAAACATATTTTTGTTTATGATTTAGAATTTATAGGAGATGTGAATGTGACCAAATCGTGTCAAATATGGGACATATCCATACTGCACGTCAACACTGGTGAAACATTTACCACGCTCATCGACCCAGACCCGACATGCGTTAATTTTCCCCCGCCTGTCGTTGAGGGTCTTTTCGAACTCACCCGGACATTTTTAGACGAGGGTCAAGCCCTGCCATTCAATATTATTTGGCAACGCGTAGTTAGCTGGGTAGAGAGGCGCGTATTTGGTCAACAATCCGTGTTTATATCACACAATAACTTCTCTTCTGATAAACCAGTGTTGGAAAATCATATGTTCCAGTATCAAACGATTATACCACCGAATTGGTTTTTCTTTGATTCATTACATTTTTTCAGAGACAATATAAAATCCATGGATTATTCTCTCAAAGGGTTGGTACAACTACTACTCAAAGAAAATCACACAGGCGCACATCGAGCCGAAGCGGACACGCAAAAATTATATCAATGTTTAAAGTTTTTTACAAACGGACAGTTTGAATTAAACGGCCCTTGCTACCCAGCATACATGTCATCTTTGAGAAAATTGAAGGGAGTCGGGGCGTCGGTAGAATCAATATTATGGTCAAAGGGATACAGTTGTGAAGAATATTTGTTAAACGCTGTGTCTAGAAGTATTCAAATGGGTAATTTAAAAGGTAAAACGCCTAAGCAATCGGCGGAAGAATTTATATACAGTACACTAGGCGGTGAGAATATTCCACTTAACAATGTTAATATCATTGTACAATCACTCCTCTTCTGCTATATAGGGGCTAATACGTTCAATGATGTATTCAATTGAAGCAGCGCATGTGATATCCTCCTCATAAGTAGTTTTTAAATTATTTAAACCATTTATAGAATCTTTTAACGCAGTCATTAACAATATCTTATCATCATCCTCTACACCTTTCTCCGCCATTTTAAACACCTCCTCGTAGAGCAAAGTCACCCGCGAAATGTCGGTTTTTCTATTGTGGACCGCCCACCACCGTTGAACCCACACCGGCATGGAAAATGTAGGAACATATATCTTAAACAATTTAGAACTGGTGTCTAGACGCACATGCGGTTGTAGTTTCGATATAACCTTCATGTTTATCACTTTATTCTTCAAGCTGACATGATTCGTTTCCGTGGTAAATGATGCCATGTATATGGTCAGTATGTGGTCGCCTTAAGTAGGACGTTCTCATTTTGAAAAGAAGCAGTATAAGCAGTATATCTATAATTTCAAATGGCGAATGCTCGAAGTCGAAAACAACGGGTAATTGACAACGGTTTCAAGGCAAAACTTGAAAAAGCTGAAGTCGAGATGCGGTCTGTCATGGATTTTTTAGAAAAGGTGCAAAAAGATAACCAACGTCTACAGGAAGAGAATAGTCTGTTAAGAGAAGAGAACTATAGACTCAAGACGGGTAAAACTCTTACTCCTGTGGACACACCCCCACCACTGGTTGAAGATGATAGCTTTCCACCACCCGGCACGGCGCCCGATAGTAAAACGGGGCAGATAGTCAACAATATAAAACAAGCTGTGCTTTCTACCGCAAACACGAAGGTTTCGAGAGAAAAGAAAGAAGTTGCGGAGCGGGGTGATGTTCTCATAGCATATTTCTATATTGGCCCCCGTAAGAGAGAAATATACGGCTACTCTATCATCAATCACGAAATATTAAACGACCACCCTACCATATTGAATGCGATAGATAACGCTGACAATATTCAACTATATCTAGGCCGGTCAAATGACGAACAAACTTTAAAAGGCATCAAAACATACGCATTCGTAATTAAAAGTAATGCTACTGTACAATTTCCTATGGGTGACGTTGGCGCAGGTGATATCGTATTATGGATTCGTTCGGACAACCCGTTAGACCAGATAAAAAAACAGCTATCACGCCTGTTCTCGAGCAAGATACTATCACAGGTGGACGTCTGTAGTGGCATCGACAGGGAGAAATGTGATTTAGTTGATGCTGGGGTTAAATTTATAAGCAAATCGATAAAGGAACAGTTTGACCATATCAATATAAAACAACACGGCCCACCAATCCACAAAACCGTAAAGACTAGGCAAACCCCAGTGCCTTCTAAAGTCATAACAGACTTAACATACGAGGAATATAAGACGTTTATACCTGTGCCCAAGTATCCGCTTCTTGCGGATAAGCCCAGGAGAACCGACCATCGATGGATATTTCATGATTATCTTATGGAGGGTAAGGACCTTACCATAAACGTCGATTATAATGTTTCGGGTCAAGGTTTGGTTGAAGATGGAATCCCAATCGCTGCGTTCAACCCCAAATCAAATCCAAGGCATATTGTCAACCCTTATGCGGTGACCAAGAACCAAAGGTTATATGCTGGCGTAAACCTCAAAGATACGTATATGTATATATTGAAAATGGTAGACCATTTTCACCAAATACTGGTCCTCTCATTTAGCTCCCAACGTATTACAGACGAAGATTTGCATACTTTCTATGGTCGCGACATCGGAATTCAGGAACATATATCGGGCCCAACACCAATGCTAACAGACCTTATGCACCACATGTGGGATGTGCGCCAAGGATTTTATCTCATCGACCAAATCTGTTATGTTGTTGACAGTCTCCTACAATTAGATATTAATAATCCTTTCGATGAGCGTTTAGGAAACGTTTTAAAAACGAATTCTGAATTCCTAAAGTTTGTTGAGTTGATGAGGGCGGGAAAAGATAGGAGTGAATCCCAATCAAATACCTATGCAGATTCCCGGGAATTTAGGTATTACAAATCTTTACAGAGAGCAAAGAACACTCTCGAAGACTATGCGCCGGAAGCCAGCCCCCTGCGTGAGCATATGACAGATAATGAAGTTGACATACTCTTTGCGTCAATTCCCTCTTGTGCCCTTAGGAATTATTGGGAAATTGCCAAATTGTGTGGTTTAGAGAAACAATTTGCTTACATGGAACCGGTGGTCACTGTATCGTCTAAAGATAGGCTTGTGCATAAATACGAGCAACTTACGGGCCAGCGTTCGTTAACGCCCGAAGAGAGAGACTGGGGAGCAACTCGTATTGATGGTGATATTATAGAATTGGGCCCAAACAGAGTTATTGCCGAGTTCAGGCAAATCGTTTATCAAACTTATTTAGAAGTACTCGATGAGGTGTTGGCGGGATACGGCAAGAATGTACCCCTCGACACCAAGGGCTGGTTTATGCTTTGGGAAAAGGAGGACGATACGAAATGGTATAACCATAGGATAAACCAGTTCGTATTGGTGGACATTGTGGACCAAGGGGCGAAATGGCAAGCACGGCCTTTACGACTCAAATTATTACAGTTGGTAAATGCCCAACTGTTTAAACGCGTAAGCCTTAGATTGGAGGAGAGATATAGACTCATCAAAGAAGAGCATAAGAATCGGCCCGTATCAAGAAACCCTGGGACGCCAGGGTCCAAGGAATTCTTTATATGGGATGATATCGCTAAATTTATCATGTCACAAAAGAAAACAAGGCTAGCAGAGCATTGGATAAATGTTATACAAGGTCTCTTACCAAAAACTGACCCGGAAGAATTGAATGAAAATTATGTTATCCATTCGTTAAGTGATTTGGATTGGATGATATTACAGAGATTGGAGGATGACGCGTGGTATAAACTAAATAGTTCAGATACGTATTAAATAAAAAATATTTATTAACATTTACAGTTAGATGCACCGGTTACACAAGCGATAGGAAGAAAGAACGGCCCTTTACCACCTTTGGTAACGGACGCGACGATTTCTGCTGCTACTTTTTTATCGATACCAAGTATTTCTTTCTTAATTCCTGACCTCATTTTAAACATTCCACCGGTCTCTAATTTGGAACCAGTGTTGCGTGTCAATTTGGAAGCAAAATGTTCCATATTGTCTACCTTTTCATTCGGTACGAAAAAGACTACCTGTGTTTCCTGGTTTAATTTCGAGTCAGGGTTGGCACTTTTCCACGCGGCCAAGTCTTTATGGAAATGGGCCATGGTGTACTCTTCTGGTTTTTTAACTTCGCCCACTGCCTTATTGACAGCTTCCGACCTGGCTTCTACTCTAGGCTTCTTCATTATCTGACCAAGGCTACGCGTACTGGAAGCGTTGATAGCCGAAGCAGGTGGTGGGATAAGCTCACGTTTTAGTGAAGGTGCCACTACAGCGCTCTTGTCTTTGGAAATAGCTTTGTAGAGATTGTACATTCGGCCTTGTATCGGGAAGCCGTTCGCCTTCAGTTGCCTGTTCCAACTCTGGCGAAAAGCGCTTAGAGCTGTTTCGCTGTCATTACCAAGCGGTAAATCGGTTCCATACTTGGCGTTGAACTCTTTAAAGCTTAGAGGTTGGCTGCGCATTTTACGCGCACGTCGTGTGTACTGTCTAACATCATCTTGGAGTTTGTTAGTCATCCTGATATGGTTAATGAATTATCTTTTATATAGTGGCAAACATCCAACCTTAGTCCACCTCTTCTACGACAGGCCCATCTTCTCGCAGCTCACATGCCGCGATAGTCGGCTCTGTGTTGACTTCAGAGGTTACGTCTTTGTATAGCCAGCTTATTTCTTTTCCGGCTAACATTTGCAACGTGTCTTTATCAATCAAAATTGGCTTATCGCCTTCGACACGGAAGATGGTCCAAGCATTTTCGCTTGAATCTTTGGGATGGGTGTAACGAATAGAAAAAACTCTGTATGCTTTTCCATCGATTTCAACTCGTACATGGGGGCATAGATTTGGTAAAGTAATTAGTTCTTGTGACATAATAGTTAAGATATGTGTTATATTTATACCTAAAAACGCAATGAGCGCTTTTTTGAATCCTTTCGCCGGGTCACTGAGCTATCAACGTTCATAGGTTTCCATTTTTTATTTCTCTCGGTTGACTGTGCTTCTAAATCTCCTTTATTAGCAGCGGACCCGAGGAACTGAGCGTCGTAATTGACTTTGGTACCGGCCGCAAATACACCCGATATGGCGGTAAAAATCAAGGCAAAAAACGCCCCCACGCCTGATGCATAGTGCAATAGTCTATTGATACGGTACCTGAACTCGTTACATATCTCATTGCATCCCCAATAATAACAAAAGGTAATATCTGGTAGTAGCTTGTTTCCGTCCGGTCCGGGCAATGGCTTCACGATGGACACACCATACTTGTCCGCTCCCCCGTCTGTGGTGGACTTTGCGTTGACTTCGATGGTTTCAAACACTGTTCTACCGTCTGGAATACAGTCCGTAGCTCCTAAATCGTTACTACAATCAGACTCGACTGGAAAGAACCCATAACTATGTTTATCGGCCCAGTCCATATTTTGAATCATTTCATTCTTAAGCGTTGCTATTTTTGCTGGGTCGATGGTCTGACCAGCTACCTGCTGCCCACCGTCGGAATTCCCCCCCGATGATAATATGGCAGATTCTAAAGTAAACGTGTTGTCCCAGAACCAGAACACACAGTCAGATGCTAAGATGGGCTCTTTCTGTGTAATATTCCAGGTGTCTCCACTTGGGGATGGTTTCTGTGCCTCGTGACGCGAGGTCGGGCAAGCTTTAATATAATCACCTGTCAGGCCATGGATGTCTGGGTCGCCCGTGTATTTACATTGTCCTTCGTTCTCACCCCAAAGACTTGAAGTTCTATAAATGGCTGTTCCAGCAAAGAAAATCGTTGCTAACGTACATAGAAAGAACATAATACCGGGAGCAACTTTATTCCTTGAGCCTAAACCACCACCCATACCAGCTACAAATAATAACACTGATGCGAGCACTTCTATCGGTAACAATAACCCTAAGGGTACATCGGCGGTTGCATCGCCGCCTTTCTTTTCTAATATGCCTATATCGTCAACGTATTCTGTGTACGTTACGGCATGAAAAGTCAATAGGACTAGGCCTATACCACCAACCGCCGTGCCTAATTTACTAACAGTGTCTGGGGTTACTCTAACCATGGTATTATACAAATACCTAACTTCTTATATATAGTGTCTAATCGTTACGGGCGGCCACTCCCCAAAATACAAAGAACACCAGTAAGGCTTTAGAAGTAAAGGAAAGAATGATATAAGTCGATTCAATCCTATGCATGCAATTTCTTTTCTCGTTATTTTCGTTGTCTCCGCCCCATCTTCGTCCTCCCACGCGGTAAATGAAATGCGGATGCTAAGAAGTTAAGTGTTGTAATATACAAGTCGCCTTGTTTATTACCACAGCAGTTAAATGATTTGTCAACTCTATTCATATTATTTTTTATATTAATGTTTAAATACTCTTAATCTCCCCCTTCAGATATGTATTGTGGTGTCCACCCCCATTCGTGATGCGTAGCTTTTACGTCAATTTCACAGTGTTCCACGTCTAAACCGTCCTGGTCGGACAAATCTACCTTCATATCCACGCGTGTGATTCTTACATCACCATTACTCATCGTACATGAGACTATAAAATCTTTAAACGATGGAGATTCGTCTTCCAGTTGTTGTATCAAAGAATCAAGAATCTCTGGGTCTATATCGGGCTGGGGAGTTGTCAAGGGATTCAAATAATATTGTTTCATTATTTCTGTCCATTTAGTATGGTTAAATGGGTGTGTCATAATATAAGAAGTCATGAAATTCTCTTCCTCAACTTCGTATTCGTCTTCGTCTTCGTCGTCATCATCAAATCCTTCTGGTTTTCTGTATGTATCGTCCTTCTGTACTTCCGATTTGAGTAGGCGGTTTAAACTCCAAGACATACGTTCTGTTGAGTTTATCTTGCCATCATTAACTACAAATACATATCTATCACTGCTGGACATGCCAATAGGCACACCGCTGGCGTTAAGCCAAATCTTGAAGGGAGAAAACGGGTCAAACCGATAGGTCCTGTTTTGAATTTTTGCCTGTGCCACCGTATCTGTCCAGTAGTTCACATGTTGACATTTATAGAATACCGATTCATCCAACATATAATACTTATTACAGTTCTCTCTCTTGTATAGAGAAGCTGAGACGAGCCCTAGAAGCATAAAGAATATGATTTTTATCATTTATTTTATTTAGTTATCTTATATATTAATTTTTTTTAACAATCTATAGAGGATGGTGTACATCCTCCACTGATAATTTTTTGTCCACCAATACACCCACCACCAACACATACTCCCCAGACACATACTCTTGGTACGCATATTCTTGGGGCATATATGGATGGCCAGCAGATTCGCAGCGTACGAGCTCCACAACCGTCGCCGTTACCAGAGCCACAGCAGGAATTTATTGGTTTGATACCAAAACCTCCCCAGCATGGGTGACAAGCGGCCCATGTGCCACTACATCCACCACAAGCCCCCGATGCCAGTCTAGCGTATGGCCAGTTGGGCTCCTTTAATTTACCGCAGGCGTAGCAGGACCCGGACCCTGATGAACTGTATCTACCCTTGGCACAACAGCTACAACTAGTAGAACCACTACTACTATATTTACCAGAGGGACAGTGGACACAATCGTCCATGCCCGTTTGGGATTGGTATTGACCACCTGGGCAATTCTTACAGTTCACATTCCCTACCGTGTCGGCGTATTTCGCCGCAGCACAATTCTTACAGGATGTTGTACCCGTTCCATCTTGGTGTTTACCAGTTGGACAACCTACGCAATGTTTATTCTGTGCTCCAGTTCCAACGAATGTCCCAGGGGGAGAAGCAGTACACGAAGCGGCCCCTGCCGCTGAACATATGGTCGTACCACCACATACTACACAGACGCTTATGCTGGTCGAACCAGTGGCACCGTTGTATTTACCGGGATTGCACATTACGCATTCCGTCTTTCCTGTAGCGCCCTGCCAACGCCCTGCCTGACAAGGATTACATTCAACCAAACCTAACGAGGAAGAGTATTTGCCTATCTCACACGGCGTGCATGTTGCCTGTCCTGTAGTTGATTGGTGTTTACCCGTCTCGCAATCTTTGCATGTGACTGTTCCCACAACATTGGCGTATTTTCCTTGATGGCAATCCAAACAGTGTGATTCGGCTGTTTTACCAGTCTGTGAGTTGTATTTGCCAGTAGCACAATCTTTACATGGGTGTAACCCTGGTTCATCATTGTATGTACCAGTTTCACAAGTCACACAGCCAGAAGCTGACGTTTTCTCTAAACCTCCTCCTTTCTTCCCTATTGGACAATTCTTACATTCAATCGTCCCCAACGAATCTTGCCATTTACCGTTCTGACATTTTTTACAGTGTAATAAACCTTCTTCATCGCTATACTTTCCAACTTGACAGTCGGTACAATCATACCCAGCAGCACAACAATGCGCTCCAACAGGCATTGGTATATTCATGAATGTCGGCGAAGGCCACCATTCCTTGGTGGCGGTAGTTAGCACTTCCTCTTCCACACTATTGATGGTGTACGTGTGCTTTCCTCCAGCACCAGACGAATAACCAAAGTGCGGATAGACGTAACAAGTCCACCAATTAAGAAAAAACACGCCCCCGTAAAGCAATTGAAATTGTACAGCACCGTAGCTTTTTGCAACAGCCTCGCATTTGGCCCGACAAAGTGGGAAATACAACTCTGCTTGATTCCAGCACATTTGTTGGAAGGTCTCCCACGGGCCCAGAACAGCATATGGAGTATGGTCCACCCGCTCGGTGACAACGGTGCTATAGGTAGTCGTTGTTTCTGGACAATAATATCCAGAATCGTCGGTCGTCCAACCATGTTGTTTAGTTGCTGAACATCCTTTGGCGACCACTTGTGCCTTGGTACATAGTTCCATGTTCGATGCCTCACAGGCCGCCGCAGCTTCGGACCTAGACATGATAGAGTTCACTGACGAAGAGCCTGGAGCTCCTACCGTGATAGTGAATACACTATCCGTTAGCCTCGCATAAGTACCAGGAGGACAACCTTTACATGCTGCTTGGCCCCATTCTTCATTAAACATACCCGGTTTACAAACGGTACACTTGGTAGCAAATATCTGACCAGTCTTGGGCAAATACGTGCTTGGAGGACAAGGGTCGCAGCCTGTTACATTGGTACCTTCACGAGAGTCCATAGAATTGTAACGTCCCGCTTCACAAGTAGTACAGGAGGACAACACTGGTTGAACGTCTTGTACGGTGCCCATAAAGGCCCCCGGTACTAGGACAGTAGAGAAGGCTTCGTCGTATATGGTTCTGTATGGTGCCAGCTCGTTTATCGTTGTTGCCATCGGTGTGCCGGATGCCGGTACTTTGATATATTTACTGAAAAGAGTAGTCTTTCCAGCTCCCAGCAGATTCGCTTCATCGACCAACGTTGGGCGGGCCCATGCGAATGGATATTTGGCATCCGGTGTAAACCATGTCAATGTCCCTGCGTCGGCGGCGGCACAAAGCCCGTCTTGTAATATAGAAGCGTAGTATGGACATGACAAAGAAGCTTGGTATATTACGTCCTCACCTTGGAAACATTCCTCTTCATTTTCTTTATCGGTACAGGCCAGTTTTCCTTCCCACCAAGAACCCTGGTTGTAGGTTTCAACGCCTTCCGTTGTCCAGCGCACTTCTTCGTTACCTCCTGTTCCGGTAAAGCTTCCCGGATTGTACGTTCCAAACGGTGGTACATTTGTTACTTCCCAATAATTACCACGGGGACAATTTAATTGACAATCGTATGGTGTGTTATGCATCATCCATGATGGTATCATTTTTGCCTTCGTAGATTCTAACGCATTGTACACTATATTTGCACCAATCACTGAGAACTTGTTATCGTTCATATCAAACATGCCTTGTCCTTTATCACGGGACGTGTCAAAGTTATTATCCCAATAGTTGCCAATGGCTGTAGCCGCTTGGCCTCTGGTTTCGTATATTAATGTACAGACACCACCTTCTCCTTCACCATCGTAGCGAGTAGAGTCTGTCATGCATGTACCACCCAAATCCTGACCCATTATAACGGACTCTTGAAGTCCGTAGTCCTCCAACACGTATTCTGGAGCTCCCAATCGAATGCTCTTATGAATAGCCTTAAGAGCAGACTTGTGTAATTTGTATATTCCATCGCCTTGATGCTCCCATTTGTGCCCTTTCTTCATAGTGTAATGAGGATGTTTCGCTTGAAATGGTTTTGGTACATGAACTAAACCATGACTTCTTGAATTTCCTGTCTGATTCGGTCCTGGTAAATCGCGTGGACAATCAGGACTCATCTCGTTTATTCTTGCCCAGTAACACAACTCAAGTGCTTCGAACGCAGACTTGTTAAACGTTGCATACTCTTTGATACTATCGAAACATAATTCTTCTAACGAAGATATACAGTTGTCCGTAAAGCCGGGCATCGTTTCGTTTGTTAGCATGGCGACCGTTTCATTTTTATATTTTGGTTCGTATTTTAACCGACCACCAGACAACAAACGCCTACGTCTGAAGAACCAACCAAAGTCAGACCATGAGAATGATGAAACAGCCGAAGCGCCAGAACTACAACACAAGTTTGGTGAACTAGACATTTGACCCTGTACAGCCATTACGTCACACCTATCACCTCTACCGGCCCCAGAATCTCCCATAAAGTAGATACCATACTGCCATGAATTTGGACAGCTGGGACATGTGCCAGATTTCCACGTACCACCGATACAACACCAATTATAAGACCCTGCTCCGACCGAACCAGCTGGACACAACTCTCCTTCCGTGTTACAGTCCCATCCAGGGCACCAGTATGTAGTAGAACCACCACTCCAGTCACAGTTCACCGTTTGAACTTGATTCACGCATTCACAATCACACACACTACCGTCCGCAGAAGGTGTACCAACACCACCGACACCACAGTAAGAACCAAAGTCTACATCCTCCGGGTCTTGGTTGGCATACCTCTCGACCGGTGCGTTGCATTTGTTTTGAAATTGACATTTGTCCCCGGTGAATTCTGCTGATTCACAAGTACAGTAGCAACCCTTGTACACGCCTCCGCCTGTACCATATTGCCCTCCCCATGTCCCGTGACCATTGCATAGTTTCATTCCATCTCCACTTCCTACGTCGATGTAGCCTTGTTGTTCATAATCTTCACAACCGACCGCAAAGTTATCTACTTCTTTGGTGGCAAGTTTCCAGAAATCTTCACAATATTTACACTCAGACGCACCGGTGTCATCTTGGTATGTACCTGTTGGACATGTTATACATGTCTCTGACATAGTAACACGCGGCATACGGCGTGATGTGATAGACCAACCCATTGGTGAGTCGCCACCACTTTCTTCTGCTACATCTCCCATCCTAGATAGTTGTGGGTCATACGTTCCTCTTGGACAGTCGAAACACTCCGTCTGTCTTGGGAACGGGTTAAACTTTCCCGGTGGGCATACTTTACAACCACCATAACCCTTGGCGAATGGTGGTAAATCGTTGTAATTGGACTTGTAGAATGGTTTATCGAACCATCCATCTGGTACCAACGATTCCGAAGATACTTTATTTTCTATATCTTGGTACATTCCAGGAGGACAGTCTACACATTTCGATTGTCTGGTAGCTGGTATATCTTTCTCTGTAGAGAAGAATTGACCTTTCTTACACAAGCCGCACGAGGTAGCTCCCTCCGACTGTGTTGTTTTACCCATTGGACAATTCATACAATTCGTCCTATCCGTAGAGAATGAGTTGATTGGACAACGCCTACATAAAATGGTCTTCGGCCATGCACCGGCTTTGGAATAGAACCGATACGGGTCCATTTGCCCCTGGCCAGTTTGATACACAAAACCTTCCATGATGACGACCGCTCCGTACGCGTGTGAGATATCGTTGGATACATGATGTTTCACGCACGCGGCAGCCTCAGCTTTGATATCATCGTTGATATAGATAGCACATTCTGCTGTTAAGTCGGCTTTTAACACGTACAGGTAGTCTGTAGAATCCAAATTAAACTGCGAATCATCAACGATACCATCGCCTTCTAAATCGTATGCAAACCCTGTACCAGCTTTACAACTAGTACATCCCGTTCCAGGACGCCACGACAGCTCCTTCATAACTACCGGAACATCACCAATCATCATACAATCTTCATGCAACTTACCATTGCATTTCTTCTGACTGTCCGTTGGGTAGACTATAGGATACTCTTCGTCCATGTCCCACGATGGGAACTTTACTCCCACTTCGTCCCAACGTTTAAACAGTGTCAAATCGTTGGTTATCTGGTTACATCCGGATGGATAACAATACTCGTAGATACGCGCAATTGCTGTCTTACCACCTTGACCCGGTAAACATTTAGCACATCCCACAGAAAAGGCGAATCCTAAATCATATCCTGGGATAGGATATTTATCACCAACGGAGGCTTTCTCTGAATAGATAGAGAAGGTATTCTTCACATCGCACTGTGTACATCCCAAGCGATAGGAATATACAGCAGTTGCGTCTTCGTTCTTGTTAGAACCCCCAGCATCCATATTTACCTGCTGACAATAATCTTGATTACCACCACAAGCATTGGAAAAGGCTCCACCACTAGTATATTTCTCACTGAATTCTGGAACGTAGCTAATAGAGTCTTGGTAGGTTGCAATCTTAGTATAGACAGTGTGCCCATACTTTGGCTTGATAATCTTTATCATAGGGTCCACAGACACTAGTAGATTCTCCTGTGCCGATGGCATGCCTTCTTCCCCACTCAATCCTAAAAAAGCATACTGTATACCACTAAGTGTACAATACAAGGTATCAATCACAACCCATTTGTCTGAACCCAACTTGTCTACAAGAGTTTGACCGACAAAGAATGGCGCTATACCAGTCCATATGTTTGTATTCGTAGCACCTTGTTGTACTTGAACAATAGTTCCTTCCTGATATTGACCAGCAGCTTTTCCTCCGTCTACTTTACCGTCCGCATTCCACATTGCTACTTCTCCAGAGCAGACCTTTGGTTCTCTACAAGTATTGTCTGTACACATCTCGTAGTAGGTTGTCCCCGTTGCTGTGTATTCCCCCGGTTGACAATCTACCCCATAGGCCATACGACATTGTTTCCACTCGGGTGCAAAACTAAACCCAATACATTCTTCCTTACGAGCATCTAACTGCGTTTGGTCGGTCGGGTCTGTGACGTTGTATGTGTTGAACTTGTCTTTACATGCCTGTTTACAGGCCTCTACATCGGTTATATCTTCTAGGTTGGCGTAGTCATGGTGGCACATCAGTCCTTCGCGTATGTTCCATGAGAACACCGTAGGAGCATTTGGGTCTTCATCGAAGGTCAACGCCTTGATAGTGACATAATAGTCATACCATATCTCAGGGTCTGTCCTACCTGGGTACATATTACCAAACCCAGCAAATACGTAGAAACGCCCAGGGCCTGAGTCTGTATCCTTAGAAGCCTCAATCTGCCATGGTGTTGACCAATATGGATGCATTGCCCCGCTAGGTTTCAATTGTTCCACCACCGAATCTACATTCCATTGTGCCCAACACTTCCAGGTCGTAGCAGACTCTTTGCTCAATGTTACAGCGTCTGGTTTACGACCCTCTATCTGGTCTATGCCAAGAAACTCCGCCACATGGTCTAGACAATCGTTACCGTCCATGTCTTTTTCTGGTACGTTAATCGTTATTCCAGCGGCAGTAGCTTTACGATAGCATAGCTTCTTCGCCTCTGCCTCCGACGCCCATGTATCATCCTCCGTGATTAATTGAATGCACATTCCTTTGCCTATTCCCCTACCTTTGCTCCAGAACAAGTTATCTCCTGGCGGAGGTGGGATATTGACTATGTATAAACAATCTTCGTACTTATCGCATTCCGTCTGTGCTTCTCGAATAGTATTGTAACCGAATTCGGCTGTGGATGGGAAAACACCCAACGCTTTAGCTGTATCGGCTTTACCATACAATCCAGATATTCTAGTGTTACCAACAGTAAAGTCTGTGGTACTACTGTAAATTCCATACGTTGGTTTACCATTGTAACCGAATGGAAAGCCAAAGAACTGAGGCTGGAATTGATAAGGCAACTTCTTCAATATCCATAGGTTGTAATCATCCTTGAACTCTTTCGATAGTTCTGTCTTAAATTCCCACATCTTTTCTTGGGTTAACTCAGTCTGTTCTTCTGAACAGAGTTCTCCTTCTTCCAATTCTTGGTCACACAATGACAGCGCTGTAAACATACCAGGGCATGGGTAACAACCGGCCTGGAACTGGTCTCGTTTTAAATTTTGATAACCAGCCAAGGCGTATGGATAGCTCTCGTTACCACCCGCCGGGTTGTGCTCACTGAAACCGAATGCTAACTGTGCGTTGAAGTCGGCTCCCATCTGCTCTCTCTGGTCCTCATCATGAGGAGCTATTGGTGGGTTGTAGAACGACGTCGCGCCGTTGTACTTCTCTCCTCTGTTGCGTTCATAATAGGTAACAAAACCTGCTTTGATGCCATTCACTTGGCCATCTCTTGCCAGAATATCACCACCCGTCAACAACGAGAAACCCATCGGACAGCAGCCACTTCTCGAGTCTAGTGAGTCGGACACGCAGCTACACCTTGTGCTACCGTCTGGAGCTGGTGTATTATCACACTCTCCACCCAGCAAACACTGCGAACAGGTACCTGCGCAGTTGTAACCTGTCTTCTCCCTCTTACACATCGCGCAATCGTTCTCGCACATGGACGGGTCTCCCATGGGACATTCACCAAAACCCTTGGCCGCAAACATTTCTTTACGATAAGCAAAGTATCCCGGAAGCATCGGTGCGTTTACCTTGGCTGCTAAATTATTACGGTCGTACGCTCTAGGAGTCCACCACTTGGTTAGTGGGTCCGTTGACCCCCATGTCAACCAATTGCTAACATCCGGTTGGCCGACAATCATGCTAGTGCGCTCTGTTACTGGTGTAGCCATCTTCTCTGAAGACATGCGAATATGCCAGAACGAACCGTCTGTAGGCCTTGCCTGAGCTTCGGCGGCACACTCACAACAACCATTGTACAACCGCCCCAACAAGTCCGATACTGTTTGTATTTTACCATCCGTTGCATAGGCTTCAATGCCTATGTCAGGCACTACAGGAATCCCATTTCTACACGCTTTCTCGCATATATTATTGATGGCAATGTCTTTGCCGACAATATTAGCAGTATTGGAGGAACCTAGAATGTTGTCATCGTCTGTATTAATAGAGAATGTGTTTTGACATTTGGGCATTTCAACAGAAACTCCCAACCGTATGCAAGGCACTTCACCCGTCCAAGTCTTTGGATAGATACGAACATACTTGCCCCGGCCAGGATTTAATATCACATTGGTTTTTGCTGTTGTTGTGTCCGTATTGCCGATACAATTACCATCGGCATCTTGTACCACACAGTCCAGTTCAAACCACACACTGGTATCAACGGATACCGAAACTTTGTAGGAGGTTATCCAGTTTGTCTCGCCACCTTTCGTTGTTACGCTATAGATAGTTTCTCTACCATGACCCATCCACATCTGTATGTAATGGTCCGCACCGCGTGGGGCAAAGCAAGCTCCCCCGGTAGCGTCCAAGTTGAATTTAGTCGGGTCGTTGTATGGTGGCACGAAAAATGTAGCCGTCCACTGCGGTTGTGCTTCTGGATTAGGACCTGGATGATAGCTATCCAATCCACCTAACGAACCCATCGAGATGTCTACCTTATCACCGATAAAGAGAGCTTGGTCGTCCGCAGCGTACAACCAACGTGTCTGAGACTCGGGAATACCATGACCCCTTAGTCCACCAGAACATCGACAACAACCTTCGTATATAGAATTACCAAACCAACGAGGTATATTCTTATCTGCCCATTGAGGTGCATAATACTCTACACCAGCGTCTACAATCATCTCATCCATCACAGGAACACCCACAGTCTTGTCACGACCTTCATTAACTGAACGCCCACCAGGGCAGAGAGCAGTCATCCCACGGTCGCCAGCTTCCCATGTTGCATGCAAATCTTGATTCAGCGATTCGGTAGGATAGGTGGATATATCTTGACCACAACGGTGGAAATCAATACATCCTTCCTCTCCTTTTCTATACTTGTCGTAGACTTTGTATCCGTCCATGAAACAATAACATTTACCACTGCTGTACAGTGTACGAATCATTCCCAATCCTTCACAAGTCGATTGGCAAGTTGCGAGCGAAGCATCTCCATTGGCTTGATACTGTCTGTCCGTATGTACCAATTCTTTAGGCACACCATTATTAAAATGTGAACCCAATATCCAGAAAAATGGTTCTGTCTCCGCAATACCATTTTGTACCTGTGTCATGCCTCGTTGTTCAACCCCTCTACAGTCATACTTGGCATTGCAAGATGCTTTAGCTTCGTACAGACTATCGTACTGTTCAGAACGTGCTATAATAAACTCTCTGTCACCGTCCAACGACTCTGCGTATCCTATATTTTCTTTGGACTCGTAGTAGTAATGGTCTGTGATGACGTTGCGGTCAGGATGCCATCCTAGAATACCTGGAATAATACCATGGCCTTTCTCGTCTGTCAACCCTTCCAGATACTCGTCTTCGATGTCTCTGCCGGTCTCGTACCTGCTGTAAACGAACGTTTTCTTAGGCCATACCCAAGTCGAGAACTCACGGTATTGGACTAAGAAGTACGAAGGTTCGTGAGGCTTAGGCCATGAAGGTTTCACTGCCGGCCTTTCGTTCCCAACGTATTTGCGCGTGTCGCTATCTTGAATTGAATTACAAGTCTCCTTATCCAGCCAGCAGTATGGTTGGTCGTCGCAGCGTGTATCGTTGTTCCACAGCTGACACCAATTTTGCTGAGCAGACTTTGGACGCATGTCTTGGTCCTTATACAGTGGCAATGCCCCGCCTGAGCTAGCCATACCACCGTTACCACCGCACATGCACCGGCCTGTACCTTTTGTTCCGAAATTACAAATTCCATTTCCGGAACACATCGTGTCATCGTTCTTACCGTCGAAACCAGGACACATCTTCTTACAGGTTTTGGTAGCATAACCACGCTGGCAAGCCGTACACATTGGCCCGCCCCAGAAGCCTTGAATACCATCAGAGAAACAATCACACACGGGACACCTCAAGGTAAAGTCGGGCATGACTTCACACTTTTTGATAGAAGTGATAGTGGGTGCGTCCATATCTCTAATTGTAGTTAAACCAGTCTTTTCGTCGTATCCCCAATCGTACACATAACCATACCCTCCTATTTTATATTCTGGCTCCGGCTCGTCGTACTTCTGTATAACACCGGAAATCATAGGACGGTGGACCCATGGAGTTTCGTCTTTCTGTTGATTAGGTACAGAACATACACCTTCGTCCGCACCGCGCATGGCTCTGGACAAAGTAAACAGTTCTTCCTTATCGTCCATGATATCTCCAAACACCTCACAGTCTTTCTCATCGTCGTATTGGGATGGAGTATTTATCTGTCCGTTTGTGGTTGCTACTATACTAGCACATTCGTCGGTAGATTTGGAAGCTTCGAACACTCCCAACGCCGAAGTGAATGGGTTCTTTATCCACAATTTCTTTCCACCTAGAACATATCGATAATACAATGGTTGTTCAATAGGAGTCCAGTAGGCATATCTACCGTGCGAATCCGGTTCTGCTGTTACCGCATAACAATTCTCATCCGCATCACAAAACGATTGAGCCTTTATCAGGCTATCCGCAATCACATAATTACTTGATTTCTTCTCTGCCGTACCACCCAACCGTATGTCTTGTTCTTCCCGTAAGAACGAATGCTGAGCTCCATCAAACGTTACGTGGCCTATTTCACCTTCCAATAACACCCACATGGTATCGTACCACATATCTTGATGCGCAGGACAGTTGTAATCTTTCCATTCGGGACTGTCGTCGATAGCGCGTTTCGGTTCTTTGTCTAGTAACAGGCCTTTCTTTGATGGGAAATCTTCAGGATTGGGTTGAATACATACACCTTTACAACCGTGCCATCTACCCAATGTATCACATATACCAGAGTGACAATCATCGTTTGATGTGCACGAATCACCCACAAACTGCTTTAAACCCACTGGACAGTTGCCAAAGGTTAAACACCCCGCAGACCAAGAACTAAGCGAGGCTTTAAATTCTCCATGACAAGGTTGGTAGAACTTTCTGAGGGCTCCCATAAACCTATGTTTGTTGCGTTTGTCACCTTCTCTAAACGAATCAGCTGTTGTATCTGCTACTGTACAAGAACCTTTCTTACCACATATCTTAGCTGCTGACTCAAATTGATTATTAGGGTCAAAGCCTGGGCATTCGAACTGGCAGTTATCACCTACATAACCGTAGTCGCATATACATTGCCCCCTATCACCACAGGTACCGTGGCCAGAGCATATATACTTAACTGACCAGTCATCGTAACCTGGACAGGTGATAGAACACTCTGACCCTCTAAATGGACTTTTCATAGGATTGTTTATAAGAGCAGAACCAACGTCTAAACCACCATCCGGGTCATCCGGGGCAGAACCTGCTATACGCGTAGCGTCCAAGTAATACTCTTCCGGCGCTTTATCGCACACGCACTCACAGGACAGCTCGCATGTTCCTCTACCGTTACACGGTATATTATAATAGGTTTGAACTCCCGGACATAGCTCTGAAGCCGAAGCGCCACAAGTACCGCCTCGGTGTAAATTCTTATCCGCATAAGATTGGTCTACGTAGTAATGTTGAAATGGGGTACGCGATTTGTACAACCAACCATAACCATCATCTATACTCCACAAGAACCTCAAACCACCTAAACCCATGGCATTCTTCACATCGATTAAAACGTTACGTCCGCTCATCACCCAGGGCCTTCCTTCTGGGTTCAATGAATGACTATCGAAGTTTTTATTTTCATCGTACGTCCATTTGATGGTTATCACATAGTCCTTACGGCCCTGTGTCAGCCTGTACGTCTCATTCTGTGGAATACCCGGAGCAGTGAAGTCTACCATGTAATACATAGCAGGCTCTGTGAAGGCGGATACCACTTGACAGTATGGAGTTTTAGCGTGTGTTTTGGTTCCCACGCTAAAATCGTCCTGTACAAAGTTCTCACACTTATCATATAGCGCACACACAATAGTGTCTGTAGCAAATATAGTGTAAGCCATACATCCTTCTGTCTCGTCGCATGTCACTGTACAATCCAATACCGTTTCTGTTATTCCAGTCCATAGCTGTGTACCTCCTGTACACTGAGTATCTTTAAACGTTTGATACGTTACTCTGAATTCTCGTTCACAAGGAGAACCACAATTTTCAGGGTCCATCACACCACAGATAGCATTGGCTTCTTTCTTCGTGTAAGTAGCTTTTTGGAATGCTACAGCACCTGTACGTTCACAATTACCACTTGAACACATAAGACTAATCTTACGAGAACCGTCGGCAGCTGGAACATCAGTAAACCTAGAAGGTCCCATCTCTCTGTGTATAATCCAGTCATAACCTTGCCATGGGTCTGTAACAACGTTGGTTCCCAACTCGTTGAGAACGCTGTATCTTCCTTGCATCATGATAGCTCTCTTGATGTACCGGTTGGCCTTCTCAATGACTCCACCTTCGTCAAAGTTCATTCGGTATTTGTCGGACTGCTTGAGTGTTGCACCCAAGAAGCTAGTTCTCACGAATTGACCTTCCCCGATAATACAATCACCGGTGTCATCGTTATAGTCAAAGGCGGGACATGCGTAATCGAGGTCACACTTGTACTTACACTCATCGATAGAGATAGCTGTTGCTACAGGTGTTGCGGTAGAGACGGTACCTGTCTTGGAATAACGTGGCGTGCGTGGCAATGCTTCTGGTAAAGTATATTTATCTTCCTTTAGGTTCTGAACCATTTGAAGATGGAATACGTTTCTATACCTGAGAAGAAAACCTTCACCGAAATCAGGGTCAATCATCCTCCAATCGTGGTACCAAACCTTGAACAAGTCCCAATATTTGAATTCGTCGAATGGTATCTCCCACTTGGCGATAGCTCTAGACTCTGAACCAAACATTATCATACGCCCCACGTCTTCATCTGGTGGAGGTATTTGCATCTTGATTTTCAATTCACAGTTCATCGTTAACGGTTCCATCGGTGTAGCGCTAGCTACCACTTGGCAAGCTGCTGGCTTTTCTGTTTCACAAGGGTGCGACGCAGGAACGCACAAGTTAGGCTGTATGGCGGAAGGGCCTATCCAGCATTCGCTATCTTCCATGAAAATCTTGGTAGAATCGGCCCAGGCGATGGTTCGGGTCAGCAGTGAAGCATCGTAATTTCCATAATCAATCGCTTTGACAAACTCCCACACCCATCCAGAACGGCTAGACTCGCCTGAAGACTGAGAATCTTGCTCGCTAATATCCAACGCCCATAATTCTGGTCCGGTCGGGGCGATGGTAGATGCTCCCAATGCGTCGTAGCTGATAGTATTCCCCCCAAACATGTATACACGACCAGTGTCGTCGTAAGCTAGTACCGCGTTGGCTCTGGCCGACGGCAATACGTCTTCGGATATATCTGGTTCGGAGAAGGATATGGTTATAATGGGCTGGCTACTAAAATTGAACGCATTGGAATCAATTCGTATCACTTCGTTGGAGTCTTCGAAAGAGGTTAACATATTACCTTCGTCGTCTTCTCCTTCTAAGAAGATTAAACGTCCACCGAACATAAGTGTCACGTGTTCGTCGATAATAACCAGAGAAGGGTGAATACGATTGAACGGGGCAATGCCGTACGAAATAATATGCGCAGCAGTGGCACCGCCGTCCGTAGTAGCTGAAACTTCCATGGATTGGGCACCGGGTTGCATCTCTTCAAACCACAAATCGATTATGTTTTCTTCCTGACTGATACGGACACCTTTTCTTCCTCTACCCCTAGGTCCTTTGGAAGTGACTGGTCGTCTCAACGGTCTCAACTCTTCTGGAACCTCTTCTAAATCAACAATATAAGTGAATACTGAAGGGTCAGCTTGTTGTATGTTCGGTGGTTTGGGCGATTCACCTGCCAACAGCTGCTCTTCGGTCAGTGTTCGAGTAGCATCTTGCAAGAAACAACCATTGTTCTTGATATAAAATATACCTCTACAATCTTCGTAATTGCGCATAGCCAACCAAGCACAACCGTCTACATCCATATCTGCGAAGTAATGCGAATAAGGAGCATAGTAACCCGCGATTGGGTCCGACAATCTTTCTCCTATCCACTCGTCCGTGATAGAATCCAACCACAACTGGTCGATGTCAAACTTAATATCTCCCGGTGGTCCATACGGTGTCTTATCGTTTATTTCTTTTACAACTGACCAATCTTCTTCATGATACTTCGGTCCATATATATATTTCATGTTGGTATCTTTCGTTACCTTGAATCGAAATATTTGGTCGTTCGGATAAGGAAAGCATATCTTTTGGAAAACTCTTGTAGCGTCTTTCGCATGCTGTTCGAAGGTAGTATCTGCCTCTTCGTCTAGAACACCAGACGAATTCGCAATTCCGTACCAACGGTAGCGAAGTTCATCCGTTGAGAATCCTTTCGAATTGTCGTAGGAAGAGATAGCGGCCCCGTCCACCAAATCTTGCATTGGGCAAAACATCAGGCGCTCTGGAAAGATGATACGGGACCTATCGTACGTAGTAGAGTTGGGAGGTACCAAATCCCCTTGGTCTGTTATTCCCATAGAGTTGTAGCGCGCACACGGAGGCAACGGTTTAGTAACAGCGACATAGGTATCACAGATACCATATTGGTTCATGTGTTCAGGTCCGTATGTACCGTTGTTATTGGTGGTACAACGAAGCTCACAAGCTTCACCGGACCCAACGATACATTCACATATTCCTTTCACTGTAGCGGGACCAGTTTGCCATGGTGGGTAGTTGGTCACGAACTGTCTATCGTACTCGCCGGCAGCATCCTGTCTCGATTTATCTTCAAAGATATCGGAAGCATCTTCTGGTACACAGAAACCATTGGTACCGGAGCATGTGGCGTCAACACCATCTGCCGAACCCATAGGACATTTCATCTCGCATTGTGTACCATCGTAACCAGCTTCACAGTCACAGTCTGTTTTTGAACAAAATCCTAGAATCTCGCCCGAAGCATAGGATAGGCACCATTCTTCCCAATCTTCATAGGACAACGACCGTTCCAAATGTGATGTACACTGTTCTGTACAGCTAGTTGTTTGTAAATCTGGTATGAATAGACTGTGTGATGCTTCAATCTCGTAAGGAACAATGTTGTGATACTGTTCTTGGTAAGCACAGAATTGTTTCGAAATAACTTCATCTAGCTCCTGTTGACAGGCTCCCTGGGCACACTCGCTACCAGTCAATCGAGCAATGTTTCTCAAATTCTCAACCTTTTTACAATCTTTCTGGTCTACTTCAGTTCTCAAACGGTTCACACAAGTATCCGAACAAGAAATGGTATACTGCTCTGTCTTGAGGAAACAATCTTTAAAGATGGTCGAGTCAAACGGGTAAGTCTCGCAATCGGGCACGGTGTAGCCTGATACTGGGTTGCGTATGTCTGGAACACCACCGAAGCGGACGAAACAAGTCTTAATACCAGCTTCAGGGGTCAACACTTTCTCGAAGGTCTCCGTGTTGAACATCCCCCAACAAGTACCAGAACCTATTTCGATAGCAGTTGGGTAGTCACCGTTTAACATACCAATTCGTATTCGTTCCCTACATTCTGATACACTATTACCAGGTCCCAACGAACGCTTATCGTCCGATGCCCAACTTTCGGTTTGACGACCGTCCGCACATTCAAGTACCGGGAATCGTTCGTTAATGGACTTGCATTGTAGCAACCAATCACCGGTGTGAATGCCTATATGGTCGTTCTGTGAGTTGCACCTTACAAGCTTCCAATCTTCTGTCTTAACGGTGATAGTTTCCGACTCGTCCCAAAGTGGGTAGGATGCTTTTTGGTCTGTTGCATCTATGTAATCAAACACTGCTTTCTTACAGTTATTGGCACATTTCAAATGCGACAAGAACCCTTGGTTGATGTTCTCACAGGTGTCATCGTTACATTTGCTGTAGGTCACACCCAACGGTTGTTTGAGCTCCACATCAATTCCGAAGCTAACTGGAGTTTCATCGTTGAGTTGCATGTATAACCACAGGCCTTCGCATTTCTCGCTCAAACCGCCGTAGTGCAACGAATGTGGGAATGCGTAGTCACAATAAGCTATCCATTGCATTTCAGAGGCCAAGTCGCGCGCATTGTCTCCTTCTACCTCTGTTGGAGCCGCATACTTGAGATTGGCCTCGCACATGTGAAATTTATCTACCTTGTCGAGTTCTTTGTAACAGTCGTGACTGAATGTACATTCTTGTATCGCTATTTCATCCACCATCTTGTGTAGTGTATCTTGTACGTTACATATCGAGGCTGCTCTTCTGTTACGAGCTTTTAATCCTTCGATTTTCCATTTGGTCTTGTCGAAACCCCAATTTTGCATGATGATTTTTCCACCGTCCAAAGAAGCTGAACTTGCCGTAAAGGTCCCTGTCACCACTGGGTACTCGTCTATCTCTACCAACACTGTGTACTCGTAAGTGATGATGGTCGTCTTTATGTTCTCCATACCCTGCGCCAAGTGTGATTGGTCTTGTACATCCGGTATGAAATAAGCAGAGTTAAGCTCCGGGTCCACGTGCGAGATTCTCCATACCGAATCGATGCTCTCGGTCATCGTGAATCCTCTCATTCCTACATGTTCTACCAAAGATGTTCCTGTTTCGCAGTAATCGTCTTGTGTTTCGATTACCGCAAAATGCGATGCACCCAGCCCGTATGCAATAGTCTTGCACTTGGTAATACAATCATTACCAGCAGTACAGGAAACCGTGTGCAAAGTAGGATTACCGACTTTCTTATGGCTTTGAGCAGTGTAAAATCCTGGGTGTGGAAGGTGCAATACGTCCGTCTTGATAATAGGGGTTACCAACAACATACGAGCCAAATAGATATCATCGTCCTCGTAGTTTGGATTCCAGAAAGCTAAGTAATTATCTTCCGGGTTCTCCTCCGTTTCATAGCCTGAATCGGCTACCTGAATCTGTACCTCTTGGTGAACAGGTCTCACTCTGGAAACATCTACGGACCAGTAATGCCATTCGTCTTGTCTTACTCCGAAGCTTGTTGGGTAGTCGTTGTCGTCCAGTAAACGCCCCCCTCGTTGACGAATCGTTGTAATTGGGTTGCCACCGGCATCTGTCACTGCCAACTTGCGCAAGCTAGAGGCACTACTGTCCGCATACATCCATCCGCTGATATGGTACTGTGTTCTTGGTAACTCTGTCGTTTCGCCTGGTTCTGTACTAGAGCGTGCTAGAATAGTATCCCAATACACGCTACACGTTCTTTCTACCAAACCTATGTAACGCACTGGTCCAGTATTTGGCTTGGATATTACCCAATCGTAGTCCATCGCCCACCGTATGCATCGTTGCTTATCGTGTTGCCATATACCGGTATCAAATGTAATACTGTCCGTTTGAGTGCTCTGAGCGGGTACCCAAGCCCCAGCTAACCATTTGGGATGAATCTCCAAGTCCATGGTCTCTTGGTATAATTGCATTCCATCTTGTGTAGCTGCGTACGTTCTTCCAGGGTGCATGCTTTCCTGAGTAGACCATTCCACTTGGTTGGTCATTCTCCAATCGTCGGTGTACAATTCCCCATTGCGCATCAAGTTGGTGATGCGTCCAGAACTATTGCTGATAGTATTCCAGATATGTATACGATTTGGAACCACCCCGCCTCTGAATTCAACGCCAGGGTTGTTGTTCACAGACAGCATACCGTCTTCGTATTTAATTTCCCATCCGGTTGGTGATTTAGGAATAGACAAATTGTAATTTTTGTTGATGTAAGCTACGTCGTCAACGATGTCAAGGCCAAAACATTCTTGCCCATTACGGGTAAAGGAGAGGGCCAGTGTTCCTTCGGTCTGGAAGGTCAACAAAGGAATGTAAGCGACAGTCTCCGTTTTGGATACCATGGCGGGTGGACCTTCGTGGGCTATATTTACTACCGTGTCACGCTTGGCTTCTACCCACGTACCAGTCCTAGACATAGGACTAGCTTCTGGAGTAATCATACCAATGTCATACTCTCCGTTGATGACAATACCATCCGGTGTAATGCTGAGCGTACCGTTCGGGTAGTAGAGAGATTCAAACTTACAACCACCTTCTACATTTACATCGGCCGTCCAATGGTCCCAGTGGACCGTGCAAGACTTTACTCCACTACTATCGACAGTGGATAACCCTACCTGTCTAGGATTAACCATACACAATGGAATGGGTGGAATATCCAGAGGTTCATCAATAGAGCGAGGAATGTGAAAGGTGGTTTCGTGTACAATACCATGGGGCATGTTTGTCCTGTACGTTCGAATGCTATCGAATATCTCCAATATACCAAAGACATTAATATCATCATTGTTTGGCATTCCTGCCGCAGCAGCCCATTCGTCGTACGAACCGCCTGGGCAATGGTAATGGTCATCACAGACATGGCTGGCAGCTGGTATATCCAACGAAACAGCGTAGGCTTCGGCCTGGGCAACCGATAAAAACTTAGGAGATGGAGTGCCAGCGCTTTGTATTGTAGCAGTGCTTACAATGATAATCAACTTATCCGCACTGATAATGACATCCCCTGACTTCCATTCGGTGTCTCTCCACGATGGAGACCAGCACCAAGCTAAATCAGCCATTGGAGCAGTCAATGCCCAGTTCCATCCGTCGTAACATTGTAAATCTCGCTCGCCGTAATAGTCTGCTGCTGGCCACATTATAGAGACATCGTATGGTGACACGATTGGCTCAATTGGATAAATCTGATTTTCTTTACTAATGTCAAACTTGAACAAATTAGGGGCAAAGAAAGCATTCCCTAAATCCGTTGGAACCGCGGTGATGCCTGTCGGTAGTTCGTATATCACAGAACCATCTGGCCCGAAGCCAAACTTATCAAAAACATCATCCGTGTATATCAAACCTGCGCAGGTGTCGGCGTTGTCTCCAAAGCAAGATATCTCTGCCGCGTGTCTGGAATCGTGACTCGTTGTCAACGCGGACACATCGACAGTAATCTTTTTGTATTCTACCAAGAGAACATTGTTTGGTAAATTTGAACCTACCACATAGAATCGGCTAGAGCGTTCAAGGTTAAGAAGGTCTGCCCATCCATCCATTAGCACAGAACCCGCCTGAACCTTGGTAAACTCGACCACGCCTTCCTTAACCAATCTAGTCTGCGAGGCTTGGGGTACGGAGTAGCGACTTGCTTTAGACTCCGGGGGTATGAACAAATCAATATCAGATACAAAACTCAAGCAATCGTCTTCGAGAGAGCTAGCTTTGATGTAGGACACTATTCCCGCGTACTCTTTGTATTCGTTGGAGCCACCAATAAAAGACCAAGGGAACCAATGCCTGGTAGAATCTTTATAGCTAAACCCGTCGCATTCCAGATGTTCGTCGCACCATGCTCGAATCTCGTCGTATCCCTCCACATCGTCAAAGAAATCATCGGTCAAATTAAAAGGTGGTTTTGTGTGTATGGAACAGTCTCCCACACATGTACCTGGTCTATGCACGTAGAATACATCTTCTTCGTCTTGGTTAATTCCCCTCAATCTTGAACGGTACAACAAGTTAGGCACGATAAGACCTGGGTTGGCTCTAGAATCTGCTTCTGCGAAAACGGCATCTTGTGAGGCTGGTTTCCAGGTACGTTGGAATGGGTCTTTGAGTGTTTCGTATAATATACCGTTGTTTAGAATCTCTTTCATGGTACGCTTAATGTTGGTACAAGAAGTTCTTGTCCTGGACATAACGTCGTACTCTGGAGTTTTCCACACGTAAGCATCTAGATTAGGAGTAATCACGCATGATTCCAACTCTTTGGGAGTCATCAGCCCCAAGTAATCAAAGCGCATGTTGGGGTCTCGCATTGGAAATTCTTCCTTCACCAACCAACCACTTTCGGCACTGTACTCGTAGCATTTGATACTGAAGGGAGTTCCCGGTTGCCAGGTATCTTCTTCTTCTTTGTCTCTAGTAGCACAAGCCCACTCTTCGCCGTATTGACGCTTGAATACACCGTCCCAGAAGAGAGCGTGTTTGGCAGCGATGAGGGCATCGGAATGGAACCCTAAAGAAAGGTCTGGGTCGTTGATACCGGGTGAGCAAATCGTAGCATATTCTTGAGAGGTGAATGTAGATGTTCGGCTAAACTTGGTAGTGTCTGCCCAACTCTCCATGTTTCCAGTTGGATAACGAGTGTTGATATGATTCTTACACCATTCTGAATTTACTTCTACCTTGTCCGTTACTGGGAAGTCCTCAACGTTCCATCTATCGTCTTGTTTCGCATTGCCTACGCTAGATACAAACTTCTTGTACTGGTCTCCGTGTAATAGTTTGATACCACCTTTTGGAGCGCCCATAGCTGACATAACGAACGGATAGTTTTTCTCGTTCAAATTCCAACACATAAAGAACAATTCAGACGGTTTAAATGGCACATTACCGGCCCTGGTTACTTCAGTTACTTCTGCGGACAGAGCAAAGCATTGGTCTTCCCATTGCATTTCATAAGAAGCTAGACCATGGGCAGAATATCCATTAATCTTGTACGACGTTTTGTCACCGTCCGTGCCGGTCTGTAAATCAAATATTTTGTTATACCAGAAACATCCTTCGGTACTGTACTCAAACATATCGTGCCCTAGGACAGCTACTTGTTGGGCACAGTCCTTGATATCTTCTGCTGCTATTTGTTTGCGGTCTATGTTGATAAGGTATACATTATCACCACTAAAGACTTTGAAACTGACCTCTACGTTGGTAGGGTCTGCTGGACACCATTCTGGTAGACCTAAGTCCGTACAGAATGGAGAAATACCAATATCATTTATGGTATCCTCGCACTCTCTTGGACGACAGAACGAACGCACGTCACAGGCACCGGTGTTGGCATTGTAAATACATTGTAAGTCTGTATCGCACGGGGTCGCTCTACCCTTCATTTGATTGCAATGGTTCTTCAATTCTTTCTGATAGTCAACGGATAAATCATATAGACAGAAGTCATCCATGGTACAATCCTTCCTATCGGAATATCCGAAGCAGGTGGACTCCATGTTATCGTAGTTCCCAACGCGTGCCGTTGGACCGTTGCAATCATCGTTCAACGCTCCAGAGTTTTCAAAAATATGGTCGGACATCTCGCACCAGGTCTTATCGTGGTACAATTGAATCGTATGCAAATAATACTCATGGTTGTTTATGTTGAGGGCCTTGCCGAGTAATGGGTTTCGTTGGTCGTTGCATTTACAACAACCATCTTGGTTCGAAATAGGAATACCAGCTCTGTACGTAGTAAAGGCGGGGTCGTCTACATAATAAAATTGCCCTACATCGTTACGAGCTGGCGCGTTGGTATAATACCACACGCGACCGTCGATGTGTCGTACGAAATAGCCAGCACCGTTGTATCTGGCATCGTTTATAGCTACACGAGCAGCTTTCTCTACTGTGATTTGTGAGGTTACACCGATTTCTCCACCTTGTACCGCTATTTGTGTCAGTAGAAAGCCTGCTTCTCCATTACCTAAATATCCACCTTCACGTACGGTTTCAAAGCCGTGCCATGGGTTCATGGTAAACTGTTCGACGCTACAGTCTGTCAATTCACACCTGTCTTGAGCATACGATAGGTAACCAGTGCCATCCGCATCTGCTCCAGTGATGATTCGATTCCATCGCAAACCGTATGTATCACCACAACCAATTGCATCTATCACCAATGTATTGTCTATATCTCTGTACATGTGTATCGACTGACCATCTCTTTCTGCCACGTATTCTTCACCATTGCTCTGTGCTGTTACGTGGAAGACGAATGGGGTCATCTCACGCCAATTTAGCATGTCATCGTTGTTGAACAAATATTTAACATTGAGAACTATGGTGGTTACACCCATCTGTTCAACGTCCCAAGCATCGTAGATACGCACGCTCTCTATGGTGTTATCGCTATCGGCGTCTATTAAATCAAAATCGGAACAAGTCTTGGCTCGAGAGAAAGCATCTTCCAACGCGGTGGAACATTTAATATGACCATTTAAACCAGCGCATTCCGAATCTTTTTCCTTGTTGTGGGCACATAGTGGTGAATTTAGTTGGGCCGGGTACAGGCCCTTAAGCATGGATACACAGTATTGTGACCAGTCTCTATCATTTACATCTGCTTGACATTGTGTTGTTTTACATTGGATAGCTCCAGGAGATGGCGCTACAAAGTAAGATTGTGTCCTGTATAATTCTGCCGCTTTGGAGTCCCAGGGAGACGCCGTTACGGAGCAGAATACACCATCCAAATCTTGACCCGCCATCAGGTTCTTACAAGAGAATGGGTTGTCGTCTTCGCTTAGCTGTATCGACTCTTTGCACCTTGCTCCGCCTTCTGTCGGTACTGGTTTGCATGTACCACGCCCGGCACATATATCTTCGTTGTACGTTGGGCAATGATATTGACAGGCAAGACCATAATAATTCTTGGATGGGGGCGGGTCTAGCACAATACCCAGGCGTTGGTAATAGTCTCTAGTAGCCACCGTGTATGGGTCCTCAGGGTCGCATTCACACGAAGTCAGCTCTGACTCAGGATTAAAATACAAAAACAAATCGTTCTGACCACATTCACCGTGACCAGCACATATTTCACCATTGTGCATTAAACAAGCTCGTTGGCATTCGATACCGGTTACACCCGGTGGGCAGACACACTGCCCTTCGCGGTCGCAAGTTCCTGCTTGACAGTTAAGACAATTGATAATACGTTCCAATTCAGGTGCTGGTATTCTTTTATTTAATTCTAACTCTTGTTCTTGGAAATTGGAAGCCAATAAATTAATATCTTCCATCGTATCCAAATAAGTCTTTATCAAATTAAGACACCCCGAGTCCATGTTGGTTCTCATATCGTCAGAACACCAGTCGGAACAAGCGTTGAGAGCGTCTGGGTCGTTCGGATACCAGTTATCATTACAACCAGAACATTTAATTGAAGCGTTTAGTGTGTCCATACCGAATCGGTTAAGGTCACATACACATAGATGGTCTTCTATTGTGTTAAACGCGTGTGGGTTACAAAACCCGTGTCCGTTGCATGTTGTCGATACGCATTGTTGAGAGCAATGTTTTTCTGTCGGCGTTGCTGTCCATTGTAGCTTTGGGTAGAGGTCTGGCATGCATTGTGCACAATATGTTTCTGGGTCGGTTCCTTCGTCACATTTACAGGTTGGCAACTTGTCTGGTTCTGCCGGGTCGGGGTCATACTCGCATTGGCCCCTGCCCCAACAACCAAAACCAGGTTGACCTGAAAATGGATAGATATCGATGTTTCTATCGTCGTGCCACATGTACTGGGCCGACGGGTTACAGTGGACGTCACAAGACGGCTTGGCTTCACCCATAACAGGCGGAGGGAACCAATTCTTCTGGCACTGTAGACAACGAGGTCCCTCAAAGAACCCCAAGTCTGGTTTTATTTCTGGGTTCCAGTTGAATTCGAACCGAAAGTAGAACCCGTCGATGGGTAGGTAGTTGATTGGGTCGGTGTTTGGAATGGCAACCGCCACCATCTCAAAATAGTTAGCTAAGGCGGTAGCTTCCACCTCGTCAAACTCTCCCAATTGAAAATTTCCTTCTTGAACTACAGTTTTGATAGTAATAGACATGTCGGGTGTTGCTCCGTATCCTGATGTCCCGTCGGAAATATTGAGGACCATACCATCGAACAATGTGTATACATCGGAATCTAATTCTACATAGTGAGCTGGCGATGCAAACTTGTAGGTATCCGGTACATAGTGCCCATGGATGTTGGTGAAAATTCTAATATCTTTAAGCGTTGGAACGATATCCGCTTGTAGACCACCGTCATGACATATACATTCGCCAGTATAATCATCACATTCTCCATGGCCAAAACACGTGTATATTTCATTACAATCACAACGACGTCCATACCAATTATCAGCTTGCTCGTCTCCCGATGAGCAGGTACATTCTACGTTGTCTTTGTCTGCGTTAATGTGACATTTACCGTGACCAGAGCAAGGGACCTGAACGGTAGGCTTTCTGGGACACTCCCATTGACAAGCTGGCGAGCCGGTAGCAATGTATGTCGCATCACAAGCACAGAATGCATAGTCGTATTCGGTTCCATTAAAATCTATTTTCTGTGTGACACCATCGTAATAGCAACTACCGTGTCCGAAACATGCTTCACCCTCGAATGTAACAGGGTTGATACCAGGGCACATGACCTCGCATTTCGGTTCGTCCCAGAATCCTTCTTTACAGAAACATTTTGGTTGGTTGTTTACTATCTCACACAAGGCATTCTCTCCGCATATTGGGTCACCGTTTTCATCGACACAGGCCTCTACACATTGAATACCTTCTTCATTATCGAAATAACCGTCTGTACAATCGCATTCGCCTTCAGCGTCACAGTTACCATGCCCGTTACAAGCGTTGCAAATACCATCATAAGATAAATCCAATTGGGTACAATCTTGTATGGAACCATGGGGCAAACATATTTTGTTGCATTGTTGCATGGGACCGGGTGTTATTTGAGCATCCGTGTGTCCTGGGCGCGTGTAGTTGTAAGCCGCCAGGCGACTTCCATCACAATCTCCCATACAATCATCGTCTCCGAATCCGGTTGCGTAGCATTTATTGCACAAGAATCCAGTCCAGCGTTTCTCAGGACCTTTCGCGCATCGGCATCCATAGAGGGAAACAACGTCATCGTTTATGGCGCTACTGTATCGTGTCAACACACTGAAATGTTGACAGTCGTGGTCCTCACAGTAATCACCTTTAAAGAGACCATAACTGGTGGAGCAGTCACAAGTCTGGGAAGTTTTATTGTAATACCCACCGTGCATACACGGGTCAATAATATCATTGACCTCGTTAATGCCTCTTTGAGCCAGCCATGCTGCTAATAGCACGGATACTATGGCAGCAGCTAGAGCGCATACATATAATGGTATAATCTTGAATCCTCCTTGACCACCTGGCATGTTGCGTAATTATTAAAATATGTGATGGGTTTATACTGTATATAGAATAAGTCTAGAATATCCGGTTCGTTCTATATAAGGGTTTGGATTCTAAATTAAACATGTCAAGAATAGAGGTTCCACGGTGTGGAACTGCGTTGAAAGCATTATCCGCCCTCTTCAGGTCTGATAGATTCGACGAACATGACATCGCGAACGCTTCAGCAATGCTAGCGCAAAAAGGTCAATCGGTGGGTGAACAAACATTGGTAACCCAATTGAAGTACATGCTGAATGAATGGGGTATGGGGTTTGATAGCTGTGTCGAGAAAGACTCGTTAGGGAGTTCGACCTGGATGTACGACTCTATGACCTTTCTAACTAAGAACCCTTGTATTATTGGATTTATGGTTAACCATTCGGAGCACGAGTGGCGTGCGGTTAAACTAGTAGATACAACATGGGAATGGCAGTTGAATTCAATGGAATGGGACCGTATTGAACGCCATCTTATCATCAATAAATTGATGCAATTTAACTGTCCTATATTTCTAGTATGGAGACAGTGGGTGCCATTGAACCAATGGATTAAAGAATCAAGACCGTTCTTTGTGCGCAGTTCCGACACAGAATCAAGCTGTCGCTGGGAGTACGAACCCACTTCGTGCTGGATGCCGCAGAAGATGGTATACCAAGGAAAAGACAAAGTGATTGCTAAAATATTGAAAAAGTGGTCTTCACCCTGCCTTATATCCAATGCCAAGCAATTCCTAATGTTAGCGCCAGGTCCTGGAGGTTGGGAATCGGAACAAGTCATGGAGTTTGATGGGTTACCGTTGGGAGTGGTAGCAGACCGCCTATCGGGTCTCATACAACAACAAATAGAAGCACATATCAACAAGAACCCTACACAGAAAAAAGAAATCATGCCTTACCTCGCGCACGCGTTGATGAGCGTGGCGAACAAGTTTGGAATTAAGATTAATCACAAGTCCATGTCGGCGTTCCAAATGGATGGGGACGATGTAGAAAAGTTAAGAGCATACGAGGAAGCGCTGAATAAAATTAGTTAAAATCCATTAATCTTATATAAATTCTATATAAATCACACCTTAGGGTTTAATGACGTCATATTATTGGGGTGAATTTGATTCCTCTGTTATATTCTGTGAAGATAAATACGCCGAATCGGAATATATCGCAGAATATTGGAATACAATTTCCGGTATACCTTACATTCTATTGGGTATCTATTTTATGCATCTAGGTACATTCGACTTGGGATTCTGTTTATATCTATTAGGGGTGGGAACAGTGATACTTCATACCACGCTGCGTTGGTACGGCCAATGGATGGATGAAATATCCATGCTCATTCTCATGTTCACTTACTTAGTAAATGTCTTTCCTATATCGTACAACGTCCTCAACCTGATATTAATTGGTTATGTCTGGCTCAATGAATACCACGCTTATTTGGTTATTGTCTTTATAGGTCTAACGCTCGTGCAATACAAAGCGGTAAAGATGATTGTTCAAGAACACTCCCGTTGGTATTATAAATGGTATTTAAACGTCATGTTAGCCGCGTTATGCTGCTGGATATTGGATAGGTTATGCTTCCAAAAAGTTATAAATTTCCATGTTTGGTGGCATATCTTATCGACTATCGGTGCTTACTTTGGTACCATGATTTATACAACGTATCGGATTCGCTTCGAATATGCGAGAGTATATCTAACACCATTAACTATATTAAAACATGGGTAATAAAGCTACTAAAGAAACTATCAAAACGGTTGCTCCGGTCACGGTAACTCGCCGAATCGATGCATTGTCGTTGATGCATGCTAAAAATTCTAGAGAGCGCCTAAATATCATCAAGCGAAGGATGTCATCAAAACCAGCAATTAGCAGAAAACCACGCACCTTTCTCAAGCCACCGAAAGAAGTACAAATACTTGGACCACCAAAAATTAAGTCGGTAGCCGTTGCTCCCGCTCAACCTAACACCTCTATCACGAGTTCTTACGAATACGACGAGGCTCTCAACAAGCTGACACGCGGAGAGTCGTGGTGGGGCAAATACCAACACGACCCCGTTTCGATGCCCTTCGAAGGATTCGTTCCGGGGTATGTTATGGACTTGGAAACTTGTTACACCAACGATGGTGGTTTCAACATTAACAAGATGAAGTCTTACATTATGCAAATCGGTTCGTGCCCCATTGGTAAAAAAGGCTCAAACTTTGACATTTGCTGCCTTCTTCCAGAGCGTTCAACGCTTGACCACAGCGTTATTGTATGCCCTACGTCGTTCGACCAGTTTAAAGCTACTTTAAATCGTTTGGAACAGACACCATCAAGTACATTGAATGGGTATAGAAAATGTATAGGTAATGGTGATAAGTCCAACGATTGGTTCGTTGAATGTTATAAAGCATCGTGGCATTTTTGGAGGGAGCATTCAATTACGAATTTCAAGGACCCGGTGGCGGAGATAGACCAATGGAAAGCTATTTATGACAAACCATACCCGCTTCTATTCCCTATCAAAGAGTCATTACAGTTTTTCATCGAGTATTGTAGGGATGCGCCGGTATGGTATGCTCACAACGGTCAGGGATTTGATTACCTCATCATGGAAAAATGGTTTCGAGTGTTTGGGTTGAAACAGACTTTATCTTGTAAAGTATACAAGCCAAGGACCACTACCGCTATGCAATACTTGAGAACACGACCCAAAGGCCCCAACTACGACTGTTACACGTCAACTGGCGTCAACATTGGCAAGACGCCATGGCCACGCACTGGTTCTATCATCGAAGGCTACGATACGATGAAGATGTTTAAGAAACATGGGTTGTCGAGGTACAACACCAAGAAAAAGGCCGGGGCACCGCGTAAATCACAGGGCAAAGGCAAACGGACACTTATTCAGACAGAGCTCGGAGGTCCAGAAAAGTCGGTGTTCCAATGGGAAGATGGTTCGAAGAGTAACACGGCCTTCTCCTACAAGCAACAAGATTTAATCGAAGAAGAAGGTATGCGTGGTAACCACCCAAGTGCCCACACTGCTTTGGCTGATTGTTTGACCCTGAGAGAACTAATCTATCGTATATTCGACAAGAGAGTACGGTATATCGACGGTGTATCGGAGAGAGTAGAAATGTTTGACAGACTACGACACGTGCGCGAAGAAGGAGAGAAACACTGCCCTGGTGAAAAGGATGAAGAAGAGAGTTTGCTAAATCGTCTTAAAATATTGGGTATAAACTAATTCTTATAATACAACAATGATACGTACACTATTCTTAAACCCTGTCCACTCACACGTTGGCCTGCTACCTAGTTTCCGCTGTTATGAATGGAAGCTTAATTGGACGGGAGAGCTCGAAGCGACATTGGGAGGGTGTCGTTGGACTTCGCCTACGCAAATTACTAAATGGTATTACTTTAATAAATGGAAATCTATGTATAAGTAGGAAAATAGTAGTGGTTGTGTTCCGCTGACGTGTCTGGCCTTACATCTTCAGCTCGAAAAATACACGTGAGGCTGTGCCCACCTTCGGTTGTTTCGTAGGTTGACGGTGGGCGTATTTTACTCTTTATGGTAATGATTTTTGTACTCGTAGGAACCCATATTTCCACTACTATTCCCCCGGTTGCTGTGTCTATGTATTCAAATACACCCGTCGTAGCAGTCGGATGACCGCTTACTACCACTGGCATGTCTCGCTTCCAGAAACGTTTAGGAACTTTTTCCAAACGTTTCCTCTCTTGTGTTACCCAGTTATCTTTATCACCAAATCCATCCCAACTAAACAACAAAATACGCTGGTCGTGCGTTTTAACAGGAACCAAGCCCCAGTCGTAAAAAGGGTTTGCGTTTTGGTATTGGTCCATACCGAATGCGATAGACATTCCCAAGTCAAAGAATTTCCAATCGTTGTTAACGACTGCCATGTTCATCAGATGGCAATCTCTATGGAAGAAACCCCACTCTTTTCCAACACGAGAGAGTTCGTCTACGATTTCTTTCTTCCATCTGCGAGTGGTATCGTTGTCTCCTTTCTGTTCTACTAATTTTTCGTATATGGTACAGTCTATACGTTCGAAACCAATACAAAACGATGGGGATGCTACACCATTGTTGAATGCTATTTTCTTAATCCATAACGGTTTAATAACCCTGGGTTCTATACCTTCTTCTATATACCTATTGTATACGGCACAATGTATTTTGTATTCTTGATAGAGTTGGCATCGCTTGTCTAACGTGCTTCCTAACGGAGATTTGATAGCTACTATGGTACCGTCGGGCTGGTGGTAATCGGTCCAGCAATGGCTATACGTTCCTTTGGTGTGCGTACTAGCGTTTATTACGCCAGTGCTATTGTCTAGCCAATCTTTAACATGGGTATCTACACGCAATGGTATAGATACTATTTTTTCTTTCTGCCACCAAGCTTTGAATTCTTCCTGTATCCTCGTGGTGATTTCACCTGCTGTGAATTGCATGTTTATATTTTATAATTTAAAGGTTTTATATTACAATATACGAATATGTTTAGAGTATAAGAAGGGTTGATTATGTCTTCAAAATGCTTTGGTTTTTTATCGGTTTTATCTTTGGTTTATTCGTAGCACAGGAATCCCCGACATTTCCCAACATAAAACGTAACTCTCGTAAAGCTGGACGTTTCGTTTATGATTTAATAACTACTGAAGCTAAGGAGTACGTAAGCGGTACTAGTAGCGAGGCCAGTGGGTACACGCGTTCGAAGAGCGAATGATACTATAAGTAGTATATATAAATCTGTATACAATGAATTTCTTAGATTCGCCTACAACAAGAGAGAGGAGATATCGGGTGAATAGAACTTCCCAAGCACATCCTCTCAACATGCCACTGGGCCTGCCTCTGGACGCCCGACCTATGAGGCGTAATAGAAGTGTGTACGTACAGAATATGCCAGTTGGACTACAAGTATTTAATCGTATACACAACGCTATCGCCAACGCAGAACGAAGGCTGTTGGTAACGCCGGAAGACGATGTAAATCATTCACATATTCCCGTCCCCATTACCATGCTGGGAGAATTGTCCAGCCCACAGACACCGAGCGGGGAGAACAGTGGTATGTATGGCTTGTTGCCGAGGACACAAGCACCGTTAGAGTTTGATTGTGGGGTTTGTTTTGAGAAAATAAGAAAAGGCCAGGCTCAACAATTATTAAATTGTGGTCATAAGTTTTGTGGTGGTTGTTTCGATAAATGGCACGCACAATCTGGAAACACGACATGTCCGACATGTAGAACACCTGTACATACTACCGGTATGAACCACCGGCCCATGGGACGTCATTCGCTCGAACACACACCTATTCGTATACAGACGAGTAGTAGGTTTAGCGGTTCACAGGGGATGACGCCACAGCAGCAGGCTATGGCAATGTTTACACGTGGACGGTTTTAAAGAATAAAATCTTTTAATTTTACTATATCAATACCTTGTTTAACACACTTAATATCCATACCTTCATCAAATACAGCCTCATCGTTATGTTTACAGAAGAGGACCACCACCTTCCACCATCTACATATAGTGTACAGATGAATATCATTAGTGACTACTACACGCAAACTACTCTGCTGCTTCTTGCACCATTGATACCAAATCCGCTGGATATGTACGTTCATGTGCGTCGCCTTTCTCGCATCTTCCACACATAAAATATTTGCTATCGTCTTACCTAGTGCGTACGTATCTATCCATTTGTTCTTTTTATCCTGTGATATATCAAACCGTTTCGTGTACATTTGCTGGAGCGTGTGTTTGGAAGGCATGTAATCTTTGGTTCCTCTACAGGTGGTAATTGACGCAGCTGTACAGTTATCAATATCTACCAGTACAGGAACACCGTTACGCATGCAAATATTTTCCAATTTTATATCCCGATGAACCAAATCATTTTCGTGAAGAAAGTTTACGGCGAGCATGATTTGGTTAAGAATGTCGTCTCGCTGATTAGCGGTCCAACCGTTTCTTTTGCGTATCCAATCTACCAAATCACACTCACAAAGAGGGTAGATAAACGCAGTACCGTTTTTGGTTTGCATTACGCGCGATGGGAGAAGCACGTACGTTTCATCCCCATTTATTTTTTTCCTAAGCGCTTTAATGTTCATTTCCGTTTTAAACCCCTTTCTATGTCTCGATTCTAAAATCAATTTACAAAAAGAACCTTCCAATCTAAACGGGAATCCATTGGGTCCTGCTCTTTCAACGAGTGGGGCAAATGTTCCTAACGATTTCTTCCGAGCCAGTTCAGTCATTTCGGTCTGCGCATTGCTCCAGGTGCGTTTGATATACGTATCAGAGCTCTTCGTGAATTGACAGCAATTTCCCATTAGTTTGTTTCTCGTCCTCATTTATAGTTGGTTCTTTGATTAAAGCCACGGATGCTATAGGAAACAAATCTATCATATTGCACAAAACGATAAGTTTCCAAAAATTTTCAAAATGGTTCTTGTTGACACCATACATGTTGGCAAACACCGAACCCCATTCAGAACTAACTACTCCTGCCAAGTTTGATATAGACATCAACGTTGCATACAAAGAACCTTCTACGCCGTCTGGGCATATCTTAGCTGCCAATACCACAGAAGGCAGTAGGATAAACTGTCCTAATAGACTCAATATAATAGAATCTCCCATTGCCAGTACCATATTGGACACACCTAAAGATTCGTTGAAACCGGTGACTATGCTCACATACGACCACTTTAGAACCCACGCGATTGCCAACACAACAAAGAATATTTTTCGAAAGGACACTCGTGCCAAATATTTTTTGTAGATGATTGTACCTATGATTGAAGTGACGTAAGATGTGACATCTAAGATACTAAATTGAACCGCTGAAAACTTGAGAACATTTTCGAAATAATAAGATGTTACAGCTCCAAAACCAGGTGTGACCGAAACGATGAACAAAAATAGCGCAGGTTTCCATATATTGGGGGATTTGAATGCGCCACCCAACGTCTTAAATGTATCGGAGGCCGGTGCGCGCTTTGTAACTTTGTCCTCGTTGATAGCTAGAAACATGATGCTGATTAATAGGGGAAAGAAGCCCGTTACTATCTGTACCAACTCTCCCCCAATGACATTGTATGCGACGCCGCCTGTTAGAGAAGCCAACAGCCCACCCGTCGCTCTTAGTCCCCAACACCAGGATTGAATGGAGCCAGTGTTTTCCTCGTCTTCTTCCCTCGCGTGAACGACCAGTATGGAGTCACACACGACGTCGGCAATGCATGTGCCGAAGCTGGATAGAAACATCCAGAAGCATACCATTTCCATATTGTCGGCGTACCAAGGCAGGGCCCAGTAGGATATGGTGGTCAACCAACATCCTATCATGACGTACGGGCGTCTTCTATATCCAAATATGGGATATGTATCCGACATGAACCCATAGACAGGTTTCAAACACCATGGTATACCAGCTAACCCTCCCAGCGCCATCATTTGTGCTGGAGATAGTTTTACTTTTTCTATCAACCAGAATCGCATGGCTACCGACGGGAATTGAAACACGAACCCTAGCATTAGGTAAAAAGATAATAAAACATGTTTCTGATATTTTTCTAACATTATAGGGACCATGATTACTATGTATAGTGGGGATTTGGCAGTGCCTTGGATTCATAGGGTGGCTTGGTGGTGGCTTGACGATTTCCAAAATAAATAAAGTATATATAAGCCATAAATACGAACATTAATATGCGAGCGTCAATTATATATGTGATTACATCATGCTGTTTAGCTTATGTTTCAGGACTTGGTGTTCCGGGCGAATACTATCCTAAAGTACAATGGTCCGACCCAGGAACAACTGGCCAAACAGCATCGGATTTAGATGAAATCTTAGGCTACAATTTGACGCATTTGGCCCCATGGCGTAAAATTCTACGACATGACCAGATTACGAATCTTCATAGACCTTATGGATTGCATCCGTTTGAGCGCGCCTCTCCTATTTGGAGAATGAAGGCGTCAGCAGACGGTGGTTTTCAAGAAGGAGCAGATGGAGAAATGTCATTTACGGACGGGAGAGACCCTACCCCTTTTCCCGGACGTTGTATTGATTTAGAAGATAGAGGTATAACTACTTATTACCGCCATACTCTTCCGAACGGAGAATGGTTACCAACACAGAACCCGTACGAGCGTCCGAACTCTACTACGCAGATTCGCCATGAACATGTGTACTGGGTTTCTCGTGTCGATGGACATATTGTTTGGGACTTGGGTAATGACGCAACTACTGGCGATGAAATTACACCAACAGGTTACGTAAGACCATTGTGGGAAGGCGAACCGCCAGCTTGTGAAGTTGAGACCAACCTTGGTGTGTACAAAACCGAAGCGAATCAAAACGCGAATGGCGGTGGACCAATTCCAGGTTTCTATTCCGACGCGTGGGATTGGGACTTTGATAACAACGGTTTCCCAGAGACCCGTAAAGGTGGTGAAGGTTGTCAAACCTGGTGGGACGGCCGCGGAGGCTTCAACAATGAATGGAATCAGTGTGAATCTGGTGTTTGTAGAGATTATACTGTGTATGTGAAAACATCTATTTGGTTTGTAGCTCCAGCGGATGGTGGTTATTCACCAATGCGTCCAGCCGATACCAACACCGAACAGAATATGGGTAAAGTATGTCAAATATCTTCAGACACACACGCATGTAAAGGTCCAGGAGGGGTAGAGGACGTTACATGTCACGCAATTGGATTTGGAGGGGAGGGCGATGGCGCTTCTTGTGTGGCTACCGTTTCAGAAACTTCCGATGGGCCAATTTCAGATTTGGTAATCAAGGGTGGTGAACCAGGAGGTTCGTATGCCTTGGTTGGTTGGTTCGCGAACAAAGAAGATTGTATGAATGTTATGGCTTCCGATACCGCTTATGACAAATGGAGAGTTTTCTCTTATGGTTACGGGGGTAAATGTAATTCGGATGGTGACTGTAAATGCTATGCTATGTGGGATGTCAATGTTTTGAGCCCAACCGGCGATGTATTGGTCGGTGCTTATTACTACGGCGGCTGTTCTGCGTCCACACAAGGTTCCGCATACGAAAATGGCGAAGACTGTGACGGTGGTGGTGGTGGTTACAACGCGTACACACTAGACCGTAATAGAAAGAACTGTGAATGGTTACTTGGTACATGTAGACAAGGCGAAGGTTGTGGAGACGCTGATGGTTGCTTAGACTCTAGCTGTATCCAATTCAAATCAGTTTACGATACTGGTACAAACGGTCACTGTGCCGTTAGTTCCAACGCGAAATTATGCGCCGGAAAGATGGGAGAAGTGTGTTTGGAAAACTCCGATTGTGCTTCCAACAACTGTGGTTTCATCGCCGGAAAGAAAGTATGCCTTGGAGACTATGGTGACCCATGTGAGGCGGCGTCTCAGTGTGGTCAATTCCAACGTTGTAAAGGTAATGTATGTTGTCGTGATGTAGACGAGACCAACGCTGCTGTACCAGCGGGTGAACATTTATTCCAATGTATGCCCGGGTCCGGTTATGCCGGTATTTGTGAACCAGGTGCTGATTATGTTAGTGGTTTCGGTTGTAAACGATTAGGCTGTAACATGGCAGCCGATAGAGTTATAGAAGGTGAACGCAATGGTTTGGTATCTTATATCGAACCATCGTATTGTGATGTATTCTATGGCGATTACGACCCAGATGCTGTATCCAAACTACCAAACGAGAATGTAAAGAAACTAACCTACCCAGTAGCACTTGGTGATAGTTTCGAACAACTGGGTTTCGGTGATGTAGTTCAACAGAAAGATTCGTATGGTAAAGTAATAGAAAACTCAGAAGAAGGTGTTGGCGCTTTAACATGGGGAGAATCGAAGGAAGGTTACTACTGTGGTGGTTCAAACTGGGCCGCTGACGACGCAGCCGTGTATTCTCTGAATGGCGCAGCAGCTTGTAAAAATAAATGTGCTGCCACATCCGGTTGTACCGGTTTTACTGTTCACTCCATGTCGGGTAGTGGTATCTACACCAAATGTGTTATCTGTACCTCTACAGACCTCCCAATGGACGACAGTCTCCCAACATCAACTGGATACATGTTCACGCGTTATTATCAACCAATTACTACCATAGTAAAGGTGAAACTTACCAAGGGGTCTATTTCGACTGGTATTGCTTCGATTAAAGGAAATGCTAGAAATATTGTTGGAATTGAATCTATCAAAGTTTCCATCAAAGACAGCTCGACGGCCAGCTCGTGTCCGAATGACCCAGAGATTTACACAGGAAATGCGTATGTAGGTATTTTGCCAACGGACATGACTTTCCAAAGTCGAATGCGCTCTGGTCAACAAGCACAACAATTTTTCGCTACGTCTAATCCTGATTACGCACCCGGTGTAAAAATAGGAACGTATGGTTCGTGTGCCAAATGGCCTTCGTTAGCTGAACAGACAGCGGCTTACACAGCATACTCGCACCAACATTTCACATGGCCACAAGAAGCTGTTGACGAAGCAGGCTCTAGGGCTTTTTACGACAAGAAGCAATGTTTGGATAAAATCATGGGCAAAGACAACATGGAGATTGGTGAATGTGGTACACTTTGGGGTGACCGTAAAGAAGCAGTTGAATGGCTTGGAGGTATTAACCCAGCTACGGGAATGTTGGAGATAAACCCAGACGACGAATCGATGTACAGATACCAATTGGCTCAATGTGATTACAACATTAATTGTGGTCTGGAGGGATGTATTCGCGATACAGCATCAGCAGAACTACCTAACTTGGTAGCAAGTAAAGCACAATGTTTCAGAGGTGGAGGTGATGCTTACGTATCGTTAACACCGTACTTACCTCAAACCAGTGAACCAACAGAAGCGGGTAAAAACGCAGCGTTGAAAGCATGTCAATCGATGTCTCAAACCGAATTCTTCGGACGAGCAACACACATTCTTTTCGCATGGGGTTTGCCATGTTCCAGTGGAGAAGGAAACTGCGACAACTACCCAGATATGTGGGTTAATTCCGAGTCTAAAAGTTCATTCCAATGTGAGACCACTGTAGAAGGCGAAGATGGAGCGCGTGGTGCATGTGATTGTGGACAAGAAGTTGATGGGGCATACGAACAGTCATCTGGTAGTGCCTGCCCAACTGGTGTTATTCCCGATGCTGCTGCCTGTGAAGCATTCGCTGACTTCGCCGGTTCCGGTTACTCATGGGGAGGCACTCCGTCAGACGGGTCCTGGCCAAATGGTTGTTATGCGTATAATTGGGATGGTGGCGCTACGACCTTGTATTTCAACACTGGTTCTGGTGATTGTGGTGCGCAAACTGTAAACGGTGGAAGCGGCTCTGCTAATTGCCAATGTCATGACGGAGAGTTGAAATTGTCGCCAAAAGCTGATTGTTATGGTAACACATACAGTGAAGATTATTCCAAATTTTTAATTCCAAGGAACAAATACCAAGTGCGCGAACCGCAACCGTCTGCCGGTAAATGGAATTGTTTGGTTATCGACCCACAATTCACCGGTGTAGACAACGAGAAAGTGAATCTATGCAACAGTCGAGATATCTACGGATTGGCCGATGTATATTCTCTTGCCGAACTTGATAAAGACAGACTACCATGGGGTAATCCTCACGATGGTACTGCGTCAAACTTCAATACAAGGTCCAACAAGTACGACAAGACCGAAGGTTATGAATGCTCACCGAAAGCGTTGGGACAGAATATCCAATACGCTTGTGATAAGTTTAATCCTTTCTGGGACCTTTATGAATTGGGCCGTGCTGTTCCAGATACCGTTGACGATAAAGGTAAGGTTTGTGGCGGTGGAGGTTCCCAGTACAAAGATAAAATACACATGAACAAACGATACAAAGGGTTGGTGGATGACAACCCCGCGCACCTGAAATGTTACAAAACAGACGAACAAGGCGACCAAGTAGAACGCGTAGACTTCGAAGAAAGCTTCGATGACCAATACTGCACTGGTTCTAGCTGGGGAACTGACTACGCTAATAGACAATCGGTAGCAGATATGGCAGCTTGTGAAGCAGCTTGTTCCGCTAGTAGCACGTGTAACGCAATGACTTACTTGGACGCTGGGCACAGCGGAGCCACACAAGGTCGTTGTATTCTATGTACATCGGACGACATCCAACCAACGGCAGACGGCAGTGGTTACACAACGAAAATCAAGTATTCCAACAGTCGATACGCTTGTGAAGCGATTAAACACGTGTGGACACCAGAAGCATGTACTTGGGTTCAGTTTCTAACAAAGTCCGGTACCTACTCGAACGAGAATAAATTGGTTGTAAAGAACGAAGACGGGGCAGAAATTTTCAAGATATCAGGTTTTGGTGTTGGTTATTCGATGCCTAACCTTGTAACATGTACAGCTGTCACAAGTCGAGATTATTCAGCTTGTCATCCGGCTGCCTGGCCTAATGTCGGAGACACCTTAAACCAGGACGATGCATGTTATAATGCACCAGTTGACCCTTGTGTGACTTCTTGTAGCAGTAGTGACTCAGCATCCTATTACGGAGACCTGTGTAATGCTGATTTCACCGATGTGTCCATATGGCGAGTTAAAGCAGGAGCAAGGAAGATGTGTTTACCAGATGGTTACGATTACTTCATCGAGATGTATGATACCTATGGTAATGGTTGGGATAATTTAGACTCAACAGCAGCCTTCTGTGTTGCCGAAATTACATCAGAGTCCCAGAACACATTGACTTCGTGGGTATCTGTTGTACAAAATTTGGTACAGGTAGGAACGGTGACTAACGCAGATTGGTCCACATCCCCTGTGTATGCCCCTTCAGTGGTCACTGGTGGTTGTTTACAAGGTGCGGTTGGCTGGACCACTGTAAACAATGGTAAGTTCCACATGGGCGGTTCCAAACACCCTGACTCGTGTACTAATGCTGACATTGACAACGAAGCGCAATGTATCAAGAGTAGTGTCAATAGATGGACATCGTACAATAGAGAAGGTTTCGTCGTGGACTCAGCAGCTGCTTGTAACCGTGTATGTCGTGAGAACAAACCGTGCCTGAACTTTGCCTTCTCTGAAGATGTATTGACTGGTAAGGCAAATACATTGACTTATGATTCCTATGGCCACAACGAACAGGGTATGGCTCCATGTATGTTGGAAATGTCTTCCGCGCGTGAAGGTATTTACCGCGCATTCTGGAACGACGCTGACCAGGGCTTCCTAACAGGCGAGTCAGAGGGCGTGAATCAAGACCAAGGGTTTGGTGAAGAGATTGTTCTAGATTTCTCCACTAAAGGTAGCGATAATGTAGCACCGAACGATGCTTACTGTAGTCAAGAACAAGCACTGTGGGGTTACCCGGGCTCGTTCATGGACTATCCAGCAGCTCGTAACGCGATGAAGGCTCACACAATGGCAGAATGTGCTGTGGCCACTGGTATGTTGGGCGGTACTCACTATACGTTCGTTGGAGCAGAGAATAAGAATTCAGGAACCGGTAAAGATTATCACCTCCCACCGTTGGATGATAACGGACGTGTTCCAAGTGGCGCCAAGTATGTAGCGTGGCCTTCGAATACAGACTGTCCATATTATTCCGGCCCATTGCTGAAGGCGGATGGTTCATTGGACATGGAAAGTTCGCATCCGTATTTCCTCGCAAATGGTGGTGGTACATCCAATTACGACATTCAAGCTCACTACAAGGTCGGAGCGGGTATTTGTTTCTCATACAATTGGTGGAGCAGTAATACAGCTGGGTCTGATTATGGACAAAAAGTGTCTCAACCAGATGCCGCTTCATGCGCTGCCCATTGTCGTTCGGTATACGCAGACCCTAATGCTTATTACAGGGATTCGACTATTACCAATAATAACGTCGCCTATACTGGAGCAAAAGTATTTGCTATGATTAAAGGTACCACTACCGACAATTGTATCTGTTTCTCCGATTGTCAGAACGAGGGCGAAGCGATTTCTTGGGGAACATACGAAGTCTTGGAGGGTACAAATGATAGAATTACCAATTATATCGCGGATGGAACCTACGATTTGTATGAATTTGACACGCCAGTTTATGGTATTCAGCCAGAAGACGCAGACAACGTGGAGAAATTTCCAACGGAATGTATTCAATGTTTCCCATCGTTCGATTTGGGTGGTAACGGTGGGTCATCTAATAAACAGGCGGCCAATCCAACCGGCATGTCCTTCTTACCATGGCCACCTGTTGGAGCTTCCATATCCAATGTGTCGCCGTTAGCGTGTATTCGCGGTAGCAACCCATACTTGGGTGGTACCAATGCGCGTACCTTTAGAATTGCTTCTAACGCGCAGAAAGAATGGAACACGAAGGTGTCTGGAAAGAATACCGGAGATACGAAACTGTCCAAGGTTGAATGCGAAGTCTTCGCATTGAAATACGATATTCCATTCCGTGTATTGTGGGACCCCGATTCGGCCTCCGGTGGTTGCTGGCCATACTGTATCGACCTTACATCTATGCCTATTGGTTGTATCTACGATTCGGAACAAGATGAAATTCGTTACGTCGAAGTAGATATCCCAGGATACGAAGGTCAGGACTGTACAGTAGCACAACGTTGTATTACTAAACCGAAATTCAATGGACATTATATGGATACTCATAAGGGAGCACACGATTTTCACCACAAATGGAGATTTCGTAAGCAATACGTCCGTAAATACCGTGAAATCAAACACAGTAACAACAAAAACTATCCTTCTGGTCATTGGGGCGAATATGGTGACAAAACAATTAAATTCGAAGAGCGTTATGGTAAATCGAACAGAAAGGCTGAACAAGGTAGAACTTGTAGAGCAGCTGCTAACGCTCTTTACGGCCATACAAATGTATATTTGCCAGTAAGACATGTCGACGCGACGTCTTGTTGGGGTGTTGTACCAATACCCCCGTGTTCCAAAACGGATGGGTCGTATGATTGTGCATTTGCTAACTTTGACCCAGGACCAAGTGGCAGCGTTTCACACGCTGACCCAAGTAAGGCCGAATGTGAAGAATTTGCCAACAGTATTGGAAAGACATTCGAAGTATTTGGAGACACATCGTTTAGTGCCGGATGTTCTTACCTAGCGGGTTCTGATAAAGTACGATACAACGACAATGTTATTGCCGGAGGCTGGGGTGTAGGTAACTGTGGTAATGTTGTTACGGTTGATGGAATCCAACAGAATAGTTACTGTGTGTGCCGTATGTCTCCGTTGGGAACGAGAATGAACAATGGTAATTATGCCAGATTCAAGGACCTTCCTAAGGGCTGTGCTAAGGTAGGAGATAAAGTGATTTACACTGAAGATGATACTGGCAATACCGGTGGTTACACCGGTGTTGCTCCATGCTCCTCCTCCAACATCTGTATTGGTTGGACCATGTATGGTGACTCCGTAGAGCCTGGTGAAGACTACATTGGAGAATTGGAATATGGAGGTGATTACGCACCGCATGGTCCTATCATCGAATACTCACAAAAGGGTGGTAGAAAGCATTACACCGCGAACGATTGTATTGTGTACGAACAGGACAAATACAACTTTGTGACCAATTACTATCAATCGTATCAGTCCACAGCGTTCACTCATCCTGGTAAGTCTGATTCTGATTACTACTGTTATTTGGAATCTATCTACCCTGGTAAGAGTTACCAACCGGGCGATTCAGCGTGTACCGACGCAGTAGAGAATCCAAACAGACCTGGAAAGATTGTATCGTACGACGCTTGTAAATTCTATGTACAAGATACGGTAGATACAAGAACCGCAGAAGAATCTAAGCTATTTGCTGATGCATACCAATTGAAGGTACAATACGATAACCGTAATGGTTTACAACGTACTTGTTCGTTGGCTGATTTGGTCATGAGAGATATTTCATGGTCATGGTTAGATGAAGCAATCAACCCATTGGAATGGGAACAAAAATCAGCGGTTGCTGAGGATAACGTTGAAAAATGCGATACCAATCCATTTACACTAGCGAAGGAAAACTGTGTAGCAGTGACTGGGACGTACTATCAACATCTCTACTCGAAAGAGATTCGATTGGTAAAGGATGAACAAACTCACCCTGGTACCATACCAAATAAGTATGAGATTGTTAATGGGTATTCAACCATTAACGAACGTAAGAACCCAGCTTGTCCACCGTCTGCGGGTGTATCCGACCCGACATCGGTATACTATCAAAAATACTGGGGTTACTTCAGAGACCAGTTCCCTGATTGGGTTATTATCTCCGAACAAGATGCTGGCTATGGCGAACGCCGTGGTTACACCGGGGCTTGTGGTAGTCAAGAAGGTATGTATGGACAGTCAACATCGAGTTTGGCAGCAGTCAACGTACAGTTCGCCGGTTCTTCATTGGAAATGATTAATTTATTGGCAGCGGAAGGAACCACTCTCACTGAGAAATACTACTGGTCGTACGATATCTGTCAACAATATGCTGAAGTTCGTAAAGCGATGCGGGAAAAAGCAGAAACATTGATTACCGAATCGGTAGGTTCTACGGCTTGTCAACCCAGATGTAAGGATGGCTTCTTCTTGGTTGACGGCGTAACCTCTGATATTTATGACCCAGCTACGCGCATTACATCCGTCGTTCCAAACACATTCTTATGTGACTACGAAACCTACTATTCTGAAGAGTTTAAATGGTTCGTGGAACCATCATGCCGTGTGGTTAAGACCTGTAATCCAATTGCGGATTGCTTTGGCGGTAGTTGTTCATTGGACCAATACACTGAAGATGCTGATGGTAACAGAAAATACTGGTGCTACTTGAAGGGTGTGGACCCATACCAGTCCACTGTATGTGAAGATATTGAAAAGGATACGAAGAAATGTAAAGATTGCTTTACTGTCGCCCAGCCAGTAGGTGACAAACATGACTGGTTCAAATCGTACGATATCTGTACCACACAGGTTGAAGGTTTACTGGCCGGACTTGAAGCGAAAGCAACCTGTAGCGCATTGGAAGATTGTGCTTCTGCCTGTGTGAAGGTAGATGGAACGGAAGATTCATATCAATGTCGTGTAAAGAATGTGCAAGAGGATGGTAATGGTTTCCATAAGGGTGAAATCAAATTCAACAAATGTTCGGATGTTACCGATTCAGGTACGCCAGAAAGACATTGTACAAGCACACAGACAGGTTTCCCACGTAATTCCAAATTGTATTATTACAGTTCTACTGGTGCTGCTCCATTTTCATTCGACGCTACACAATGTTTAGGCACCGAAGCAGCATCCGAAGCAGACCCTAATTGTCTAAGAGTATCCGCATCATTGGCTTGGTCACCGACTGACGGACAAACTGTCCAAGATATTCCACGTTTAGAGGAGTATGGTTCTGACTTTAGCATTGCTACCTGCGCCGCATGGTGTGAAGATTTGACTGGTTGTGTTGGTTATCTAATTGACCACACTGCCCCATCGGATAACCTCTGGGCTGGATGCTTTGCTCTTGGTAAACTACCAGATGTAGAATGCTCCCCAATGACCGGACATCCTTTCGTCGATGAGCCATGCTTACTCGTTGAGGGTCATCCAGATTTCTCAGGTGGGTATTTGGATTACACTACAGTTACTTGTTATGAAGACACGGTTTCTTATTCACAAGAAATGTGCGAATCGTACAAAGCTGCTCTAGCGGCAGAAGCCGCTTTATTGGCAGCTGAAAAATCATGTGACCCACTACTCAATTGTTTTGATGCTACCCCTGACGATACCGAAGATGACCTGTGTTTCAAGGATACAACAGGTGGAAACATGGATGGCAAATACTATTGTACTTTGATTGGGTCTACCAACGACGTTTCCAACTGTCCTGATGTTATTCAAGACCCTGTTCTAACCAATATGTTCAGGTCGTATGCTATTTGTGAAGCAGTTGGAGCAGCTAAGGCAGCAGCAGAAGCAGCGTTGGCCGCGGCGGGGGCCGCATTAGAAGCTGCTAAGCAATGTAGCCCGTCTGTCAATTGTTTAGACCCAGCAGCAGGCGAACATGCTTGTCAAAAAGATGAGTCGGGCGAAGTGGCAAAATACTGGTGTAAACTCAAGACTGGAGATGAATTGGTAGCCACCGAAGGAGCCGATGCTATGTTGGGAGGCTTGGCCGCAAATGAAGCCACATCGTGTTCAGATGTAACTCTAAGAGGACAAGACCTTGATGCTGATGGAAACCCAATCAATACGTATGAATCTGTAGAAATCTGTGCTGCGTACGCAGCGTTGGCAGAATCCGGATTAACATGTGTTATGGAAACAGACTGTTTGCCAGACAGCGATGGTGACAAATGTTCCAGAGACGAAAGTGATGGAAATTATTACTGTCAAGTTGAGGGCGCAATGACCACTGCCTGTACCGACGCAGCTTGTGCTGACCAGTTCTCAACGGTCGGTGGTGCTGGAGGAACAGCCGCGCCAGCCGAATACGTCACCGATTTAGAGAAATGTAAGGAATACAGTGCATCTGTTGGCGAAACATGGGACGCGGCGACCCAAGAAGGTATTAATTGGAGTAAATTGTTAGCCGGTTGTAACGTCTACGCCGGTAAGACATATTTCCAACCTGTAACTGGCACAGCCAATGATGGTACCGTTGATTTAGAAGCTGGTACATCCATTGTTATTATAACTGGTTCATTCTGCCGCTCGAAAGAAGTATGCGATTCCTTCGCAGCTCAGAAAGCAGCAGAGATGGCAGCATTGGACGCAGCAAAGACCTGTGCTCCATCTATCAATTGTAAAGACCCAACAGACGGCCATGCTTGTCAAGTACGTGTAATAGGAGCTGGCACAGACACAGAAGCCAATGAATACTACTGTTTGATGGTCGGTGGACAGATTGAAGGTTCTGATATTGAGTTCGGAGCAGATTCTTTTAGTTCTTGCCCAGATATGGTTGAAAAAGTTCCTGGTGACACCACGAAGGTTACATGGGACGGACACCACAATATACAAGAAGTCACAGCAGCAGGGTTCGCTAGTTATTCCGCTTCGGAGAAGATTCTAGGCGAATTGAAAGGCTTTGAAGACTCTGGACATGTTGAAGTTGTCAAAGGATTAACGGCTGAACCAGGCCAAACCAGATACTTTGTATGTACCTCACACCCAAGTAGCAAGTTTGCTATTAGCTGTCCAGCAGAAGGCGAAGCCACTGGTAGTGAAGTAGCTGTTGCATACGACGGAGCAACCTATGAAGCTTGTTCTCAAGTAGTCGAATCACAGGCAGTTTGCGAAGCTTACGGTGCTAAGGTAGAGGCCGGCTTTACTTGTGTAGCAGAATCTGACTGTTCCGAAGTGGGAACCTGTTCAGAGGGTGACTCTACCGATAGAGCTACTTGTGAAGGAGCAGGTGGTACATTTACCATAGGAGATTCTTGCCAAGAAGGTACTTGGTTGGACCCTAACGGAAATATCATGACAACGTACCGATGCTTGTTAAAATCAGAAACAGATAATGCTTGTACCGATACCAAACAATGGCCAAATGGCTCTGGAGAGTTTAGGTCGAAGGAAGTTTGTGACGCCTTTGCTGCCAAAAAGGCAGCTGAATTGGCTGAGTTGGAAGCGAAAAAAGTGTGTACGCCAAGCATTACTTGTGAAGACCCAGCGGCGGGTCAACATGCGTGCCAGAAAGAAGTGGTGACTGGCGGTGCGGCAGAATACAACCGTTACTTCTGTGTAATCAAAACCTTCTCTGATGATGATGTTATCCAAGAAAGTGATGGTATCTTCAACGGTCTAGGACCCCATGAAGTTTCATCTTGTTCCGATGTGGTACAAGATTCCGATGGTAATTGGGAGTCTGAAGAAGTATGTGAAGCATACGGTGCTATGGCAGAAGCTGGTTACACTTGTGTAGCTGAAGCGGACTGTGATGCTGCTGGATGTGTAGCAGATGGAGACAGATACTCTTGTAAACTTACACAGACCTCCGCATGTACGGATGTAGCTACAGTGAGCAATAACGATGAAGTTATTAGTATCGTAGCTTACTATTTGGTGAACTCGAATACTTGTACTGGAGCTCAATTTGAAGATTTGACTGCTGAAGAATGTGAAGCTGCTAAAGATATCGCAGATGTCCAAGCTCTCACGTCTAGTACCGTTGGATACGGGGGCAGCAATGATGATGGAAGCGGGTACCCATCAGGATGTTATTATTCAGCCGGTGGCGGTTCATTATGGCATAGTACGAATGCGGGCGGACAGGCTGGAACTGCTGATTACCCATTGTTGTGTGGAGCAAGAGCAGTTACCACGCCAGGCACTACCTACGACAAATCGTTCGAAGTGTGCGACTCCTTTGCGGCAATGAGAGAAGCAGCATTGGCCGCTGTTATGGCGGATAGGACTTGTGCCCCAGCATTCAACTGTAAAGACCCAGCATCGGGCCACGCGTGTCAAGTGAGGAGAATAGCAGACCCAGACGACGCAGCTGAAATGATTAACCAGTATTACTGTGAAATCAAAACGTACACAGAGAAAGACGACGTAGAAAACCCAGCAACCGACGAATTCCCTGATGGCAAGTTTACTGGCCTGAGCGAGAAATTGGTTACTAGCTGTGCGGATGTTACGGAAACGGCTACCGACTCTGGTATATTCGAATCGCTTGAAATCTGTGAAGCGTATGGAGCTATGGCTGAGGCAGGATACAGTTGTGTACAAGAAACCGACTGTAGTGTAGATGCCGACGGAAAGAAATGTGTAGAACATGCATCTGGCGAATACTACTCTTGTATCGTTCAAAACGGACAGACCGCCTGTACCGATGTATACGAACAAGCTGATACATACTACTCTAAAGAAGTGTGTGATTCCTTTGCGGCCGCTGAAGCAGCCCGTAAGGCGGAAATTGAAGCACTTAAGACATGTAGTCCGTCTGTGAATTGTGAGAACCCAGCTTCTGGCCATGCCTGTCAGGTACGCGTAGACTCTGCTGGAGAAAATGAATACTACTGTAATATTAGGGCATTTGTAGACGGTGATGGTTCATCTGCTACAAGTGATAACCCTGATGGTATATTCAACGGTCTTACGCCGATGGAATCGTCTTCCTGTACGGATACCGCAGTGGTACAGGGTAGCGACCCAGCAGTATACGAATCGTTAGAAATCTGTGCTACCTACGGTGCCAAGGTAGAAGCAGGATTGACTTGTGTACAAGAAGCTGATTGTGACTCCGATGGTTGTGTATTGGATGAAGATGACAACAACTACAAATGTATTTTAACAAGGGAAACAGCATGTACCGACGCAGCAGAGGAAACCATCAACAGCGTGGTAGTAACCAGGTCGAAGGAAGTGTGTGATGCTTTCGCCGCTAAGAAAGAAGCAGAGTTTGCTGGTATATTGGCAAAGAGAACATGTGAACCGTCTAAGAATTGTCAAGACCCAACTTCGGGGCATGCTTGTCAAGTTAGAATTCAAACCGATGGTGTTACGGGCGAAGAAAGCAATCAATACTTCTGTGTATTGAAGGTCTTTACTGAAGCTGAACCAGGAACCAACGACGAGAATCCTGATGGCATGTTTACCGGTTTAACTGTGAACGAAGTATCCAGTTGTGGTGATGTGTCTCTCAGTGGTGAATCTATATCTATTTGTGAAGCGTACGGAGCAATGGCCGAAGCTGGTTATACATGTGTCGAAGAGGCTGACTGTATTGCTGATGGCGATGGAAACAAATGTGAAGGTACTCTCGATACTAACTTCAAATGTATTGTTACAAACGGTGAAACCGCATGTACGGACGTAGAAGAGACCAGCTCTGGCTCTGGCGTCTATAAGTCCAAGGAGATTTGCGATGCCTTCGCAGGTATGGCAGCAGCTGCTGCTGCGGAAGCCGAAGCAAAGAAGACTTGTGCCCCAGAGTTTAATTGTCAAGTGGTTGCGGGAACCGAACAGTTTAATGGGTGTATCTTGGACGTTGCGGACGACGCGGATACAGCAGATACGGATGAATCAGCTGGACACCCTGGTCACAAACCAGACAAAGGAATGTACTGTATTGTGGGTACAAAGCATAGCACTGCTGACCATGCTTACAATAGTGACACATCCTTCTCGAATGCTGACTTGGGCTTTGATAGTTCTAGTTGTGCTGATAGAGATGAATACAAAGTAAATGTCAACGGTATGGAAGAGCAAATCTCTTACGAAATCTGTGCTTCTATCTTCGCCGCCAACGAAGCTGATATTGCCAAATTAAAGGCAGCAGCAGCTGATGCGGCAGCAGCAAGAGCAGCGTTGAAGGCAGGTTTGACCTGTTCAGTTGAAGATAACTGTGTAGGAGGAGATACTGATGTAGAGACTGCTTGTGTTCTGGAAAACGATGCTTACACATGCGAAATCAAAGAGTCTGAAAATCCAAATGGTGTTACTACTGCCGACGGTAGTAACACGGCTTGTACCATTGTTACGGGACCGGATGCCGATGGTGATTACTTCTCACCTCAGCCTTGTGACTTGTATGCTGCTCGTAAAGAAGCAGAAGCCCAAGCAAGAGAAGCAGAAACTCAAGGTATGAAGACTTGTGAACCAAGTGTGAATTGTGTAGACCCAGTGTCTAGTGGACAACACGCGTGTGGTGTAAGAGAAGATTCGGACGGAAACAATGAATATTTCTGTTTAATTAAAACGTTTACGACAGCCGCACCAGGCCCAGAGTCAGAGAATCCTGAAGGTAGATTTACTGGAATGACCGCACTAGAAGTAACTTCGTGTACGGACGTGAAAGCAGATTCTAATGGTCTATTCGAATCGGTAGAAGTGTGTGCCAAATATGCCGCTTTGGCAGAAGCTGGCTACACTTGTGTGGAAGATGCGAATTGTGCTGATGCTTGTACGAAAGAAGCAGACGGCGAGTACAGATGTACTTTGACTCAAGAGTTATCCGCATGTACCGATGTAAGCGCAGGTAAATCGAAAGAAATCTGTGACGCAGCAGCAGCGAAAGGAGCAGCTGCCGAAGCAGAAGCCCAAGCCAAGAAGACATGTCAACCAGAGTTTAATTGTCAAATCATTGATGGTACACAGAACACTGGTGGATGTATCCTAGACTGGGACAATCCAGAAACCGAAGCCAACGAACGCGAAGGTCATCCTGGGCGTACCAAACACGGAGCTTACTGTATTGTAGGAACACAACACGACACCACCTCCCACGCATACAACTCCGACCAAACATTCAGCGGTGCTGATTTAACTTGGGATAGTTCGAGTTGTGCGGATAGGGATGAGTTCTTAGTCGATGAGAACGGTTTAGAAGAGCAGGTATCTTATGCTATCTGTGAATCCTTCTTCTTGGAAAACGAAGCCAACTTGGCAAAGATTGCGGCAGAGCAAGGTAAGATAGCAGCTGCTAGGGCAGCAGCCAAAGCCGGCCTGACCTGTGATATCGCGGAGAATTGTATCAACGGTGAAGTTTCACCAGACGATGGTGGAGGTTGTATTGAAGACCCGACCAACGATGGTATCTACTACTGCCCACTGAAGGAAGGTGACAACCCGGAAGGTGTTGCAACGACCGACGGTTCGCAAACAGCTTGTACAGCAGTTGAAGATGTGAGTGGTGTGTGGTATTCCCCATCGCCATGTAGTCTATTCGCAGCACGTAAAGAAGCCGAAGCAGCAGCGGCAGCGGCAGAAGCTGAAGCGAAGAAGACTTGTACACCAGAAGCGAATTGTCAAGTGATTGCTGGAAATAGTTACGGTGGTTGTATCCTGGATACTAACTCTGTAGCTGGTTCTCCAGGACACTTTGATGGTGCACCAGAAGGCGAATCACAACGCATGTATTGTGTTGTAGGTACAACGCATTCTAGCGATTTAGACCATGCTTATCATAGCGATACAGCAGCAGCAGGTGGAGACTTGTTCATGGATAGTAGTAGCTGTGCCGACAAAGAAGATTACGAAGTTGATGACAACGGAGTTAAGGAGCAAATATCATATGATGTATGTGATGCTATGCTTGCTAAGAACGCTGGTGATTTGGCAGCCATGGAGGCTGAAGCAGCAGCACAGGGAGCAGCTAGAGCGGCTCTTAAAGCTGGATTAACTTGTGAAGTTAAGGAGAATTGTCAAGGTGTTGACGGCGAGCAATGTTTGAAACAATCTGATGATTCATATGCTTGTCTATTGGCAGAAGGTGAGAATCCTGAAGGGACTATGGTATTCGACGGTACACAAACTTCTTGTGTACAAGGCGATACTTTCCAAGATGGTAATGGAGATTACATGAGTCCTAACCCATGTGAAATCTTCGCAGCTAGAGCAGAAGCTGAGGCCGCAGCAGCAGCCAATGCCGCTTTGGCTAAGAAGACTTGTGCTCCAACGGAGAATTGTCAAGTGATTGCCGGTAACAAGTACGGAGGTTGTGTTCTCGATACAGCCGATGGACCTAATCAATATGCAACACTAGATGAAGAAAGAATGTACTGTGTTGTAGGTACTACACACCCAACGGATGATAGCCATGCATACCATACCGACAAAACGATGGTAGACAACGACTTGGCCTTTGATAGTTCGAGTTGTGCGGATAGAATGCCAGACCCAAGAGCACCTACCCTAGAAGAGATATCGTACGATGCATGTGATGCTATGCTTGCCAAGAATGCTGCTAACATAGCAGATTTGAGAGCGGAAGCAGCAGCTAATGAAGCCGCCAAAGCCGCCCTTAAAGCGGGGTTGACTTGTATGGTAGACCAGAATTGTATAGAGCCATCAGATGGAAGTCCGGCATGTATTGAACGTGCCGGTTTCACTGGTTACACTTGTCAATTGAAGGAAGGTGATAATGCGGATGGTGTATACACCGCTGACGGTACACAAACTTCGTGTGTGAACATCCAGTATTACGACGACCCAGCAGACTCATCCGATGATGATGATTACTACAGTCAAGACCCATGTGAGACAGAAGCAGCTAAACAAGAAGCGTTGGCAGCGGCAGCAAGAACCTGTACACCAACAGAGAATTGTCAACCAGTAGGTGCGAACACCTACGGTGGCTGTATTCTAGACCATGGAGAGGGTTCTCCAGGTTTCTTTAATACAGAAGGTTCAGAAAGAATGTACTGTATTGTGGGCACGGCCCATGCATCTGACACTGGCCACGCCTACAACGACGATGAATCTATCGCAGGTCTTAAATTGACCATGGACTCTAGTTCGTGCGCTGACTTAAAAGACATTACAGACGGGGATGTACAGGAAGTTATCTCCTACGATGTATGTGACGCTATGCTTGCCAAGAATGCGGCCAACATGGCTGACTTGAAAGCAGCCGCAGCTGACGCTGCCGCCGCTAGAGCAGCGTTGAAGGCTGGCTTAACTTGTTTGGTAGAGGAGAATTGTGACACACAAGATAACGGCGATGTATGTTATGAATTGGTAGTAGACAGTGGAGATTACGTTTGTGAGTTGAGAGAAGGAGAAAACCCAACAGGCGACACTGTATCGGACGGGAGCCAAACTGCCTGTGCGGGTGACTCCGTATCTCAAGATGCCAATGGCGATTACGTAAGTAGCAATCCGTGCGATATCTACGCTGCTAAGCAAGAATCATTGGCAGCTGCTGCCGCAGCTGAGGCAGAAGCTATGAAGAGTTGTGATATCACACAGAATTGTAAACCAATCCCAGGAAATGACTACGGTGGTTGTGTATTGGATATTACTGGCTTGGACCCAGCTGGACCAGAATTCTTTGCTGTCGATGGTTCGGAAAGAATGTACTGTGTGGTTGGTACAACCCACATTAGCAATACTGAACATCCATACCATGCGGATACTTCCGTATCAGGCTTAGACTTGACCATGGGAAGTTCTGCTTGTAAAGATGCCCAGAACGTGATTGTAGGAAATCTACACGAAGAAGTCTCTTACGATATTTGCGATGCTATGCTTGCTAAGAATGCTGCTAACATAGCAGACCTCAAGGCAGCGGCGGCAGACGCAGCAGCAGCTAGAGCAGCAGCTCGTGCGGGCTTAACCTGTAACGTTAAAGAAAATTGTGTAGATGGTTTATTGGGAGGCGATGCCGCTTGTCTCAACCAAGCCGGTACATACCGATGTGCTTTGCTTGAACAAGAAAACCCAGACGGTCAAGTGACTAAAGATGGTTCGGCCACCAGCTGTAACCCAGCAGATACTGTTTCATTGACCTCAGGCGGAGGCACATCAGTTACTAACGTAGCGGTGGACGCTGACTACTGTAACTCTCTAGACCAAACCGAATCCGGTACCACAGTAGCAATAGGTGTGGCTATGGCAGATTGTGTTACAGCTGCCAATGAAGTGTTGGGAACATCCTTCACAGATGGTGACTTAAACCAGTTGGGAGTCTTCACCAATCCTCCAGGATGTTACAGAAATGAAATTGACGGTTTGCTATACTTCAACGGATTACCAAACGGTGCAAACTCAGAAACGACAACCGAACAAAACTATGTTGCTCCAACAATTGGAATTAAGAAGGTGTGTTCGAAATCGCACACTACGCCGGTTGTAACTACCACATACTCGTCTAATCCATGTGAATTGTTCGCAGCTGAAGAGAAAGCAGCGGCCGAAAGTGCGGCAGCGATGGCTCAAGCAGAATTGACTTGTCAAGTAGCTAACAATTGTAAGCAAATGCCAGGAAACAACTACGGTGGTTGTATCCTAGACATTGCCGATAACCCAGACACGCCAGCAAATGAAGGTGGTCCGGGGTTGAATGTAGATGACCCATCGACAGATGAATACGAAGGGCGTATGTACTGTATCATTGGCTCAACGCACACACAATCAGACCATGCGTACAATGAAGATGTGTCCGCGCTAGGATTCGAAATCGACTTTGATTCTACTGCTTGTAAAGATGCCGAAACCTTCCCAGGTGATAGTACCTTGCAAATCTCTTATGATATTTGCGATGCTATGCTTGCTAAGAATTCCGGTGATATTGCCAAGTTGGAAGCAGAAGCAGCAGCTCAGGCAGCAGCTTTGGCATCCCTCAGAGCAGGCTTTACATGTAATGTGGCTCAGAATTGTAAAGATGGTGACCAAGGAGCGGAAGCTGTATGTATTGAAACTCCAGGCCCATTGGGCGAACATGCTGACGAGAAGTCGTGCGAGATAGTACCAATATACGACGCTGTCACTGGTATGATTGAATATCAACCTAACGAAGCTACTGCTTGTAGCAATATGTATCAGATGCCCGACTTTTCATGGCGTTCTACGGACCCATGTACCGCGGCAGCAGATGCTATGGCAGCACAAGCAGCAGCTAGAAAGACTTGTGAGACTACCAACAATTGTATGTACACTGATGCTACTAAGGAATATGGCGGTTGTCTGATTGACTTCCCTGAAGGTGAAGGTATTCCATCGTCTCCTCATGAACATGGCGAACCAGGCTTCGAACGTATGTACTGTGTGATTGGTACCACTAAACCGGTAGACCATGAAGGTGAACACGGTTACGATACCGATACCACTATTGGTGGCGTTGATTTGGCATTCGATAGTTCTAAATGTGGAGATAGAATGACCAATCCAGAAGACCCAACACAACAGATTAGTTTTGATATCTGTGATGCTATGCTTGCCAAGAACGCAGCAAACATCGCAGACCTTAAAGCAGCAGCAGCCGATGCGGCAGCGGAGTTAGCTGCTCTTAAGGCTGGATTAACCTGTAACGTAGATGAGAATTGTGTACCATTGGACGATGGAACTGGATATTGTGAGATTCTAGAAGGTGAATTGCATTACACATGCGCGCTTAAGTTGAAGGACCAAGGCGATGCACCATACCCATACACTGCTACAAACACTTCAGCATGTGCTACTGATATGTTAGAAACTGTCGTAGATGCTTTTGGTGTAACCCAATATAGAGCCGTTCAACCATGTGAAGTATTCGCAGCGGAACAAAGAGCTATTGCTATGGCAGAAAAGACTTGTGACCAAACGGCCAATTGTGCTGTAATTGCTGGTAACGACTATGGTGGTTGTACGTTAGACTTCCATCCGGACGACCCAATGAAACCAGCAAACGCACCAGGACTATACGGTGACGACCTCAACACCGATAAGGTAGAGGCTAGAATGTACTGTATTGTTGGTTCGCAACATGCCGACCCAGCTAACCCACTGAACTCCGATACTTCGTTGTTGGGATTCCCTATCGACATGGATGCTTCATCATGTGGTGACTTGGTAGTCAATCCAAATGACCCAGATGAACAAATTTCATACGATATATGCGATGCCACCTTTGCTAAGGTAGAGGCTGATATTGCGAAACTAAGAGCAGCCGCTGCCCAAGACGCGGCAGTACGAGCTGCTGCTAAGGCAGGCCTCACGTGTACAGTGAATGATAACTGTGACGATGATGGATGTGTCAATACGAACCCATTGGACAACGGTGATTATACTTGTGTGTTGAAGGAAGGTGAAAATGCGGATGGTGTTACCACATCAGATGGTTCCCAAAGTGCATGTCCAGACATTAAACCAAACTTGGATGGTCAAACCGTAAGGTCTACAAACCCATGCGAAATCTTTGCCGCTGAACAACAAGCTACGGCTCAAGCAGCAGAAGCCAAACTAGAGGGTGAAAAGACCTGTATCGAAAGTGCTAATTGTGCGGATGATTGTGTCCGCGAAGAAGAGCAATACGAGTACGACGGTGTCACTCTAAACGTTCACTATGGCGACTTTGTGTGTGATTTGAGGAACGGTGACCAGTTGAAGCAATTCTTCCCTGAGAAGTTTGTTGCATTCAATGGAGTATCTGTTGAAAAGAGTTCATCTTGTACAGATACGTCCGCAGATGGCAAATCCTGGGAAGTTTGTACCACAGCTAAACAGCGGTACGCGACAAGTCTCGCAGAAATCGAAGCTGGAAAGAGTTGTGAGTTGGAAGCTAACTGTAAAGGCCCATGTAAACAAGATACCGAATTAGGTAAACCGGTGTGGATGGGTGAAGGCATGATGTGTGCTGAGGAAGCACAGGGCATAGCCAATTCGGTAGCAACGACATTAGCTGGTTGTGACGCAGCGGCGGATGCATCAGACTATGGACATTTCTACTTCACTCCTGAAGAGGGGGCAGAGGAAGAAGGACCGGGTACTTGTATCTTGTTGACCAATTCGGAAGTTTGTTCCATTGGAGCTGGCGACTACACGGTATGGCAAACTAGTTCACATACTTTACCACTTATTGCTGGTAAAGATGATGTATGGTTCTGTACATTGCGTAGTGGAAATGAATTGGACACAGCCTTTGAGCGCTCTGGTGATGATGCTCTATACCCAGGCCAAGATGCCAAAGAAGCATCGTCTTGTGGTGATGCGGTAAGCAATCCAAACGTAGATGGAACATTTGTTTCCTACGAGATTTGCGCTGCTTATGGTGCTCAACAAACCGGTGACGAAGCTCAGTTGAGAGCTCAAGCAGCTAAGGCAGCGGCGGCGGCGGCGGCTGAGAAAGCAGGGTTTACTTGTGTAGAGGAAGAGAATTGTGTGGGCGCCGTGGACGGTTGTCAGCCAGCTGGTAATGCGGGTGCGGCCCAATTCGACTTTAGTTGTATATTGAAGAAAGATGCGGAGGGTGTTACAGAAGGTAACTCTTGTTCCGATACAGACGCCGATGGTAAATCCAGGGAAATCTGTAGCGCAGCCAAGAGTATTGCCAAAGCAGAGTTCGCGGAGAAACAAGCCGGTAAGACTTGTATCGAAGAAGCCAATTGTAAAGATGTCGGCGGTTCAAAATGTATGAAGGGTACATACTCCGGAGGTTCCAACCCAGGTAATTTCTACTGTGAGTTGAAGGTCTTCACCGATGGTGAATTGGCGGGCGAATCAGCAGCAACTAACTCTGCTTGTACCGATGTGGTAGGCGACGATGCTTCTCAAGGTCCTTACAGGTCCTACGAGTTGTGCGGTGCTTTCGCAGCAGAACAAGCAGCGTTGGAAGCTGAGATATCCGCTGGTAAAACTTGTGAACCATTGGCTAACTGTAATTCCCATCACTGTATGCAAGATGGTTTCTTGGGCGATGGTATGCGTTTGGCATTGGGCCAAGAGTGTACCTTTTCTGGTAGTTTCGTAGAAGTTAATATGGAACAGCACTGGGTACCATCGGCTGACGAAGAGAATGGTTCAGGTACAACTTCCGATGGAAGTGCAAACGCAAATTCTGAAGCAGGTGGAAGACGTTTGTTAAGCTTCAAACCAAAATTAGGAGGTAAGAAGTCCATTAAGAACACTCTACTCAAGTTGATGGGTGTCAAAAGATTAGGAAATGCCCAATCTCCATCTAAAGTTCTCATGGTTGAGAAATGTGATGATGAAGTAAGAGCATTGGGAGACGACGTAGAGAATTTCGCATTCAAGTACGACCCGGAACAAGCGTTGGAGAGAGACAGAACTATCTGTAAGATTTACCCAGCAGGAACCGATTGTTTGGCTTCCAACTGGAAATTCTCCGACGATAGTCTTGAACTGTACCAGGTCTCTACTTACTTTAGACCATTGGCTGGTACAGACCATGCGTGGTATTGTGAGTTAAAGGAAGATGTGCAAGTATGTGTTACAGACGAGAATGGTGTTGAGAAATGCATGACCTTCCCAGCTTCGGAGCAATCCAGCTGTGCGGATGTTGCTGCTATCGTCGATACCAACGACAAAGTACACTCAACTAAACAAGGGAACTACGTTTCGTACGAAGCATGTGCCGCATATGGTGCTCAGTTCACAGGTACTCAAGCTGAATTGGACGCGATGATGGCAGCGAAAGCTGCTGGAGCCGCAGCCAGCGCAGCAGGTTTAACTTGTGAAGTGGACTCAAATTGTGACGGTGGGTGTATTACGGACGATTCCTCTAGTGGTCCTAATCCAGCAAGAGACCCAGACTACTACTGTAAGTTGAACGGTGGAAGACATTCCAGTAGTTGTGCCGATGTAATTGGTTCGGGAGGCAATACAGGTTCGCCAATTCTTATCTTGGACGATGCTCGTATCGTAGGAGAAGTTGGAGCATGCAACTTTGCTAATTACTATGTAGTTGGTAAAGAGACAGAGAATAAGCCTGCTCAAATGGAAGCTTATCAATGGTGTTATGAACAATTCTTAAGCGAAGCAAGCATTGATTACATCGAGACGCATTACGACCAAGCCTCCAACAAGGTAGTATGTGCCGGTTATGCTGGTTGGGATGACTGTGAGCAAAACTTACAGCAAATACAAGATACAGCACCGGGATACACTTTGTCCTACTCCAAGGCGAGGGCTCAAGCAGAGATGATGTACGATACAGAATTCTTTAGTTACGACATCTGTAATGCTTACACAGCAGAACAGAAAGCGTTGTTCGCCCAGGAAATGGCTGAATACACTTGTCAAATGGAAGCGGATTGTATTGGAGGAATATGTTTACAAGATGATGGCCCAAGACAGCCAGGTAAGTTGGTACAAGGGTCAGCTGAATGTACCAAGCTTGGTGATTCAAGTGCACCGGGTGTTCTTATTGATTCGGGTGAAGCTGGAACAACATTGGTAGAATGTAATAAGGATGCTAAAGCAGCAGGGCGTAATCACTTCTTGTTCAAGGAAGGTGGAGATTGTTGGTTTGTCAATGAAGATGAATCTGACTGTTCTCAAACTATTTACAACGAACACTTTGACTTGTACAAGACTGAAGACGGTTTGAAGAACTCTGGCTCTGGTTCGGTACAAAACTACCAAATCAATAACAAGGGTAACTTCTGGTGTAACATTGCACAGCCTACTTCATGTACGGATGCGGTGAAGGACTTTAACTATGGTGACGGTCTGTACGCACGTAAGAAGAGTTATGAAATCTGTGACACGTTTGCGGCAGCTCAAGCAGCAGCAGAAGCCGACGCGGCAGCGAGATTAGCAGCGTTGGAAGCAGAGAAGGTTTGTGAGGCAGAAATGATGTGCGACTCGAATGGTTGTAAACAGGATAGAGCATATGGAGAAGGTGTGCGTATGGCATCGGGTACTATCTACGGTTCAGGGTTAGATGACCAGACTCAGTTTGTATACGATGCGGCATTGGGTACGGCTCAAGTAGCTCAATGTCCACCAACTGCTGTCACAGCAGATGTACTCAACTACAAGGGTTGTATTCCAACGATGCAACAATTAGAATTGAGTGGACGCTACACTAAGAAAGACCCATTCAACGATAGAATGGAAATGGTTAAATATTGCGACTTCCAATGTATATTGAGACAAATACCAAACTGTCCTATGTCCATATACAACTTAGACGACTTGAGGTCGGAGACGGTGGTAAACAACCCAGATTGTGTACCAACGTTTGATAGTGAGAAACTGTGCGGTTACTACGCATTCAAATACGACGAAGGGTTAGGAACGGGTACGTGTTATATATACAAGGGTGTAGATGACATCGACGTAACAGCTAACAACGCAAATGTGAATGCATTGACATTGCCAGACCATTACCAAGTGTCTAACTTCCACTTACCATTGCTGAAGGATAATGCTTGGTTCTGTGAGTTGAGGGATACTACCTACGCAGAGGTAGAATGTGACGAAGACGGTGCTTGCCGTGGTGGTCCATCCTCATGTGCGGACTTGAAAGAGAACAAATACGGCGCTTACAATTCGAATGGAGCGCTTCCAGTGGTCTCGTATGATGTATGTACCGCGTATGGTGCGGGTATTCAAGCAACGGACGCAGAACTCGAAGCGATGGCCGCCGCTCAAGCAGCTAGTGAAGCGTTGCAAGCCTCTGGTTTGACATGTGAAGCATTGGCTGATTGTGACTTGACTGTCAACGGTCAAACGGAACAAATGCCGTGCCAACAGGATGGTGACGAATACTTCTGTTACTTGGCATCTAAGTCTAAGACTGTAGGTGAAGATACTACGGTAATGGCTCCAGCCGATGCGAACTCGTGTCCAGATATCACCAGGGTGGGAGATACTATTGATGCCACTTCCAACGCTATCTGTGATGCATACTCCGCAAGAGCCAAAGCAGCGAATGCTTTGTTGGCAGCCGAACAAACTTGTGCCCCTGAAACTAACTGTAAAGGTGGAACAAATGGTTGTAAACGCGATAGATTGGCGGGTGACCCTATTGATTTACAGGTACAGAAAGTTTGTGGCAGTGGAACCATTCCAGGTGTTATACCATTTAGCGGTAAGACCTTGGCAGAATGTGATGCTTTATGTGTCTATCAACAAACCCAAGCTCAAGCCGGGGAAGAAGGAACGGACCGATGTGGTTACTTCGGATGGAAACAAGGAGGCGAATGTGTTCTTTTCACCGGTGATTGTGGTGCTGTGGGTCGTAGTGATGACCCAGACGGTAAGACATTGTACCAAGTATCCAACTACTTCTCTCCTAACGATAGGGACAAAGAATGGTATTGTGAATTGGAAGGTACTACTTCATGTGTTGATGTTGTTGAGAATGAAAATGGAGCATTGGTCGATGGCGAAGCCCCACATATTTCATTTGAAGTCTGTACTGCCTATGGTGCTAGTATTTCCGCCAGCGAAGCTGATTTGGCAGCAATGGAAGCAGGTGCCGCAGCCCAAGAAGCTGCTAAACAAGCAGGTAAGACTTGTGAACCAAATGAGAATTGTAAAGACAACCAATGTAAGAACGATGGCGACGCTTTGGGTCTAGATAGCGCATACTATTGTGAAATCATCGAGAAAGATGTGAAGGGTTCAATGTTCCCTGCCCTCGAAGCTTCCAGTTGTGCGGACGTAGCTCAGAACGATATAATAGGAGCACCAATATCGTTCGAGATATGCGCAACGTATGGAGCTCTCCAAACGGCTGAGAAGTCCTGTGTACCAGAAGAAAATTGTGTGGAAGCAGGATGTCAATTCGGTGGAATTGGTGGAGAAGGTGAATACTGGTGTGAGTTGGACGGTGGTCGATTACACCGGTCTAGCTGTAAGGATGCTAAGTGTATCAACTCATTGGGCGAAGACGAAGCTAGCTGTTCCAGTAACAAAGCTATTTCATTTGAGATATGCGATGCGTTCGGAGCGGCAGTGGAAGCTGAGAAAGCACAGCGTGAGGCAGAGAAGAGCTGTAGCCCAGACGCCAATTGTATTCATATGGGTTGTGTCAAAGACGGAACCGAACCGATTGAATTGACATATAGCAGCGGTTCAAGAGCCATATCTTGTGACAGTTCAAGCACTGTTATCAATAAGGGTGATGGTTTCGATGTCCCAGCACAGTGTGATTCATTGTGTAAGTTCGAACCCAATGGTTGCCATCACTTCAGATGGACTAAATCTACAGGTAAGTGTGAGCTAGAATTGGACACTACAGATTGTAGTGTACCAATCACAGAAGTGGGTCATGACGGAGACCAAGTGCTTTACCAAGTTTCTAACTTGTTTAGACCTGGTAGAAGACCTGGAGAGTATTACTGTGAACTTAAAGACACGAGTTATACAGATAGAGACGGGAATGCGGTAGATGTATCGGGTGAATACTCGAGTGCATGTGCTGATATCATTCCGAATCAATCGATTCAACCACAAACCGATGACCAAGTTGGTTCTGGCGGTGAAAATCCAAACAAACCAGGTACGTACGTATCGTACGATATTTGTGATACATACGCAGCGGCTATAGCGGCAGGAGAAGCCGACGAAGCAGCCAGCCTGGCAGACCTAGCAGCGGCCGCAGCAGCCCACGAAGCTGGCAAGTCTTGCGAACCAGATGCCAATTGTGACGACGATGGTTGTCAATACGATGGTGTAGTATCGTTCTGTAAGTTAGTTGATGTGGGTACCGACGCGGCAGCAACCGCTACAGCATGTACGGACGTAACACCTATCAGTGATTATTACGTATCGTATGCTATTTGTTCCGCAACGAAAGCATCGTTCGAAGCAAAGAAATCATGCTCGCCTAAGGAGAATTGTGTAGGCAGTGAATGTGTAGCTGATTTAGCTGGTCAATACAGTTGTGAGATAGCAGCAGAGGGTGACTTAACAGGTCAATACGCTTCCAGTTGTCCAGATGTGACAATGGATGCGAATGATAAACCAATATCACAAGAAATCTGTAGTGCTATTCAAGCTGAGAAAGAAGCACAGAAGACTTGTGCCCCAGCTGAGAACTGTAAGACACAGGAAAATGGTGACGTATGCATCAGAGATGCTGTACAGTCTGGCGATAATACGCCTGACCCAGCAGATGATATGCATGTGTACTATTGTGATTTAAAGGAATTGGACGGTATCGAACCGTTGTATGCCTCTAGTTGTATTACGGAAATGGATGACGGTGTCGTTGTTTCGTACCAAGTGTGCGATGCTCATGCGAATGAAGTGGCAGCAGCAGTTGCCAAGGCAGAAGCTGAGAAGACATGTGACCCTGAAGCGGACTGTGACCACGTACAATGTATCCAAGATGGTGAGGAAGGTGAAGGTGTATACTTGGCCCACGATAAGGTTTGTACCATGTCGCATGCTTTACCATCTACGGTAACAGGTGACGTGGCAGCTATTCAAGCATCGTTGGTAGCATGGGACAACCAAGGCAACTCCAACGGTTATCCTATCGCACCAATCAAGAAGGGTGGTTCCAGGGTTCCATTGGCCTCTTGTGATGAGATGTGCCGCAACGAAGCAGCATGGGACTGTGACCATTACATGATTAAATTCAATTTACCAGCACTCATTGCGGAAAGAAAAACCATGGTTTCGACTCCAGAAGAGTTGTTGGCAGTGGAAGAGATGCCAAACAAACATTTGTTAGAATTATCAGCCGAGTTTGGAGGTGAATGCTTCCTGTTCGGTCCTACAGTTGTCAACGACTGTGGTGCTGTTGGACAACAAGAATACGTGCCTGAAACTGAAGGAGACCATGTGGTATTATACCAAATCTCCACTCAATTCCGTGTAAATGAATTCCCAGAAGCAGACAGAAAATACTTCTGTAACTTAAGAGAACAAGACAAGGATAACGCGGATACATCTTGTACAGATGTAGTAGTCAATCCTAACACAGGTAAGAAGGTTGCCTTCAGTTTGTGCGATGCTTACGCAGCACAACAAACAGGTTCCCTGGCTGATTTAGCAGCAGCAGCAGCATCCGATGCCGCAGCTCAAGCAGCTTTAGCGGCAGGGTTTACTTGTGTACCAGAGGCCGACTGCGCAGATGGTTTCTGTACACCGAATGAAGATGCGTCCGAATACACTTGTGCGTTGAAACTGAATGTATTGGGCGTGCCTGAGACGGCATGTACCGATGTATCCAACGATGCTGACGGTAGACCATCTTCTGAGGAAATTTGCGACTCGTTCCAAGCGAACGAAGAAGCTAAGAAAGCAGCCCAAGAAGCGACAGAAGCCGAACACGCGGCAACGGTAGCAGATGCTAAAGCAGCTCTTGCGGCAGAAGAAGCGGGTGAAGCGTTGGCAGAGGCTGAGAAAACTTGTGAACCAGACCTGAACTGTGACTTTATGCATTGTATTAAAGACGCTGGTCCTGGTGAACCAATCTTCCTAGCAGAAGCTTCTCAATGTACTTCTAGCTTTGGTCAAATACCAAAGGGTGTAGCATTGACATTGGCCGACTGTGACAAAGAAGCGTTGGCAGGTGGACACGATTACTTCTTATGGAAGATGACCGACGATTCGTTGGCAGCTAACTTTGATGATGATGTCCTCAATGATTTGGGTGAATGTTATCTGGAACCAGTAGGACGTTCGTGTGAAGCGGGTGGTGATGGTTCGTACTCGCCAGGTTCTTACAACTTGTTCCAATCTTCAGACTTCTTTAGACCTCTATTGAAGAATGATGAATGGTACTGTGTATTGGACGGTACAGACGCATTAGACTCCTCGAGCAGTAGTTGTGCGGATATCCTTGAGAATCCTAACCAAGCTGGTAAGTTTATCTCATACGATGTGTGTACAGCATATGGTGCTTCCAACACAGCTACAGATGCCGAATTAGCAGCCGAAATGGCAGCTAAGGCTGGAGCAGCAGCAGCGTTGGCAGCGGGTAAATCTTGTGAGGAAGAAGCCAATTGCCATACTCCATGTCAAATCAACGGAGACTTGGGAGCAAACGACGATGGCAGTGATAGATATTATTGTGAGTTGAAGTCGGGCGTTCAATTGGATGACCCCAAACCACAGTTTACAGCTCAAACGGCCTCCGCATGTACGGATGTTAAAGAATTGACAGATACAGATGAGTTTGTATCGGAAGAAATTTGTGCGTCATTCGGAGCATCTCACGAAGCTGCGTTGGCAGCGGCTGATGCCCACGACGCAGCCGAAGAAGCAAAGAAGGTGTGTGAACGTGAACGCAATTGTGATACCGCAGGTTGTATTGTAGATGCGGCTGTAGGTACTCCGTTGCGAGTTGCTGAAAATGTGAAATGTTTGATGTCTGGTCAATCGGATAAGGGTATCTTAACGTTGCAAGCGTGCGATGCCGCATGTAGAGCAACCCAATGTGATTACTTTAACTGGCATCAAACAGATGATTCGGGCAATCCTATTGAGGATAGAGGTGGAACAGGTCCTTGTGAGTTAGAAGCTCCGGGTTCAGACTGTGCTGGTAACCCAGCACAATGGTCCCCAACAAGCCATAGAGATTTGTATCAACGTTCGGACTTCTTTAGACCGAACTTGAATGCGGGCGGATGGTACTGTGGTATACTGGGAATGGACTCTATCAATGATAGAATCAGTAGTTGTGGTGATATTGTAGAGAATCCAAATCATGGAGGACAATTTGTATCTTATGATATTTGTGAAGCGTATGGAGCACAATTCTCAGCTGACGAAGCAGAAGCATTGGCCGAAGCTTCGGGTGCGGCAGCAATAGCAGCGGCAAAGAAGGCTGGGAAGAAATGCGAACCAGACTACAATTGTAATGCGGCTGGTTGCGTTGCAACCGATGCAACAGGTGACGATGGTGGTCGCCATGAGTTTGAATGTGTGTTATTGGATGGTAATCAGTTATCATCTCCGGACACCAAAGACTTTACAGCTTCCACCGTTACGGCTTGTACCGATGTAGAATTGCAAGCTGGTACATCCACCACATACGTATCGTATGAGATTTGTGATGCGTTCCAAGCAAACTCAGCAGCGTCTGATGCCATGGAAGATGCATTACTTGGTCAGCAAGCAGCAGCACAAGCTGATTTAGCAGCTGAACAAGCAGATGCGGAAGCCAAAGCAGCAGGCACAGCAGCAGCACTGGCAGCAGCCGATGCCACAGCAGGTATAGCAGCGGCTGAAGGAGCAGACGCTAAAGCGGCTCAAGCCGACGAAGAAGCGAAAGCAGCGAACGCTGGTGCCTTATTGGCTCAGTCACAAGCTGGTTCAGCAGCTAGCGCAGCAGCCGATGCCGATACTAAAGCATCAGCAGCCGACGCAGCAGCAGAAGCGGCTGACGCTAAGGGAGCAGCTGCTCAGTTAACCGCCAATCAAGCGGAACAAGATGCTTCCAACGCAGCGGCCGATGCGGCTGACGCGGACTTAGAAGCCAGAGCCGCTGGAACCGCAGCTACATCTGCCCAAACCAAGGCAAATAAAGCTGAAACAGACGCAGCAAACGCGGCATCCGATGCGGCTACTGCTGAGTTAGAAGCAGGCGAAGCTAAGACCGAAGCGGACGAAGCAGCCGGTAAAGCTGATGATGCGTCATTGGCAGCAGGATTGGCAGGACAGAAAGGCGATACCGCATTGAGTGCATCAGCAGCAGCTGAAGCCGAAGCGGAGAAGGCTAAGGATGAAGCAGACGCGGCGGCCGGAGCAGCAGCAGGAGCTCAAAGTTCGGCTACTATTGCGGATGGTAAAGCAGAAGCCGCCAGCCAAGAAGCTGGAGATGCTAAGACTGAAGCTGGTGATGCTATGAGTGCCTCTAACGCGGCACAGAATGCGGCTACAGCAGCAGGTGGTAAAGCTGACTTGGCAGAAGCCACAGCAGAAGGTGCTGAAGAAGATGCTCAAGCAGCTACAGCGGCAGCAGGAGCAGCCAGTTCGGACGCTCAAGCAGCAGCAGGGGCAGCGGCCACTGCCGGTAACAACGCACAGAACGCTTTGAACGAAGCAGCTGATGCGGAGGCGGCAGCAGCGGCTGCCAACGCCAACGCCCAAAGTGCCGGTTCGGAAGCTACGGATGCTAAATTACAAGCAGCCAACGCTGGCTCAAGAGCAGACTCTGCTATATCCGAAGCGGACAAGGCTGGTCAAGATGCAAACGAAGCGCTTAGCGAAGCATCATCGAATAAAGCCAAGGGTGAAGTTAATGCGGCGGCAGCAGCAGCTGCTCGAGCAGAAGCCGACTCCGCTAGGGGTAAAGCCTTGGATGCTGAAGGTGTAGCAGCGGGCGCACAGAATGCCGCCAACACAGCTAACTCTAAAGCAGCTTCGGTAGAGGCCGGACTGTCACAAACCGAAGCTGAATTGAGACAGGCAGAAGCGGCAACTTCCATTGTAGCCGGTAAAGTAACCGGTGTAGAAGCTGAAGCCAATGCGGCTAGTACAGCAGCAAGCAACGCTCAAACAGCAGCAGGGGCAGCTTCGAACGCCGCTTCTATAGCGGACACGAAAGCCAACGCAGCTAGCAATCAAGCCAACGCAGCGGGCGAAGCGGCAGCAGAAGCTGAAGGCGATGCTAGACAAGCTAGTTCAGCAGCTCAGGATGCTAAGAATGAAGCGGACCAAGCGAAGGCGGAAGCAGATTCTAACAAGATAGAATTGAATGCACAAGAAACACAAATTCAAGCAGGGAATACGGCTCGTGCTGCCTTGTCGGCGGATGTACAAGGAGCAGAAACACAGGCCGCTAACGCTGTGGGTAAAGCAGACGATGCGGAACGAGCATCTGAAACCGCAACAGCGGCGTCAGTAGCAGTTGCCAACGATTTGAGCTCCAAAGACGCGGCTCAGACAGCAGCCAGAGCTCAACAATCTGTTTCGGATGCCCAAGCCCGTTCAACACTTAAAGCCGCCGTGGAATCGGACATTGGTAACGTAGATGCTAAGACACAAACCAATGCCAATGCGGCAGCATCGGCTCTCAACGAGGCGAAATTAGCAGAAGGGGCAGCGGACAATGCCAAAGACCAGGCCACAGGAGCCCAACAATCTGCTACTGCGGCTAGTACGCTAGCAAACACTGCCAAGAGTGAAGCAGACTCGGCCCAAAACAAAGCCAACCAAAACGCGTTGGATGTGGTTAAGGCTGAGAATGCGGCAGAAGAAGCTGATTCTAAAGCATCAGCAGGTATACAGGCAGCGGCGGCGGCTGAGAATATAGCTGACAACGCCAAGGCAGCGGCAAATTCAGCAAGTGCTGAAGCAGGTTCAGCCAAATTGGCAGCTCAGGATGCTGACACAGCAGCAGCTAGCGCAGAACGTACTGGCGAAGAAGCCAAGGACGATGCGGCAGCTGCCAAGACCATAGGTCAAACGGCCCAAGCAACTGGAGCAGCAGCGGCGGTAGCAGCCAATGCGGCAGACGTGGCCGCTGCTCAAGCGGATACACACGCGGGCGTAGCTGAACAAAAAGCTGTTGATGCTATACAAGCGGCGAACTCCGCCGATACAGTAGCTGAGTCTGCCAAAGATGAAGCGAACGATGCTAAGAACGTAGCATCAACTGCTGACAGTAACGCTCAACAAGCAGAAATACAGGCGGCCAAAGCCATGGCAGAGGCCCAGACAGCGGAAGGAGTTGGTGCGGCAGCAGCGTCTAAAGCAGACAATGCCCAGGCAGTAGCTACCGCCTCCAACACAGCCGCACAGAATGCTGCTACTGTAGCTAACAAGGGTGTATTGGATGCTCAAACAGCACAGGGAGTAGCAACACAAGCTAGCCAAGCAGCAGCAGCTGCCAGAGGGGAAGCTACAGTTGCTGAGAATAAAGCAGAAGAAGCTTCTAATGAAGCCAAAAAGGCAGAATCGGATGCGGCGACTAATAAGAATGCTATCTCAGTGGTGGAAGGTGATGCGCAGGAAGCTAAGAGAAGCGCGTCTGAAGCCGAAACGGAAGCGTTCCAGGCCAACTCCAACGCTCAAGCAGCTGAGAAAGCAGCAGAACAAGCTTCGGAGAAAGCGGGAGAAGCTGAGACACGGGCAGATAATGCGAACGACAATGCGAACGATGCCAAGACAAGCGCTTCCAACGCTATGGTGGAGGCAGAGAAAGCCGAAGCAGTAGGGGAAGCAGCTGCTACACGGGCCGGAGAAGCAGACACTAAAGGTTCTCAAGCCTTGTTACAGTCTAGTACAGCTACGGTCAAAGCAGAGAGTGCGCTTGCCAACGCGGCACAAGGTATTCAAGATGCCCAAGGTGCCATGGACCGTGGTAACTTGGGTGTGCAACAAGCAGCGGCGGCTCAAGGAACCGCTAACGTTGCAAGAGACGAAGCGGACGGAGCGGTGAAAGATGCCAAGGAAGCATCTGAATTGGCCACGGATGCGGAGGGTAGAGCGGTGGACGCTACGAACGCTGCCTCTATAGCCAGTAACAAAGCAGACGTAGCTAGTGGTATAGCGAACAATGCCGTACAGGAAGCTGGAGCAGCAAAGACAAAGGCAAATACCGTTGCGAATGATTTGGGTGCTGAAGTAGCCCAACGGCAATCGGCTGTTCAGCAAGAAGCATCGGCCAGAACGGCAGGTGACCAATTGGTGGAAGGACAAATTAACCAGGTGAGAGGTGGTTCCAGTGCATCTTTGGCTTCATTAGAAGCTAGGATTGATACCATTACCAACTCCAACTCTGGTACGTCAGGTTCTATCTCCGAGGCGAAAGAGCTTGCAAACGAAGGAAAGAAAGCGGCACAAGATGCCCAGCAATTGGCAGATGCCTTGGATATCAGTTTGGACTCTGTGAAAACACAGTTGTCCGCATTGAATAGCAAGGTAGACCAAGATGCTGGTCAAGCCACTGCGAATTTGAATCAACGTATTACACAGGTGGAAGGTGCGATTGCTAGCAGTCTCACAACAGCACAACAAGGTACGGACAATAAGATTCAAGACATTTCTCATTCGTTTAGTACAGAAACCATGGGGTTGACCAATGCTATTACATTAGAAACCAATAGAGCTTTGAACCGTGAAGATTTGATTGGTAACCAGACTTCCCGCAATGCGGACGGTCTTGTTACACTGAATAATAATCTCGTAGCGGCCCTCAATGCTCAATCGGCAGACCTCTCAAACAACTTGGAAAGCAGCGTGTCCAGATTGGAGTCAACACACGGTGACTTCAAATTGAAGACACAAGAAGAGCTGGACGAAGCCAAACAATTGATTCAACAAGAAGCTGCTCGTGCCATAGGGGCAGAGACAGCAAACATGCAAGCAATAACAGCGGAAGCGTCCAGAGCGTCTAGTAAAGAAAACCAATTGAGTGCTCGTGTAGACGAGGAATATGTAAGAGCAACGAAGGCGGAACAACAACTTGCATTCTCTACAAGTTCTGAAGTGACGCGTGCAACTCACGCGGAACAAAGTTTACAAAACTTGGTTAATACCGCAGGAACAGACTTACAAGCAACGCGTACGTCTTTGGTTGCCACACAGTCACAAGTCTCAACAAATTCACAAGCCATCAACGACGAGAGTAGTAGAGCAAAGACTCAAGAATCCACATTGAAATCGGTTCTAGATGATTTGGAAAAAGTAGTGGAGAAATTAGACGACGACTTGGACGATAAGACTAGCGCACAAGCTATCTTGAACAATTTGAAATTGGTGGACGGTGCATCCAGTGGTTTAGACGCCGCTAGATTGGCCGGACACGATGTCAATTACTTCGCAACGAAGGATGACATCGACCATATCGATGAAATTGTTGGACCAGCCGGGGCCAAGGGTGACCAAGGCGACGATGGTATCCAAGGCCCGATAGGCCCTATGGGTCCGTCTGGGAGAGATGGACAAGATGGACAAGCCGGGCCAGCCGGTGCTCAGGGACCAGTCGGACCAAGAGGTGAAACTGGCCAAAATGGAGACAGAGGCGACGTTGGCCAAATGGGTCCAGTCGGACCTCAAGGTCAATCTGGACCACGTGGAGAGCGTGGCCAACAAGGCCATGATGGTCAACAGGGTTTACAAGGGGCTCCTGGACAACAGGGCCCAAGAGGTTTACAAGGACCAAAGGGTGACACTGGCAATGGTGCCGAGGCGGAATTGCCTGGATGGGTATTACCAGTTGATGTTATAATGGGTTTGGCTATTATTATTGCATATGTTCTGTTGCTTGGTTATCTCCGCACCGGTAGGGCGGTAGCAGCGATACCAACAGCACCAGCTTATGCTTCGCCAGAGACCTATGTACTGGGTGAAAAGACTCGTCAACCAAGAAAAAGTAGATGGGGAAATAAAAACAACTTGAACTTTTAAAATTAAACAAAATTACTATCTATTATTATAAATTATTTAAGCTTATGCGTATCTATTAAATGGAATACGACCTCGAACATTGTTATAAGATTACCTACATGCGTAATGAAAAATATATCATACCTATAGCAAACAGTGATGAAGGGTATAGATTTTGGGCATACAGTGGAGACCATTGGCCCGAAGATGACGAGAACATTGAAGGCACGTGGGTAGAGATTGCTATCATTGTAGGTATGATAAATAGTGTTGACGACTCTAGACTTTTGGGTGAGATGGGCATTGTAAAGGATGAGATTGGTGAAGAGAAAAGACCTAACTTTTTGACTAAATTAAAATTTTAAATTTACATTTCTATTAAACCCCGGAGGAGGTTTCTTTCTCTCAAATCGAGCATCGTACTTGCCCTTATCATTTAACCATACCCACATGTCTTTCAATATATTATTAAATGGGACGGTCTGCTGGCTAGAATTCTCAAGACAGTATACAAAATCACTCGTGTAACACGCGTGTAACTTGGACACTTCACTCTTTAAAAACTCATATCGTACTTCGGATTCCTCACGGTTTAGTTTTTGCATCTTCTTGTTGTATACGTCCACCTTTAACCAATATAATATCTCTATTATCCACCATGAATGTTCAATGTTTGTTCTCCATTTGGTAGCGCTGACCGGCGATGACCGATGGAACGGGTTACGACATTTGGGACATACACATTCGTTCTGTGTGGTCTGGTGTCCCAGCATAGCACCTGGTAAGTAAAACTGTTCCGTGTTCGAAACGTATGTCTTTCCCCACTGGGTCCATTGAGCTCTTGGAAAACTAAGAATCTGGTCCGATTGATTGATATGTGAGAAATGTACGCATCTCCTAGCTTTACAAGGAGAAGATACTGTTCCAGCTCTCGTTTGGAATCTGTCTCGAGCTGCGTCGTCGTGCCATCCCAGCTGTTGTTCGTTTGGAAAGGGGTAGAGTACTGGAGGACAGCCGGTCGGTTTGGATAAAAAATATTCATATTCCATGAGAACATTGTTCTGTGCTTTCGGTGGTCCACCATGCGGTAATTGGCCATAATAGGTACCTTGGCAAGTGTCTGTACCTTGATTTATAAAGTTACAATACCGACACTTCCATTTCTGTTTATCAATATAATTTTTGTTTACTTCGACCAGGTTCGGTATCGTCCATCTCTCTTTAATCCCGCTGCTTTTCCACGCCACAATATCCGACGTCTCTTTCCTATTCCTAAGTACGTTCAGAAATTTCTGCCCATCCGGTAGATATACATTGACGTAATCTGGATACTTTGTAGTCAAGCACATTCGCCTGTTGCGTCTGTCGTGAACGGGTATAGGTGCCATCCACCTTCCTTTCTCCACCATGATGAAATTTACGTTGACACTTTGCACGCGCAAACACTCCTCTGGGGTTTCTAGCGAACGTCGTATCCATACGTAGGATGGGTTTAAGTTCCATTCACGGACGAGATAGTCTTTGAAATCCATAGTATGTGAAGCTTCTAATTCTTTGAGTGTAGCCATTGTTGTGTGTTTCTGGACTTAAATAGGTCTAAGGTTTATGATCGTTACGATCATCACTCTTCCCATTAGTAAATCAAATGGAAGCTTCCCCACTGTGGTTCGTCACTCAATTCCTATCACCATCCGACATGTGCAAGTTGGAAATGACTTGTAGATACATGAAACAAGACAATGACATATGGCATTATTTTTTTGGGTTTTACAAAGGTAGACTGACCGAATACGAATCATTCCACCTAGACCAACTCAGCGCTGTGTTTTATAAAGATAGCAAACGCGCCGTAAAATCTTATGTAATGTATAAGAAATTATATTTAATGAGTTTTCAAGACCAAGTGTACTACTTATCCAGGCGTAGAAATATTTTATTATATTTGATAGGATTATGGCAGAGATTTGGAAAAGAGTGTCTAGTACAAGTGAACAAGCGGTCTAATCAACAAGGGACACTACCGTGGAAAGTTTCGTGTTGGACCATGTTAAAAGGAAAGGACACGCGTTTTTTCCGTCGTAACTATTTACCAGTATATTAAGATATTATAGTTAATTAATGAAGATATATTTACAAATTTTAGAACTTAACTTTAGACATGAATTCTCTCACTCTTTCGCGACTGCTTGGACCAATCAAACTAGAGCCATATATAAAATAGATAGAAAGCAAAGTAGCGCGACTATCGAAACCATGTGCAATGTTAATCAACCACTTGCCCTCGTTATTGGAGCTTATGGCGTGAGGAAATTAGACGGTGAGGATATATATCATCCATGTGGTTCTTGTGTGGTGGACATGTCTAAAGTAGACATGGATACCATTTCTACGTTTGTCACGGACCTTACAGACCAGTCATCTCCTCAACCGGTTGTAGGTAAAATACACTTTAATATAAAATGGAAACCCGTATTGTTACCTCCCGCAATGCCGAATCTAAAGAACATTGGGCGCAAAATGCATGGGGCAGCTGAACGCAACTTGACCTTTATCGCTCCTTGGGGCTCGCGCGGTTTGCAACCGACCGACCCCAACTTGACCCGTGTCCATTCTCCTTATTACAATTCGAACATCGGTATTACAATGCCTTCCGGCGCCTTTACGTTGGAGTTGGGAACGACGCACCCGTCGAAGCCCTGTCAACAATCGCATGTCCACAGACTACTGTCCACGATGAAGTGTTGCGGTCTAAAACGCAATAGCTTTATTAAGTATGCTGCCATGATTAAGCAGGGGGAAGTGGACGGGGAGACCAAGAATGCTTTGATTGTGATGGCCAAGACACTGACCATGCATACCAACCAGGTGATGAAATACGTGTCTGATATACAATTCGACGGGGCCAAAACGGTTCCAACGGACCGGTGGGAATGCCCGCGCGACATGGACGCTCAGTTTGTGGGGGATTGCGAAGACTGTGCCAAAGAGATAATGGTGGAGATACACGAGTGGCAGAACATGGACCCAACGGACGAGGTGGTAAGTGCAGTTCAGGACATCCTCAGCTGCTACGTGCCCGTAATATGCCAGGGGGCCGTTGCGATTAATGGGAATCCACAGAACCATATATGGGCTGCTTTAATACCGGATGCAACGTTCATAGCTTCGCTGGGACGCGTGGCGAAGTTTGAGAGCACTGCGCCTGTTCAGGAGAGGTGCCTCCCAACCATATTATTAGAGGGAACCTCGGCAACTCACCCGTTGTATACACCATTAGATGCTGTAGATAGGATGCATAAGAAGCGAGATAGATTGATGCAAATGGAACCTATTTTTTCCAACACCGAAATGTATGATATTGAACGTACGCATTTCTACAAGCACGTGGTGGCCTGTATGACACCAAAATGGAAAGAGAAAGGTATGCTAGATTACATATATTTAAACAAAAGCATGCGACACAACGACGTTACTTACGGTATCCCTTTCGATAAATGGGTACGTGGATATTATAAGATGATACCGGCAGCGCAACATTCGGCAGAGGGAATAAGAATGATGGAGCATGTCTGCTCGTACGATAAGCCCATCACTCCTTTGAAATACAATACGCAAATCATTGCTTCCATGGGTGAGCCCGTGCGTAACATGTGGGAGAATAATTTAATGTTTGGGTACAGAACAAAGCATAGGCATGACGGCTTTCACAACGCTGTGTGCGATGCTGTAGAGCGTTTAAAACGTCAAGGTTGGAAAATTTATGGTAATATTATAGACCACGAAACATGCTATTGGATGGAGTGGGTAGTAGAGTTGCCGAAACATGAAAAAGGTAAAAGTCCTGGTTTAATAATGCTGTGATAAAGTAAATTTTATAACTATATCTTATAATTTAGTATACTAAATGGCTGCTTACTTAGCCTATGCCGGAACATCCGCTATCGGTGCTGTATCTATCTCTGCGGTATCTTCTTTGGCATCTCTAATACAGAATGTACGCACCTTGAGTAAAGATGATAATATAAAACAACATATAGGTGATTTGGATATCGAAGCCACTGTCACCACCATAGAATTGGTTTGTAAATCACATATGTCCGGAGGCGAGGACTTCATGCTTGCAAGAGACTATGTTGTAAAAGCATTGCATCGAGTTAAGTTTGATTTAGAAACAATACACGTAAAGACCAAACATCACCATGAAGGATATATATCTAGATGGATGAAGATAAACCTACGCTCTGAGCGTAAGCAGTTGGTTCGGGCCATGCGTATACTGCGTTCAAGATTCAAATTGATGTGGCAATTATGCCCGACTACAACTCAGCGTGCGGGGACTCTGAGCCAGTCACTGATAACGTAGCGTGCTCTTCAACGAATTTCATCAACGATTCTAAGTCACGCCCGCCACGGTAATCGATAGCATTACCATTTTTGTAATACTTGAGCGTTGGGTAACCCTTTACCTCTACTTGCTCGTTCTCGTTCGCAGTTGCGTCGTAATCGGCAATTACAACGTTTTCATCGGCGAGTTTGGTATGTAGCTCCTCCCAAATAGGTGCCAACTTCTTACAGTGGCCGCACCAAGGGGCATAAAACTTGACAAACACGTGGTCGTTTTCTTTGACAAAGGTATCGAATGCCGAACCAACCAATGTGTATGGTTTGTCGGCGTCTTGTTCTGGTTCGGCAGCGCTCTTGAGCACAGGCTTCAACTCACCAGATTCGTACGCTTCCAGATGTTTCCTCAAGTTCTCGCTGGTAACTTCACCCTTCATCGGGTACTTGACAATCTTAGGGCTCAAGTTCACCAAAAAAGCACTGGGGAACTTAGTAGGGCCAAACATATCTACCACTTGCTTGTTGGTGTGCTTCACCGTGACGAAAATATATTTAGGTGAATATATCTCCGCAACTGGTCGAATGTTCTTCACTACAGAATCACGGTCTGTATCCTCTGTAAATATAATAAAATGCTGTCTAGAATATTCAAAACCTCGTTTAATAGCAGTGCTATCCAACTTGTTAACAAAGGGAATGGAATGCTTGCGAATAAAGTTCACAGCCGTTGGTCCTTCGGCCGTATCTTCGTAATCGTAGTAGTCCATTGTACCGTCAAACTTGTTGTACACCCGCAACGTGTTGGGTGGCATATCTATCTTGCTAGTCCTCACATGAGCAAAGTTAACAGCACCCACCTGGGCTGCCAACGGACGAAGGTCACCTGAATCATAGTTAGAAACAACAACAGCATCCTCTTCACCGAATTCGAGAAAAGAAGTCAATTGGTCTTTATTGTCGATGAATGCTGCCCATTCGCCGGTCGCTTTCTTCAAGAAAGAATTCATCGTGTCAAAATCACGCCCGCCTTTAAAATCGTATTCAGTGCCGTTAATAAACCATTTCATTGTCGGGTAACCCTTTACATCGAACTCTTTGGCCAACTCAGTATCAACGGTAGCGTCTACTTCGGTAATCGATACGCCCTTAACGCCTTCTGTAGATAGTTTTTCATAGTGTGGTGCCAACTTCTTACAATGCCCACACCAAGGCGCGAAGAACTTAACCAATACGTATTCGGTCGATTCAATGTGTTCCTTGAAGGAATCTGTATGTAGGACGGTCACTTCAGCGTTGATAACGTTTAAAACTGTAAATAAAATAAAGATTTGTTTAATCATTTTAATAGTAAATTAAGAACCCCTTATACTCTAAAATGAACACCCCACGGATTTTAGAATATTTGCTTGAAGGATTCTTCCTTCTTCTTGGCGACGCTCATCTCTGAACAGATAAATCTGTACCTTATTCAAATCTTGACAAGCCTTGGCCACAATTTTATCGATGTCATTTACCACGGATGCGTCGAAGGTTAGATGGGTTAGCGTTTGATTGGAACGGTTGCCCACTCTTGTCTGAAGTAACCATGCGCCTGTCGATATATCGTCACTTCCACTCCCCCAACGCCACTTTGGGTGCTTGTTTTGCTTCTCCCACTCCACCATCATCATATACATATGCATTTGCGTTACTTCCGACTCTTTACCAGATACATATTTCATGGTGGCGTCCGTCTGACGCTGCTTGGCTTCGAATACATCAAAGTATTTTATCTTTTCGGCACCATGGCCTGCCGCTCCACTTAGCACACCATCGAACTTTCCCCAAGCAGAAGCTCCCCACTTGGCACCGCAGTTGGAAGCTTTCCACTTGTAATTGTGCCATATCTCGTCCGATTTACCCGCTGTCAACTTCTCTGGCTTGTGTGATATCTTCACATTGTGGTGGGGGTAAGAGGCTTTACCGTAGTTGTCATTGAAGTATTGGGGTATACCGTTCAACATAAGTCCCTGGCGTTTGTATTGGTACAGACGTGTCCCACCAAGGGCAGAGCCTATGACAGAATTGAAGTTGCCATCGCGAAAGAAAGACACGATATCGTCTTCTTCTCCGATAGTTCCAGACCTGGTAAACACCATGCGGTATATTTCATTCTCCAACAACTCTTGGAATAAAGCGCGTTCGGATACTGACACACCGCGTGGAATAAGCCACATCCAAGCTTCTGCCACAGCGTTCGAAATATGCAAATATCGGTTGGGTACGTCTATGATAGCTTTCTGCACTTCCAACATCACACGCGGACCATAGCGAGGTTTACCCCAGCAATTGGAGAACCAGGTAGACTTGGTTTGTGTGTAACCATGCTGCTCCAAACACTTGTGGAAGTACGCGGGTTGGGATTTCTGCCAAATATTGGCCAGGCAGGTGTTATAATCTACACCATAGCTAGACATTTGGCCCAGTAGCCCCCCTACCATAGAGGGGCTTATTTTCCAGCCTTCGTTATCAGTGTCAGAGTAAGAGTCGTAGATAGGCGGATTTGGATAGGTGGGTTCGTTGAATAGAGATTTACTTGACATGTTTAATATTGTAATAGTGCTTTTTGGGTTATCGAATAAGTTAAGCGAATACGGGTATAAAATGTAACAAATACTATACATATGTTTAGAAGGCTTTTAATGACACTCGCTCGTGAGGGTGACCAACGTTTGGCTTTCCAAACACAGTTACCCATAACAAACCAAATAAAGGAATTTAATGGCGGTATACCTAATGACTGGAGCTATCCTGCTGGGCCGATTGTTCTTGGAAATACATTCGGCTTCGCCCCGTATGGTGGGCCCCTTCCTCCACCGCCACCTCCTCCGCGGAAAGCTGAGTGAGTCTAACCTTCCAGGGCTCACCTTCATAATACAAAAGCGTAGCTTTACACCGAATGCCCAATGGGACAGTCATCGTATACAGGCAGTTTTGGTCGGACGCTGGCATGGTAAATGTGTCGGAAGTTTCAAAACTTATAGAATACGAACACGTTGAGTGGTTGTCTCTCACTATAAAATTTTTATTTTTAGGGTACCAATTTTGGTATATTCCCTCCTCTTCTAATCCGATATCGTGTATAAATGGCATGATTGTTATTCGTTGTAAACTATATAACTATTATAAGAGGTTTCACATATTCGTAACATATTCTAGTGTATTAATAACACCTTTAGTAAATTACAACAACATCAATGAAGACTGTTTTCGAAATGTTTATGCTGTGGTGGGCGTTCTGCTATATGTCTCATCTCTACGCAGAGTCGCAGATAGGAGAGTTCGCCACTCGTAACGCGTTCAAAGTGCCTGATATCAATATCATTGCCGACTACGGTGAGGAGACCGTAACGGTGTCGGGTTCCGAAGCCACCTCTGTGGACGCGGGTTCGAGTCGCATTGTTGATTTCTTCGAGAATCGGCCTGTAAATGGTTCTATCTGGAACCAGTTCTGTACGGTTGACAACTACGACATTGGTTGTGTCAAACCCACGAAAGGAACGTTCGGTTATGATTTCTTCCACAACGGTATACTGGATACTGTATTCGATGACATCGAAGTACCGTTGGAAGATATCATGATGGTCTCTCTGATTGGTGGGTTGGAAGGCTATGGAGCTCCACCACACAAACACTGGCCATCTATCCATGTGTTGCTGAGTGGACAGAAAGAGTGGTGGTTCGAAGACGGGACCACATTTATACAGAAACCAGGGGATATGATTAGGGTTCCTGACCAGATGGAGCACTGGACGGTGAATCATCGAGATGGGTGGGCACTCTTTTTAGTTGAGAAAAAATATCTTTAATATTTTAATTTCCTGTTGCCACTGCTTCCAGTGGGTCGTTTGGGGCTATAATCGTCCTTTTTGGGTGGAATAGTGTAATCTATATAGAGCAAAAAGATTAAATCTTATTTTATTTTATTATATTTTAAATGACAACCCTCCGTGTAAACCCTCTAACCCCCAGTCGAGCTTTGCGCTTTCCTTTATCATAGACTCTAATACCACTGGCGTGTGCTTATGTGCACGTTTTAATAGGCGTGGAAGTATACGTTGTGTTACTGGTATGATTGCATCCATCCAGAAGTCTACTTCGTACCCACCGTCGTATTCTTTTTGCGCCTTTAATGTTCTTATGTAGTCATCTACGAATCCGTCTACTTGTCCCTGCCATTTTTTGCCTACCGCGTGATACGTTGGGAAGTGTTTCTTGTATTGCTTCTTCCAACGACATATCATACCAGCACGGAATACCATCTTGATGAAGTCGATGGTTTCAAAGTTGCCTTTGCATTTGTTGATGCTTTTCCACGTTTTTCGTGTTAGTTTGCGGGTAATCTTACAGCTATTTTTCTGCTGCTCTTCAACCCATGCTGCTTGGCGTGCGGCGTTGTCGGCGTACCATTGGTTAAGCTTGGCTTGTGGGCTGTTGGCCATCTCAACGGCGGTCAAGTCTTCCGGTTCTGTTTTTTGCGCTACTATTTCTATGTTATCTAACTCGAGGAGGTCCTCCCAGTCTACTACTAAATTGTCTATTTCTCTATCTGCTACTTCTATGCTAACTTCTGCCTGTTTAAGGAGTGGGGCAGCCACTACTGTTTGTGTATTTTTAGCGAGTCAAGGTTTTAACGTCGCCCGTTCGCATGGTTAGTGCTATCCCCCACAACTCAGGGGGGAAGGGAGACGGTCCGCACATGTTATCCTATATATTTTTACAGTAGTGGGCAAACAATCATGCAATAGGGCTAGAAAACCCTCCCACTGTCATCCTTAATCACACCCGAGCTAATTAGCGAACATCATTGTCTCGTTTTATCAGTGATTATAGATTAAGGACCGATTCTTGTAGATGCGGCAGTGAATCTTACTACCGAACTCACACACACACTCTGCCAACTGAACCACCGAGTCGGCATATGTGTCGCGCGTGCGCTTGTTACTAGAGAAAGTAAGTATTTGATATATATACCCCACACTTTTTTCTAAATCTCACCACTAATACTATTCCTTGCTATAGTGTGTAAATATGTATAATACTGTGTGCCTGTAGTTGTAGAGGAAGAAATAAAGAAAGTTCTTTAAGAATGCTTACAAAAATTTAGAATTTTAGTGTAGGTTTAAAGGTATTGTGGTTATCATATTGTAACTGCTGCCCTGTGAGGCCCTCCCCACCGTCATTGCGTTCTGCTGTACCTGTGCCCCTGTCGCCGGGCCGCCTTCCATCGTTATTACCTGGTGAACTTTGTAATTCGTCACGACTCACATCTCCAGTGTGATTGCTAGGAACAGGCCGCATGTGGCCCGTTGGGCGCTGAATGGGTGGTAACCTCCTTTGTAACCTCCTTGGTGTCCGGTTGGGGGTTTGAATCGGAGATGTGCGAGTGTTGGGCTGTTCTTGGTTGGTTGAACGGTTAGAAGCGCTACGCGGCGGTGTTGTAAATGCTCCTCCACCACCAATGGTAGCAAATCGCATGGTTGACTGAGGGGGTGTATTAACCGGTGATGTGCGTAGGCTGTGTCTTCTGCTATTTCTTCGCGCGTCCCCACCCGGTGCTCGTTCCCCTCTTTGGATAGCTCTCCTGGCCGCTGCGCGCATCTGTATTTGTTCGTCTGATAACAGGTTAGGCAGTAACCGCCGACTGCGGTGCCTACTACCGTGCCTACTACGGTGTTCCATTAATGCTATACCTAGTCTATTCCGTTCGTTCTTAGCATCGACGTATTCTCGTCGGTTTTCCACTCTTGCTATCTCGTCATTCAGTCGGCTGCGCGTACTTATTCTAAGCCGTAGTATCTCCTCATTCATTTCATCAATCTTTTTCTCGGCTTCCTCCAAATCCCTCTCCAAATCTTCTTCGTGCCAGTGGTGTGGATTTTCATTATCTGGGCCAGAATGTCGAGACATTATGTATCTTGACCACTTATCTTTATACCCTCCAACTCTTCTTCCAATTCACGCACTGGTGACAATGGGGTTGTGGGTACGGCGGGACATTTTTCCACCGCTATCTCTGTTTTAACCAGTTCGGCTCGTTCGAACATTTTATGAATATCTAAATAATGCTGCTGTTTACGTGCTACGTTTTTATCATCTCGATACAGTGTGATATATTCCTTTATACCTTCCGTGTAGAACAATAAGGCTCTTACTTTTCTATTACTATTATAATAGGCTTGTGCTTTATTACATATATCGATTGGTTCCTTATAGTAAGACATTTGGAGGTAGAGGTTACCATTTATAGGCGTGACCGACTATTTATGTAAGCTTTTCACTCGTAATGGAATGTGGTATATGTACCGATATAAAACAAAAATTTGTAGAGTGCCACGCCTGTAACCAACAGTGGTGTGGTACTTGTTACGATAAGCTTAAGAAGCCATTGATAAAATGGGAAAAAAAAACATATTATGTGTCCCAATGTCCATATTGTAGGCGGAATTTTTTATGGGGTTCAAGATTTTTAGGAATAAACACAGTAGAGTATAGGATTCGTAGAAGTAGTGCTTGTTTAATTTCATAATATTTATTTACTTTAGAATTTTTAAGATGTTGAAGTATGATACCCCAGAATGGTCAAAGATGACTGTTTCAGGGATTTCATTCCAGTGGACGCGGCGGTTTCTCTTTTTTGTTAAACGGCGCATCTTACATTTCCATGCTAAACGTATGACGTTTGCTCGACGAGCGAAACCGGCTGCTAATGATGCGTACCGGCTACGGTCTTTGATGTATTCGGCCAACGACATGTTGAGAACTTTCTGCCTCTGTTCTTCTCGCATTTGTGCTATTTCTGCTTCTTTCCTCTTCTCGTACTCCATTTGAGGAGTAGTACCGAAGAATGAGCGGCTGAAGGCTTCGGCACGCTCTGCGGCGATACGACGCTCATACGCTGCTCGATATACTTCTTCGGAGGCTTTCTTTTCCGCGCGTGCCTTGGCAGCTCGACGTTTCATAATTTGTGATACGTGGTTTGGACCTATTATACGCTTCTTCTTCTTCTTTTTTCCACCGTTCATCATCTTCATGATGTGTTTCTTGAAGGCTGCTGTACGGTCAGAGCCGGTCTTGAGGGTCGCGTAGGTGCAACGTGGTTTCTTGGTGCGAGGCATGGTGTTGTTTGGTTCTTAATATTCTGATGGTGTTATTAAATGTGTCGCTTATTCTTAGCGGGTACGTGTTTTTTATTTTGCAATGCTGTGTGTTTGTTAATCGTGGGGGCACTCGAGTTTTTGACGACTGAGCTAGGAGAACGGATATACGAATATGTCTGGACTCTTATTAGTAAAAGGAATATATTTGATATATATATCAAATGTTTGATTCGAAAAGAAGACCAGAGAATTTTCTTCGGTTGTTCCTCGCCAGACACCAATAACATACGCGGCCGCCTCTGTAACTGTACAATGTTGCGTACCTATTGCCGCACCTACTACATAGAGCTGTTTTCAATGGCATATTATAGGAATAAGCGATTACCTTTATAGCGTTATTTAAAGTGCAAACGACATGACGAACTACATTGTGAATGCCAATGGAGCACTACCATCGGATGTAAATTTTTTCCCGGAATCTCCAAAAACGGAATCTAAATCCGATAGCCTTATCATTGCCGAACTGACCGAAGAAATTATTCTACTCAAGAAACAATTGAGAAGAGTGACACGGGAAGCAGATGCATGGAAAATCTATGTACCACAAGAGCTTGTTAACCACTTGGTAAATCACTCGCCGGAAGTAAGTGAAAAAAAATCATTGGATGCTGGACAAATGACGGATGATTAACCGGTGACTTTTAAAACTCTGGCTCTTTTGGCACACACACACCTTAACATAGTGTCAAAAAATTGAGGAGTGTGAAGTACGTAAAGGTTCTATAAATAAAGTATCATACTGATTATTATGTCTGTTATCCATTCAGATTTCGAGACTCTCCTCGAGAGGTCTCGACAACTATACCAATTGAATATCATAGCCTGCTGTGTACAACTACTATTGTTTTGTTTGGCTGCCTGGTATGGTAGCGATAGCATGGGGCTTAATGTTATCCAATCCATAGCTATTGGTGTCTTTATTCTAATCGTCATTGTACGGCCATGTGTATTAGCCAAAAAGAAGCAAACTCATATTTTCTGGCTGGCTCTATTAATCTGTGCTGTCTTGGCCTTTATCACTATAGTTATACAAGCAGCGACATCCAATAGAGAAAATATATTACCTATCGCACTATCTACAAGCCACTCGGGAGCTTCACTGATAGGAGATTTTACTACACCTACTTGTACGGCAGGTGGCGTGACTACCACCTATACCAACTTCCGCAAATGGATGGACTGCTTACAAACCAAATACAGCTGCGATACGGATGCTTGTGTTGCGCTGAAAATAGACCCATCTGCTTACATAGCAATAGGAGGTGATGATAAGTTTGTACTGCGAAAAGGTGTACCTACCGTCTTTAGCGATGGTCTATACGTCTGGTGGGGAGTAGCCCTCTTTACCATTGTTACTGCTTCCTTCCATTACGTCCTAGCATATTCTGCCGATACATATTCGTGGGTACTTGGGGCACTTGGTAAGGAGGATTTTGGCAAAGGACTTACTCCCCTGCCCAATAACAATTGGCAATTTAGCGTTCCATATATTCAATGGATTAACAGCGGTATACAGCCTATGAGATGGGCCGAATACAGTATCACAGCATCGGTGATGATTGTTCTCGTCTTTATCATCAATGGTGTAACGGATATCTATCTATTGGCCTTTGCTTATATCATTATGAACCTGGTCAATAGTTTCGGCGCGGCCATCGACTATACCAATTCGGGAGCTATCGTAGCATGGTTTTGGGTCTGTGCGGTGGGAGCGTTGACATGGCAGTTTAGTCTTCTCTGGTCGGCATATCTTGAGAACATATCACCATACATAGAACAGGAGGCCACGAAAGAATTGTGGGGTCAATACTTTGGCTTCATCACCGCGTTGAATATCATCGTCACATTGACCTATTCTGGATTCGGAATCACCAATTTATACCACCAGTTGAAACGGTTTAATTGTTGCTGGCGTCGTAAAAAACGCAAGGGCGACTATGTAGATTGGGACAAGGAGTGTTGTGGCATGATTATGGAAGATATTATACCACCGGAAGAGCAAGCGACCATTATGTTTGACGTAGAGCGAGCGTATTTGGTCCAGTCTTTTCTGTCTAAAACATTGCTGTGTATATGCGTCTTGGTAGGCGCGCAACAGAGGATATAAAATAAATATTGTATTTAAGTTGATAAGATTGTTTATTAATATGTTAAGAGTACTTCTGCTTCTGCTTACTACTCTAGCCCTAGCCTTTGCCGACAGCCTTCAACAGGTCGCCATTCAAGTGACAAATGACGGGGAAAAGGGTTGGATATTCTCAGGATTCAGTGGTCCAGACCCAGCTATGACATTACAGCGTGGTATAGAATACATATTCATGATGAATGCTCCACACTATCATTTGGTCATGGAGGAACATAGCAAACCACACATTACGGTGGGCGAGTCCCAGATGAGTGGGTTAGGACATTTTTCAGTGGTATTCGATAATACCATGACAGGAAATATTCGATACTATGCTAAGAATGCTATATGGATGCATGGTGACATTACACTGACGGGTAGCTACAACAAGCCTGACCCTGATGTGAACCTATACCCTTCGCCGATACCAGCATCACCGATGCCTGCTCCTGCCCCTTCGCCTGCTGTATGTTGTGGAGCGTTGACGGCCCAATGCGAAGCTTGTAAACTCGATTGGAGTGTAGACAAATATTGTCATTACTTTCCATCGGAAATTGGCTGTCCTATCGTAACCAACTATTGTTGCAAAGCGCTCATTGCTTCCTGTCTTGCTTGTGAATTGGACATGGATGTTGCTTCCTACTGCGTGCACAACCCCGATGTACAAGGCTGTGAATTCGGAGGACCATCACATCAAGTCACCAGCCCAAGCGTAGGGTCTCGTATTACCTTAGACCTTGATTTTTCTAGCATAGGAACAGCTGGAAGTCACCTAAGAAACATGTGGTTGACATTGCTCATCAATGAAATGAGTGTTCTTATGGGAATATCAAAGGATAGAATTACCATCGATAGGGTGTCGGCTGGTTCTATCATCGTAGACTTTAGTGTACACGATGGGCCAGACAACGAACTAAGTCCCGAACAATCCCTGGAATTATTGAATACTATGGTGCTTAACACTGGTAGTTCGCTATGGACATCGAATTATCTAAACATTTTACCGGCAGCGAACCGTATCAAATCTTGGCCATTGCCTACTGTTATCAACTCCCCAATGGACCCACCTCCTGCCGTGCACACGCACACGACACACGAACATCCGGACGACCACGTGCACGACAACCCACACAATGAGGAGCATGCGGACCACCATCACCACAGCGACAACGTAGACCCAAACAATCATACGCATGATACCCCCAGTGACGATACGACAGACTTGACCTGGTGGATTATAGGAATAGGAGGAGGATTGATAGCTATTATAGGAGTCATATTCTTTGTATACACTAATAGAAGGTCGGTATTACACAAGACAGTGGTACATAGAATTGCCAGGGAGGATTATTCTACTCCCTATCAACCAATAACGGTGTTTAAAAATTAAATAAAGTTCTAATATCTGCTTGCTTACGTTTTTTATTCTCTTCTTCTTCTGCGGTGGCCAGGCTCTCAGTTGCCTCGTTGTAATGCGCTCTAAATTTAAATAGACGCGACCCAATATAATGTTGTTTAGGTCGGGATACTAACGATACGATTACTGATAATACATTCTGTGTTAATATTTCGAATCGTTTGTGGTAAAGCGGCTCTGGCTGTGGTTCCTTCAGCTCCATGAGCGATTTGCGACACTGTTCCAACACACTGGTAATGTCAACAAACAGATTCGCGTCTGGATACAAGTCTTCTGCGGTGATAACAATCAAACGGTTAATCATATTGGTAATCTTGGCCTGGGCAGATGGATAGATACTCCACATAGTAGCAGTTCCCATACGAGTTTCTAGATGGAAATAACCAAACATTAACAAGCGACAGGCACACCACACCGCTTCGAAAAAACACGAACGCCGTATCATTTTTTGAAGACCAGATACCAACGAATCAAGCGGCCAGCCGTCTCTCAATGGTGAACAACGGAAGTGAAAAGCGGCTTCAGGGTTTGGGTGCTTGACCTCTGACGATTTACGTGTAGGAGCTTTGGGTTCTTTCCAGTACGAAGGCGGTGTAGGTTCCATCAATCCCAAGCCATGTTTCATCACCAGGCAGGTTTTGTCCCAAAACTGAGAGTGTGTGGTCTTTCCTTCACCGAACTCTTTTAAGTTCTCATACGCTTGTTTCTTCCATTTGTCTTCCAAGTGGCCCAAACGAAACTCAATATAATCCCTGAACACCCATTCACATCCTTTCGTGTACGGTCGAACGGCGGAGTGGTACAAACTAAAGGTACAGTTGGCATAAGGACTCTTCTTACCAACACCGTTGAGAGCTCCCATGGTCGTGTGCTGGTCTGAAGCTACTATCTTACGAATGAAATCATCTGGCCCACTGTGTGATTCCATTAAGCGATAGACCTCCATGGCTTGTTTCTTTTTTACTTCAATAACGATAGGAGTGTCGCGGTCGGGTAAACTATTTAGAAAGAGTGAAACGGCGTACGATGGAAAGAGATAAGTATCGGTTGATTTGCTCCACCACATCTTTCCATACTTGATGCATTGAGTGATAGCTTTCTTTTTAAAGACGGGAGAGGCGTTGCGTAGAGTGGGTAAATCTTTAGAGATAGGATGATTGGACCAGGATACTTGAAAGGTACGTTTCTCTGTCTTTTTATTCGGTTTAGAATGTATCATCCGATACCATTCATTTTCGAATTCGTCGTTAGATAGACTACCCTCTTTCCATTTCTTAATCAATACATTCATATGATATACTAATATTAATATTATATATGTCTCTTATTCTTAGAATATACGTTGTTTACGCCCTCGCATGAGAAGTTGTTCAATGGGGGATTCGATAAGTCCCGCCTTTGAGATGTCTTCAAACTCTTTGGCTTCCTTGAATTTCTTGAAAATAATATAACCAACGGCACCACACGATACTAGAACAGCCAGACCTATTACGCCAATGACAATCCAAGCCCAAGCTTGGAATTCGCAATATTCCCTGTCGAAATACACCACTGCTGCTTCTCGAACGGCACCCGCTGGTATGGAATCTACGGCAACTGCCGTAGTTGCGGTAGAAACGGTGTCTTTGCCGTTACCTACGTCTACCTGACGACTAACAAATACCAATGCCGCTTCTCGAGCTACAACAGTACAGCTGTAGCCCATCCCACAAGTTTCGCGAAATATGGCAGAGGTATCGTTAGAAATGGCCTCCCTCCACGGTGAGTGCTTTAAATCGTAGCTATTATACGCACACTGTGCAATATTATTATCGTACGTGAAATCAGCTTCTGTACACTGAGACGGGTCAGAGGTACAATCACTACCTGGGGCTCCGTACACGCTGACGAAAAATAAAAAAAGCAATATTATGACTCGCATTTCATACTAGGTTCGTCCTCTTTTATATACTTACTCATATCAACTGTCTGACAATTCGGACATTTGATTTGGTTGTTCGTTTGCAATTGATACATCTCCCACTTTGTTAAACACGTGTTGTGAAAAACATGCGTTACACAAGGGCCACACCGTGCTTCGGATTTCAAAATACCCATCAAACATATGGAACATCGGATAGGACAATAATCCAACATAGTCTTACCCTCACCCAGTGGAAACTCTGTTAAATCGTCGTCCCACTCAACAGTGTACGTTGCGCCCTCTTTCTTACGTTTCTTTCTCTTGGTAAGACTCATAAGTCTATTACCCATGGAAACTATTCTTATGTAGTATTTTTCTACACTATATAGAGATTTATATTGTTCATAACTATGGACGAATTTATCAAAGAAGTTCTAGAAGAAGAAGATTTACAAACCGTTGTAGCTCGCTACTGTACCGAAGATTTCGAACACAGTGGAGCGCGCCCAAACTCTCTAATAACTGGCGCCGCAGCTGCTTTAGCCATGGGAAACGGGGGTGAAATTATCTCTACAGAAGAAATAATAAATGGACACAACGCTGACCATCGAGATTTACGTATACCCATAAATCGCGTGACTCGCAGTATTCCATCAGGTGTTATGCAACGTATAGCGGATACGATGGTCAGCAGACAATGGCAATTTAACGAATTCATGGGGAATTTTGGTAACTTTAGTATAATGTATGCTAGTATAGCTGTAAGCATTTCTATATCTGCGGGATTTAATGTGATGGCGTTGTTGTGCGCGTTTCTTGCTATGTTGGTATTGTCCCAAGGAATGCGATACACCACTGAGAGGGGCCGGGACGGAAGAGTTAATCAACGACGTTTAGCAATGACTGCCAACTGGGCAACTCCAGACCCGCAACCTGATAAAACCCTCATTGATAACTGTCGTAGAAATGATGACAAGCAGCAAACACGTAATGAATATATAATACGCCAAACCCACTGGTTTGAACCTGACGACGTTACGGATTCAAGTGGGTACATGCCATATGCTGGGTCTAATGCGTTACAAACTAGAGTAGAAATCGAGGGTAGGCCTATCATGATAGGGCATGGTCTACATGGTACAGAAAATTATCATGAAACACGGGAGGACCAACCCTTTTTAGTCTTTAGAGGAAACCCGCCACAGCCTGTAGAAACAGACACAACCAACGTCATTCGTTGCCTTGCTATTAAACGAAACAATGGTAAACGGTGTGTTAATTGTTTACATAAAGGAAATAATACAGGATTCTGTGGACTACATAAGAAATGGCCCACAAATGGTGGAGAGGTTGCTGGCAATGATTGGGCCGTAGACCTATTAAGTGGAACAGGCAATACAGAGGGGCCATCCAGAGCAGTCGAGACCGATAAGAGCAATCTAAAGTTTTAGTCGTATCCGATAAGAATAAGTTAAGATTTTAATAGTATATTTAGATTAATACACAAAATATAATGACTACTATACTAGGAAAACGTGGATTTAACTTCGAAAAGGAGGAACAGATAGCTGCCGCTGTTGGTGGGCTAGGTTTAAAAAAGACGCGCAATGATATAGCGCCCAATCCATGTGTCGTAAAGGAAACAGGATATCACGCAATGTATGCGAGAAACTTACGGCTGATGTCGGAACTTGGAGCAGCGAACGCCAGAATTATTGACTTGGAAGACCAATTCAGACGACTTAAACGCGAGTACGACGAATTAAGCGGTAGGCATATGATGATGATACAAGAAACACAAGGCAACCCAAACGATATGATTGTCGAGCCTTCGCATCAGACTGGGCCACACCAACTATGCCCGGGGCATGCGCGAATGTACGAGAACAAATGAGTCTATAAAAAGATATTTTTTTACCTGTAATGTCTATTATACTTTTGTTATTATTATTTATGGCTAATACCGAAGCTTTTTATTTGGCTCGTGGTTCTGGTCACAACACTAAGTTTGCGGAGATTATTACAGACCCTATTTCCGGCCCTTACCATATTTATCTTCTAGACGACAATATGAAACATATATGCTCGATAGGAGCTCGTAACTCTGAAATATTATTCACAGACGAGGTATGTACAGATGTAACAATAAGGTTGGGTTCGCATTGGGTATACCGTATAGACCATCATAAACATCCGTATGGAACCATTACAGTAAAAGTATTAATGGCAGACGGTCTGAGCGCGTCGGAAGAAATACCAGGAGTGTGTCCCGGTACTGAGTATATTACGAATAAATGTTTGGAATGGAGACATGCCAACACGTCCCTGTCCAGACATCATGCGAGGGGTACAGTATTACCAGAAGTGGCGATGAGTATATTTTTATTTGCTATATTAGGATTATTATTATTTCGTTAATTTTAAGGGACTGCTTCACAGTTAGTAGTCCATGTACTTTGCGCACCAGAACAACAACTGGATGTCAAATCTAATGTCGAACTTTCTCTTAGCAAGTCGCATATAGCTGTTGTAGAAACATCTGTTAACAGATATTCTCTAAAATTTTCCCTCAAGTCTCCACGCCATTTCACGCATCTATGTTCGCACGTGTCGGCGGAATCTTTGTATCCAGTTACATAACCATACATATTTGGACAAGATAGAGAAGTTCCACCACATTTACCAACACAATCTACCAAATCAGACGTTGGGCACTGTTCTCCCGTCTTTAATTTTGTACAAGTTGTATCCAACAAACCATCCGAAGTGGTGGCCGTCAATTTGTCACCAGTCGCACAATGGTCCGGTACAGTGTTTGTAATACAATAGTAAGGAGTAATAGGGCCTACAGTGGCACCGCTTGGCGTGTTTGGAGCTACACCCGCTTTCGTGGTGGGGGTCGTTGAGTCGAAATTAGTTTGGCCAGATTTGGTAACCGAGTACGCCTGCGCTCCCGTATCTGTCGTTCCTATTTCTGTGCCAACACATTCGCCAGCGCCGGCAGCGCCCGCTCCACTACCACCTTCCGCAGCTTCACCACGCGCAGCGTACAAATTAGCTTCGTTGCTGTCTTCGTTCTGGTAATCCAACCATTGTCCACTTGAGCATTTACATTCGTTACAACGGGTGGCAGCAGATGGCTGCGAAGTGCTCACGATGTTCGTGTTACAGTACTTCATATCGATGTATTGGCCCGCAACACAGTCACAAGAACCACATCCACCGCTTGGCATGTTCACAGACAATACCGTAGCTGGAGAGGTTGCGGTCGAAGACCTAGCACCATTGGTTGCGCCATCACATTTGCCAGAGCTCGAGTCTACATACTTAGCAGTTCCTTGTATAGCAGTGGTGCACAAATCACTACAGTCTACACATGCCGAAGCATGACCATTGCCACTGTTGAGAGCAGCAGAGTATTGATATTTACCATCACATGACACATCTACCGCTGTACCAGCTGTTCTAGCGGTGGTAAAGGCAGTGTCGGTTAAACTTCCTGTACTAGTTTCAGGCTTATCGGCAGTATTGGAGCCGAAATCGTATGGAGAATCACGCGTCTCTATATAATTACCAGCAGCACAACTACAATCCTTACATCCGTTGACAATTTGAGAACCGTCCGCGTTCGAAACCGATTTAGCATTGGTACCGTCACATACATCAGTATTGACGTATTGACCCAAGCTACACTTGGTATGGCACTGTTTACAGTAGGTATCGGTCGCTGTTACACTGGTATCGTCGTAGGTATCTGTACCTTCGCATAGAGATTGGTCAATGTACCATCCTACACCAAGATTAGACTTGGTACTACATCCACATGCTGTACAAGCATCGGTTGGTGAGTTGTCTGGAGCATTATTAATCTTGAAACCATTACATATTCCCGTGTTGATATAACTATATTCATTAACAATAGCAGTCCTATCGCTTCGAGTCAAATCGTTCGCTACCAGCGTAAACACCAGCTCTGCCGTACCTCCTTTCGCTACCAAGTTGGTAGTGGTCAAGGTGCCACCGATGTAATGGATAGTAGACCCTGCCGTTGTCACCGTAACAGCAGATAAATCAGTAGAGTCTGCGTTGTAGGTGACGGAAAGGGCTAGATTGTTGTCTTCTGAGACAATTACACCTGTCGCAACAAGAGCATCCGTATCGGACGTCTTGGCACCAGAGGTGTAAGAAGCTGTTAAGCCTCCAGCGGTAGTCACCAAAGTACCACCTCTCTCGCAATTGCATGTGAGGCAAACGCTTGAGCGGTGTGAATTTAAAGCTGCTTTACGAGCTGCTTCAATCACAGCCGCTGTGCCGGTTTCAAACCTCTTGGAATCAAAACCAGTTGACCCGTCACATTTTCCCGAAGCTGTACCGATGTACTGGCCTGCTAAACAACTACAATCTCTACATACGCGTCCATCGTCGTCATTCGGACCTGTTAAATCTGTAAATATTGTTGCCGTGCTTGTTCCTTTTTGGAAACCAGGGTTACATCCAGATGAACATTCACCGACTGTAGTTTGTGTGCCGGAAATGGTAGATGGATGGTTACCATCACAAATAGATAGGTCAAAGTACTGACCAGCAGCACAGGCACAGTCTACACAAGCATTGGTCGGTTGAGAACTGGAGGACACAGCATGAACTGTATCACCATCGCATATACCACTAGAAGCGTCAATATACTGTCCAGAAGAGCAAGAGCATGCTGTACAGCAAGCTGTCGCAGCAGCAGCCAAATCGGTATATCCTGTCTTACCATCGCATTTGCCTGTCGCACTGTTGATAAAGTATCCATCACCAGCAGCGTCGTATGTATGTAATTTCTTGGCCCCCAACGTACAGTCCCATTCAACACCTGTGGCTGGATTACTAGCGTCGGCAAATTTACATGCTTGAGAAGCAGGTCCTCCTACGGTTTGTGATGTGTCAGCATAATAATCTAACCATCCTTTACCATTGGTTTGAGATGCTGTCTCGCTAGAAGCGTCCAATCGTGTACCAGCTCCTCCAGCAGCTTGAGGCTTGCCAGACGGGCAAAACGATGAAGTAAAGTAAGAACCCGCTACCGGTGAAGCACCACCACGTACATCCCCTAGGATAGAAGTAGTCGCCAAACCAGTGTAACAAGCACATTCTCTACACCAACCATCGTTGTTGGCAAAGGTTGCTACGTTGATACCATCCTGAGCCAATGGAGCCCATATCTGCCCAGCAACAGCAGTATTGTGAGCGTTGTTACCACTCCCAGCACCATCTGCTGCCGTTGGGTTGACTCCTCCGTGTGGAGCAGTAGCTGTACCTGTGGCAATATCACCAGCCGCCAACGTAATTTTAATATCGTTGGCTGGTTCGTTGGTAGTGGACCAAGTACCTTGAGTGGTACAAGCTGCCTGTGTGGTGTAGGTTGATACCGTACAATGAGCTGCTGTCCACGTACCTTGTGTGGTACAAGCAGTCTGTGTTGTATACGTACTATCTGAACAAGCATTATCTGCCCATGTGCCAGCTGCTGCGGTACAAGTGGCCTGATTGGTTTCTCGTCCACCACTCTGGTCACAAGCAGCAGCATTCCAGGTGGAAGCAGCTGCCGTACAAACGGCCTGATTGGTTTCTCGACCACCACTCTGGTCACAAGAGCTGATACCAAACACTGTTTTGGAGATAGTAATAATATCTCTTTCTACATAGTTGGAACCTACAGAGGTTGCTGTGATTCCTGTAACAGAGCCGGAAGCTATAGTTATACTAAATACACCACCAGATGCATACGTGCTGTCGTCGCTAGAAGCCAACCCAGTGTAGGTATTGTCCGCTACACCAGAGCCTGGTTGTGTTGTAATACTGGATAGTAATTCACCAGAGGCAGATTTTAACTGACCACGTACGTGTGTTATCCAAGCGCCATCGCACTGTCCTACTTCGGTGGATACATAGTAACCTTCGAAAGTGGAAGCAGTACCAGCTGCTCTGTTTTTATCTCCACACGAGCAAGGATAACAGTGGGCATCTACCCATGCTTGGTAGTCTCCATCGTCGTCGTATGCTGTACCAGAGTAGGTGTTACCTTGATTACTAAAGGATGAACACACTGCTGGGTCGATGTAGTACCCTCTTGTTGAGCATTGACAGGTTCTACAATGGCCTCCTGATTCATCAGCACCAGAGGCATCTTTGGCTCCAGCTACATCTTCGTGTTTCTCTACTAACCAAGTGTTATAGGTCTTGGTACCTGGGCAATCTACTTTATCAAAGACCATACCAGGTGCATCACAGGTGCATGGTAAGCAGAAGGTTGTACCACAGTTAGAGTGTGTGGCATCTGTCGCACACTCTGTTGGCCATGCGCCCGATGCAACGCTAATACATTCGGAATCCACTGCCGCGTATCCGACTTGGCATTCACAGGACTGACAGTCGTCGCTTTGGCTGTACGTTGTGGTCGAAGTACCATCGCACAAGTTGGTGTATCCCGCAGGACAGGCACAAGTCGAACACCTTCCGTATGTTCCAGCAACGCTATCTTTATAAAATGTAGCTGGACAGTTGGAGTTAACTTCCTCTGTCGCTAATACGTTACCAGAAGAGTCTTCGAAAGAAGCTTCCATATGCCAAAAATAACGTGTGGTTTCGGCCCCGTCGTTCCCATTGGCCAATTGATTTACTAATTTAATTTCTATGGAGTAAAGAGTAGTGGTCGCATCACAGTACGCTATATCAATCCAGTTTGCTTCTGGCCAAGCTGCTGTGGCTCTATTATCTGTTAAGCGGCTACCTCCAGTGTTTCCCCAGTTTGCCCATGAGCTAGAACCAGCTCTTGGGATATTGATAGTTCCACCAGCATTGACCGAAGCCGAAGTTACAGGGTCTACACAGCCAGACATACCACTTGGAACAGTAGTGGTATACGTTCCATCGGTGCCAGTTAGTTTAGTAAAATACATAATATCAACCAGAGTATCCGTGGTTAACTCTTTCTGAATCACAACTTTAGTAATACCATTAAGGTCTGATATTAAATGTATGTTGTTGTAGTTGTGACGCGCACCGGCATTCAGATTTCCTAAAGACAGTTGAGCGGATACAACGCTCAAGCTGATAGCTATAACGAGTAAGCGTTTCCACATTGTTATAAGCATATACAAACCTTATATAATGTCGTTTGTTGAAACAGCTGATTTGATAATTTAGAAATAGAGCGTTGTGTCTGTAGTTGCGAATACGAGATATGTATACGAACCACGACAATAGAAATAGAAATAAACTTTCGCGTGCACAAGAGTTGCACACACGTGATTTTTTTTGTGAATACCATTTTGATACCCTTTGAATGTCGTGGTTGGTATACGAACGCGGGTAACGAACAGGGTCTAAACGGGTAAATAAAATGAAACACCTTTTGTGTAAAAAAAAAGTTTTGGCTTGTTGTCTTTAAAAATATAAATACGAGATTAAGGTATGATACAGAACATGAATATTATAAGTTAAACGTTTTAATTTCCGGTGGTCGAAGGCCATCGTGGTCTCTGGTTTTGGTCCAAGTGTTGGTCTGGTTTGGTCCAACATTTTTTCTCGATGTCCCAACGGTTCGCCTCCGCGTGCTCCCGCTCTTCTTGCTCGGCAACTTCATGTGGCCTCGGGTCCTTGTATTGTGTGCTCCAAACTCTGTGCTCTGGGTAAGCATTCGACTTGCGTGGAGACTCGAATGAACACTTTACAGTCGAGGGTGCTGAAGAGTTGAAAATCATTGTAGGTAATTTTCTATCGTGTAGAAATCGTCTTTGAAACAAAGAGAACATTTATTATGTTTACTAAATTACTTATACTCTCATCTTCCTGCTCCACCGATTGCCAATGCTCCACCTATTAACCCAGCACAACATAAACGCTGACAAAAAGCTTGTTGCATTAATTTAGAATTTGCTTGGTATTGTGCACGTATCATTCCAATTCTGGCTTCGTCGTCCAAATCTTCTATGTTTCTTACTGTTACATTCTTGCTTGCACCCACATCGATGATAGGTACGGCTTCTTGATTTTTATCGATTCCGCTAGAATAAAAAGGCTCTTTAAGATAGACTTTGGGTGTCAATAGGGCAGTCCCTACTAAATGTAAATTTCTAGTTTTTCTAGGCATATTATACTTTAATGCAATGTTTATATAATGGGTTAAGCTTGACTGATTTAAACGGGACAAGAATCGGCACAGTCGCATAAATTCCATATACATCGGCACAGTATTATATCTTTAAAGGTTATGTTGTCACAACAGTTGGACGAGTCCCGCTTTTTGTTTCGGTCCCGGTCGTCGCCTTTTAAAAGACTCGTCTGTTCCTTTGGAGTACCAGACGATACAAAATTATGTCGGTCCATTTCATGTTGGATAAAGGGTTCGCGCTCAAAATCTCTAGGTTGTCTAGACATGTAATATAGTTTATTTAATAATATATACTGTTAAGATATTAAACACTCACAACATGACTCTCTTTCTCGGTCTTCTTCTCTTAGTTGTAGCTGAGCAGCTAGGCGAGTATTCATATACACTTTAAAATCAGGGTTAAACATGGGAGGAAGAACATCAAAAGATTCCGAGGTTGTTGCACGCGTATTTAACTCTTTCGAAATAATTATCATCTGGGAATCCGAATTGGACCGCCTCCTGAGGGTCCGGGTTTGAATCGGTCTTGTGAGGGATGATTCCCCAACAGACAACGTTTTCTTCTCCCGTCGTAAGCGAAGTTCCGACTTTGAATATACATCCATTGTCCCAGGCAATCCGGAGGAGTCGTAATGTTTCAATCCCCTCCGAATTAAACGGTAAGAAGGCGAATCGTCTGGTTCCATTGTAAGGCTCTCCTGGGTTTGGCATGTGGTCTCGTTGGGTTCCACTATTGATAACGTATCGGATGACAAGGGTTGGACATGCGTACCCCGCGAGCTTCGAACCCCACGATTCAACAGCCATGTGGTCGCCCGCTTCCAACGGTTGGGTGCCTTGGTATATTCCGACCGTTTTTTGGCAGACCGGGCAGCGACGCGCTCTAGCAAGCCACGGTTGTAAGCAGTGTCTATGGAATCCGTGTGTGCCCGCATCACAATTGCAAGTTGTTACTACTTCGCCATCGTTTATAGTCTCTAAACAAATTGAACATTGCGTTGAACCAGGTACATTTACAATCCAGTGCTTAGCACATCCACTACTACCTACTAGTGTATTGACGGTGGTTGGTATAGGAGCTGATATATTCATATCAATATGAATGTTGTAATAATCTAGACTTAATATATAGATGAATGTGATTGATGAGTCCGAATATGCAGAGAGTAAGTGGAGAGTATTTAAATGTCTGTGTCATATACAATGTACAACGATGATTTGAAAGAGCTGACCGCGGGACAACTGGTAAGCTTGGTTGAAGGCCTCCGAAAAGACAATACATCCAAAACCCAACAGATGGATACCCTAGAAGATAGACTCTTGGCCTGTAAAAATCATATTGATGAACTGAAATCAGAGACAGAGGTAGACCGTGAAAAATTGGTTGCCAGTGCGGGACTTCAAAAAAAAATAAAGGAGCTTACTGTACAAAACGACGGCTTAAGTGGGTTAGTGAATAAGAAGGAGCAATTAATTAGCACGCTTCAAATGGCTATTCCTACGATACAAAAAGAGAATGAAAAATTACGAAAAATGAATCAAGCGCTAATAAAAAAATGTGCTGCGGCGGAACAGAACCTGACAAATGTTGTCATAAGTGAGGAGTCAGAGAAAAAAGCATGTAGCTCTGAAAAGGAGAGCATCAAAACAAACATGCAATCGACTATTGTTCACCTTGAAAAACGCATCAATGGACTCGTTAATAAACAGAAAGAAGATAAGCTCACAATGGACAAATCTATTTTGGAAAAGCATAAATGGGAACGGGACCTGGAGTCATTAAAAGAAATAAATAAAAACCAGCAGGAAAAACTCCAAACGTGTAGTGCTGAACACGAACAGGTCGTGAACCGGTTCAGCATTGTAAAGGAACAGATGAAGAACGAATTAAGCATGAAAGAAGCGGAATGCAAATTGTTGGGGGAAAAGTTGGAAGAAGCCGAAAAAACATTGGAGGCGTATGGTGAGCTTGCCAGGGGAAAACCACGTCTGAACAGTCCAGTTAGTGAGAAGTCTGCGGGAGTGGCGACGCTCCAGAGTGTCGTGGTAGAGAATTATGAACAGGTATGCCCCACTGATGGTAAGCTAAATCCTAAAGCATTTGCGGCTAAATTAAAATTATTATTTTAAAATTTAATGGTATGAAACTCTTCATTTTGTAATGGTACACTTCCCACGGAAGAGGCCACGGAAGAGGCCATGAGAGGTTGGTCATCGTCAGGTGGTACGTCAGCGTCGTCGTCGCGTTTATGCAACATCTTGTTACTCTCACCGCTATGAGCAAGCGCCAGTAGAACGAACCACAGTGCTACATTCCACCGTGCCGAATTTTCTACATCGTCGTCTAGCAAGTCGGTACATGTCTCTCTTATTTTTAAACTATGTCCGTAGGTGATACAGACCAACAAGAAAGCTACCGCAGTGAATCCTATCCAGGCTATCTTGGTGACGAATTTCATGTAGTTGTCGATTTCCTTGAAGCGAATATAGAAGAACAACCCACAAAGTGCCAATGATATAAAATTGGCCCATCCCGCCCAGTTGGCGTTTTCGCGCTCTGCGGTTGTCAGGTCGAGTGGACAATGGTCTTGCAATGGTGTATTTATTCGCAATACCTGTACAAACAACGTTATTACTTGTAATAATCCTACTAACCCGAAGAGATACATTTTATATTCATTTGGTACACCTTTAAAATCTGATAAATAACCCATAATGCTACGATATCAGTTACCTATATACTGGGTTACCACCGTTTCTCAACTATTTATACAATCCGGATACGCTAAGAATATTCGGGTATTAGAGTAACTCTATATGAATTACATAACGACAAGAAGAAACCCTTCAAGAATGGCTCAACGTTGGAAACTCGTACCTACCCTTAGGCATAAACAATGCGCCGAAACTTCTTTTTGTGGTGTATACATAGGCAATGGATGTCGTAAGTGCCCTAAATGTAAAACTGTACAACCAGTCAATACTAAGCGTAAGCGTAGCAGTTCTGTAACTGTGCCTCGTAAGAAGAAAGTACCTTCAGCCGATGGAGACACTTCCACCCGTTACAATGTAGGTGACAAGGTAAAAGTTTTCTGGGACCGTTACCGTACTTGGACCTGGGGAATGATTGCTTGTGCATACGACCATGGCAGTGGTGGTCCAATGCGTGACAGACGATACGCGGTGAAAATAATTGGTCTACGCCCCGAAACACCTGCAATCTCCACATGGGGGAAATGGTATCTCCAATCTGTTAAGAACACACACCTGAAAAGGCGATTGACAGACAATGATTTGGCTGAAACACAAGTGAGGGCCGATGTCATGTACAAGGACCTTATACAAGTAAAAAGTGAACTGGGACCAGTCGCACTGAAATATCGCATCGAAGCGACAGAATTCTATCCCAATTGTGCTTGTACTCCATGTTATAGAAAGTTTTTTGATGCTATATTCACTGGGCCCAAATTGATGGATGAGCGGCTGATGCCGTTGAAAAAAGGCATGGTTATACGAACGGATATGTTCAACAGTTGGGGCTCGTTATGCTCCGTAAGTGAAGTGAGCCCGTGTAGAAACCCTGAATGGTCATCGGTGGTACTCCGCGATTGTGACCAAGAAAGCAGTAGTTACAACTCGACGAAACGTATGAACCCAAAGCATAAATGGTATCACTATACTATAGAGTTCGAAGACAATGGAAAGCACTCTTATTTTCATATAGATACGGCAGCACTACAGCTTAATATATTCAAGTTGGTTGAAAAAGCGGATGCCGTATGTGAGAATTCGACGGACCCGGCTACAAACAAGGAGATATGTGCGGATAGCTTTTCTTTTCAAACCAATAACTTTGATTACAAAATTGATTGGGAGGTGTATACTCAGATTAAATTCACCGACAATCAAAAACACAAGCACCGCTACTGGGTAGCTACACAATGCAATATGAAAACGAATGTGAAACGTACGCTTTATATCGGCTCGTTGAAACAACCAGTCCAGAAGGAGCTGACGCATTACCGCTCAAATATAGAGGGAGTCGTTGGCAAAGTACACGACTGGGTATGGAAAGACAAGGATGCGGCGCTCGCTGACCCGCTTATAGCTGGAGTGAAACACCCGTCCACTTTACGGCTTCTGGGCATGACCAAGTTCAAGAATAACTTTGTCGATTTGAACGCTCGTTTTGACTTCTATAATAAATACGATATCGACATGCGCATAGATAGAATGTATCACGGCACATACATGCGCAACTTGTTCCCTATTCTTCATCCGCTTGGGGGTTTTGCCATGGCCGGAGAAGCAAACGGTAAATGTTATGGCCAAGGTATATATTTTGCGAAGTCCCCCTCGTGGGTACATGCCAACGGGTATTGTCCTTCCGGTGTGGATAATATCCGGTGTGTCCTCATGTGTGATGTTATACTGGGAAAGAAATTGCAAAACTCTACCGACACTTGGCATAGAAATGCTTCCGTCCGCGGCAATACATCAGATGACCGTAACTCTAGCAGTACTAACGGAAACGTAGTGTTTAACAAACAAAATTTCGAGCTAACAGGTGGCTCAATTCAAAGGGAGATACACGTTGTGTGGTATGACAAGTGTAGGACGGATATCAATATCAAGGGCGTGTTGTTTTATAAATAAAAAGTTAATGTATTTAAGTTATCGCATTCGTATCATATATGATTAGAACTGTACTCCTACTTATATTTATAATAGCTGCTAAAGCAGAGTTTATCAGAGACTGTCGATTGGCCGGTTTCCAAGATGAAGACGCCCCGGCCGGTAAAAACTGTAAGAAATCAGATTTTAAACTATCTTTCGACGACGATTATTTGGGCGGAGGCGTGTGCGCTGGATATGCCCACGAGACGGGCAAGGGTCCTGATGATTTGAGTATCAACACGGTGGATGAATGTGATTATCCCAACACATGCCAGATAGCCGGCTCGTTACCATTCAAATGCGAAGCAATAACATTTTCTGGCGATAGAGAAGCATGCGTGAACTATGTTTCCACCGCCACTTGCCAATACGACCCTAACACTGCGTTTAGTCTAGCAATGGCAATAACGGCAGGTATTCTACTATTGGTCAGTGTCGGGGTTATTACCGCCTATGTTATATTGCCCCGAACGAGGAATAACGAACCACGGAAACCAAAGCTCGTGGGATACAATCTGGTTTCTACCGAAAATGTGCCGACGACGCGAGGGCAGAGATTTAAGTGAGTATTTAAAGTACCGTAACATTAGCAACAATGCGACTACTGATATTATTATTTACTTTTTTACTGAGCACGTACATAGTCCAAGCAGCCGACCCGGGAAAGCAGTGTATACTAGACTCTGCCCGGTGTATCCTATCTGATTTCACACCGAAAGCAGGCGAGAGACTGTGCGAAACCTCAACAGGTAATAGTATAATAGCAAACCCTAGTCTAATAGAGTGTGGTGCGTTAGAATTATGCGTTGGTTCGGACAAAATCAACAACATGAAATGCAACTTGGTACCCGGGGCTACCAACGACGCAGACATCTCGAACGATACCCCAGTCGAAGCAGCATGTAACAGTTGGAAAAAGAACAAATTCTGTGTATCAGACAGCGGCGCTATCATAGGTATAATAGCAGGGACAGTGGTATTACTATCTGGTGTAGCATTCTTGGTGTACTACTTTGCGTTTAGTAAAGCACCATTACCCGGCGAGGAGGAGGCCAAAAGTCCCGAAGCGGACAGGTTTATGGGAGGCAAGAAACGCAAAGTATTTAAAGCATATAAAGACCATGTATAATGAGAATATTTATTTTATTTCTGCTAGCTCTAACATCGGTTAACGGTGTTATTCAGTTATCCTCTGACTGTCTTAAACGTCCGGAAGCTTGCAAGAACGACGAGTTTTCTGTAGCTCATTATTTGATGTGTGACCCGGAAGAGGTCATATCTACCGAATACCAAACACAAGACGGTGCTACCAAAGGTACAGGCCTCAAAGGCACGTGCGGTTTTATGGAGACATGCGTATTTGTATTTCCAACTGGTGATACATCACTCGAGTGGACGGGCAGCGACGACACGGGTAGGGCCTATGTTGACGCTGGATGTGAAAAGATTTGGCTGTTTGTAAACGGTATTGGTTTAGACCCTCTCGATGCGAACAGACCATACACATCTGACGAAGATGCACTGTTGGCAACGAAAATTACGGCCTGTAAGAAATGGTTGAACGATACAACTGGAGTATGTCAACAGGGAGGTGGTGGTTTTATTCTCGTTTTAATACTTATTATTACCGTGGCGTTGGGAGCTATAGGAGCGGGTGTTTGGTTTGGCTTCTTAAAGAACCCAGATAACCAACCCGACTGGATGTCGAAACTCATGAAAAGGACCAAAGCCGCCGAAGAAGAGGAAAGTAAGTTGATGGGAAACTACAAAACTCGAGTTCCGCGGCAATTCAACGATACTATATAAGATATCATTTTTTTACTTAATATGCGCCTACTTGTCTTCTTATTATTATTTGTATCCTCTCTAGCTTACCCTCGTAGTTCGTGTCTTAAAGCGAACGACATATGTTCAAAAACCAAGGATTTTTTAGTTACAGAATACATACTTTGTGGTGTTGAGGGCGTGGACCCGTTTCCCGTAGACCCTAACATTCTTGCACCCAAGGGTTCTGGTTTTATGCGCAAACCGGAAGATTGTGACGGTCTCTGTGTAGATATTATGTCGGATGCGGACAAGGACAATCTACTGTGTTCCAACGCGCCACAGATAGACCCGCTAAGCAACTGTACTAATTTTAAGATGGCAAAACATTGCGTAGCAGACACAGGTTCCATTATAATCTATATCGCTGTAGGAATAACAATAGCGGGATGTGTGGTCTGCTGCTGTGTCTATGACCAAAGTAGAGACAAAGAATGTGACCCTGACAAAGACTACGGTCTCAATGATGCCATGGCTATCATGAGAAAGAAGGTGGGGGGAGAGAAGCCCAACGACGGGTGGAAGAAGATGAGACTATAAAGCAGGATACGGATAAGACTAAATGCGAAGGCTCCTGATATTATTATTACTACCGTTGTTAGCGACCAGTATTTCATTACCTAGGCTAGACCCTTGTCAAATAGATAATACCGAATGTGAAGCGTCAGATTTTGACAGGAGCGCCGACGATTCCACCACTTGTCACACCACATCTGACGTGGGACTTGGATGGAACGTTAAGAAATGTGATAGTTTTGTATCCTACTGCGCCGATATAGTAGACATAGGATATGAACAAGAACACAACAGGATTAGGTGCGATACGGACGAAGCTCCGGCAGCAGACCCGACAGCGCATGTTCCTGCGGATGTGGCAGACGCATGTAAACGGTGGAAGCGCATGCAATATTGCCAATGGAATTGGCTCAACATGGGAGTTACCTTCGTCTTTGTTTCTGTTGTTGGTATAGGCAGCTTGGCATTTTGCACCAAAAAAAGTATCACCGAACAGGAGGAGGAGGAAAAACAAAACCTTCTGGCCGCAGTGGAAAAAGCTGAACGAGCGGCAGAAGGAGGGCGTGTAAAATCAAATCGTTTTACTATTAAATTTTAAATCCATAACTACTCACATACTCTACGAATATACCATATAAATAATGACGCTATTGATATCTCATAGAGCCCAGAGCGCTGTTACTTTTCCCAGAACGCAACTAAAGGGATTGGCCAGGGAGAACCTGCATTCAAAAAGAATGTTGCCCAAATGGAGTTCAACGTTTGACAGGCATATAGGAGTTAAATGACGTGAAGACACGAGGAATTCGTAACCCTCAACGCCACTGGTTGTAAGCCAGTTATTTCAAAGTGCGTACCCGCTTAACTCTGTGTGTTTCCAAATAGTTGTATCATTCAAACCAATCCCACCATCTTACAGTGCTCGCTTTCTCTTCCTTCTCATTAAGCTATGCTTACGGATTGCAATAACACAGGTCCCGTACATTGTGCGCATAGTGAGTCGTATTTGGAGTCCCAGGACGCCATGGCGCCCACCGTGGAATACTAACCCAAGGCCACATACAGCGAATAAACACTAAAACTAATTCACCCATTATGAATAACTACAGGAAAAAACCTATTATAAAAATTAGTGGCCTGTTTGGTAAGTATACCACTGGAGACTGTTGATAGATGTATCAACATGCAAGGAATGGTCAGATGACTGTGATGCAATTACGCAAGGCAGTATCACATTGAGGTTTGATTCCTCTTCATTCCCCCCTGTAATCCGGCTTACGGGGTAGTATCGTAAAAATGATGGGGTTGCTCCCATTCCAAATACCAGAGAAGGAGGTGGTCTCTCTACAGGCGTGTTGTAGGTAGAGGGGTATTAAACCACAGCGCATGGCAAATACACGTTTTGTCCGAACAAGTCAAACTGGTTTCAATGTATAGTTGGGTACGATAAGGAGATAGTGTCGGTATGTAGGATTCGGTAAGTAGGATATGACACTTGCAATACACTATAGCTCAGTTGGGAGAGCTGCGGGCTCATGACCCGTGTAATACACCGAAAGGTAGCCTAGGTTCGATTCCTAGTAGTGTAACTGTCCCGTTGACACTGAAGAGCAAAATTTTCTTCTTCGCCCATTTATCGGACGAAAACTAGCTTAGTAGGTATGGACAATAAATTTTTAACATTTCTGATGATTTAATAAGGTTTGATTCCTTATAATGTTACATTACACTGATAAAATAAAGTTAAAATATTATCCAGCTAACGCTGCTAAGCAGCAAAAAGTTAATTTTACACAACACGGACATTTTGTATTACAACACTCACAAGGACATTTATTGTCTTCCTCTTCCTCCTCTTCCTCCTCAGACTCATCATCCCCGTCTTTACCGTTACCTATCGATATGTTCGATGCGGCTTCCCCCGCCAATTGCCCCAACTGCTGCGGCCTTACTCTTCCATCGGTTTTTACTATCGCTATGCTTACTTTCTGTCCCATTGCTTTCTGCGTCGGGGCTCATATACTCTGTGTCGCGGACAAAGTCAAAATCTTTCTGGATTTCCAGACCCTTGGGAGAAGTTTGAGTTGTTATGTTGGTTTTAGCATTGATTTGAATAGGGCTGGTAGATTGTTCGTGTGTTATACACGCGGGTGTTATTTTAGGATTTTGCTTACTAGCAGCATCGCCTTTAATTCCTATAGATAGTTTACAACCCATTATAATATATGTATTACATCCCTTAAGTATTTACAAGAACCTATCTGCGTTTTTGGTAGAGTACACTATCAACATTGCGGTCGTGAGAGATATAATGAATCCGAAAAACTTTGGAATCACCAGTGCTTTCTCATCGTATGCTAAGAAATAAAAATATATCATGAACATGAAATGGCTGATAGCTTGCACAACATTACCTATGAAGGAAGCCCTACCCTTGGTTGCTAACGCCAATTTGCATACATTGGCCAACAGTGTCATGAACAACGCCAACCATTTTACGGTAGCTTTATTCGGATTGTATCCGGACACGGTAGGCATGCCTATGTCCATCCACCTGTCATAAGCATACAGCATTGGATGGCCCTGTGCATGTGAATACCCTCTATCGTCCCTGGACTCTACCAATGCTACTGCTCGTACTAATTTATAATAAGTCATAAACAATTCATACTCCCTATCACGTGCTGGGTTGTACCCAGTACAACAGTTTCGTTTTGGTTTGAGAGAGCGCAACCCTGCCAAATCTTCAAGTAAGTCTCTCTTACGCGTCCAGTGTCTACCTGTTTCACCATGTGGTATAGTCAACGACCGTTTGAGAGCATAGGTGGCACAGGATAAATCTTCGTCCCGGAGAGCTTCTTGGGTATAACTACCTATGATGTCGAATGTACTTTTTGTCTTGGGTATAACATCTAATTCGAGGTCGTCCAAGTTTACAATGACCCTCACGTCATCGTTCATTCCCTATTTTCCATGTTGTCCCAAGCCTTTATACCATGATGTCTAAATGAACGCTTCAACATATTAAGACCGTAGTGCATGTTGGGAGCACCGTTCTTGGCTTTTTTTCGGAGTTTGGCTGTTATACACTTTGCCATGCCGTAATCAATGATACAACAACGACCGTCCGGGTGTTGCATTAGATTAAGAGCATTCCCATCGTTGTGGAAGATATTGTTATCGTCCAACACTTCATACATGCGCACAATCTGGGACTCTTCGGAAGCAGTTAACGCCTTTGGATTCCGTGCTTTGGCCAAATCCACTATACGATGTTCAATCCCTTGCATGAATATACGCTTAGCACGCGTGTCTACGGCATACACTTCAGGCGCTATGCCCAACTCGTGCGCATCTTGTTGTATGGTGGCCTCCTTGTTTAGTTTATTGACCGACTTGGCAGCTTTAAATTGTTTAAGAATAGCTTTGGTACCGTTTATATCTACAACAGATACACTACCTTCCTTACCTTGGGCGTAGTCTTTAGTTACGTAGGACCAGTCAGAATCAGATATCATTTTTTGTTTATTAATTTAATAATAATATTTAAATACTCGAATAAGATTAGAATATACGGATGAACTTATAACACTATTATATTATTACACCATGGCAAACCCCCAGAACTATATTTCCCCAGCATATGTGGATGGATTTATCGAATGGATAATCACAAATAATAAAAAATCAAGACCGAATAGCAGTAGTAAAACAAAATTACCTTGTACCTATTGCAATGTTACAGAATCCACTACTTGGCGCCCGGGTCCATGCGGACCTGGAAGTCTGTGTAACAAGTGCGGAGTAATGTACATGGACACTGGCAAACGAAATAGGCATATTGATTTAATAATGAGTAAAGGTACCGCAATGTGGGTTCGTAAAGACCAGAGCTGCTGGTTATGGAAAGAAGAGAAAGAAGCACCATGTACGGACCCCAGGGTAAGTGCGTGGTTACAGCGTGAACGCATACGAGCTCGCCTTACTAGAGATATGAACCCGAAACCGAAGAAGCGACAGAGGGTTTGAGCCTTCTGCGTATTTTTTTAACCATTGCTTCGCGTTCAATATTTATTTCTTCTTGTAGAGATGCGGCATCTTCCACCGCGCCAACACATTCGTCTAATACTTCGGATATTACCGGTGGATGGGGACAGGTTTTTTCTGGCCTGGGCGGGGTCGCCGTCTGAACGGTCTCTTCTGGTATTGGAGTGAATAAAAACCATACTAGCAATAAAATAAAGCTCACAAAACACAATACTGAGTAATAATCAAACATTTATATTTTAATTGTAGACTTATATAATTAAACTATTAAAGTGTACAAATCCCCTACAATATGTCCTCGGATTACCCAATACTATCACCACAGGATTTTGATTACAAACTGATGGAACAAATGCAAGAGATGCAACGTACCGTTATTTTTTGTACCATTGTGGTCGCAGTGTCGTTCATTATTATAGTGCCTCCGCTATTGTACTTGTACTTTAGAAAGCTAGAACGCAACACTACGAACCTACTGAATTATTATGAAAAGTTAGAAGAGGGTGTACCCGTTAAGAATAAGAGTTCGCTAGTATAACATCGTTAAAATATTAAAAAAATGAATAACATACCTGGAACTTATGTTTTAAATATACCCCTGTCTTCCAACTGGTCAGTGGAGATGAATATACACAGTATGGACTCTCCATCCGTTTGGAACGTTTGTACAAACCTGCCCTTTGGTATAAAAAGAATAATAGTGGCTCGTGGAGATTACTATTTTTACGATGACCACGGTGAAGAGTTGTTAGAACGTTGGTACGATGGAGATTTGGACATAAAAGATTTTTTTAACCACGAGAAGGGCGCGTTTATAAAATTTATACAACTGATTTCTCCCATTAGAAATTGGCTTAAAATTTAATTTTTCCTTCGAGTGTCAATATTTGTTTATCTTTCTCTATACATGCCTCGTGGCATTCTTTGAGCGCCTTCTCAAGCTCTTTACACCTCTTTTCCAGTTTCTCATAATTTTTAGGCATTGTTGACACATAATAATCTTATATATTGTTAATTAAGACGAACACATAATACATACATCCTCCTCACACTCCATTCTCTGCTTCTTCGCAACTTTTTTAACTACTGTAAATTGAATCGGTCTGGCCTTTGGTTGACTTCTCAAGTAATACTGTCCAGTTTTCAACCCCTTAGACCATGCATAAAAACCCATTGAACTTAACTTAGCTCTAGTGGGCGATTCAAGATATAAATTTAATGATTGCGATTGGCAAATGTATGGACTTCTCCCCACCGACAAATTAATCAAAGATTTCTGTGAAATTTCCCATACAGTTTTGAACACTTCTTTTACCTCTTTGGGAACTTCCATTCCCTGTACCGAACCCCTGTTCTCAATTAGATTGCGTCTATTCTCTTCGTTCCAGACTCCCAACTCTACAAGCTTATCTTGTAAATGTGGGTTGACTACCATGTACTCGCCCGCCAACACGCGCCTGGTATACAGATTGGAAGTTCTTGGCTCGAACGATTCGGTATTGCCAAGTATCTGCGCGGTAGAAGCTGTTGGCATTGGCGCAACCAACAATGAATTTCTAAGACCAAATTTCTTAATCTTGGTCTTTAACTTCTCCCAATCGTAGCGTTTTGAAGGAGTTACGTCCCACATATCAAACTGAAGTATACCTTTGGAAGCGGGCGAACCTTCAAAGCTTTTGTAACTCCCGTACACACATGCTTGTTCGCACGACTCGTCCAATGCCGCGTAGTAGATAGTCTCGAAGATATGTCTATTCAACTGTTCCGCTTCTTTACTGTCGTACGCAACCGATTTCACTTGGAATACATCGTGTAAACCTTGTATTCCTATACCTATTGGTCTATGGAGTTTGTTCGAACGCTCAGCTTCTGGGACTGGGTAGGTATTGACATCCAGTACCGCGTTTAAATTACGCACTGCCATGCGAGTTATCTTCTCCAACCAAGAATAATTAAAGGTAGAACCACTCATGCATTTAGGCAGAGCCAAAGACGCCAACGTACAAACCGCAGTCTCTTCTGGGGATGTATACTCTACCACTTCACAGCATAGGTTGGAGCTTCTTATCGTTCCCAGATTTTGTTGATTGCTCTTACTATTACAAGAATCCTTGTACATGAGATAAGGAGTACCGGTCTCTATTTGACTATCGCAAATTTTAAGCCACAGCTCTTGAGCATTGATAGTAGCGTGGGCTTTACCTTCTGCCTCGTATTTGTGATAGAGAGCTTCGAACTCTGCTCCCCACGTGTCTTGTAAGCCCGGGCACGCGTTGGGACAGAACATGGACCATGTCTCATTAGCCTTGACACGTTTCATGAATAAATCTGGAACCCAGAGTCCATAGAATAAATCTCTTGCTCTAGCGTTCTCATCGCCGTGGTTTTTCTTCAAGTCCAACCAGGTCCCTACGTCTGGATGCCACGGCTCCAACCAAATAGCGAAGGAGCCTTTACGCTTTCCTCCGCCTTGGTCTACATAACGTGCTGTATCGTTGAACACTTTAAGCATGGGGCACAGACCATTGCTGGTACCGTTGGTTCCGGTAATACCGCTCCCAGATGGTCTAATTTGAGAAATAGAAAGACCTATACCGCCCGCCCCTTTACTGATAAGAGCGCAGTTTTTGAGGGTTTCGTAGATACCTTCGATGGAATCGTCTTTCATGGTCATGAGATAACATGAAGCCATCTGTTGTTGCTTTAAGCCGGCGTGAAATAATGTTGGCGTAGCATGCGTGTAAAACCCTTTGGACATTGCTTCGTACGTGTCGCGTATGATATCTAACGATGCGACGTCAGCCTTCAGTTGGCCCAGTGCGATAGTGATAGAAACGCGCATGAGCATGTATTGTGGACGCTCCAGTATTTTCCCAGCTTTTTTCAACAGGTAAGACCTTTCTAGTGTTTTGATTGCGAAGATATCGTACTGATAATCCCGTTCGGCACAAATCAGTGCGTCCAGTTGGGCCCCAAGGTGTTCTATAATATCGTGGAATTCAGAATTGAATAGATGTCCCAGTTGACCGACAAATTCGGTAAATTTTTTAGGAGTCTCTTTGTGAAGAGCTTCCACGATACATCTGCCTGCCAATTTAGAATAGTGGTGGTGCTCCGTAGTTAGAGCAGCTGCCACTTCGGCTATTACGTGCGGAACTTCCGAAGTTTGAACTTCCGTTCCGAACGACTGTATACACCCTTCCATAACCTTATCGATATTAACATGGTTTAATACGGGTTCGTATTGGCATAATGCGTTGATATATGTGGTCAGTTTTATACTATCAACGCTCACTATGTCTCCATTTCTTTTTTCTACTTGCATTTTGATGTAACTATTTGAGTCGGGTATATAGTCTGGAATTTGGCAGACAGAGAATAGGTGGATTAATAGTTTTGATTACACATGAGTCGCTAACAAATATAAATTTAATATAGGATTTATTTTTTACTGACACACCAGACAGTCCAGACGCCGTTAAGAGCTTGCTTGCAAAATTCATGCGGATTCATGTAATTGGACTGTTTAGAATAAGAATTCGAGTATTGCCAGTCGCTCTTGTCTAAGTTTTTACGAAGAGCGGTGTAATGTTGTGGTTGGTGTATTATAAATCCCAACACCTTATCGTCGTTCAATAGTTGGTGCATGGTACCGACATCATGGTCCCATAACCATACTTGATTCCCGTTGTCGCCTCTCATTTGTTTCACCATATTACGCACAATAAAGCCCCTGTCTTGCATGACGCGAACTATAACATCACTACTGTAGTAACCGTTGTAAGATTTATGATTTAATACCTTGTCCCCTGCCTCCTTTGCCACTTTCTCTGCCAATATGTTCATCTCTTTGATAGTTGGCCATGTATTTTCTCTAAATAGATTGTGAATTGCGTGCATACCACAATACATACCTCTCTGTGTCTCGTGAAAATCTCCATCGGGCATGATAGTGGAACCAGGTGCTGGAAGCCCACCGCCGCGTAAATTATACGGTTTGGCTACTGGTGTAGCAGGGCCACGCGGTTTGGTTTTTGAAACCTGCTGGGCAATCACCTGCCAGTCGCGTTTGCGTTTGCGAGCTATAGCATATATCGGGTCTTCTACAGTACTCATAGTCGTTATCTTGCTTATGTATATCTTATATAGCTTTACTTGTCTTTCTTAACGGATGTCACTTTCGAGTTCGCATATGCGTTGAAAATACTTACAAAACTTTTCTCAAGGGAATTGTAGGAAGTTTGTGCATTATCCCATTTGTCCACAAATGTTTTGGCCCATGCCATTGTTTTTTCTTCTATCGCATCCATTTCTTCATCGTCACACCGTATGATACGCTTCCACCTTCTCAACTCTGTTGTGATGGCTTTCGTCATTTGCTCCAACCGACTCAACTCTTCTTCACTGTGTTTCTGTTTTGATTCCTCGTTTAAATCTTTCCAGCGTTGGCGAAGTGTTGTCCACCACATCATAATATATTCATATATCTGCTGGCCAGAAGTAGCGGTCCAAATGTACAAATCGTTCCATAATTGACCCTCAGGGACATCGTGAAGCTGTTCCAACTCTTCGCGATTTGTTAGACGCGAAATCTGTTTCAACACAGCTTTGTACTTGTTTAACTTGTCACTGAGTGGCTGTATTGTTGTAACTATGGTTCCTATAGTGGACCAAACGCCTGTATTCGTTTCAATTTTTCGTCTTTTGGCCGAGGGAAGGGTTGCCATTAAAACGTTTAGTATCTCTACCAGGGTGCCTATTTATAGTCCTATGTGATTTTATTCTATTCTCCCAACCCCCGTCCATTGTTTTTGCGTGAGCCGGGTGGTCCAAATGCATATCGTGTCCGCCCGATGGCAACAAATCATTCTTAAGTTTCCCAATCGATTCGTGCCTTTTTTGCTTTTCGTGACGTTTCATGCGCATCTGACGCCTTGCCCCCAACCCCAGCATTTGAGGGGTTATTTCGACCTTTTCGTCGTCCTCTTTAACCGCCGGAGGGTCTGGTATGTGTGGACTTTGTTTCCTTACCGCAAATTTCAAACTCTCTATTCTTTTCCTGCCCATCTCTAGCGAACGTGGCGATGTTGGTGTTTGTGGCTTTGTGATTGGCTTGCTTTCCGGTATGACACACTCCACTTTGCGCATCTTCATTAATATACCTATAGCAATTAATCCAACCAATAGCAAAGAAGCCAATACAATAAGAGCTACTCCTTCACTGGAAACGCCTTTTTTGATGATTTGTTGTTCCATGGTCTCGTCTTTTTTTTCTGGCTCTGGCCAGTCCATAACGGTGGTTAGCCGTTTCCCTTTAGTGATAACCCGAACACGGGGCACGCCGGTCTCTTTTAGTCGCCGTGCATTGTTCGCCAGTATACGAAACTTACCGGACGATGGTGAACCGTCCGAATCGGTAGCAGTCCATGCTATATTACACGGTACACTTGACAGCAATATGTCGTTGTATATCCAATGACAATCCGGACTAGCTGTTATAGTATCTGATGTGTGGTCTAGACTGCCGCAGTCAGTAGTCCATGACACGGTTATCATCTGGTCCTGTGGCTCGCACATTTCGAGCGAAAAGTCTACGCTATCACCGACCGCAGCCACTTGCTTCGATTGCAATTTAGACACAACATAAGGTGGAAAATACACAGGAACAGTGTCCACGTAAATATATACTTCTCCCAGTGAAACCGCCCCTTGTGCATCTTCACACCTGATTTTAACTATACATTTAGCCCCCAAAGTAGTGGGCGTATACACAACAGATACGCTAGAGCCGGAAGCGACAGTATCCGTCAAGTCGCCAGCCAATTCTGTAATGGGGCACTGACCTTGCAACGCTTCTATTGTCCAGGTGTACGTTACGTCGGCATTTTCAGGGTCATCGAAGGTTGCTGTCACCGTAGTACTTGTACCTATCTGGTGCAATAGACTATGGGCAGAGTTGATGTGTGTAATGACGGGTGGTACGTTGAACACTGCTCTAAACTCTACTGGTACAAAATCCTTGACCATAAACTCCATGGGTATACTGTAACCCATTCCTAAAATGCCCAATTGTATATCGTAAGGGTCAGTTGCTTGTTCAGGAATAATATGGTCTATAACACATTCGTCTTTCGACGTACACTTTACTATGTTATCTATGGTGAATTGCATGTCGGAATCGGGTGGGTTGGAACTACCTTTGATGGTGAGCTCCACCGCGTCGCCTGGGTATACCGTTGTAGAGTTGGTTTTTATCCATTTGATGTAGCTGGGTTGTTGGAAGCGTGTAGCGTCTGCTTGTATCAGGGGATTGAGAACCACTGTGATAGTTTCGGGTTCGTCCGATATGGTGCCTGTTATCACCCCAGAGTGTGTTGAAGTCCCGTCTTCGTCTTGGGCAATAGCTTGAAGAACATAATTTCCGGAAGAAAGAGAAGTGAGTGTGTACTCTGGGTCAGCTTGTGTGGTTTCCCATTTAAATAAGTTAGCAGGTGGTTTGGATAGTGTCCAACTAATCTTCGTAACCGTCGCACTCCCCTTCGCCACAACACCAGAGGACCAACATAAATAAAGCGTAAGTAGTAAATATGACAAGGACGCCAAGCATCGCATAATTAATACGTTGATAAGAGTGTATATAGTCAGATAGATAAGCAATTGGATTATAATAATTTAAAATCAGTTACAGGCTCCCAAAAAGTAAAACCACTGGCCTCTGTTTCCGTGCCGTGTTCTATATCTACCGCCTTCTGGCGTTCTCGGCATACGTTACATTTCGACGCAGTGTCCGGACACGGTGCTGGCATATGACCATCCGGTAACCCTTCCTCGAATTCTAATATTTTCTGCGGGCGTTTATGATTTACCAGCCATAACGCTATTAATGTCAAAAACACGCCGTAAAAATATATATCCCAACGGGCGACGTACGGGAAAACGCAATCGCACCATGTGAACCATCGCAGTGTTGATAGTATAAACTGTTCCATGAATCGCATGGCCCAAATGACGGTATATTGTTTCGTTGCAAACCCTGAGCCAAGATTTCTAATCTCTAACTTTGCGGAGTGGCGCGTCAACGCCCAAGCGAGTAGTAGGATACCGTACCACCTTGGATAAGCTCCTATCATCCATTTCCAATCTAGGAAAAACCCAAGTCCATAGTATATGGACCATAACATGCCAAGCATTGTAGCTAGTTGTATGGGGTTTACAAATACTTTTATGAACAATATACCAAGTACGGACAGACCGGGGTACCCCATGGACGCGAACCAACAGGTCATGGTCGATTCTATAAGCGTGTACTGTCTCCATTTGCCTACTTGGTCTGGACTATACTTGTATATTCTTTCGTGAGATATTTCACATATGTCATAGACTCCGGTCATCACAAACCATAGTGTAAATACACCAGCTTGTATTGTCCGTGGTGTAGACATAGCTACCAAAACCCATATCAACGGACCTAAGAATATAATATACCGGTTGTGTTTGATATTCATTTACAAAGATAGTCTACTAGTATATAGCCTCATTGTCGCCGTTGCGGATTCATAAGTATAAAGGGAAGTGGAGTATCAATAAGATGCACCCATCACTTAATCAACGCCCGTTGAAAATGGATAGGACCAACCTGGTAACATCCCAAGAAGACGTACAGGGGCTGCTCTCTATGAAGCCTAGAAGCTCACTTTCTGCGAGAACTGATGGTCAAACAACAATCAAGATAGGACCAGAACATTTAAAGTATGCTAAAGCTGGTATTGGGGCATTGGGAGCTGTCTTTGTAATTTTGTGTATTTTTGCGGTAACACTTGTACTGTCGATAAACGAAGCGTCCAAGACCATGCAACCTCTAGGCAAGAGCCTTCTCAAGGGGGATTTACATAAAACAGTCCAAGAAGCTCATTTGGCGCTTCATAGCATGCGTAAATTAGCCGATTCGGTACCAATGGATAAAGTCATGCACCATTGGGCACATACAAATAATATATTAGAAAAGAGTGACATACCGTGGAAAGAAATACCTCAATGGCGGCTGTTTGCACAGAACGCATTCCGTGTTTCTACAGACATGCTAAAACAGCATCCTGATTGGGCCAAAAATATTGAACAGTCCACTGATAATTTAAAGGCTACGGCCACACCGTTAGCATTGGAGAGTAAGGAGTGGAGGAAATCGTTGAGAGGAGCGTCGGCAGCCTATGCCAAGACGCTTATGAGTATGTACAAAGAATATTTAGATGATGATAAAAATAATTAAATTTTTATAGGACAAACGCTTTGCCATGGTAATTTTTTAAAGGTCATATGATTTAATGTATCCATAACCTCTTCTGTATCTTTTTCACCGAATAAAGCATGCCAACACTTCTTCTTTACTACACCTTGCATGCGCGCGAACTTCTGAAACTCAATACCAAGTTCTAAATCACGAAACTCACGCAGTAGGTAGGTAACGCTACTGACAGGCCTACCTAGCATGTATGCTAAACGATGTACACCTTCCACCGGCATCGTTTTCCACCGACCCTTCATGTTCTTACGTGCTGTAGCCTTCATTAGCGAATCATTTTTACGCAGTTCTGCCCAGTGTAAAAGGCATAGGTATATCTCTTCCCGTTGCCAATGCTCCCGCATGACCATTAATTGTGTAACAAACCCGTTGTCTGTCTCGTCCATCTCAACAGGTAAGCAGTCCCCATACTTGTATCCCTGCCAGGACCACACGTTGTCGTTGTATAGTTGGTTGCATCCTATCTGGTTCGATACGAAATAATTGCGTATGATATCAGCATCGCAACGCTCAGGGATAGTTATAGTGGTAGGTTTTGGCTTTGCCATTGAAATTCTTGTTGTTCTGACCATGATAGTATTGTTGTACTATATCTATATTGACACAAAGATGCTCGAATATGTTTTACGTATCCGGATGTTCGAATACTCTAAGAATATGCGAACACTTTAATGACTCCATCTATATATCAACAAATCAAACATGGCTGCTATTATCGACTACCAACCACGCGCACCAACCTACGCCCCTGCTGTCTACGAAGCAGTCGGTGGCGGTTACACACCAATATGGAAACAAGATGACGAACCATGGATAATTCCAGAAAAAGAAACACGTAGCATAGGCACACAATACGACCCGCCTCCCAAACCAAAGAAGGAGAAGAGCCGCCAGTGGAAAATGACCAACCTTTACCGCAAAGCCTTGGAGAAATACTGGTTACAAGGCAACAACAAGAGCAAACTTAGAAAAATTCTCAGGGACATTTACGAAGATAAAGACGTCAAGTGGACCATGGCACGCGAAACCAAGCTTGTATCAGTGTTAGACTTAATCAAACGTAAAGAAAAGAACAAACAAACGCCTGATGATAGTGTCATGAAGTGGGTCAAGGGCACACGCTCCATGTTAAAGAAGCGATTCAACAAGAGAAAATTAAAGTAAATTATTTCTAAGAACTTTCTTTTTGACTTCCTCGTATTTCTATTTTATATTACATACACACAGCACTACGCGTCCCTAGACTCTCTAGACCGTAATAGCATTAGAGGTGACTTTTAGAAAAAAGTGTGGGGTATATATATCAAATACTTACTTTCTATAACAAGAGTCCAGACATATTCGTATATCCGTTCTCCTAGCTCAGTTGGTAAAACATCAGAGTGACCCCAAAATTAATAACAAGACAATAGCAACGCAAAAAAAAACACATATACTCTAAGAATAATCGACACACACATTGACACATATTAACACAACAAACAACATGACAAGCATTTATAATTTCCAGCACATGGTACATGGCAGTACCACAGGCCTAGGTAAGGCCATCGTAGAACGCAACGAACGTTTCCCAGGCATGTCAGCATTGGGCTTCAACGCCGAACACATGTACATACACACAGCAGCTGACATGAAGAAAATCATCGACTACATGGAACAAAAAATGGAAAACGGCAAACAAGGCGCATACATCCATACCGGCATGAAAACGGTAGAAGACCCGTTAACTCGACGCACCGTGTACAAGGTTCGCAAAACACCAACACTGGTACACGGTTGGAACATGCACAACAATAGCCAATTCTACTGTATCGAGACGCACGACAGTTTCCTCAAGCTCCGCAAATTAGACAGCCACATCAACAAATGGGACCTTCGAGGTGATAGGAAACTAGCCGTTATACAAGCCCTCAACGAAGTACACAAGTTCATGGTGGACATGGAAGACCACCAATTAAAGGCATACCGCATCATACCATCCACCGAATACAACGGTTACAGCCAATGGGGCAATAGCCTTGGCACCGTCAAAATAACCGTCGGCACATACAACGCTGTATCCTGCTCAGGATGCGGTCGGCCACATAGCGAACACGTAGTAACACAATCATCACACCATGTCTGCCCACACTGTGGTATGCAATTCAAACACAGTAACATACAAATGGTATCTCAAATGAGAATGAACGAAGAAGGTGTACAGACCGGTTTCCACCACGCCGCACCAGGCTGTGAGCTTGGTGAGATGTGGGCTGCCGTAGGGAAAGGCAACCGCAACATGATGGCATTCGTAAATCAAGAATACAAGACCAAAGCAAACAAAAAACTCAAAACATTGATAGGATGTATATGCGACAAATTAAACTGTGATAGCGGCGATGGCGAACATTACATACGCATATGGGCATGGAAGAAGTACGAAATCTACGCCAAGTGGCTGTTCAAAGAAGGTAAATGGGAAGACAAAAAGAACAAGATGGGTACGTGGCAGCTAGCAGCAGCATTCGTATGGTATTCCATACTGTCCGTAGAACAACGCACATACACTAGCAGCAAATGGTCCCTCAATACCATATGCGAAGCAGCAGCAGAACTACAGAAGTATGACGCTTACACACCAAACTATGAACGCAAAGCCGTACTAATCAACAAAAAGCGCAAAGCAGGTGGCCTTAGACCAGTTCAAGCACGTGTTACCAGAGGACTACGCCTAGACACCGTACACAGGTACGCCGAAGAGATTAGCAAAGAATTTCCCAAGTTCAAAACCATGTTCGGGATTGATATTCCTGAACTATGTAGCATCGATGTACAGCGTGGAGCAGCAGAAACACTCAAATCTACCACCGATGAATACGTTGACCTCATAGGCAAATACAGCATAGACATACCACTACCACGAGACATGTCCTGGGAGACCGACATTGTACTCGACGGTACATACATAAGCCTGGACCCCGATACGCCTGGTACAGGATACAGTTGCGGCATACAAAAAGGCGACATACTACGAACGATTGACGGTATTAAATGCCCGAAAACCGTGGAAGAAACCTTCGACATCATCATCAAGGCCAAGAGTAAACGGCCAAAGACGGAGGCAGAGAAAATAAAACCTGTCATTATAACAGTATTAAGATAATTTAACATATAAAACATTCTACTCTACTTTAAACTAATGTCCTCTCTCGCTACCGATTCTGAAAACAAACTATTACGATTCCATGACACTGGTGGTTACCAGAGACAGCAATACCAATACGACGACGATGGAACCCTGGAAGGCGATGAGGGTGAACAATGGATAGAATTCAAAGGAAACCTTATGAGACCGAATAGTCACGGCGAACAAGAACATATACACGTACCGGCGCAGACCGCTTACAAATGGCACAGAAAACCATATAACACAAATGACCAGGATGATGATGGTATTGATATAGCAAGGTATACTGAAAGGGAATCCTTCGTCATACCCGAGTGTAAATTATTCAAGAACAATCCTGACCCCAATCCCGTGCCAGAAGGCGGTGACCCATGGGATTACGCGGCGGTATACGACCCAGATAACCAACCCGTCGCTCCGGAGACTTACGATTTAGACTGGACCAAAATAGAAGGCTCCGATGCCTGTAAAATATTTTTTGGTTATCCTTACGGCTACGAAATCAAAGACAGAGAGCTCGACGAGAATCCCCAACCTGTGGAACCTGAAGCTGAAACGTGTATGGAAGACCAACCCTCGTTCAGGAAGTTGTCCCTACGTTTTTAGGAGCTCCGTGTAGGAAATGACTATGCGAGTTGACCACTTCCTCTCGTGTTCCCATTGGTTCATCGATACATATTTCAAACAGTTCGTGTTCTTGCCTACCATTGTCCGGTAAAGGGTCTGTACTGTTTTGTATATTAGTAGGTAGTTGATGTGTGTTCTGTAAATTCCAGTAGTATGTTACCATAAAACCTCCCATTATATGTTAACATATCTTAGTTTTATACTATTTCTTCCTCTTCTTTTTAACCGGCTTAGTTTTGCGTGTCGGTGCTGCCCGTTTCTTGCTTTTCGTCTTCGGTGTCTTGGGTTGAAAATCCTTCATCTTCGACATGTCTGGCCCGCTCCACGTGTCTCCTCTCTCCTTGTAGTCCCAGTATTTTGCCAATATAATGGCGTCCGCAACGTCGTCCTTCTTCTCAAAGGTAGACATCAAATGCTTCTCTTTGATAGAGTGAATCAACTGTCCGCTCAATATAACGGATGTTCTCTTGTTCCTTGAGTAATTGCTCATTGAGATGCCAAAAAACTTACGTACAGCCAATGGGCCTATTACGTGGCTCTTGTCCCAGTAGAAACATTGCATAGCGGTCTGTATCATCTTCATCTTAGCTTGCATCTGTGCCTCGATAAGAACGACATCAGCCATCTTTAGATAATCATCCATCGCGTCGCAGAATCGCTTGGTCAACAACGCATACTTAGTCTTCTCCTTGGACTTCACTCCAGTTTGCATATCGAACTTTCCGAAGGTAATAAACCCGTTTCTTTCCGTGTCAAAGCACGCATATCCCATGTTTTTAACGCCAGGGTCCACAGCAAATATAATCATTTGCAATGTAAACCGCATCGTATATACTGTAATATTCTACACTATAAGTCTTTGGATTTAAATGGTACATGGACGATGAAGAGCGCAAAAAGTTGTCCACGCGCATGGTGAAGATAAATGAAGAACAGAAAGCGCTACAGCAGCGAATTAATGATATAGATGAGGAGTACGTCGGTGTTGCTATGAATCATGATGAATTAGACAAAGAGTACGAGGAATTGCTAGATAAATACGAAAAACTCGACGCAGAGCGAATAGATATAGTCAAGAGACTCAAGGAAATCACCCCGAAGTCTTTGAGATTTTAACACTATATTGGACGCGAACCACAGATAAATGGACGTTGATAACCTAGAAGAAATTGAAGGAACACATACAATATACGACCACGTAGAAACACTTAAACAACTCAACACGCTAGACAGCGACAAACGTGCTGTACTTTTCAGATACATCGTTGGTTCCATGCCTCTAATAGCCCGTAAGAACGAGATAGCGCAGTGGTGCCACGTCCAGCACGCATTGGAAGAGCACTATGATATTCCTAAAACGTGCAACGCGTACGCGATGTACGTACTAGAGAAATGCCACGACAGTAAACAGTCGAGCGATACTTTTTTCGTTAGTATTAATAAACTCTTAAACGATATGAATTAAATTTTAAATTTGTTAATAATATCCCACTCCAATTGATTACCGTTTACTACCTTTACTTTAGCAGTTAACATGTAGCCTTCTTCTCCTAGCTCTGCCGGTTCGATGTTCTTTTCTTGGAAATGCTGTAGCAGTTCTTGTAGCTCCATGAACTGTTTGGGCAGGTATTTGATTTGGAATGGTCCACCGCGTATGTCGTACACGTCCACTTGACTACTGCGTACAATACATGTATGTTCCTTTTTCCATGTCAAGCGCGGGCCGATGTATCCGCCTTGATAATACACTTTGATACCAGCGTCACCGAAGGAAGCGGATACACCGTATACATGCTCGTTCATGTAGTAAGGCCATAGTCGTATACAGGCCGATGCTAACCCTCCCCTGGTTGGTGCAAAGTTGCCAGTGTGCTCCATGTTTGCGATGTCAACAATGGTAATATATTGTACACCAGTGCGACCTTTCTGATGGTTCTTTCGTATAGTCCACCTATCGTCTTTGTAAGGCACGTTAGCCTTGTTCAAGAAGATGCCAAAGGCTTCTTGTTCCGTTTTGTTCACGCTACGTTCCCATGCCAATTCCGTAGCTTTCTGGAACATTTCTGGTTGTCTAAATGCTACCATTAAACAATTGCGAACCACTTGCTCCAGGTTGTCCCAAAAACCTATCACATTTGGTGAAAAGGGTAAGGCTTCGTCTCCTATCATCCAATTGGGTGGTGGTATTTTTGATAGTACCATAGTGTGTTGCACTTTACCACTGCTCGACTTTACGCCAGCTCCATTTATATTGGCCATGAGTATAGTACACACTGGTGTGATGAAATTGTACTCAGCCCCGGTATCGTCTTCCAGTATTATTTTAGTCTTACCCTCGGGGCGATAAGACGGTGCTGTGCCGTCCCAAGTGGTATATCGTGTCGGGATAACGTCGTGTTGTGGAGTTTCTTTCGTCGGCGGGGTCATCAAATGGGCATATACGGAACATTGCATGTATACCTTTCTCTTGGCGATACTATATACAGCGATTATGCGCCGCGTAGGCGGGCGTTGGTATATAAGTATAAAAATCCATAGTCAATGGGTTCATATTGGAGCAAAAAAGACGACGAACACCAACGCCTTATGACCATCATTCGAGCTTTGGAATATCGTATATCATGTGTAGAACATAGTCCCAAAGCAAAACCGAAGGAGTTATTGCCTAGGATGCAACAGACCTTGGCTTCGTCCATAAAGAATCACGAGTTTAAACCACGCAAACCCAAGTCGAAACCAAAAATACGAGGTCCTTGTGGGTCGGGACTTTACAACGAGTTGTCCCAAGCGATACGGCACCGGCGGGTTAAAGTGTGTCCCGAAGAAAATCTATGTGTATATAACTGGGAAGAACAAGTATTAAATGCCCTTCCGCTCTAGGAGGAGACCGCGCTCAATATCAGAACCGTGCCTCGATTCCGCTAAAAGGACGCACACACTAATAGTACAATTATCAGTAAGCGAAGATACCGATAAAGACGAAGCCCTCGGACTGTTGATACCATACATAAAGGGGTTGCAAGAGTCCAGTGAGAGATTGCCAAGCACCTTTGAACTACGTAGGTTCATGCAGTCTAAATACGGTCCAGAAGACCCAGAATGGGTAGCAAAGCTGAATTTAGTTATGGATTCAACGCGTCAGTATGCGGAGAACTGGATAATGGGCGAGTCCATCGACGCAGCGTTGATGCACCGTTCTAGTTCCCCCAAACCGGTAATGGATGTGGATAGTTATAAAGACACCAACAAGATTATAAAATGTTGTGTCTGTCAGACGAAAGAAAAAAAGTCTTACGTTGAACTAAGGGCGTGCGGATGTGTGTTTCATAAACATTGTATAGAGAAAGCCTATGGGTTTTCAACGTTTTGTCCCATCTGTACCATGTCGATAGACGATTATCCAGTAGTCCACGAGTTAGACGATTACATAGACCACGACTGCTTCGAGGTATTGGTGTAATAATGTATATAGGCAGTGCTCTGACACGACAATATAATGGAGGCGGGCTACGATGACGAATACAACATGGCCTTACAAAATGCAATGGTGCGCTTCAAATTGATAGCAAAAAAGAAAAAAGAAATAGAAGAGAATAAACTATGCAAACGTCAAGACGTACAGGTTTTGAGGAAAAAAATAGCTATTTTAAATCAGGAACTAATACACTCTAAACAGGATATGGAACAGACCAAAGAAGCTTATGATATAGCTAGCCTGACGTTCAACAACCAAACACTACAACATAAACAGTTGGTAGAACACCTGAGCATTATATCCAGGGAGCATAACCAAAGACAACAGAAACAAATACGCGAACTTAGTTCAATGATGAAATGTCAATCCCAGCCTGTTGGTATTGTACAAGTATCGGCGGTGGATAGTAAACAGGGCCATGCTGAGGACAAGACCTAGGGCGGTCAGGGTTGTAATCGAACTGATAATAATAAGGAACACACCGTATACGTAGTATGGTTTGGGGAGTGAGTATATCACCTTCGTCAAACCAACCATCAATCTCTTCGATGTAACGACCCACTACCACTTGGTTTTGCTTCTTACTGTTGTGTAAGCCAATATGCTCTTCTATTAGAAAACGCACACTGTCCCAGCGCATCATATTCCCTACGCCACATTTAACTTTAAATATGTCATTGGGTCTATGTTCACGGGCACAAAATATATAATGCTTATCTGGGTTGAGCTTACGCACAACAGGCTGACGTAACATCGATGTAAATATTAAACAAACAAATCTATAGTGATATATTCTACACATATGTCTTAATATTTATAACATTATATTAAGTTTAACATGTCAACAGCCTCCTCCGCACAACTATCCGCAGTATCTAGACAGGTAGACCAATCGAGAGACTTAAACAGACAACAGATAAATACCCTTAGGTGGGAAGTACAGAAGATAAAGTCAATTGTTGAGCGACTACAAGGGTTACACGGTAAGGTTGACGCGTGTCATTTGCTGTTAAAACAGCTCATAAAACATAATATTGGACAACAACCTATATCGTCCGTTGACCGGTTTAGAGAACAGCATTCACAGACTCCGCCAAAATCACCTACTTCCTCTGTCTCGACACAGAGTATAACTTTACATGACCAAGATGAACTCCAATTCAAACCCGACGCAGATGAACACGACGACGCAAGCTCCAATTGTTGTCCCGGTGAAGTACCCCTTGGCTGGGACCTTGAACTCGAAGAAGAAGAAGAATTCCAACCCGACGAATATGAACTCGGCAAAGCCGAAGACGAAGAACGCGCGAGGAAAGAAAGGGAAGAAGAAGAAGAAACAGAGTTATAAAGATATGATGGCCGCTATCACCGGAAGCTCACGCACCTTAGAGGAAAAAATACAAGAGAAAAAAGAAGCGTTGAATACGGCAAGTTGTGAGCCAGCAAAGCTATTGACTATATAAAAGCTATCTAAACTATAAATATTATGGACCCCCAGTTAGGTCACCCTTACGATGGACATATTAACAATTACCCTTATTATAGCCCTTATTATTATTCTAATTGGTACTATGATACGCCAGGTTCGGGTTCGGTCGGAGCCGTGGTCTTTTTGATATTCTTTTTTGCTCTCTTTGTATGTATATTCTGGTCATGGAGCGACGACGATGGCAATTGCTCTTCTTATAGCAGCACAACCAAACATAAAATCGTGACGCATGTTACAAGAACTGAACGCCCAGAATCTCTGGGCATGGAGAGAGCTGCCTTATCCCCTGTTCAACCTAAAATCGTGTCGGAGTCAGCCAGAGAGGCGTACAAACCGTTACGTCCGTATGCTCCACCCACGCCTATCGCTATCGATATAGGCCCGTCGAAAGGTTGGACACAGCGGCAGATTAATATGGTGACCAGTATAACGGTCGAGTCGTTCTTTATCATGTTGGAGCGTGAAATAAATGCCAAGATAAAGCAGAAGAAGAACCCGCGCATCGTGGCATCTGCCCTGATTAACTTGCGCAAGAAAGTAGTGTCGGACGAGGCGGATGTTCTCTTGTTACAGAAATACATAGCTATGGGTATTTACAACGTGAAGAGGGCGGATATATTATCGATAAGCAAGAGAAACCAAATGAAAGCTATCAATATTATCTCGCTGTTGACAGGGTTTGTAGGTGGGTACAAAGATTTACCAGACAATATTATGATGTGGGTAACTGATTTTGTTCTATAAATAATCAGACCTATCACCTAAATGAAGAAGAGTTTGGACCCGAACCAATTCAAAGATTTGCTTAATGAGTCCAATAAAAAAACTACTATTAAATTACGTTCTCCACGACCAAGGAAGCCCTCGCTGGACCCGTTACCGCCACGAGACGATAAGAAGCGGGCTTCTCCAACGCATGGAGGGGGAACGGTAGAACACCAACACCAAGATAAACGTCCGAATCGTAGTATAAAATCACCATCGTTCGATAACCACGGCAGGGAAGTGGACGTTAGTAAACTACCAGGAACTCCTATCAAACCCGCTCCACTACCACGTAAAATAGGGTCACACACATTTACATCATTACATTTCGACGATATACCACCACAAGACCCTCTGCACGAATACATTAAACAGTATGACGAACTCAAAGCCATGGACGATGAAAATTTGGTGAACACGGTGTCAGACGTGGTTGATAGTGGCGAATTGGATTTATTAAATCATATCATTCTACTGGAAAAGCGAGACCATCGATTGATGGAGGCTATTAAAGCTGAAGGTGGTTGGATAGACGAGGCGGGAGAACAAAATGCCAAATACGAAGAATTGCAAGCGCACAAACATCAAATGGAGATGGCTGCTTTAGGACTTCAGAACGAAATCGATAACATTGATTTTTTCCTGGAATTAACAAATGACGCTAGTAAATGTAGTCCAAATTTAAACGACTACGAGTTAACGCATAATGTAAAGATTAAATTTTAATTCTTCCTAAGAAATTTCTTTTACCCTTCCTCCCACATCTCGCACAACTACAGGCACATAGTACAGAGACGTGAACTGACCTCTAGCATGACACAGCACTATAACACATCTATCAGAAAAAAGTGTGGGGTATATATATCAAATACTTACTTTATCTAATAAGTGTCCTGATATATCCGTATTTCCGTTCACCTAGCTCAGTCGTCAAAAACTCGAGTGCCCCCACAAGCAATTATCAAACAACAAACACACAGCATAGCAAAAACAAAATTCGAACACACACAAACAACAAACACATCAACACAGCAAAGGAAAAAAAAATTTCACGTATCGAGTAAAACAGTCCGTATCCGATAAGAATAAGCGATACAATTAATAACAAACATAAGATAAGCATAAGCAAACAACTCAACATGTCAGTATCAAACCAAACCGTCGATTGGCAAGAAGCCACCATTGAGAAACAACCAACTCTTATGAAGCCAGTAGCAGCACCGGTACCAGCGACCAACGCACCAGTACCTAGCAGTACATTAACACGGTTGGAATATGGAGAACAAGGGCATACCTTCTTCAAGGACGAGCCCGGCGTACCACCATGTGTAATTCTCAACAATATACCAAAAAACTGGTTCAAGAACGGTCTCGCCACGTTCAAGGTAGCCATAGCATTAAAACGCGATAGCGAACATCCAAGTGGATACAAAACCATCCGCAAACCAGTGAAGCTAAGCGCCACCGTGGACAGACGTTTCGCAAAGGCCAACATATCCAAACTTGGCGAGGATTTCTCCAAATTCGCCTACGTACAAAGACAGTATTCCGAGTCCGGTGTCTACCGCATACCATTGTGCAAAGGCATGGACCTCAGCCGTCGATACCAACTAGGACAAGAGTTCCTACCAGACATGTACGTAGTTGCTATCAGCGAGCACGCAACTGGCAAATACAAGGCAATACACAGTAAGAAATTCGTAGTCATGAGCAAACGTCAGCCAGATGTCATCGAAGCCAACCGTAATCCAAACGCGTCCAAGAAAGCCACCCGTAACGGTGAGAAACGCATGCGCCGTTCTGAACAAATCAAAGCATTGGTAAGCAGCAACAAACAAATAGTAGACCAATACAAGGTACAAAACGCCGCAATAGAACGCCTCAAGCGCGAGAACGGTCAAATGGTCCAACTCCTCGAGCAGCTAAATGCGATGGCAAAAATAGGCCAAGCTACACAGAGCACAGACGTACTAGCCTGCTTCCGTATCTGCCTAGGCACAACCAACAACTTTAACTGGATGAAGCGTAAAGCTCCAGAACCAACACTACACGCATTGGGTGGCTCAAACCAACCAGCTGCCAAGCAGCAAAGACAGCGTATTTAAATGCATATTAAAATAACTAAAATGTCTTCTGACTTAAATAATTCTACTCTAGATATAAACCCTATCCGCCCTATACTCTCCGACTTATATTTTTGTAAAAATTGTAACCAAGGTTGGAAAGACAACAAGTGGATGGAATGTTGTAAAGGTTGTGTTGGTCATAGGGATATGGGCTGGACCATAGACAACATGAAATGCGTATATGGCACCGCTATGGACGCTCTGATTGGTCGAGGGAAAGATTGTTCGTATTTTTTTCCAGCCATTAAGAGAAAGTATACTCGTGGTTGTCGTAGACTATCGTACGAGCCAAACCGCAGTGGTTGGGACAAGGATATATTACAACCGTTTGTACACTACGAATTGGCCTGGAGAATGCAACAAGCTGAACTACTAGGTGTGTTTAAATCGTTTCCTTGTGAAAACACATGGGACAGTTTAGACCCAGAGGTTCAACGCCGGGTTGTATATAAGTATCCAGATTATAACTACAACCTTAAGTTATGAGCAAGAAATGTAACGAAGATTTTATCAATGCTAGAGTGCAGCTGTTGGAAATCATTAACAAGCACCTTCAGGTTCCGGATGGTTTGGAGGAAGCGGAAAGTTCTGCTTTACATAAAAAACACACGGAATTATACGAAAAAATAAAACAAAGAATTGAAGAAATGGTGACCTGTTATGGAGAAATGTACACGAGTTTTACGAAGGCCGCTGGCGATATAAAAACCGTAGAAGAGAAAGATGCCGCGAATCTTCAACGATTAACCGAGCGTATTCAACGTAACGACAAGGCAATAGCAGAGCTCGGTAGCTGTCTTAAACCGACTAAAACATAAGTATAGGCGTCTCTTCCCTACGCAGTCTACGTCTATTGTTATACAATGGGAATTGTATTCTGACATCGCGCGCCGTTTGCCATCGAACACACTCTTTATGAACCATGTTATATAAATGATTCAACTGGCGCAGGTTTCCACAACCGGGCCATCTTAAGGTTACCAAATGAGCAGAGCGGTCCGATAGGGACGTTTCGAGAATAAACATGGTGTAAAAATCTTTTGGGTGTAAATAATAAGATATGTTAACTAATAAATCCCCAGGTAATTCATTTAACATTCTATAAACGTTCTATTCTACCTTATATATGTTGTTGTTGTTGCTATTGCTTGCACACTATGTCACTGCCGCTACATACCCTTTACCATTGGTAACAGAACTAGGGACACCGGACTTCGGCGTTGCTTACGACGTTTCTAAGTTACATGTGTTATCGTTTGGAGTACCAATAGAAGACCTCAACGAGGTGTCAAAATATTATTGGCCTTCGGTCGTATTCGTAGATGCTCCTGTTGACCACATGTATTTGAGGAGCCGCTTTCGGGTAACACACGTGCCTCACGTGATACTTCTCAACGCTGACCAAACTCAGAGAAACATAACGCAGTTTCATTTAGACTGTCGCGTTGGTGTGTGGGATATTAAGCGGTTTATTGATAACCATCTAGAATATATTCACAAGCTAAACGTTGAGAGTATTTACAAGCGCAATTGTTCCGGTATATGATAAGTATAACGCGCATGGCTAGAACACAACTAATAAATCTAGCTCGAAGTCATAAAACAAAAACGATAGTGTTCAGTGTTAAAGGTGGTGGATGCAATGGATTTGTATACGATTTGCAACCGGGAAAGAGAAGCGAAGGCGACGAAGGTATAGTGGTCCATGCTGAAGTTGTGGTATCTGTGGATAAAATGTCTCAGTTATATTTGATTGGTACAACAATAGACTATACAACAGATTTTATGGGAAAACGATTTACCTTTGTAAATCCTAATGCGGTAGCTAGTTGCGGATGCGCCACTTCATTTACGGTATAAAAATAAGTTTACTACAATAAATGTCATACCCAGCACAGTTCAATACAGCGGGTAGGATACACACAGTGAAGGAAGCTGTCGAATTTCCATTTACGGGGAAAGAGAACAACTGCGAACTGTTTCTTTTCATGCTGGATTTGTACGATGTTCTATTGGACATTGCTTCTACTAGTCAATTCCCAACAGGAAGAGAAACCTGGAGCCCGGCACTGTTACAGAAACTCTATATCAAAATGAGAAAGATTTTAGTGAACCAGTACGATAAGATGTTTGTCTTTATCCCTGGTCGTTTGAAAGGGTGGACCAACGGGCTATTCTGGTATGTTCAGATGATGCTTGTTAAATATTTACAGATATCTAGCCCCAACATGCTTAAGATGAACGAGACGATAGTCTCATGGGTCAAAGAAAATCATTTACAAGCTACAGATTCGTTTAACCTGAATAGTTGGTCCTTTATGGACACCTGTAGAGCGTTGGAAATCATAGAAGCCAACATGGGAACGCTGGAGTGGGACGAAACCCTGTTCAAGTATATAGACTACATCGAGCTACGAGCGGCGCAATTGGTCACGCTCAATTCCAATTTTTCTGTACTGGATAGGGCTCAATATCGTATACAAGTATCCAAAACGGTATATCAATTGCATCCGGGTGGTATACACGAATTGATGAGCCGCACGACCTTGATACGTCGTAAAGCAGAGCTTTGGTTTTTGTGGGATGCGGTAAAACCCTTGGAGATACAACAGCATTTCATGGATGATTTCATTCTGAAGGAGCAGCGTCAGATGACCCAGCGTAAATTCCGTGACGAACTAAACAATAGACTCAATGAGAATATGTTAAGGCCGGCGGAAAGGGATATACAGTCTTATAGGCTCAAAGGAGCCGATGTGTCGGACTACGCAGCTATGGCTAGCAATAGACCACTGGCCATGCTCGATGCTATTGCGAAACAATGTTCTTATGGTACATTCGCCGTTTTAATGGAAGACCAGCGAGTGCCGGACGCCATGTATGTTGGTATGGTTCAGATGCATTTAGCATCCGTATACAACATGTCGTTTGTACAGTACTTTCTATTAACTGAAAAAAATATACATAAACACAAGCATAAAGTACACTTGGTACTTGCCCCGTTTATTATACAACGAAGTAATCGTTATGATGCGATGTGGAAGGGTCATATTATACCTTCTAAAGACGGTTCGTTCTATTGGGCCTTTTTACAATGGGTGATGCTGTTGCGCAAAAAGTGTAAGGGAATAGTATACGGTGGTGTGAACCTTATACCATTGTGCCAGCTCATATTGGATAAACCTAAAGTTATCGCTGCTCGTAAAGCAGGAGGAACGAGGGATTATAGTTGGGATTAGATAAGAATATGCGAGATAAAAAATAACATTATTATAATATCAAACATGAATGCAATCACAGTCTTTACATTACTACTCACACTCACAAAAGCAACTCACTTACGCCAAGATGCCACATTGTTCAGGGAACCACCGCAGGAGGCAAAAACGGAATGGACTACGGAAACACCAAATGAATGCACCATCTGCCAGAACATCGTCGCAGTCATGCAAAACACAGTCACACAAGACGGAAGCATCTACCAATACTCGAAACTCGAAGAGTTCAAGACAATGGCTCGCCATGCTTGTCACGGATATCACTCTACAAAGACGGAGAAGGAATGCCTCGAGATTGTAGAGGACACGCAAGAGATGATGGACCATCTCTACGACAAACACCCATCTACCTGTGAAGTATTGGGTCATTGTAAACGCTGTAGGCCGTGCACGCCACCAGCTGAATGCATGATATGTGAGCCCACAATGGCTAACGAAATAAGCGTGTGGGAAGTCTTCCATACTGGCTACAGAGCGTTGAAGGACCTGTTTAAAAATCCAACACCGGTCAATTATTCGTTTGATGGCGACATCTAACGGTATATGTTACGATTATGCGCAAAGAACAATGTTACCTGTTATATTCCAAGAATGTCTCTATACGACTTGTTCGGATTACCACACAACGCGAATGCTTTCGATATAGAAACAGCGGGTAAATCGGCATTGAGAACTATCAATCCGACAACAGTAAAACAGTTTATTATAAAAAATAATTTACCTTATACTGATGAAGACATTTTTACTCTAATCGACAATATGAAAAAGCATATCGATTCTAGCGCATCCTTGCTATTAGACCCTCCTACCAAAGACTGTTACGATGCTGTAGTCACTGCCTCTACGAAACCTCAGCAGACCTTGGCCAAAGCACGTGTAGACTATTTAAATTCACTGCGAGGAAGCGTGGTATTCGACGAGTCGGTGTTCGGTCTATTGCCGCTGGCCTGTAAAGAAGCTAAAATAGTCGGCTCTATAGATATGCGTTCCAAACCAAACCCATTGTCTTGTCGTTGGTGTAAAAAAGAATTCAGTCTTTCGAATTATAAAATATACCAATGTAAATGTACGGCTCGTATTGGCCATAAAGAATGTGCGGACTCCTTCGACATGGAATACGCTGGTCGCTGCCCAGTGTGCCGTGGTAATTTACTGGCCCGGTATGAGATATCAAAGTACATGTTCTGGAGTATAGAGAATAAATTTAAAATGTAAATGGTTCGTATTCTGAAGCTGAATTTCTAGCGTCGTACCCTGCTACCTGTGCTCTATTCCTCCACAACTTTATCTTCTCTTCATAAGTTAGCGCCTCCCGCTCCCTCTTCTTCTTCTCGATTATTAGCGCGTACCTGGTTTTTTCAAGGTATTCTATAACCTGCTTAGCGTCCTCGTGCCGAACCTCAATAGTCTCCTCGTTTAGTTTTCTTTGGTTGCCCTCCAACATGCTTTTTATTGCTTGCATCTGTGCAATGACTTTATCCAATTTTGCAAAATCTGACATATAAGAACGTCTGAGCTATCTTAAATATGTCACAGTTATCACTTCCGACAAAAATAAAAACCGCGATTATGGAAGACTGGAATTGGGCATTGGGCTATGGTATAGGTAAAGACGTTGAAACCGGTAAAGATGTCTTTGTACATCACTCAAACTGTTTAGAATCTATAAAGACCAACAGCGACGGTACCCCAAGAGTCGCAACCGGCTACGAATTTACAGACGGCGTTGGGGCGGTACATTCAGGACCAATCGGTGAGAATACTAAGTGGTTTCAACGGAGAGACCGCATATACTATACAACGAATACTGAGTACCCTAACATCGCATTCAACGTTTCGTTGGATGCATACCAGACACAGATAGCGGAACAATCAACTACAGGAACATTAGACTAATGGGTAACTAAAACTATCCGTATCCGCTTCGCATATTCGATATAATCTATGACTATATTAATATATTAAACAAACAAACATGTCTACAATCGTTATCTCAAACCAAAACCAAACCCCAACTATGAACTCTACTAATGTAATCGCCGCCGTTACCGCATCGCCAAGCAACAAGCGTGCATTGGATACTGCTCCTCTTGCTCCTAAAAAGAAATCAAAGATGGCAGCTCCTGTTCTTCGTGCCAACCGTTACAACTGGCGCGGTGAAAACCACAACCCGTGCATTGATGTTACCACTGGCAAAGATGGCAAACCGTCCGTTCAATTGCACAACCAATCGCACTCCTTCAACTACCAAGTTATGGCTCCGCCCGGCTTCGTCAAATGGTGCCACTTGGGTTCCGGCGGTGACTTTGGCAAAAAAGACTGGTCCACCGAAGAGAAAGGCGCATCACTATGCTTTACTTACACTAACGCAGCATTACCGCTATTGCCTGGTGAGAGTGTCGAAGACTACAACAAGCGTCAGACTCCATTCAAGCAACAACAAGAATCATTCTTTGCGTTCCTTAAAAAAACGCATGCAAATGCATTTACCGCGCTATACGAGAACGTACCTGACATCAAGGAAGGTTTCATGAAAAAAGCACGCGCTGTATTGCCTAAGGATACTCCACAAGAGCGATTGGATTCCATGGGTAAAAAACTATTCGACAAGTTCTGCTTAACGCATACACCATTGAAACAAGACCAAGCTGGCGGTGTTTCATTCGTAGTCAAATGCTCTGCTTTCCGTGACAACAAGAACGGCACCTTCACACCGCGTCAATGCTTCGTTTATGACGGTAACAAGTCAACCTTTCCACAGCATGATACTATCGAACCTGGTGACATCAAAGACGGTGCTATCATCAGCCCTGTATTTGCTATTCGCTTGTACACCACTCCGGGCAACACGTCGTTCGGTATCACGTACCAGCTTGAGAATCGCCATGTTGTTATTCACAAAAACGGCACTGGTTCGTTACGCCAAGATGGTCCATTGACTGAAGCTGATTTGAAACAGCGCCAATACACGTTTAAAGGTGTTACTGCCAACAGCGGTAACTACAACATTTACGTCAACGATATGGCCGGACGTAAATATTTGCATCGTATGCCACCTTCGATTACCAAGTATTGTGATTTGCAACAAGGTACATTGGGTAAATTCCCAGGCGTTACCGAATCGTCTGCCAAGTTCACTTGTACCTTCTTGGAAGATGACACCAACAAGGCATACTTTGACCATATTGAGCAATTGGTTCGCGACGCTGCTACCTACATGTTCAACGATAGCAATATTATGCCAGACCAAAAAGCCGAATTGCGCTCTACTGCTGCTTCTATTGCGGAAGAAACCAATCAATCGGTCGAATCTACTATGCTTTCTCTATTCATGGAGAACATTCAATCGCCTGTCAGCCAGAAAGGACAAGGTCGTGAGTTGCGCGTCGGTGTTAAGATGCACAAGTACAAGAACTCTGCTAACGAGCCATGGGTTAAGAACACGTTCAAATACAAAGATGAAGATTGCGACCCATTGGAACAAGACCCAGGTCTTGAACCAGGTTGTAAAATTGCTATGGTTATCGAGCCTAAAGTATACACAATGAACACAGGTGTAGCGGGCGTATCACTTGGCATTGACTTGGATAACTACATCAATATCCACTCCGGTATCAGCGCAATCCCAGAAGAAGGCTCTCTCGAAGCTATCCCAATCTACGACGCCTCCATGTTTGGTTAAGAGTATAAAGCCATAAAAATCATTTAAAATGTTCGCTGGAATTATAATCCTAGGAATTATGTTCATGTGTGTTGCTGTCGTTTTCACAGCATATAAATCAACAACATAAAAAAGTATTTAAAGTAATTAATCTTTATTAATATATGTATTGGATAATGAATCCTATAATGCTACCTAAACTTAACCGTGTTGAAGCTGTGTGTAGATACACATGTCTCTCCTGTCTTAGAAAAGAAAAACCATGCAAACAAGATTTTACATTCGTAATGGTGATATAAGATTCGCATATACGAGTTTGATAATAAAGCTATAAGAGACCCAAGTTATTTGACATCATGTGTGGAATCTTAGCACTACTCAACACGAACGTGGGATACATTACTTTCAAGGAACAACTCTCCCGTTTAAACCATAGAGGTCCAGATGCCTCCGGTTCCGCCCAGACAGAAAATGCTTACATCGGACATACGCGCCTCTCCATCGTAGACCCAGAAAGTGGTGCTCAACCATTCCAAACGGATAATGGAACCATACTCACGGTCAATGGTGAAATATACAACCATGAAGTGTTAAACAGCATGCATACTGCCGTGTGTAAAACTCGCTCCGATTGTGAATCCATTGCCCACATATATGACCATGTACAGAGCGACACGGGCATCAGCGAGTCTAATAAATTAAAGGCAGTGTGCTGCTTTCTAGACGGTGTATACGCTTTCGTACTTGTGGATGGCACACAACATTTCGCAGCCCGTGACCCGCTTGGTGTTATACCACTGTACTATGGCTACAAGAAAGGTGGTGGCGTAGCCTTTGCTTCAGAAATCAAAGCGTTGTTGGGAATAGTGGACTTTGTTGCCGAATTCCCCCCTGGTTATTATTACCATAATAATGGAAATGGAGGTGGGTTTGCACAATTCTTTAACCCGACCTGGAAGTTAAAGCCAGGAAGAAATTGGCAGGCGCCAAACGATTTTAATGACGGTCTCGAGCTTGGGAAAACGTTAATCTCTGCGGTAAAGAAGCGTATGATGTCTGACGTTCCATGGGGCGTGTTGCTCAGTGGTGGGTTAGACAGCTCTATAATAGCTGCTATTGCTGCTAGGGAATCTGCGGCTCCTATAAATACATTTGCTATAGGGTTGGAAGGTTCTCCAGACTTGGAGGCAGCCGAAGTGATGGCTAAGCACATAAAAAGCAACCATCGTTCCTATACCTTTACCGTGGAAGAAGCTCTATCTGCCTTACCTGAAGTCATACGTCATCTCGAAACCTACGATGTGACTACTATACGCGCTGGTACTCCTATGTATCTGTTAGCACGCCGCATCAAGGCAACTGGTGTGAAAATGGTGCTAAGTGGCGAAGGAGCTGATGAATTATTCGGGGGTTACATGTACTTCCATAATTGTCCGAATGAAACAGAACTTTACTTTGAGACCCAGCGTAAAGTTCTCGACTTGCATTATTACGACTGTTTGAGAGCCAATAAAGCTATGAGCGCTTGGGGTGTGGAATGTCGCGTACCATTTCTCGATATGGATATGGTGGACTATTCTATGGGTATTCATCCTGGTTTAAAGATGCCGTCTGAAACCCGCATAGAGAAGCATATACTACGCGAAACTTTCTGTCCTATGTTACCAGAAAGTATATGCTGGCGTCAGAAAGAACAGTTTAGCGATGGTGTAGGGTACAAGTGGATTGATTCATTAAAGAGTATGTCAGAGCAGTCACTGAGTTGGAAGCTGTGGAGGAAGAGAGCGCTGATGTTCCCATGGCATACACCCAGGACGTACGAGGCGATGTACTATAGAATGTATTTCGACAAGTATTTTAATATACCAGGCGCTGTGTCTATGGTTCCGTATGGAAAATCATGTGCTTGTTCCAGTGCTGAGGCTACACAGTGGCGTGGTAATGAGATAGATGATGCGTCGGGAAGGTCAGTAAAAAATCATATAAAGAGTGTAAAAAAACTTAAATAAATGGGTACATTAGCTAGTAAATTTTACGAAACAAAAACCTTTTATAATCTAACTGTTTTAGCTGCTCCCAAGGCTAGGTGTACTACCTGTAAAAAATGGAACAGACGAGCACATTTATTTCGGTACAATGGTAAACGCTATTGTTCGGAGTGTGCTCCAGACACGGCCTTTAACACGTTGGCAGGGCCATATCACTCTCTACCTACGCAACAAATACTCAGAGACGACACACCACTACTGTAACATTTAAAACATTGCTGTCCTCCCATTACATTGCCCCAGCACGCAGTAGATACGGTCTTATCATTGAAACCAGAGTATTTGCCACACGTTATACACATGACACGTTTTGGTCCGGTGGGTACAGTCCTGTATTGAAAATAGTTAGTACGTTCCGGAGCCGTACAAGTCTGACAGGTACCACCGGCGCGGGTGCTATCTGACTTGGTTAAACAGACGACACACGTAGGCATGGTTGAAAAGTACTTGGTATCTTTGATAGTGTTCCTTTATATCGTGAATATTCGCAGAGTATTCTGACATCCTGTCCTGGTCCACGAGGCGTACTATCATACCTTTTTGTTTGCATATTGTCTTGGGGATTGATTTCGTAGCGGACCACATTGTATATAAGTATCTAGTATATCATTATATAATGGCATATTGTACACAATACATGTCCGCGTATCGTTCGCCTCACGAGTCACCGACCGGTAATGAAGGAGCTTCCATACACATCACCACGCTTAAAATGGAAAATAATAAATTACGTGAGAAAAATAAGGAAATGAGTGAAGAGCTCATTCGTCTACGCCAGCAGTTATCTTATATTCGCGTGGCGGCTAAACCCAAGTATATGCATCATACCAATAGACCAGCTCCTATCGATTTATCTTGTGTTCTTCCGTATCAACCACATGAAACAAGACCTTCATTATCTAGAGTAGCATCAGCACCCGTAGGGAGTATACTGGCAGCCGTAGGAGAGCCCGGGTCTTCTATATCAGGTTCGGAGGTTTTGCTCTCAACGTCTGTATCGGAGAATATTGATGTCCGTTGACTGGTTGGCGTGGTGATATCGTCTAGCCAATCCCCTAACCGCCTGAGCGCCGGGGGTCTTCCTACCTGAACCGCTCTAGCGACTGGAGTGTCGGGCCCGGGGTCGGCTTGGCGCTTGCATGTTTGTCCAATAGCGAAGGATATCCATTTGATAAATACCAGACACAGTAAAAACACAAGACCTTCGTATGCGTTGATAATAATCATAGGCATGCCTTGTATTTCTGTTACATTTAGATAGACTGGTTTGTTAGTCATATTTGTTAATAAAAAGTATAATATATAAATTATTTCTTTAAAGTTCTTACGAATCCAACAATGTTGGTATTCAATCTCGCATAATTTCTAAACCATACGTTGCTAAAAGCTTTTTCCAGTTTTATTCCTCTGCCCGGTGCCGGTTGTTCGTCGGATTCTAAAAAGGTAGCAAGGTCGTGCGAGCTATCGACTAGCACTTGATTATTTACAATTCCCACCTTCATGAGGCGGGTGGAGCCATAGTACAGATAGATACATTTTGTGTTGCCGTCATAGTCGTACTTACCAGTGCTGTAAGCAAACATCTCGTGTTTGAATTGACTAAGAGCACATTCTTTGGAAATGTTCGACCATTTTTGAGTGGGTTCGGTGTGGTAAGCATCGGTATCGATTAGACGTCTGTAAACGAAGAAAGCTTTTTCGGTAAATACATAAGATGAAACGTTACCCATAATAATAATAATTAAATAATAATATTTATAGGTTATTATGACTCCTCGCTCGAGCTGGTTCCATAAGTGTCCTCTGAAGAAGATGTAGCTATTCGCATTGGACGGTAATCCCAACGCCGTCTCCATCGTATTCCATAGACACGTAAGTAGGTGAACCACGCACCCCATAATGTAATATCTACTCCAATGATAAACCATAATTGTCGGTTGCCGAAGTTATTCTCCATCGGCCATCCGAACACGTCCTCGACTTCACTGCGTTTCACTAGCTCTTGGTGGGCTATCTTCTTTTCTTCCCAGGTCATCCACCGGTCCAAATCGATGTTGTGTTGCTCTGCGTCGTAGTCGTCTTGAGCAGCTAGCAATGTTATCATACCGGTGTAAAACAATAAGGTTGAAGTAATTCGGAATATCTTAAATATACCATGGCCTGTGTGTTTCGCGGAAAGGTGCCACATCAGCTGTATGAAGCCCCAGAATATAAAGGCTCTGTATCCCAATGGGTCAATACAAGCATAGTGGAAATCGAAGAGCGAGAATATAATAACACAGTACCATCCTCCCATGGCCAGCAACCAATTCCACCGTTGCAACCATTTTTCGCAATAGCTGTACATTTCTATTTTCCATCCGGTCTTGCACAGTTCACATTGGTCGGGTGTGTTGGAGTAATGCGTGACCCAATTGCGCAAACATTTACGGTGAACATAGCCCTGGGTTCCTGCGCATTTACAGGCATGGAGTAAGACACCTTCGGTTTCTAAACAAATGCGACACAATGGAGTGGCAGTTCTTTCGTATAAAAGTCCTTGTTCTTCATCGCAATCTGAGTCATATGGCGGTTGACTATCCTCTTGGTTTTCTGGCATATGCTATTACGATTCTTGTTGGATTTGTAGGTAGTTATTATTACTTAAGTATATTCGCCACTAAAGCGGGTGCTCCAAATATAGATGAAGGATTGCAACGACAAATACAATCCCAAGTACAATTAATCATTATGAACGGCCTAACAACATTTATAAATCCATTCCTCGCAGCGTGGCTGGCCTGTATACAATTTGCCCAAGTTTCTGCGCAGAACTGGAAGTATGTGCTTTTTCTAGCCATCGCCTTTGCCCTTGCTATATTAATGCACTACGAACACCAGGACCTCATGTCTGGTCTGGACCAGTTCTGGAGATGCTTCGCGCACACCTTCTTCTACAACTTTTTCATACCTTTTCTCCAAGTTATAAGACTTGCGTACGGGTTCTTCACACCGTTGTGGAATTTGATGACGGTCACGATGTATCAAATTGGTAAAGGAAGTACACAAATCTTTCTTAAATGTCAAGTACAAACTATATTCATACCTATCGAAAACGTTGTAGTAGGCGTGGTAGATATAGCACTATCGTTTGTTGACTGGCTAGGATTCACCAACTTACCCATTTCAACCGTGAACAACATCGCTGTGAACGATTGGAATATCATGCCAGGTGTATCGCGTATCATGGTGGGATTAAACGCCACACAGAACGGGCTGAGATGCGCTTGCAATGCTCTAGACCCAGTTTGGGATATAGGATTCGCACCGGTGACTAGCTACCATTTGCCGGCAGCTATTGACCACTGGTTCAACGCTCTGGTGCGTGTTGCGCAAATGTTTCTACGCATCGTTATACCACCGGGCGAAGCTCCCAACATCGAACGAGTCATGTACCACGTATACGGGGGCATACTTGAGTCATCGTTCTTTATTGATTACGTTCTATACACCACCATAAAGAATGTCGTGCGTATATTTGCGTTGGGACTGTTCGATGAGTCAGGAATTAAACAACCTGCGGAGTTTGTAGCGGGGAGCGCAGCACGGGCAGGACTCATTCTGTTACAAGTACCAGTCAATATGTTAAAGGGCGTTTGGGCCATGTTTAATCCCGAGGTTACTGGTGATTCTGCGGCAATGATGAACGCCTTCAACTTTGACGACGTGTGGGCGAACCTTTACATTAGTTTGTATGACATGGCCAATTCAGTCCATTGGTTTTTGTACCTGATTGAGAACATTGTGGGTGGGCTAGCTACGGCCTCAACGATTAAAGCGGATGCCTTGCCAGAGACCTTTGAGTGCGATTGGGTCAACGATTACTCACCCGAAAATATAAATAAATGGCCCAATGCCCCGCATATGATATCTTACACGGCAGCCTGTTCTTTATACAACACAGGACTCGTGCTGCTTGGCGGTCCATTGGTATTCTCAGAGATGATTAAAGAACTGTTCTTCAAGTCTATTGTATTACAGGAACAGAACATGCTGAGAGTCATACAGAAATACGATGGTATGTGGACATCCAGAGAAGAGATATCCACCTGTGAGAAGCGTAAAGAACGCGCCTCGCCTCTCAACGGTACCATGCGCCTCGACTGGTCTATAGACCCAGAACAGTGCAACTGTAATATGCAACTGGGCGAATACGTGGCACCGGACCCCAACCGTGTGGGAATGGAAGGTGTGTACCGGTATGCCTCCCAACCCGTATACAACCCATGGTGTGGCCAGCCAACGATGCAAGACCAGATATTCGGACCGATGGACTCTGCTCTTATCTATCTAACGCACGGTATATTCGGCCCGTCCGGTTTGGGAGAAATATTTCAATATTATTCAGTACCGACCGTCTCCTCCGTCCTGGAAGGGGAAGCAGAAGAGTCGGAACCGGTAGAGGGAAATGGAATATCCATACCACCAGTCAATAGAATGCAAATTGAATTGATGCGCGTGATGGTTCGCTTGCTGCTGTCGTTCCCTGACATATTCACAGGCAATTGGATATATTACGATATCAACTGTGGCTACGGTCTTAACGCTAGCCATCTAGACTTTAGATATCGTATGTTGAACGGTATCGAATACAATGAAACCTCTGGCGAATACACCAAGAACGGCGCCCCTGCTATGATACCAACTGACGACGAGAGACTGAGGTGGGAACCTTGCAAGAAGCGAAGGTTTAAGTTTCCAGGGCTCACCTACAACAGGGAAGATGACATGAAAACATGTACAGAGTCCAACGAGGCAGACGATTGTTCCTGTAACTTTATGCTGCCTTTGACTATAGACTCACCGTGCGCGTGTATTGCCACACTACCGGAGTTGAGCACGATAGCCGACGACAACCCCATTGCCAATTACTTTGCTTACAAACAAATCACGGCAGCCAGTTACAGATGGTGTAATTCGAATTATCTAGAATGGTTTTTCTTCATGCAAAATCAATTGCTGGATAGTCTGGCCTATCTGGTATCGTTTGGACCGTGGAATACGGACTGTGTACCGGCAAGAGCTATCACGGAAGAAACTTCGTTCTCGTCGTACTACGTAATGGCTAAAACGACTACAACAGACAGCTCTGGTTCGGCAGATGTAACACTGGCAGAGAAGATGTGCGAGGCGGGAGGGGACGAAGTGTTTGCGGACCTGTTGGAAGAGAACCCCGGTATTGCCGAGATTCTTGGTGATAAGTGTGAAAATGTTCAGAAGATAGCAACGTCTCGAGGGACATGCAAGCTTTGGAGCAATGATAATTTATTCTGCTCGTTGAGTATGATTTTGAGAAGCGCGGGAGGAGGAATGATAGCGGTACAAAGACAGATACACAACAACGTTATCATGTTTATGGCGGGCAATTGGAACGACTTTAATTTCGATTTGCGTCACCGGCTCTGCGATGTGGAGAAGACCTTTGCCGCCGCGGTGGGAGCCTTCACCAATGTCGTAACGTTCGGCGGTGCTCGAGGTATTAAGAAGGGCCTTGGAAAGCTATTTATCATGATGTTTGAAGTGGGAATCATGTCGCTCAAGCTTGGTAACCTGTTGGTACAGTTTTTATTCACGTACGTGAACGAAATCAAGAAAGCAGCGACCGGCCAATCGAGTGGTTCGGTCGGGTCTGGCATGTCAGAGCACGTGAAGAATCTAATGAAAGACGCCATACGTCTATTGCTCGACATTGTTATTCTATTCTTAGACGCCATAGGAGATGTCTTCGATGCAATATCCAGCGGGTCGGGAGGTTTCTTCTACTCTATATCCGACATGCTTACCTTCTTGGCCAAGATGTTGGTAGGTACATTGTTTGACATTCTAGGGTTGGTATTCGATTTAATCTTTGAGATGTTGGCTCTGTTCTCTGGAACTGGTAGCGTTGGAAACTTTCTTTCTGCTTTCTGGACATTCTTTATGAAGATTCTGAATATAATTATCCGGAACCTTGGTAAAGTATTGCGAGCTATCTTTATGATGCTGGGCCCTGGTATCGGTGGTTTCCTGAACGCTTTAATGACCGGTGTATGTAACGCTATCAATACCGCTTTCTGTGCCATCTCGCTAGGATTTAGATGTGGTGTTATGTCTTGTTATTCCGGAGGGTTTGGAAACGCAGAAGGTCAGCCATTAGGTTCACAATGGAAAGGACATCGAGCTCGCTACCTGGGAGAAGAATTACCACGGATGTTTGCTCAACATTATGAAACCGTAGACGGAATACCAGCACCACGATGGGTGGCGGATAACATCGATTGGAATGGAACGACTACTTGTGACTTGTTTATGGAAGGTGTTAAATATTACAACTACACTGAACTAAGACCATTGGAACGTGCTACGTGGCTTAACTGTTTAGAAGAGAGAGCCATTGGTGTTGAAATTGCTAAATTTGTAAATATACCAGAGTTAGAGCTGGAAGATGTTGTTTACAACTGGCACCGTAAATGGAAAATTGGGTTGGAAGTGGTACAAACGGCATTCATAGTGTCTTCCATAGGGCTAAAGCATGGTAGTATAACCGAGGCCAAGCTAAGAGGTGCTCTCATAGAGATAAATATGAAACCAGACGGACCGATAAAAATCTTCGATAGAGTTAGCACCTTTACCAATTGGATATACGAACAGATGGACCTGAACACCATAGTGGATGACTTATTTTCTAGTTTTGACCCTGAATACGCATCGGAGAGTGGTGACGACACCCGGCCTACCACTACCGCGCGTATATACAAGGTAGGAAAAGATTTGAGAGAGACTGGTACGGAATTTATGAGCCAGTGGAAAGGTAAGAAGATAACCGAGAAAGGTTGGCGTGTGTTTGATACCATGCACACTGTGGCCCAAGACCCTGGTGAGGAAAGCTGGCTCAAGTCTACCTTTTCCAACAATAAAAATCTTCAGTCCACTGGCCATTTGGTACGTCAATTTATCCATACGAGTGGACACCACATTCGCCGAAGTCGAAAACCTGGCCGGCATTTGAGGAGGGAAAACTCTAGGTTGGGAAACCCATACAGGATGGAAAAACCACTCAACACCAACATTAGCTTCCCCGACGTCAATTCGCTGCTCTGCCCAGACCCTGAATCACCAGCTTGTGTACAATGTACTATCATAGACAACCTGTTCGAGCTTATACGTGATTGGTCCAATGCCATGGGCAGGTTCCAAGCGAACGTGTATGCGGCAAGCTTCCAAGCTCCCGACCCCAACACTGGGTTCATACAGCCTGGTACACTGGCAGATATCAACGATTATTTTATACACATGATGACCAACAACTCTGGCTTTGTGGACAACACACAACAGTTGACCAGGGCAAAGCACAAACTTCATCGTAAGTTTCATCCCTACACGGAAAAGAAATTAAAAGCACGTAAGAAGCATTCGAGGCTCAAATCCCAAGCAGCGTACGATTCAACCATAGCACCTATTACAGCTAGATGGCCTAGGGCTGGACGAGATTGGGCAGAGTTTTGGGGCAACCTGACCGAAGGAAACATTACTTCACCAGACTTCAAGGCAAACACTGCCAAACTAACTCGTGGCATTAAGATGTTGTTGTCAGAGACTGGTGAAGATTACGTTCCTTTCTTCGGGTATGGAGCGCCATACACCATTAGTTATGTCTTTACTGAATCGTGCAAAGTGGAGACAGCCGTGTGGAACGAAGGAACGTCTCAATCCGAGAGATTATCAAATATAGACTCTGCTCTCTGGGCGGGCGTTATATTCACAGGGGCACTCATGACCAACGGTTTATGGTCCGTCGTACCACTTGGTGCCGTCGTCAACACTATTGTTCTGGTACATCTCAACAAGCTGCTCTTCTTCTGGATAGTGTACGGTTATCTTCCATCGTGTGAACCTACCATGCCACATATGCTGTTTGAAGACGTGGTAGAATGGATACAGCAGCGCATTGCACCAGGCTGTTTCTGCGAATCGTGGCCCACACTGACTTCTGAATGGTGTGCGCCCAGTACCTGTTATCAATGTACTATACCAGCAGGACAGTATCTAAATTGTAACGATTACATACCATTTGCTTCGGAATGGGGAGTGTGGTGGTGGTTTCCTGCTCTGCTGCGCTGGGTGGCACCAGGTTCCATCTCATGGTTGGCGGAAACTGGAGTCATTCAAGACGGTGATGATACATTCCAGGATTTGGTATTTTCAGCCTTCCAGAATGCGAATGGAACGTCTACTTTGTTCAAAGAATGTGTATACGTGACCAGCGGAGACTTGTTTGTCAACGCTGTGGTGGCGACAATCGCCGCGTACATCATTTTCCAAATCACTCTCGTTGTCTTCAAATTTTTAATCGACTTTGCTATGCTATTGTGGCAAATTTTCATACTATTTCAATGGACAGCACTTGCTATAGAGCAGAGTACCAGGGTAGCAGCGGACGAGGGCGACGATACGGATGAAATCTTTTCCGGATAAGATTCGCATATGCGAGACTATAATTAACACTATTAAAATATTAAACATGAAACTAATCTACAACTTTGTCGCATCACTATTTTTAATTACCTATGTATACTCAACTACTACTGAAAAGGGAAGTAACGGAGAACCTTGTATTAAGGAAGACAATACAAGCCTTTTCGTGTTTATTTGTATGGTTGTTGGCTTCTACATTATCAAAAATGCGGATGATATTAAGCGCGAGCAGGGCCAAGATGCTTACTATGATTCCGACGAAGACGAGGCGCTCGAAGAGGATTCGGGGACAGAGGGCGATACGGAAGAGGACGCTGACACCGAGGAATCTGAAGAGGAGCTCGAAGAGGAGCTCGAAGAAAATGAAGACTTTAAAGCATCATCTGAAGACGACACTGAGGAGCCGGTAGAAGAACCACCCGTAAAGACAAGAAAATCAAGACGTCTGGGCTCCAAACAATGTATGGACATGGACGAATAAGTAAAGAATAAGAGGTTTGTGTATAAACACATTAATACTATTACAAATGTTATCTTATAAAGAATTATTTCTACATGAAAATACTTCCTTTTCTCGACTACCTCTCTGGGCGAAAGAATCTAGACTAATCAACCTCTTATACGAGAACGCCCATGACCCCGAAACGGATGAAATTGACGAGCAATGGTGGACTGCCATCACCAACGGCCCTGCCACTCTCAAACATCTCAATATCTTATGGAATATCATCTCATGTGGTGTTATAGACCTGCTAGAAGAGCATTGGTTGGACGTCTACAACGCTGCCAACTACCTAGACATGAAGAAAGCACAGCGAGAATTATGCTCTTTTATGATAAGTTCAGAATACTACGGACCTCTAACAAGCTATCCGGAGCATGTATGGCAGTTTATCATGTACCAACCACGGCTCATGATGCACTGGTGGACTACTTTCAAAGATGATATCTTCACGGTGGTATATGGCAAAGCAGAATGTAATTTTTTGAATAGGTTATGGCACCCGAAATTGTTCTGGGAGGGTAAGCTAACACGTCGTCCACAGATGCGCAATGGATTAGAAAACCGCACCGGCAACTCTACTCTCACACATTGGCATGACCTATGGGAAGAATTAGACTATCCAGATACATTTGGAAATCTGGAACCCTTTCTATGGGCCTCTGGTATATTCTATATGATGGGTGTATTACCATTAACATACACACAGTGTCCTATTACACAATGGGTCGTCAGTACTACTGTTATGAATGGAGTCGGAACACCAACACGGTCACCGCCGCAGTGGATGAAGAATTTAATAGCAGCGATACCTCAACTTTTATGGTGTACGAATATGAGAGAGGAGCACGGATGGAAGCGGTGTCCGATGAAAGAATGGATATCTGGCAACCACTATGAATACGTAAGTGCGTTTATTCAATATGTACCGAAAGAGCTATTGTTGGACGGACAATATAGCATGGTGGATTATGCTGCGATGCAAGATGCGGACCAGCGAGTCATAGATGCTCTCTTTATTGCCGGGCATCGTGGCACTTCAGAAGTCTGGGGATATGTACTATCGATAGCCGTACATAAACGACGATTCATTAGTAAATGGTGTTTCTGGTTGCCTTCTGCCCAACCTATGCCTCGCATGCCTAATATTGTAAGGGCAATGTATGTAGATATTGCGAACGGTGACCACGGCGCGTATCATTACCGTTTTGGAAATTGGCGAACCATCTACCAGCAGATAGCAAATTTGTTAGCGGCTCATGACCATGTATTTCCATTTCAACCATTACCCGACATTTCGTCCATGACACTATAAGAGGTTGTTGACTATTGATAAATGATAACGTACCGTTTGATGCCGGATAAGAAAAATCGTCGTGTAAGGTTCGACGATTACGACGAAATGGGGGCGGAAGCGAACGAAGTCAACTGGTGGTCGTTGATATTCTGTGGATATGGTAAAGGAGAAGAACTACAATTAGAAATATGGGCTTTGTTATGGCTTGTGCTTGTTGTATTGTCTATCATTGCGGTGAATGAGACTGGTAAGATTTGTGATGATTGTTGGGAGGTATTCAACATGACCAACGGTACTAGAACCGCTGAACAGAATAAAACATTACACGACACTTGTCAAGAAATAGTTATTAATTTATGGCATCACAACTCGTCCGAATGTGAAGACGGACAAGCTGTATTGTTAAGCAGGGCCTTTACCACGCTGGGCTGGGCAAGAGGGTTTGCTATAGGTTATTCACTTCTGAGTATCATGTTCATCTCCATGACACCTGTACCATTACATCGCCAACGCCCATTGCAAATATTTATCAAAATACCATTAATCGTCGCCCTTCTCATATTTAGTAGCGCATTCGAAGTCTCTATGTTCGATGGTCGCGCGCATGGTGTTCTAATAGGAATGGCTTCCACGCTGGGAGTTCTTTTCACCATTCCAGGACCGCTACCATGTCTACCCGACAACTGTTGTAAAGCTTGCTACCGTCATGATAAAATGCTCTGTCGTGTGCTTGGAGTCAAGTTTAAACTTAGAGCAGTCTGGTGGTTCTTATGGGTATTCATGGTTGTTAGTAATATTATATTCGTAGGTTTCTGGTTAGAATCTTACGCAGAGTTTGAACGCAAAGGTTGGAACACTGCGAGAGCACCCAAACTGCGCTCTGGATTCTACTGGTTTGAATATCTATTTTTCTGGACCATGTACTTGCTTGTGGGATACGCAATAGGAGCTGAAGAAGGGACAACGTATCGCGAAAAGACCAGAGATTTTAAACCGCCCAAACCGGGTGCATTCCGTCGTCGTCAAGACCGTAAATTTAATCTATAACGAATTCATTCGGATACACTGGATTAGGCTCATCTCTGGTCTATCTACCTCACCCGCCTTTTGATTGGCATTCGCCCGGTTTAAACGAACGTATATTGCTTTGTCTTCTGGGTTTTGGTGGAGGTTGTGAACGTCTGCGAGGTTTGTTGGATAAACTAAACATAGAGCTAAAAAAGAATCCAAAAAAGTTGAGTATGGTCCACAATAGCCAGTTGATTCTCCACACGCCTTCTGGACGTTTGGATTTAATTTGTCCGTTATTGACGTACATATATAAATGTGTTATTAATCTTTAAATATGAAATGTTTACTCTTTATATGTGTATTCATCTTGTTACTTCCTACCTCACACTCCTCACAGTGTACTTGCTCGTGCGATAGTGAACGCATGGATGAAGTCGGCCGTGCCGGGTGGAGATTGATACATTCGCTGGCTGCCAACTATCCAGACGAACCAGTGTTCTATCAGAAATATCCATGGTACGGCTTTATAGAAACGTTAATTAATTTCTACCCGTGCGAGTATTGCCGCGCGCACCTATGGCGTAATGTAGAGAAATACGGCATACACACCGCTAACAAGACAGACCTGTCCATGTTCATGTGCTTTCTTCATAACGATATAAACATAGAAAATGGCAAACCACCGTATCCTTGTTCCATGGAAAAGCTGAACGCAGACTACGGGTTTGCCAATTCTAATCCAAAGAGCGATAGAATTTATATAGATTAGATACGCATATGCGAACTATTTAATAACGCCATTGGTCATCAGAGTACAAAATGGACCAAGTTTTTAAACAAATACGGCAAGGAAGACGGCGGGCCATGGTGGATATATGGTACATGCCTGAGCATAAGGTTCATCCCGTAAAGAATGGCGTATTTGATATCATGTATGGCACCTCAATAGCCGATAGGGAGAAGATAGTATTACCACTAACTGAAGTGACCGCCCAATGGAACAAAATGTTACAGCGTTGGGACTACCTATATGGTGGTGGGTGGGGTATGTATCATATGACAGGGGCACTTAACTGTGGACTAGTTTGGTATTAGCATTATATAAGAATATGCGATATGTTAAATGGATATATTAGAGGAACATGTTCTATTTAATGGCAACATGGATAAGAAGCCGGCATCCTCATTACGATTCCCAGTACCCAACTGTAAGCCTTATTATTACCAGTGGCTGTTGTGTGTAGATACCAAGGACAACTGTTGTGGCGCCAACAAGTGTCGATTCCATTTTACAGAGTGGCAGAATTGTCACAAATACAGCGACGAAGTAAGAGCGGTCAACGCCAGGATACCACGTTATAAAGATGCTGGGACATACAACGGGTTGAGTGCAAAATAAGTTAAAATTCTAAATAAAAAAGTATATAGTTTAGAGTGATATTTACAAATGGCTGACATCGACGTTACTCTATTCGAAGAGGCGAAAACTCAGTTTACTCTATTATTACCTGAAATAGACGAGAAGAAATCAGAACTCAAAGCTCTTAAAAAAATCCACAATGCTTACAAGCATACCATATACAGTTACATGCGAGAGAACGAGATTGAAGAGCTGGACATTGGCGGTTATTACTTCACCATTAAGCAGAAGCAGCGTTTAAACATCAAAGAGGCCGACTTAGAGGAACTTCTCGATGAAGACGTTCTCAACCAGTTCCGCACTTCCAAAGAGTCTCTGGGTGTAAAACGCCGTCGTACGACTACCTAGTGGTATGTATCGTTTTTCTTGTCTTTCTTCTTGTCAGGAAAGAACCTGGTCAAATCCGTATATATGGCATATCCCATTATAGAGACCAATGCTATCGCGCCAGTGATGAGTAATTGTTGTTGTGTGGGTTTCATTTATAATATAATTTACACTTATTTATAATATCAAAATTGTAAACACAACACCCCTACTATTTTCGCGGCATCGTCCGGACTCAACCCTTCACACACTCTCACTGTTTCTGGCGTGTCGAAATAATCGTCCCCACAGGTTGCCTTTACTAAATCTTTGGTCCAATCCGATGCTTCTTGGGCATTCATTTTAGGAACCCATACAGCGGACACCGTAAATAATAAAATCCCAAAGAGTATAAAAATGGTTGTGTACATCATATATAAGACGAAGGTGCGTCCTAATATACGATGTATTTGCAAGTGTATATCTTAGTTTCTATCCTAGCTTACGTAGCGTTCACTAAGTGGTTTGAAAAAATGGACCACAAAGGTAAAAATGACATGGACGAACAACGACATATAGCGTTTACCAGGTCCTTAGCAAACCTAGCAACGTTGGGTATGATTTCGGTACCTCTAACATATACAGGCCATGCCGATTTACCATATAACAACGAGAATTCTCTGGGGAAAGATGTGTTATTTGTAGTGGTGTGGGGATTGACCACTAGCTTAATTTTTACCGTCACGCACCGTGTTTTTCACACACGCTTTCTGTGGCCCATACACAAGCAACACCATCAGAACAACCCTTCGTACTCGACATCTTGTTTAGATGCTCATCCGTTGGAATTTCTATTTGGTAATGTGTTGGCTGTAGGGTTACCATTATATATGTTCGTGGGTTCCGAAACCGCTTCTTTGTTATGGATAGTGTATGCGATGTTTAACACGACACAGGGGCATGCTATAGAGGGTGAGCATATGGTACACCATAAGAGATTCAGGTACAACTATGGCGCTCAGCCATTGTTTATATTGGATAAAATATTCGGTACGTATAAAAAAGAATAATTATATTTCTGTATCGATGTTGCTATTAAAAATGTCCTCTATCTCTTGCTCGCCCACCGACAGCTTGCCCTGACTATCGGTTTCATCTTCGTAATTTGAAAGTATAGTCGTGTTATCACTCTGTCTAACCTGTGTATAATTACGCGCACTATATTTGCGCTGTATTTCACTGGCCGATTCGGACACAGACCTGTAAGCATCCTCTACTATTACAGAAGTTTTACTTAAACATTTACCCATGATGATATTGAGTCTGTACATGCTCTTATAGTATCAAGGGTCAGGATATCCTTTGGTCGTTTTGGATTTAACTCTATACACTGGTGGGGGAGGGGGATAATATCGTGGAGCATAGACAGGGGCGTGTATTTGAGGGTCGTCGCAACCGCCTGTTAAACCCACACCAAGCAATACGACCACTGCGCCTATGATAACCCAACCAGTAGTACCCGGTGTAGCGTCTCCTAATGAGTCGTCCCAACAATTAGAACCTGGCCTACAATTGACACCAGCATCCCTTAGATGATGACAATGACTGTGGAATGTACTGTCGTGGTCATCACAGTGGTCTGGTAACTCTATAAATATAAAGACAAGAGCAGCTATTAATAATAAACCTAATACTATGCTAAGTGTATTTAACCTAGCCATAATAAATATGTTATAATATACTTTTATAGAGTCATTCTTCATCATCGTAATCATGCACAAACGAGGCCCCAGCCTTTGCTCTTATTTCTATGTGGGTATCGTACAAACTGTCCACACCAGCGCGGCCTACATCGTGAGAAATAAACATACAAGTTCGGCGCCCCTGTGACCGACCCGCCCAGTCCTTAAGGGCCTGCTCCATTTGCTTGAAACCAACCGTATCTATGTTGGCAGCAGGCTCGTCTAGAATGGCCAAGTTCGAATGCACACCCGTGAATATAGAAGATTGCATGCGCCACGCCATAAACGATGCAATTTGCAAACGACGGTACTGACCTCCACTCAAAGCATGGGCCGTTGAACGCGGTCCAAATGTCAGCTCTTTCGATATGGTTTCGTTATCGTCCAGCTCCATACTAAACACCGGGCTTCCCTGAGACTCCGCATCGAACAAATATTTACACCAGTCCGTTGTATGTTTGGATATTTTGTGCAACATCCGCTCAACCACGTAGGTCTGGATACCCTTAACGCCTAACCACTGACGCATGTTCTTGAGCGCCTCGAGGTTGGTAGTATTCATTAACTTCAGCTCCTTGTAGCGGGCAATGGCCGCGGCACCATCCTTCAATGTTAATTCTATGTCGGCCAACTCCTGCTGTATGGGTGGGATTTCCCCTTCCGTCTGTAACAGCTCACGGTTTATCAAACGGAGAGCGGAGAGGGCAGTCTGGCGCTTGTGCTCCCAATGCTGTAGTAACACCCGTGTGGCAGCCCACTCTGCCTGTTTAAACTCGTGCTCTGTTTTCTCCTTCTCTATCCTGGTGAAATCTTCCTGCTTGGAAACAGCTGCCAGGCTCAATGATTTAGCTAATTTATAAGCAGCGATGCGCTCTTGTTTCTTATTCTCTTCCTTTACCTTAAACTCATGCATCTTCTTCGCTTTCTTACGCGATGTGACCATCTTCATAGCGGAGCCATATTCTGTCTGTGCGTCTACTATGCGACTGGGTTCGATATGTTTACACTGTATAGACTGTTTACAAGTGGGACAAGCGGTGGGCGCGGAAGCTGCTTTTTTGAGCATGAACAATTGTTGTTTGCGCACGCCTGCTTCAGCGATAGCGTTGTCAATGAGTTTCTGCTCCGGTGCCGGGCGGTCGTATACAGGGGAGACTACATCAACGGTATAGCGTCCATCCAAATCATTACTATCATCATTTCTATACAAGCGCGTGGCCTTGTCAAATGCATCTTTGGCCGATTTTTTCGTTTCGTAGTAGGTCCGTGTGATATCTTGATATTTGCGCTTGTTGTGGTTGACCGGCATTTCTCCCAGCACTGGCTGAGGACCAAGGTCCTCTAACTCTTTTTGATGCGTGGATATCTGAGAACGATACGACTCTATTCGATTGTGTTGCTGTGCACGCCACTCGTCCAAGCGTTGTAGTGTTCTCACCTTTCTAGACTGTGTTGCGGATTGAGTACGTAGTGCATTCGCCAACAGCTCTCCAGTGCTTCGTATGTTGGATTCGGAGAACAAATACTGCTCGTTCGCACTCATAAACAAGTCTTCCCATATGTTCATATTACACAACAATAACAGCTCTTCCTTGGTACCTTTGTCGTTTGTTTCCAACCAGTTCTTACATCCGCCCGCCTGTTCCCACACCAGGGTGCGCATAAGCCAGGCATGCAATCGCTTGTTTGGTGCCTTGGGTAACGTCTTGCCTTTGGGAATTCGAAAAAACATAGAGTTCAACATGAATTGTGTTTGGTGTTGCGTAGACCTTGTAATACGCTCGTTGTTGTGGAATACTTCCAAGAACGATGTCTTGTCTATCAAGGAACAAGCTCTGTATATCTTAAAGGGTGTTCCACCCATATCGCCTACAATTTCTACACGTGCCATCCTCGTTTTCTGGTTAATACAAGCGGCAGACGCTGTGCCCTTTTTAAGCGAAGTAGAAGCTCTCATATCAGAGTAACCGGTTAAACACCACAGAAAGGCGGATACAGTTGCCATAGATTTACCAGCACCGTTTGAACTGCCTATCGCACCTTCCATCCATTTGCCAGTTATCTTGGCCAGTCCCCTGTCGTCCAATTTAATTATCTGTTTGCCTTGAAACGGACCAAATCCTTCGAAACTAATCTCATTAAAATTTAACAAGCTGGGCACGCGGTTTGATGTCGTGCCGGTATCCATCTTGTTTATTAAATCTATAGCCTGTTTGTACCCTGGTTCGTCTTGTAAGTTGAAATGCATAGCATAAAGCTTGAACATTTCTTCGGGTGACAACTCCTTTTCCGCGCTCAACAAACTATTTGCTGCTACCGTCTCTCTCAAGTAGCGTTGTAGTACGACGACTACGCCTATGGTTCGTATATGTTCTACGAACTCTTCCGCTTCGGGTGACAGCTTTTCAGGGTTGAACGAGTCCATGTACAGTATATCCTCGTTCTGTAGGTGATGAAGAGCTGGCCAAGTGTCTGGATTTTCTGTAACTTTGAACCGTTTCGGACCGTAGCGAATAGGTATACCTCGAAAGTCTCCAGCTTCTTTGTAGAATATAAAACGCTTGTTCTGCCCTGCTTCACTCATAGAGGTTTGGTAAGGACTTCCTATGTATATAACCTTTCCCATTCTCTGTGGCTTGTGGTAATGCCCAGAGATAACGTCGCATGGAAAGTCTTCTTTTTTGAGCCCACGGTCTGACGGTGTGTTGTTGTTTACGTGTGCGCCTATCACGTCAAAATGACCGAAAATACATTGGTACTGTCCCGCAAACTGTTTGAATATAGAGCGTAGCTGGTCATTGTCGCGCTTCCACGGTACCCATAGTACGTTGCCCCGCACACACGGGTCATCTAACACGTGTATGTATTTGGAGGCATGTCTAAATGGTTCCAACGCGTGTTCTTTTTCCGAAGCATCGATGTAGTCGTGATTGCCTGGTATCATAATCATATCAATACTCCATTCCTTTTCGAAGAATTCTAGAAGTGTGTTTAGCATGTCAACTGGTATGGTTCCTCTACGATATACTGTATCGAAGAAATCCCCAAGGAATCCAATTTTCTGCTTCGTCTCAATAGCCTTTGCGTGTATTCCTCTCAATACATCTAGGCATATTTCTAAGGTTTGTGGCGAACAGTGTAAATCTGCGAATAGTAACATGGTATTTCTACGACTTATGATATCTCTTATAATGGTATTCGATTATTCGTGGAGTATTCGGAAGTATATATTGGTCGGTACATATTCTATCACAATGAAGTATACCAAGTCAAAACTAGAAGAATTGAGAGTTGTCCGCCACGCCGCCCGTGCGGAGCATAATACCTTTTTGAAGGCGCACCCCCACCCAAATAATTTTTCTTCCAGGGAGGGGATTTTGAAAGACCAGAGAGATACCACGCGTAAAATCTATCACAAATACCGCCGTTCTTACATCAAGCACCGGGCTCATAAGAAAATGGTAAAGAAATTCCAGAAAGAAGTCAAGAGGAGCAAGATGAAAAAGCTGGAGGAATCCCTTGTCATGTGCCAATGCCTGGACAACATTGTGGTAGAAACCAACCATTCCAGCGTGGAGGAGTTTTTGAGGAATGCTATCGCTTCTTATACACGTGAACAACCAGTACGCTTTGAAGGTGTACTGCCATTCATCATGGCCTACGATACCTCATCGAAACTGTACAAAGTACACGAGGCCGCGGGAGAACATTCACTGAACAAACTGGATGAAGCACTCATTAAAATGAATAACATATTCTAAGAATATACGTATTTAATAATGTATCTATTATAATTATACATGTCTGAAGACTCTAACTGGCGCTGGGACGTTATCAATGCTAGGGTACGCGACGTATCACTAACACAACAAGCTATACACTCTTTCGATGATTTTATCGTTCGGAAAGTAGCTTGTATCGTTGAGGAAAATAATATAATTAAAGTAAAATCACAACTCGTTTCCAACGGACCAACACATAAAATAACATTCTCCAATCCCGTATACAAACAACCTTCTATCGTCGAAAAGAACCAAGATGTTCGTCCCCTTACCCCAGAAGAAGCTCGTACCAGAGACCTGACCTTCAGCGCACCCATGTACGTGGACGTTATATACCAACCCAACGAATCAAAACGTGAAGGTATTGAACACCATAAAGAGATTTACATCGGTAGGATGCCTATTATGGTGCGCTCGTCGCTAGGCAGCAACATACCAAAGTACAGCGAGTGCGAACATGACCCCGGTGGTTACTTTATTATCAACGGAAATGAGAAAATTGTTATAGTACAACAAAGAGTAATACCCAACGTAGTTCTGTGTTTCAAACACAGCAACGGGTGCCAGAGCGTTGTTCACAGCTGTTCCAACGAATGGACAGCCTCTTACTGTATGTTGAAGATGATAGGCGGGGGTCTTATACCTGCTAAAATAGACATCGGTGGACTACAATCCAATGTACCCGTTATTACTTTTCTAATAGCCTTTGGATGGTCATACGAACAGATAAAAGAAAGACTCGCGCTAACAGAGGAAGAGTGGGATATATGGAACAAGGACACAGGTGTTACTGCGTGGGATAACGCTGCTCAAGCAATGGCCTGGGTCCTGGGTAGATTCAAGAACAAAAAGACTCCGAAGCGCTCCTTCATATACTTGGTGTATCCGCACGTTGGCACCGTAGACGATTTCGACACTGCTGCGGCCAAAGGCTGGAAATACCGTAAAGAAATCATGATGGACCAAGTGGTCAATCTTATCAGAGCAACCAGGGGCGAACGCACCTTTGATACCAGGGACCAGCTACCCAACAAGAGATTCGACACCGCGGGTGCTCTCATGGGCTCACTCTTTGCTCATATATGGAACAAATACATAGAAGAAGTTCAGAAAACAATACAGAAATGTTGCGATTCACAGAAGAAAATTCGCATCGAAAAGATTGCCGGTTCCACAGCCATAACAGACGGTATCAAGTATGCGTTGGCTACGGGTAAATGGAAAGGAGATAAAACACAAGTACGCGAAGGGGTATCACAAGTGCTCAACCGTAACACTTATATATCCTCTATTAGTCAATTGAGACGTGTCGATTCCAACGTGGATACAGAACAGAAAATGATTGCACCTCGTAAATGTTACGGTGACCAGTGGGGTTTCCTATGTCCTAACGAGACACCAGAAGGCCAACCTACTGGTCTGGTGTATCAAATGGCGTTGACAGCTCAGATATCTACATCGTCCAATAATAAAAGACTGTTTCAGACGCTCAAATTTGATGACGAGGGTGAGCACCTGATATACCACGACGGTATACCCGTAGGAAAGACCAACGATGTTATCTATGTTTTAAATCATATAAAGAACCTACGGCGCAATCGTTTGGTACAGTTGGATATATCTATATCTTATCAAAATGGGTCCATATTTGTATGGACAGACGCGGGTCGTATTTACAGGCCAGTGTTTGTGGTCACAAACGGTAAGCTTGGCATTACGAATGATATAATTACCGACTTGAACGCGGGGAGAACACAATTCAATGACCTTTACCAGCTTGGAATCGTAGAGAACATCGACGCCTACGAGACTACAAATTGTTACGTCGCGCTCAAACCAGCAGATGTAAAGAAAGACCATACACACTGCGAGTTACACCCTTCCATGATATTCGGAACACTGTTGTCTAGCTCGCCATTCGCAGATATGAACCCCGGACCGCGTAATACATACCAGGCAGCCATGGGAAAGCAGGCTATGGGAATATATGCATCTACCTATCAAAAACGATTTGACTCTTCTGGAAATATATTAACCTATTGTCAGAAACCATTGGTCACTACTAAATCAGCACAAGTATTGGGACAGAATGAGATGCCGGCCGGTTTCAACGCTATTGTAGCTTGCCTGTGTGACGAGGGCTACAACCAAGAAGACTCAACACAATGGAACAAATGCTCTATCGAAAGAGGGATGGGGCGTTCAACCACTTACATGACAATGAGCGCATCTACGGTGACGAGAGGCTCGGGATATCACAACTTCAAACGTCCAAAGGCATCAGATACAGTTCATATGCGAGATGAACATCTCTATACATGCCTCGATGACGACGGTCTACCACCTCCCAACACCGCGATAAAACAAGGCCAAGCAGTAGTCGGTAGAGTTACCGTACCAAGGGAAGTCATGCCGCATGGAAAAGCTCCTCTACTACCAGAACCTGTCCTAAAACCACGTGACGCTTCCCTATTCAACAAAAAGTCCAGTGGTGTAGTAGATGAAACAGTAGTCTTCCAAAACGACCAGGGTGGTAGGACAGCTAAAGTACGTGTTAGAATACAAAAAATTCCTGAGCTTGGAGATAAATTTGCCACTCGCCATGCTCAAAAGGGGACCATAGGTATGATATATCATCAAGTAGACCTGCCATTCACAGCCGATGGTATTACACCAGATATCATTATCAATCCACACTGTATGCCATCACGGATGACAGTTGGGCATTTCAATGAGCAATTGGCGTCTAAACTAGCAGCGATAACAGGCAGACAGATTGATGCGACCTCGTTCGACCACGAGCCGGTCGAGACCTTCTGTAGGGAGATGAAAGCAGCGGGCTTCAAACCTTACGGCAAAGAGCAGATGTACTCAGGTAGAACGGGCGAGCCTCTTAAAGCTAAGGTGTTTATTGGTCCCCTGTACTATCAAAAACTCCGCCACATGAGTAGTGATAAGATACACGCACGCCCACGGGGTAAGATTGTAGGGTTAACACGTCAACCAAATGAAGGTAGAGCGAACGGTGGTGGATTGAGGTGGGGAGAGATGGAGCGTGACGTTGGTATATCTCACGGCACTTCAGCTGTTCTAAACGAGCGTATGTGTATATCATCGGACGCTTACGAAGCTCCCGTGTGTTCTAAATGTGGTTTGATTGGTGGTATCACGCGCCCGGTTGGGTTGGTTGGTCAGAAGAAAGCACGGATGTACCAGTGTGTTGGTTGCCACGGTTCTGCTAACCCTATCAAAAAGTGTAAGATGCCGTATGCAACCAAATTATTATTACAAGAGTTGATGAGTATGGGCGTAAAGCCAATTTTATCTGTAAAAGATAAAGAAGTTGTTTTAAAATAATAAGATAAAAATTTTTAATTTTATAATTCTTTGCTGGCCAAATCGGTCAACGGTATGGGCGATTGTCTTTCTGGGCTCATACTGACATCAGTGTCTTCGTCACTGCTGAATACGTTTTTATTCCTCAACCTCCAAGGTCTGGCTTTAGCGCGTCTCTTTTCTAAATCAACGATACGTCCGTATGCCTCTGGAAAAGTAGTAGACAAATCATACGTTTTTATATCGTCCCCGTGGATAAAAAGTTGGGTCAAAATCTGCACTTCTTCTTTAAGCGCAGCTATACGGGATTCTGTGTCGCGTCTTTCTTTGTTAAATTCACCGGTGAGGTTCTGTATGGCGTATATCATATCGTTCTGACCGCACGACAAGAGGTCTTGAGTTATGGTAACACCGTTGAGCGCCTTCCTGACGCGCCATTCTTTTTTAAACTTATCCAATTGAATCTCGATACGGTTGAATTTTTGGTCCACCGTGTCGTACATTCGCATGAGAGTAGCCTGTTGTTCCATGACTTTTACGATAGTGGTATTAATAGTTTCGAGAATCGTTGTGGCGTCGTTCATTTTATAAATGGAATAATATATAGGTTATACTCTATTTTTCTTATTTTTTTTTTAATCTCTTTTTAGGACGTGCTCGCTCTTCTTTACGAGCAGCCAGTAGTTCTTGTTCGTTGTATTTATCGCTCTGATTCCCCAAAACACTCCATCCTGGAGATTGTTCACGTGCAAACAACTCAATGCGTGGCACATCACCGAAGAATGTAACAATATTGTCTCGCACTGTTGAAGGTTTTCTTGAATGTTGCCTTGGTGGTTCGATACAGATAGAACTCATTGCGTTTGGATTGCCATCTCTCACTTCATTTTCTACCAAGTTCTTGAAGGAAGCAATCTTACCTTTAACGCCAAGCAGGCACAGTTCTGCGTTCGAGCGCGTGTAGTATCCCACGCCGAAGAAAGGTTTGTTCCCAGCTTTGTTGGTCTTTACCCATGTACACCAGCAGGTTTTGTATTTGAAGCCCCAAGACTCCATTACCTGTAAAGCTGCTGGAAGGTTAGGAAGAGTAGCCCATAGAAGGAGAGCAGAATTTTTACGGCTAATACGCTGGACATGATACCCGATTTGTCTAAGTGCATCCACAGACATTGTTGCATAATGAGACTCACCATCTCGCCCTCTAATGGTACCGTTGCCAATGGTCCTAGTATAGCTCCACGGAGGGTCAGCGTAAATAATATTATAGAAATCATTCCCTTCTTGAGAAAGTTGTTCGGATATATCCATTTAAAATAAATATAGAGTTATTATAGAGTACGAATATTCTTAGATTATCTTACACTTTTTAACAGGACGTTGGTCCACTACACGTGGTGGTAGTTTAAGCACTGGCATTGGTACGTGCACCTTTGTATACCACACGGGAGTGAGCTCTTTGCCTCTATTCCACTTAAGGTCCCATTCTTTAGTGTGATAATACGCACGGTAGGAATCAATACAGTTAAGGCTACCATCTTTGTCGTAACGTGCACATTTCTCGAACAGTTTGTCAGCGATACACACGTCAAAGTATTCTACACCGACGGGCAAACCGGCAACAGCGCGCTTGTGGGGAGGTGCTGTGTAGGTTTCTTTGACACGGTGCAATGGATAACCCATTTCCTGAAGGCGTTGTAGATGATAATGACAACGGTGTATCCTACCGAAACGGCGTGAGTATTCTTTGGATAGCTCAATACCCAGCTTGATAGTGTAGTCGTAGTGGGCTCGTTTGGCACGTACCCACACCGCAACCGGGTGGTTCTCGTGCGTCATGCGGTAAGGATTGTCGTTGCCATACTTTTTAATTAGTTCGGGTACTGGCATAAAGTCTGGTGTTTCGCTGTTGTACCAGTGTGCGGTATACAACAATTGGCATATTTCGAGTATCATTTTAACACAGTGCTTGTCACAGTGGCATTTGGCGGCGTCAACCGCCATTTGAGCTAGAACAAATAGATTCATGTTTGCGTGGGATAAGAAATGGTAATGTTTTAATATATATAACATTGTTATTAAATACCTCGCACATTCTTAGAGGATACAAGCTTCCACATGCTCAATGCTATCCTCCTCGTCTTTTTCAATCTTCCACTTGGTATGCTCAATCATTGCCCAACTGCGTGGGTCCCACAGGACAGGATGGTTGCCACGCCTGACCCAATCGTTTATTTTTTTAGGGTCTGACTCTTGGAATGATACCAGTGACAAAGCTTTACCGTCGTGGAGTATAATTCTCTGTTCTAAAGGTATTTTATTAATATGAACGGTTGTTCCTGACATATATGAATTTAAACCTTGACTTAAATATATAACATTATATAAATACAAATCCACAATGTAATAAATGCCATCTGCAATACCGCTACCAGGAGAAGTTTGGCTCCGCAAAAAACAAATTCCAGGAAGCGATATTGTCAACGTTGGATACCAGATGGACCGCGTACGAATTTATCGAGTCGAGGACGATAACGTATACTTTAACGCACGTATGAATTTGACAATGTTTCAATCGGTGAATGAGTTTAAAAATGTATACAGATTTCAAAACGAACACAACTACCCTCAAAAAGGTTCGCTTTGGGTTAGAAACGCCAATTCACGAGTGGTGGGTCACAATCTCGGACTGGGAGAAGGGCGCCTACCAGTGCACATGAATACTGTACTGTATGTATCCGAAGGTCTCAACGCTACCGACTACGATGGTAACGAGGCCGGCGGCGCCGGTGGCTCCATAATGCATACCGACACCTGTTCGGTTAGAATATACAACACGGACGACGTCCGTGAAGCCAACCCAACAGGAGTCATGCCACACGGACCGGGTTGGGGTGGAGACCTGGAAAAAACGGACAAGGCCGTTATTAGAACCCATCCGGATTTGGGTACAGATAAATTATCTTCCGCAAAGCAGTCAGGAGGAGGAGGACGGTCGGTGAGTCACAATGGGGGATTCATTGGATATCGCTTGTTGAGGAGGAAGCTGCGCCACCATTACACCTTCGTAGGGTGGGCTCCGGAGTATTACGAGAACATTCCTTGGTTTGACGAGAGTATAAACATTCCCAAGGTAGGTCAAATTTACAAATGGAGGGGGAGGGAGACACCCATAGCTGACCTGACCGATGGTGTAATGGTGCTGGGTGTTTCTTGGTCTCGACGGCCCCTCAAAGACGATATGTGGGCATTAACCCGTGGGGTGGATGTAGATACTGATGGTTATCCCAAAATGTTTCGGTTGCGTGGTAAGTTTAAGATGGGAAGCGAAAAAATATTTGATAAGGTCCACTGGCCAGAAGATAAGCCAACGCTCATCGTGACAACAGTCAATGTCGTATGGCAGGACGACGGAAAGTACAATTATTGGAATTATATGAGGGATTATCACGAAGTCAATATGTTTAACAAATATTTAGTGTTGATTGAAGATGCTCCAGGGGCCGTGGCACCCCTCGTTCGATACAGAGAGATGATGCTCGATATGGACTCGCACGACCTGTCCGACCATCACACAATAACAACATACGACGTTGAAGATATGGTTAAAGCCGGTACGCTACCACCCGCTGACGATATGGAGCGGGGACTTACCCCATTTCCAAAGCTGGAATACTGGATGAAGATTAGGGAGAGCTATGACGTGCAAGGGCTCGAGATGGTAAAGAGTGTATACTTTGACACTACTGCTCAGGTCGATAGAATCATGACAACACCAGACGAGGATGGTCACCAAAGAGTCAGCATTATTACGACAAGCGATAATAAGCAGAACCAGATGCACTGGTACAAGGAGAAATATACGTTGGATGGCTTCTCTTCCAACAGCTTAAGACGGTTTAAGCTATGGAATTACAGGATGACCCATTTCCATAGCTGGCGACACCGGGCAATGGATGAAATAAAGGATAAGGACCGGGAAGAGATGCTACTCAAATTGAAATACAAACCTTACGAGATGCGTATTATCACCTTTGAAGGCAGCAGGATGAAGATGAAAGGAGACGTAATAATGTCGTTGCCAACTACTGAGACGACTATAGTTTTGGGAACAGAAATCGCGCGACAAAACGAAATAAGAGTGGTCAGGGGCCCGTGGATATGGATGGCAGAGCTATACAAATGGATAATAGAACAAGGCTTCTTAAACCACCCAGACCCCAGCCAAGAAGAAAAGATTCGAATGTGGGTAGACCACACACCTGTGGGGAAATCGGGCGTTTGGATAACCAATTGGAACATAATTAGTGACCCAGATAAGCGTCTGACTCCAGATTATAGGGGTCTTGGAGGCTTTAACGAATATCCATTGGCCAGCGAGAAAGGTAAAGAACTCCTCTTTGGTAGCTTATGGGCATGGAGGCGCGGCCCTGGCCCGCCGCCGAGGCCGCGCAAGTCGGTGTGCACTAACTCCGGTGTCCCAGACGGAATGGTTTTAATTCTTGGTCCGGTATATTCGCCAGGTACGGGTATGAAATTGCTAAAAGAAAATGGAAAGCAATGGGTTTATGCGGTGAATCAAATCAATCGGGATGAATATAGCGGCGTTTATTATTTAGATGTCGAATGGTTGTTTAAAAATTACGATAAGCGGCAGCAGACGCTCGTTGGATTCCAGCATTATCATGTACGAAGACGGATAATACAAAATTTAGCACGGGAATCTGACCCTCCAGCCCCCACAGAATGGGGGCGTGAGATTGAGTATGGTGAATACACTATATGGTTGCCACCGGGTTTGGACAGTAGCGATGAGGCCCGGGCGATATGTAACTTCCCACGGGCTGGTGAGTGGTGGCACATGAAAAAGCAGGACAATCAGTTATGGGGAGCGGACCCTGGCAGACCTGGCGAAGTTCTTTTTGAAAATTCGTATTCTCGTATAGCTACCGATTATGTCAACTGGCCCCTTCTATTAGAAAATAATACACAAAGACCCGCGGTGTGCGACTTTGTACTAAACCACAGACCACCGACTGTATGGTCGGGTTCCCATCAACGTTTCATTAGTCCACCGGGAGATTTTGGAAATCGCTTGGAGATATGGTTGAGGGGTCTACGTTGGATACCAAGACAATCACAGGTATATATGCACAACGAATCCGGTCGATTGTACTCTTTACACTCGAGGGATGACAATGGTGTTAATATACTTCACAGTAACTTTGAAGGGGACGGTATATACCACAGAGAAAAAACGAATTTTTTCCCGTTAAGTGGTGAAATAAAAAAGAAGTGGAAAGTTAGTACGATTAGGCCAACCTATCCTAAAGAGATAGCGAGGACCGACCAGCAACTAACGGAAGATTTCAACGGAGAATTCTCTTTTCTAGGATACCGACGCTACGAACAATGGGCTCAAATAAACCAGCCAAATCTTGGCGCTGTCTACGTTCTGCGGGAGCTGCCACCAGAGCGCGGTCGTTACGCACTCGGGAGGTTGGACGAAAAAGGGCGTAACTGGTATCTTGACAGGTGGCAACGACCTCCACCATTAAATAGGAAGTCGTTCAGTAGGTTACTATACCACCTAAAGTCTAAAACAGGAATCACTCTCAAGGAAAAGGACAATGTAATGGTTATAGAAGAGCCAACCAATGGCTTCATTAAAATTCACTTGTTGTTCGACGACATACCAGAAGACCGCAACCCAATCGTTGACTTGCCACTTGTTGAATTTCATACACTGTTTGTGCTCGATAGTAAACTAATCGATGTGTTAAATGAAACCAGCGACGAGGAAGAGGAAGACGAGGAAATTGCGTATGCCTTTAACGCGAGGAGAGATAGTTATAAATGGTCTATGGCGGGGGACTTTGATGCGAGTTTAAACGTTGGTAAGTATAGACATTTCGACACGTACAAAGAGGCAAGGGGGGTCAAAGCCAGGGCAGCGGTCAACGCAGCAATGAACGAAAAACGGGCCAGGGAAGAAGCAACGAGCGTGACGGAATGGACGTGTCTAATTTGCATGAATCCTTGTTTAAACCCTGATACAGAGGAAAACGACCCCATGGGTATCGTTAAGTCTCACGGTTTGAATGGCGAAGAAATGTCTGGGTATATTTTCACACATGACAGCACTTCGAGCCTTGCTCTACCGCATATGATTTGTGGGGGATGTGCTGCCAACGTGATAAGGTACGACCGTGAACAACAGGACAACGGTAACCGTCAATTGGTGCACGCAGACAATGACATCATTTACGGTCAGTACATGGGAGGGAAGGATAATAACAATTGTGCCAATGGACCATTCACTATTGAATGTCCTTCTTGTAGACAGAGGCATGGTTTCCGTAGACTTCAACGTGTATTGCTGAGCCGTAGAACCAGGCAGGGAGAACAGAAAGTAGTTTGGAAAGAGTTAGATAAATTAACATTAAAATTTTAATTAGTCCATGTAGTATTACACACCGGTCCCACTATGTTTGGACCATAATGTTTAGTAAAGTTGGTATCGTTACACAACGCCTCTTTCAATGCGAATGCGAGACCCTTGTACGGTAACAAATCTCTCAACTCTTCTATTACTTCGTTCGTATTGCTTACGGTCTCGTTGACTTTGTGAACCATGGCTCCGGTGATACAGGTGATAATCAATATCAACACCAGTGTGAGCCCTACTGATATATAGTTACAATAGAACATTCTCCTGTTCGTTTTCTTTCCCATATCGCCAGGGATGAGCGGTTTATCGATAGTTGAGTCGTTCAGTACGTCCATTTATTGGATTGGTCATACCTTTATACTCGAATATATAAGGGTGTGTGCAACTACCAATGCCAAGAGATGTAACAATTATTACTTTGCTCCAGGAGATAAAGTACCTGAGGCAGCAGATAGCGAATACACCAGAGTTACATTACGTTGGTTTTTGCCAATGGTGGTCTACAAGGCCACAAGCACCACCAGGGAGATATACCAATTTAATGCCACCAGATTAAATTATTTTTTTATAAATACAATCTACTGCCCAATTGCCAATATCTATTTGTTTTATTTTCTCATAACCTTTCCTTGACATGAATTGTGTTAATTGCTTTTCTTCGTTTTGTTGTACTCGTGTCTTCATATTACGCTCAACCTGTATGATTGTGACATCATGTGATGTAAAGTCAAACGTTCTTAAAATTTCTACTTCTGAACCTTCTGTGTCTACCGTCATATAATCTACATGTTCTGGACATATTTCATTCAAATCTACACATGGCATTTTTTTCTGGCTGATGACAGTGTTATGCCATCTTTTATCGTCGTAAGAGTTGTGTATTCCACTCCACCCTCTATTAGATGATATAGCAAATGATACTTCCTTTGTACCAACAGGACATACTGCTACACCTGTATATATATGCGCATTAGGACGATTTTTGGTTATCTTTTTAAGTTCGCGGTCATCTGGCTCTACTAAAATACCTGTCCAGTTATAAGTTTTCTCAAAATAATATGTATTTGAATGTTCTATGCCATCTCTTGCTCCAAATTCTACATATACGCCATTTTCATGATTAAGAAACTGTTCTACATATTTATCTTGACCAGCTTGTGCCTTATATTCGTATTTTGATTTTATGATATTATTTTTCAGTGTACAACCCTTCTCACCAACGATAACGTTTGGAAACTCCGCACATAGGTGGCTCATAGTCTCACGTTTCTCTACACAGTGGTTCAATTGCTTCATATCAATGGCTTGATTCAGTCCTTCTTTTCTACTATTGGTCCAACGGTGAGGTATCATCCAATCCTTGCCATATTTTTTGGTTAGACGACTGCGGTAATCTCCTACGCATCTCATCATAACACCTTCAAATAGGCAGGGTCGTGTTTTAGATAATCGGTCTACAATGTGAATATCAACCATAACGTGCGACTGGTACGAACCTTCTATTTCAGTTTGTGGCCAGGGTAAACCGGTCAAATGTACGGTCATTCTATCGAATATGTTGTCCGTGTCATGTCTATGCCATTTATCGAGCGCAGCCTTCACTAGGAAAGGTTCGGGGCTCTCAACGGTGATATCAACGTCGTAATCGTATTGAATAAATTCTCCACAACGGACTGCTCCAAGTAGCGTTCCACCCTCTAAAGAATATTTTATATTAGACTCATCTAGAACTGAGACCAGGCTTTTCAACGCGGCCACTGTGTCGGTTCGACAACAGGTCGGAGTTTCTATTCCCTCGTTGTTCCAAGTGGCCCAGTTTTTACAATCGCACAAAGCTACCTTGGGTTCTGGCGCTCTCAACGCAGGCGCGTGTGGCGTTTGTACGATGTCGGGTGTATTTAATTTACCGGTAGCAATCACATGTACTTTCTGTTCCCAGTCTGTATAGTGGCTAATGTGGTCCCATCCTGACACGATAGCCATCAGAGCGAGTAGAGATAGTGTCACTGAAAAAAATACAAAGTCGGATAAATACATTTTAAATATTAATACATAAGATATATACCCTTTATTGGCCTGGTTTGGGATTTTCTACGGCATGTCTTTTCACGTTATCAATAAGCTCCTGTTGTTGTATAATTTTTGCGTCCAACTCCTGCCTCTTTTTCTCAATCGACGCTACCTGCCGTTCAACTTTCCGCTCGAGCAACTCGAGATTGGCCACCGCTTCTTGCGTTTTCTCTTGGGCAGTTCTCAATCGACGATACTCTAATATCGCCTCCTCTTGGTTTTTGCGGACCTGATTTCCGGTCTTGTCGTAAATATCTCTCAGAGCTGCTTCTTGCTCCGGCGTTAGAGCGTTCGGACCGTACTCGTTTATAGGGTTCTTCGTAATGGTCTGAGTTAATATATTCTTTGTCCCTGACAACCAAACATTCATATTGTTTTCTTGATTGAAGCCGTTCACCGTCCATTGCATACATGTTAGGTCTTCATCAATGTCTTCAATCTTACCGGCGTCTTGTTCCAGTTTTAAACGTTTACAATACGCAATGATATGCAATACAGCCCCGTCGAACTGTGTCGTCTTTCCAGGGTTTAACAAACGACCAAAGACCAACGGACCGTACAGTTCGTCTGAATAAACACGGTACTCTGGTAAGTAAGCTACCAAGAAAGTTATATGTTTTTCCATCAAGTTTTTGCACACACGGTATACAGAGCGTCCACGGCTGTAGTTAGCGGAGTCTATATGAAACATTTCCAACCTTTTCAGGTAAATAAACCAATACACTAGGCTACTCTCCCACCTCAGAGTTTCTCGCCCTGCCCACTGTGCTGATTCCTTTGTTTTGAACAGCAACGGTAGGTCTCTGTCTGGATGGATAGTCAGCACTTTATCGTCTTTAATTGTCTCTAGCGGGTGAGCATCGAAGGATTGCCATTCTCCGTTTGTAATATCACCCGTGTCGAAGATTTTAATTTGCCATAGTTCGCTTGTTTTGACAGCTTGTAGTGCGCGAGGACCTGTCTCCCATATAGATTCAAACATATTGAGTGGGACGTCTTGGGATTTATAACTGCGGGTCCTTATGGTTTCCCAATCTCGGTAGATAATTTCGAATTCTTTGTTGTTGTCTATTATTTTTCGCTGTATCAGCAGCCCGTAGTACATGCAAAACTTGAAAAAGGTTTTGCGTATGTTTGTGCCCCAGTCAAAGAAGTCCGACCCGTCCGAATTGATTTCGGTGTGTGGTGCGTTTTTATCGTTAACCTTACCGTTGTATAGACACCGTAAGATGTATCGTATGGTCTTTCCCCTGGTTCCGGCAGGCTTATAACGCATCATATTGTATAACATGTATTTATCTTCATCGGACGAATTGGGGCCAAATGCAAATACATTTTTCAATTCCTTCTCTGCTTCGTACGCATTATTAAAGAATTCCAACCCTTTGTCAAAGAAATCGCGCGCGGCTTTGACTACCTTTTCTGCGTGGGACTCTTCTTGTACCACATTGATAATTTTCTGCATATAGTAAGTGGTTTCCATCGGAACCTGTGCGAAAGCAAAGCCACCGTTGAGAGCCATTATTTGTTTTATCAACTGGTGGAATGTACCACTTATCCCAAGTTTTTTATTCAGTTCGGCATTCTTCGAGGTGTGGAATTCAAAATGCATCCGCTCCCATTTTAGTATGGGGGTATGCAAGTAACCAAACAATGTAGACCACAGGTTTGCACGCTCGTTCCAGTGTAGAGATACCGACTGTACAGGGTCTTGTAAATCTTTCTGATTTACCTTGGGCTTTACGCGGCGGATGTATGTCTGGTGCTTGCTTAGGCTCTGGTCTGTGAATACCTCTTCCATGGCCTTCACCGCTCCATGGCCGTATTTTTTCACGAACCCAGTGCCCGTGTACTTTACTTTGCCCCATACATCTTGGTCACTTGTACGCATAACGCCATCCTCTTCTCCTATCACATTCTGGAAATCTTTTCTATAGAATATCTGGTACTGTTCTGTGTGAGCGTTGACCGTCATGTCGGATTGTACCACGTCCATTTGCCTATCGATAGTAACGGTTCCCAAATCATTTAAATCGTTGGTATAACGGTCTATTTCGGAGAAAGCATTCAAGGTCTTCTGGCGCAACGCTTTCTCGACTCTCTCGTCGTGCATACCCTTTCTGTATTTCGCGAGCAAACCAGGGAGCACGGAATGTACTTGAACGAGGCGTCCTAGGTATGCTGCGCGGGCATACCACACCTGTTTGTGTGATATTCTCAACTCTAGTACAGGTTCGCCGTATCTGTTGGACTTCGATTTAGTTTCCACCTGTCCAGTGCCTGGAAAGTGTAAGCACACCCAATACTCAGAACCTGGCCATCCTTTACCCTTTAGCACACCTTTTACTATCCCATGCTTTCTAGAATCTGGTATCCATTTTTTGTCCATGTACATGTAGTCCAACCGTGGTTGTAATTTTTGTCCCTTCATATTTTGCTTGGCTCTCCCCATCTGTTCGGCGATTCGCAATCGAAATTCATCTTCGGTTTCGTTAATGTTTCTCACCAACGGTATACGCTCTTCACCTTCGAGATGTTGCAAGCACATCCAATAGCATCTGGACATGGAAGTCAATTCAAGTACTTCGTATTGATTCGTGTAGAAGGCCACCTGCGTGGGTGGTTGCATTTCAACCGGTTTTTTTTGACCCTTTGGCAGCTCGCTGAATAATTCCCACTTGGCATCTTGTGGCGACACCGCGGTGCCTTGTGCGTCGATAATTTCTTCACCGGCCATGAAATTGCCGCCGGCAAGTTTCCATATCTTTGTGTCTACTTCTGGTACATACTGTACCAATTCTCCTGGTAGGTAGTTCTTAAATGGGCTCCACGGTTCTATAGCATTCTCTGGGTCTGGTTGAATTATGCTAAAGTATGCCTCCTGTACGTCTTCTGGTGAAGTCAACCCCTTTCGCCGTTTGCACCATTTATTTATTTCTTTGATGGGCAATACCTTGTCTTCGTCTTCCAGTTTTCCCTGCTGTGGGGTTACTATGTTGACCATAGCTTGCAACGGTATATGTCTCCAGATACGGTCTGCTACTCTAGTAAACTCTTGGTCTTTCCATTTTAGTCGTAGATTGATTGCAAATTCATCTATTTCATCGCTTCGAAGCTTGCGAGCGGCTAGCCCTTTTTTACCGTAGAATTCGTTTGTGTTCATATTGTATAAAAAGAATAGCAATAAATACTGTTAAATTAATTTACGATTACAACTTATCACCCACCAAGATTGTGCAAAGTCGATGACCGAAGACACTATAGCAATCATCATAACTAATATCGCTGGTGGGTTGGTCCAAGGATTCATCAGTGGTGTATAGGTTACAACGGTAACCCATTTACTATAGGATTCACCCGCTATGTTTATATATTGAAACGATACCAACCATGTAAGTCCCACTTTCATCACCAACCACACTACAACGAAAAATAACTCCAACAACTTGTTATTTTTTTGTTGCCGATGCGCGACACTAAACACTGGTACCGTTGCGACCAACGCGTGTATCAGGAATGCATTGCGAAATACTGGGTAATGTGTAGCCATGGCCAACAACGCTGTGCAAATCAAAGAAGCCTTGTACAGTTTTGGCATCTGGCTCGTGTTGCAATGCTTGTCACCATACTCCAACCATACAACATCTGCGAAATATAAAATGGGTACAACGTATTGAGCCATGCTAGTAAAGGCTGCGAGCAATGATATTCCCACTATAGCATAGGTCGCAGTATCATGATAGTATTCCATCTCACGCTGGTACGACCCCATCTTCTCCTCCGTGGATGTCATTCTCACTGGATTCCTCTGTCGTAAATTTTCTACTGTGTAGCTCATTGTCTATTAATGGTAGGACTACGTCGGGTGGATATAGTCTGTATCTGACATGTTCAACGGATTTTATCATACAATAGTACATAAGGAAGAAAAATAGCAGGAGTCCAATCCCTATAGCCAGCCATTTCCAATGTCCAGGTTCGTTCCACATATATTATTTCTTGTGTTTGCCAATATATACGCCCAACTACACGATAATGAATTCTTCCAAACCGAACAAATGCTACAGAATAGTATAATATTAACCTTTAAGCCAGATTCTACATGTAAATACGATGTAATAGTCAGTGTGTGGCCCCCATGTATAAACATTTCGGAAGAGGGTGGTGGTACTATTCTATTCTACGAGGCCCCACACTATATAGATATGGAACGCATGACTGTACATCGAAAAGAAGACCTGGTACATATTGTACTTCCAAAACGAATGACCAAGCTTGACCATATACCAAGTGACGCCAAACTCATGAAGACTGTCTACATAGAAGTGGACCCCAATGATGAACTTTCGCAATTACTATAAAATTGGCGAGTATAAAGCTTGTTTATTAGTGAGCAACGATGGGAGAAAAATTATTCGAACGCCATAGACTCAACCATGCACCATACTCTAAAATGGCTACGTGGATATTCCTAATTCTACATGTTACGGCCTTTCTCTGTCACGGCGTTTCTTGGATAGTCGGTAACACCAACCTACCCAATGATGTTCTGGTCACGCCACTGGCTGAATTGATGACCGTTCAGACTGAGATTGTTGGCCCTTGCTTCGGTACGGGCCCTGAACCAACGATAAGCGGTACACCCACACCAATCAATTCTTGTGAGGGTGCCCCAACGCGTATGGACGATGGCACTGGAGCAATAACCGCAGCCAACTACCCCATCACCATTGGGGCAGCAAGCCAGCCTAAGTGCACCGGTGTGGAGATAGCCGATGGACTATCTTGTGGTGTAGACGAACGCCACACCGATATTGAATTTGCCATTGGGTCGGACGGAGGAGACAAGCAACGCTTTAAAGACATCAATATCTTCGGATTGTTTATCTTGGTAGACCTGTTTTCGATGGTATTCCACATCTATGCCATTGTAATGACTATTATATCTAGGTATAGGTCCGTGTTTGCGGCCGTGGAAGAACTTCCCAAGGTGATTAAGTTAGCACTTTCTAAAGAAGACACGAGGAGCTACAATGAGAGAGAAGAGATGAGAAAGAAGATATTACCACAACCAACCGCTAACCAGTTACACTCACCTAACTATCCACGTGCCCCCGAATACAACCGTCGCTGGCTGGATATTGCACTGAGCTTTGGTATACTAACTGTTGCAACCGGTATTTCTGTTGGCATTACAAACTTCTTTGTATTGGTACAGTTATTTATCGGAATCCAAGTGTTGGCTCTATTGGGATTCCAAATTGACGATGCCCGTTACCAGTTGAAGATAACGGACGCAGCTGCTTACAATGCCAACCACAGCTACGAATTTATTAATAAGCTTCTATTTCAGAATGCTTCGCTGTTTGCGATTGATAGATGGGGCAGGCATAGCTACATCATGAACCAGCACGAAATCTCAAAACCTCGTGCCAACGGGTGGACACAGCCAGTGCGTAACATAGGGCTTTCCATTGGGATGATATTCGTCATATGGTGGAGCATTACCTTTACCATTAACGACGCAGCAGAGAATATTATCATTCAGACGAGCGGGGTCGAAGGTGAAATAGACGGCGATGCGTTCAAACTATTAGCTACTTGGTATCAATACGGTACGGGGCTTATCGGCTTCTGGATGTTGTTGATTCTAATAGGCGATTTCGTTGGGTCCGACCGTTCGAAAGCGACGGAACATCCCCCTGGAAACTTTATCCTCGAACAGCTGGACGGTGACGCATGTTTTATAATATTAATGTTGGTCATCAAGATAGTTGTCACTTGGATAGCAGTGGGTACTCTTACCGAAGTGTATAACTTTGCCGGTGGGCGAGAGGTCCGCAACGGAACACCTTCTATGACGTACTTGGATAAGGAGATTAACGGTCCTCTGATACGCGGAATGATTATTGTACTGGGCATCATCGCGATAGTCGTCTTATCTATATTCAACTGGTTCTTGACTCCTAGTTCTTACTTGTATTGTTACGTGGGGCAGAAATTGGAAATTGGCTGTGTGAAATGCTGTACTTGTAAAAAGGACTCTGACAATGATACTCCGGCCGTCGCAGCAGCCGACGCAGGAGCAACTAATAAAGATAAACTATATTTTTAAAATGAATTAATTTTTAATGTATTTGATAACGCATACATGCGCTTGAACTCTTCCATGTAACACTTGGAAACGTCCTCATCTTCTAATATCATGATGTTTTCAATATTTGATGTAGCTTTTTCGGTCATGTCGAAGGTGCCATTGATGACCCATTGTGGTTCGCCTACCAAGTCTAGACCGATAAGAAATCGGTGATGCATGGAGGCTTTGCCACGACCCTTGTCGCCCGCTACTCTAAGGGCTCCGCCAGGGTAAGACGGTGTTAGTTTGCTGTACAGTTTTTGATTCACGGGGTTATGCGTTTCTTTATCGCGGGTCAGAACAATACAAATGCCTCGCTTCTTGGCCATATTCTTGAGGATATCTTTGTTGGACAAATAGGTTACACAGCCTACAATGTACTCTGTTCCCTTTCTATTTATCATACGGTTGATAGCTCTTTTAATATTCGGACCATCGAACAAAACATGGACTTTATTACCTCCCCGGACAAATACAGACTGTGTGCGACGACCTACATCCCTAACCCGTTGGTTTAGGTTTTTGTCATCTTTCTTTATCACGCGCCGTCTGTCGTGAACCAGCTTCGCAGGTGGATTTTGTTTCGGCATGTTAGGCAGTGTATCTCTGCATATATACTCGAAACTCGTTTTGCGATGCGTACCCTAGTATAAAGGAGATTACATTAAAGGTATATGCAAAGGTGTAAAGATTTTTATGCTGACTATTTTGGTTTAATACATGTACTAATTAGTCTAGCTGTAACAAGTTACTTTATATTACTTATTGTGCTTCACTAGTATATCTCAAGATACTCTTGGGCCCTACTAAATGCATAAGCACATGAAAATACATAGACATGCCATGTAGAATGATATACCCACCTGTCCACGTCTCTTAAATCTGATTTGGATTTATATATAAACGCAATAGGCCCAAATATAAAACCGGAGATTACCCAGAAGATAAAATTCTTGCGATATCGGTGCCCAACCTTCATCTTACCCCGAAACAGTTGGTACAGAGCCACTACCACTGCGAAGCCTATGGAAAGCCAACAAACCAACAACGCCATGTCCACGCCGCCAATGTACGCAGGCCAGTGATATGCAAAGTAAATCATTATACCCAAGCATATAATAATGTTCAATAATAAATTAGGAGTCCATCTACAACGCCATTCGCTAGTCTCTTTCGGTGGTCCGCGACACGACTTGTAAAACCACCCACATGTTGGTGCACGCTCATCGTCAGGTGTTGGGCGATAGGTTTTAAATTTTGGAAGCCATGATATAGCATACGCTATAATAATACAACAACTGAACATGGTATCTAGCGTACCGTACAGGTCGGAAGAACCGGGCATAGAAAACTCTACCTGTGTCCAGTGCCATAGTATAGAATACCAACACGTACCAATCAACAATAGCTTCAACCAGAGCCCCTGAGCTTGCACGATTGGAAAAAAAGCCCACATATTGGACATGATGAGGTCAAACTTGCCCACCGCTTGATAATCTTCGTTATCGGTATATATGGTCGATAAAGATAGTTGTGTAATGGTAAAGGCCATTAACCCACACCAAAATATCATGTCTAACTCACCCTGGTCTTCATCCTCCTCCAATACATTGTCTGATTTTCTTTTTTCAATAGACATTTCTAAATCGTTATCAGCATCATACAGCGTCCGAGGGTGTATTTGCATTTAGAGATATTATAAAGCGTAAATAGTTATTATTTGAGTTTATACTTTAATTTTCAAAGGTTGAGATAACGCATGTACCCTCTTAAACTCTTGAAAATAACATTCCGCGACGTCCTCGTCCTCCATAACCATCAAATTCTCAAGGTTGGACGTGGCAGAAGTAGTAAAATTGAAGGAACCGTTGGTGACCCAAATAGGTTTACCGTCGTGGCCCAACCCTACTAGGAATTTATGGTGCATCAATGACTTATGCCATCCACGCCCTTCACCGACAACGCGTATGACACCGCCGGGATACGCTGGTTTTATGGCCGCGTAAGCTTTCTGGTTCCGTGCACCCTTGGTGAGCTTGTCTTTGGTACATACAATACATCCACCTTTCTTCTTGGCCATTGCGCCCAGTATCTGCTTGTTGGAAAGCCAAGCAATACACCCCACTACGAACGCAGTTTCTGGTTTGTTAATCATGCGTATGATTGCTCGTTGTATACCCACACCATCGAATAGAATATGTATTTTCTTTCTACCTCTAGTAAATACATTCTGCTTCTTCCTGGACTCGTCAGACATGCGTTGATTTAAATTCCTGGAGCCATTCTTCGGTTTCTTCTTGTTTGGGTCACGATGTACCATACCGGTATTCTGTTTCTTTTTTCTCTTAATAACTTTAGGCATGTTGGTGTTCTAGTGATGCGCGACTTTACCTTTATACGTTCTTTGGGAGTATAAGAGAAGGACAGTCACAATCAAATATGTTAGGTCGATTGTTCCAGGAAAGAACGAGAAATGAAAAAATAGAAGATATGGTACGTATTCTCAAATCCAGAAATGCATTGCCAGAAACATTCGGACGTGACTGGTACTCACCAGCCAATTTGTACCGTGGTTTCACAACAGAACCGAAACCCGACTTACACAAGGAACGGACCTTCACAGACTCTGTTGTAAAGGAAGGCCCCTGGCACATGGTAAAGCCGAAAGGAGTAGGGATGAAGTTTTCTCTTAATAAATCGAGCCTTACCGTTTCTAGAATACCCATAGGCGATACAGACTACGAATGGATGAGGCTAGAGAGTGACCGATTACAACCGGGGTATATTAGCGAGTATAATGCTGAAAACGACGAAACGTACCGGGGCGAAGAAGCCCTTTTTCTAACTCAACACAAACCAGGTCTGAACATGAAGTTTCAACGTCTTTTAAAATTTAGGGAAAACCTAAGAAAAGGATTAGCCCTCCCTGAAGAGTACAAGAACAAAGACGACCTCGATAGCGATATAAAATATTTCGAAAAACGTATAGAAGAAGCGCAGCGCGACAAATTCGGGAGAACCTATCTATATTTTGTTGTAAGAACAAAACTAGATACCAAACCGTTGCCCTTTGTTCTGTTCCCCACCAAAATGCATTCATTTCACGACTTTGATAAAGAGTGGCACGCCGACCCACTCTTTGATACCGATGTCGCGTTCAATATATTGGACCAGCGTTTAAAGTTATTGCTCAAGGAGACAATCAATGGGTTTGGGTCTATCAACCACGACCTAAACGGTAACATGGACGATGTTCATGGTGATGTCGGCCATCTACTGGCAGCAACCGAACACCAGGACATGAATGTAGCCAGAACCATTGCTATCAAACGGTCGAAGACTTGGAATAGTAAAGATGACAATTTGTCGATACGAGACCAGTTGGCGGCAGACCTCCGTCGTCAAGCGGGCATGTTTCGGTTACCACTCGACTGCTACACCAAGACGAGTGGAGTGTCCATACCACCTGAATATTTTGAAGTAGAAGGGTATGGGGAACAATTGAAATGGAAATACTATTACAAAAACTCAGCCGCCCGGGCAAACGCGAAGCTCATTCTAACTGACGATAAATTAGAAGAGACTAGAAAGCAATTGGAGAATGAAATCGTAGAGACGTTCGCAATAGAAGTACAATCGGAAATGCTTAAAGACATGGACCACTTTGTACCAAAATCTGAGATACTGTCCAAAGAAAATAAAGAAGAGTTGAGAAAGTATGTCCACAAGGACGAATGGCCAGAAACTACGTTCGGAGAATACAAGCTGAGTCTCAACAGCTATAAACGGACGGCTATGGTGTACTCGCACCATTTAAAACACTTATTGATGGACATGAAATCGCATATTTTCAAGGATGAAAAATATATAAACATCGAGTGTAAGCCAGAAGTCAGGGCAGAGTTGCTAGAGTGGTACGAACATTGTATTGATATGCTGGTGCCAGAGATGCTTCAGTTTTGCCGTGAGTTGAATCCTGTGAGAGAACTGGGGGCAGAACCGGGTCCTGTCCTTTACCATCCTTCCGAAGCCAAAGGTTTTTTAAAATCAGCGGCCCGTGCCAGCGATTATACCCGGGGCGATGATGGTGTGGTGCGGTATCGTTATGGTAATAGGCGAAGGGCTCGCACACCAGCGAGAAACGTCGATAGGGCGGCAGTGGACCAAGACGCAGTCGCGAACGACCAGGGGCTTGTTAACGCACTTGAACAGGAAAATATACAGCCTGTAGTGGAAGATGAGATTGATGCGATTATACGTGATTTCAACGAAGGAAGACAATACCAGCTGCGACGCTTGGTAAACATATTGAACGTTCCAATAGCTATGTGGAACGCGTTAAATGACCAGTATCGAGACCCAAGTCGTTTGATATACGATTTACAGAAATGGCCACACACTAACAATAATAGAGGGAACTGGAGATTGGTAAAAATGCTGTGTCAACGATGGCAGCAGGGGCTCGAGGTGCCTATACAAGACCCGCGCACGGCTGGATTCATGACCGTGGTGGGAGATGACTGGCCCAATGCCATCCCACCGGCATACCCACCTCAAGGGATTAGTTTGTACGCTGCCCTCAGTACTTTAAAAGACAACGATGAGGTAAAGGCTTTTATGGCTTCTAGGGGATTTTTCAAAAGTTTAGGTCTCAAGATGATTCCGGGAGTGTTGGCGGTACTTCATAAAACCTTTCTGTGGAGAATATCCAATCCAATCTCTACCATACGCAAAAATGGCAAAGTGTTGACTACCATACTGCCCGGTTGTGATTGGTTCAGGAAAATAGTGTTTAGCTTGATAACCACAAACGGGTACGTGCCTGTCATATCCCCACTCGCCCAACAATGGTTGATACCTGCTGATTTCGCCAACGCGGACGTGGAATTCTTCTCGGACCAATCAATATACAACGCTGCCGGTCTTACCGAAAAAGGTTACGTAATTAATGGCGAAATCGTATACGACGAGTTAAACAGGCGTTTACATAAGCATGCTATACGTTGGGCTCAAAAAGAAGGCCTTGGTATACAAAGCATTCTTAAAAAGTACGAAAGAGATTTTAACTCCACCAATGGGCTAGGCGATACTATACAGACCTTTTCAGACAAAGGGTACCTTAGCGACCTGGAAAAATGGCTAGGAAACAAAGCCGCGATGTTGACAGCGGGATTTGCGGAGAGTGAGCTGCCTTCCGACCAGGTGTTGATGGATACCATGGCAGCCAACTGGCAACAGGGTCAGGTAACTTGCTACGCAACAGAGATACGCATGTACAATCAAATGAATTGGTTGGTACTGGCTTGGGGTATCATGTCGGTGGCCTCACTATTTGTAGACCGTGACTCACGCGTGTCCAAGGAAGGCATGCGAACTGTGGATGCTATCGACTTGGTAAAGGTGGGGTTAGCCCCGTTGACTAGTGCTGGGCTGGCTCTCTATGCCAAATGGAGCAGTCCTAACTCTGCCAGCCTTCCAACCTACGCCATGAACATCGAGCGGTCTATGTTTATCACCTCCTTTATTGTAGTGGGTCAGACACTAGCAGCAATAATTGATTCAAGTGTGGACCCTGACAATGATTTATTCGTTCAACGCTACGTTTCGGACAGGAAGAGCTGGTACGCGTGGGCCTTTGGTGCGACGAAACAGAACAATCCCTTTAAGAATACTGCGAACGAATTTGTTCAGCAGTCTAGACGTTTCAAACTTAGAGATGGTGGCAATACCATATACGAACCTAATTCGTACAGACGACAAGGAGGTGGGCGGCGAAAGATATGGTTTAACACCGACAATGCTGACTTATTATATTCGACTAATCACATAAGTTCAAACTCACGCGCAAAGAACATACATTACCCACCAGGTTTTATATTCACCTACAACTCTGAAACATTTGTTGTAGTAGATGATTTAGAGACCATGTACACGCGCTCGACCACCGGCGGTGCGGTCCGTGATGCTGTGGAAGTAACGCCTACACCACAGGATGTAATTAAGAGGAGCTACCCTGATTATGAATTTGAAGAAGAGACGCAAGGATGGGATGATTGGGCAAAACTCAAACAAATAGATTACAGTGGAAAGGCGTATAACATTTTTGATGTTCTTAAACAGTTTCGAGTGTGCTACAACACGACCCCCGGGATGGCTGCCAAAGACCGTATAGTTATTATGTCGGTTGCGGGAAAGAACACGGCACAGAGTATTAAGAACACACTGGTTACGGCTGCTTGTATGTCTATGATGTGTTTGGGTATGGGATACGACCCTAGTGTACAGCAAGTGCAAATGACAACTGGCGCCATGGTGGCTCTGGCTTCTATCGAGAACAACAAAGTAGCCTCCCCAGCGGTAGCGTCTACCTTTATTTATTCGTGGTTTGCCTCTAGCGCTCCACCGATGGAAGAAGCCATACCTATGCATTTCTTCGCTGGTTTGGCCGCAGCAGGTGCCTCGCAGCTATTCTCAAAAATGTTCATACCTAAACCGTATCCTGCGGGACACAATGTTAAAGAATCTCTCATGCAACAGCAGTTCGGACTTCTTATACCACTGGCACTGAGTAGTCGTCGAATCGATGAGCATGACGGGTACGTTGATGGTAGAACCATATGGTTTGGAAAGTTGTGGGACCCTATAGCTGGTAGATTGTTATATTTCCAAGGTCAAGTGGGTATAAACCAACAGACACGCGGCGTGCGGAAACATTCGGTGGTATACGGCGAGACCATATCGTTAACATGGCGCGGGCCAACACCGAGCGAACAAAACGAAACAATCATGGCCAGGATGGAAGATTGTTTCGAGTTAACTATAGATGGAGATAGGGCGTTGAACATGACATTTAAAACCAGTGTCTTGGACACCGCGGGCCCTTCCATCATCGCTGTATATAAATACACACCGTCACCAATCAACAGACATTTGTGGTTTGTTAAAAGTAAAGTATAAAGTATATATTTTTTGTCTTAATGTCACAATATCCCGGACAACGCGCCTTCGAAGGAACGTTGGTATCTGCCGGAACTAATGCGAGAAATATAGAACTTCTTTTTCATTCTTTAACTTGGGAAAAGAAACTTTCCCCACCGTACCGTGCCAACTTGGCGTATCGTTATTTTCAAGACCCTTCTCTTTTTTTCTTAGTGTTGAACAAATTTTGGGCTGTTGATGGTCAAGCCCCAACGAATATCTTTCCTGATTTTATTCGTTTTATCATCAAGGGTGTCAAGACAATCAAAGGGGTGGAAACCAACGGAGAGACTGATATACCATACTTATACTCTGCTATAAGAGCCCTGGAGGCGAACACGACGAACATAACGGTGGATGATATCCAACCTATTTCTGTAGACACTCAAATACCTTACGAGAAAACACTGGTAGTCGCGCGCAAACGTTTCTTGGACGATTTGAAAAAGTATATAAAACACGTGGCGTCTTGGCCGTTGAACGAAGACGTAGCGTTGTTTACCCTATGGCGTAGCCTGCTGCGTCGTTTGAAAATTGTAGAAAACTCAGAGGAAGAACAAAACTTTATAGAGGTTTACAAAATGTTAGAATCGAAACTGGCCACACTAACTAGCTTTTCGATGGGTGGTAAAGGGTTACCGCCCATGCCATTGTACAAGGGCACCATCGACCCACCGGCGTCCATAGATTCATCGCCAGTTACCATCACCGAAGAGGAATACGTGAGAGTTTTGAAGGGTGCGGAAGAACTGTACAAGGAGAGAGAAGCATCACAGCGTCAGAATAGATTGGCACTCGAATGGAAAAAGGACGAGTACGAACAAGACAAAAAACGCCTTGAACAGGACGGGGCAACGGTGGCTCGGCTCGAACGATTGGAAAAAGAGCACACAGAGTCTCTCCGTATACTTTACTCCCCCGGTGCACAGCAGAGAGATATCACGGATGTGGGAGAAGCTTATGAGGCCTACCAAAACGCCCGTTCGAATGTACCGTGGACGCCTTGGCTTGAAACGGTATGGTCTACCGAAGAGCCTGGCGTGATTGACCGGTGGTATGCTTGGGCAGCCCAATTCTGGCTAAGGGACGGCCATACGAAATGGTTTCACCAGGTAGCGAAACTCAGCCGTACAGAAACAACAGCCACTCTCCTTCGTAACACGCAAATAGTTGTGTTGGATGACAGCTCTACTGGCGTCTCTAAATTCGGCAGGTACGGTTTAAACGCTCTGAACATGCCGCATTTGGTATACGTCTACACCTTACGAAACGAATCTCCATGGTGGAGACCTCCAGAACTAGGTTGGGACGAGCTGACTACCGATGCCAACATTGCGGTTGAGAAAATAACGGACGAAAAGCAACGTATGGTGGTTATTCACGATAGACTCAACGCGCTAAAAATTTCATTGGACGAAGGGCTCATGTTAGATAATGGTAACGTTGTTATCTACTCCACAAGTCCAGAAATAATAGGTTATTGTTTGGTAAACGATGTCAACGTTATCGTATTCAACAATTGGTTAACCGACCAGCCTATTGAAATTAAAGCCCTCAAAGAACAGGTTCTAAGGCAGAGAGGTCTCCTTGGCCGTGTTGTCACACCTTTGTTGTCGGAGTCTACTGTTATATTGACTTTCGTGGTCCTGTTGGCAGTCAGCTGTTCTTCTGGAATACCAATGTACGTAGGATTCGGATGGTCTACAGTTTTCTCTACGTGGGTCAATTTGGTCCGTGAATATCAAAAAATGGTAAAACCTAACCGTAATGACCCATACACGACTTGTGCATGGCTGGCTCGCAGGGGAATCGACAACCGTATTATCATCAACCGTTCATTGTTCATACCTTTGATAAGCCGAATCTTACACGGCAAGTTTGCCAACGACAAACCATCAACAAAACTGACTTCAGCTTACAATATATGGTCTACAAAGTACAAAGACCTTATCAATGAGAACAGAGTAGGCACAGGTCGTGTAGAACCAATACCGGTGCTAAATATGTGGACACCATTCACTACTGAATTGTATGGGAGCTCTGACAATAAAAGTGACGAATTCAAACAATCCGCATTGTCGGCCGAAGCACAGAGGTTTAAAGAGGAAAGGGACAGACGTTTCGAATCTAGACTAAATGAATGGAAAGACGCCCGAGACCTGTTCAATAATGAGCAATTAGAAGCACGCGCGACTCAACGCGATGATTACCAAAGTACAATAGCCGAACCGCTTGTTTCCAACAACACTCAAGATATCAAAGATTACGATGAAGCGATTAGTGTAGCAATACAGAATAAACAAAAAAACGAATTAACGATACAAGTATACAAAGAGAACATAAATGACAAAGAGAAACAGAAGGAAGAATGGGAAACAAAGGTCGAAGAGGCTCAGAAAAAATTGGAAAGCCTTATAGAAAAAAGGAACGAGTACCTACAGAGCGCCTATTTTAGTGGTCTAACCAACGTCAGCCAAAACGAGGTAGAAGTTCAGAAAAACATGGTTGATTTAGTCAAGCAGAGTCTTGACATAGCCGACCTTGAAATCATGAAGGAAGAGGCACAGTTGTTCTCTGCGCAACAGAAATCGGATAGTTTGGCCCAGGCCGTGATTCTTTTACGAGCTCAACCAAGGCCTGAGCCTCTGTTGCTTTCTACTCTAATGGACAGGTGGGATGTAGATAACCCACCCAACTACACGGAGTATAGCGTACCAATACCAGTGCAAATGCCTTATGATGGGCGTGTGGATATGGGAGACGAAGAGATGAACTTTCTTAACGTGATAGCGGGCGTGGAATTAAACACTAGAGAGTACGAAGCGGACAGTAGTGACGAGGAATTGGTGGAAAAGGTGGGTACCGTCAATGCATCATTGGATTCTGGAGAAGTAGAATGGGCAAAATGTTCGGAATGGATGTATGCACAGCGTCAAATGTTCCAAGACAAGTATTATGCACCATTAGATTTTGACGACTTGGTTCAACGCTTCCGGATTCGTTTGAGAGACTGGACAGGAGCTACTATTATTACTATAAACACTTAATTTTTTTTATTAGACATGTCTATTTTAAAATCTATACCAGAGAAAGTCCCTAGTAAAGTTTGGATAGATATTATATCTACCGATTGGAAGGATGCGGGTCTCGCAACTACTATTATTATGAATCAACAGATGGATTTATTCACGGAGAAGATAGGGAAAGACAACGAGGTCGATTGGCAATGGTTTCAACTTATTCTCATGACCGATGTTGAATGGCAATTGGACTGGCTAGAAAAATGTATTTTACAAGGTGTTACTATTGATAAAACATGGAGGGCGTTGGACACGGGCCACCAAGTCACCGTTTTTGATTTAATTAGTACAGTAGAGGGTGGGATACGCCAGGAGACGAAAGACATCCTCGTCAAAATACGAAAAATATACGAAATTCTATTCATGCGTCAAGACGTTCAACCCGCTTTAGATTATCTGAATGACCTAGAAGAGGGGAAACACTGGCTACAACTCAACGTGATATTAAGTTCATATGTGCTTGGCCCGCTCAACGAACCTAAGCCGTTGCTTCACTATGTTGTTCTCATGGAACGATATGACTTGGTGCGCGGTCTATTGACATCCGCAACGGCACTTCAGACAGAATACAAGGAGAGTCAATTCCTCAAAGGTTGGATAAACATGACCGATGATGACGGGCGTACCATTCTACATATTACTGCTATGCAACGGCGAGAATCATGGGCCAAATGGTTCATAGCCAACTTTGCAAATCCTGCCCTCCGTGATTCTGATAATAAGACAGCGTTTCACTATGCTCCTGATATTAAATATTTACAACTATTCTGGGATAAAATGGAAGAGGAATCAACGGAGCTACTGACAGAAATACTCGAACAGGGAGTCGGCGATGAGGAATCGTTGAGGTGGTTGTTGGAACACGGTGCCAGCCCCAATAGTGAAACGGCGTTTAAAACGGCATCTAAAACACACGGCTTTATTGGTATTCTAGTGGAGTATGGTGGAGACCCGACAGTATTTCGACCGCACGACACTTCGCCCGTGTTGGCGGAATGGTTATGTAATGGTGGAAGCGGCGGTACCAATTACGAAGAGTTGGTGGTAAAACACTTGACCGGTATAAAATCCGCTAAATGGATTTGTTTTTTGATTAGTTTACAAAATGGATTCTTTGAACAAGCGGAAGGATGGTGGAGTACATGTGAAGAGTCAGAACGTAGACAGTTTGTAACTATGGTTGGTAATATTAAGCCTGTGAACGCCTATATGAAACAATACAAGCAATGGCTCGAGAAAGTGACGAATATGCAAGATGTGTAATAAATATTATATAAATAACAGCTCTATCTTTATTAAATGAACGAACACCACAAAGCAACCATCGAGGCTCTTACTTCTATGGGTTTTGCCGACTATGCCTATGAAGCAGCCAATATATTCGATAGTGATATTCAAGCAGCCATAGATTGGGCCCTACGCAAATCCGTATTCGGCCAAATGCCAAAACGTTTTAAACGTGTAGGTGCCCCCGGATTTGAACATACATTTTACAACTCTCTCGTAACCATCGGAACAGACGACTACCGCGTGGTAGATTACGACCCAGATTACCAGTTTATTCAAATCGAACCACGCTACCAAGGGCTATCACGCGATGACCAAAACCCTGACCCGCGCTGGATAACACTGGGAGACCCCTCGCTCGTTTGGATTCGTGAAACACACGGAACAAAGCCAGTGTTACGACCTATAGCCGATATGAAACATTACATTGGTGATGTTTGTATACCGATTGACCCAGCATTTCACAACGCGCCAGGCGCCTTTAACCCCAATAGTGATTACCAGCAGCAGCAGGGAGCCTTCTTTACTGACGAATTGGGTAGAATAAACAGTCAAGGTCAGCCAGTTGGTAATTTACCAAACATGTACAACCGTTTACGCGTGATGAAATCCAAATGCCCTGCGTTGGGAGTTATATGGCAATCGTTGCTCTACTACTCTGATAAATACCACGAAGGGTTGAGATTGACTCCAGACATACCAGAACCACGGTGTATCAACCAGAAAAGACTACGTTGGACTAAAACAGTAGCGTGGAGTCGCATGAGATTGATTTTAGAATACCATGGCATAGACCACAACGAATTGACGTTGGACGATGACCGTTTGCCAGGCGGTGCACGCTCGTTCATATGTGGATTGCCACGCAGGCTGAAGAACTCTGCCCACACCGACTTGGTAAAGAATTTACCACAGCTCATGTTACCACTTTGGAAACAGTTTAAGAGGCCAAATACATCCATGAGGCGTAAAAAGAGATTATGGCTGGATGCCTGTGCCTCTGTGTTTACCATGCGCGATGCTGAGATTGTATCGTACGACGGTCGGGAATGGAGTGGAAATTACTTCCGGACCAAGTTATACATGAGCGATTTGATATTCAAAGACGGTAGGTCCATGGCGGCAGAATCTATGAACTGGTTGCATCTAAAGAATATCATAAACGCCGTACGCAAAGGTGATGATTTATTCGTTCATTTTCCTGAATCTCTGATTCACCAATGCCCGGGGCTGCGTGAACCGAACACGCCCGCCATGACCAACCACGGTATAGCATACTACGACCATTACAACCAAATGACACTGGTAGAATGGGGAAAAGTTTATCTAGAATGGGCCCACAGAAAACCCTGCCAAACCGTATACAACAGGCCGGATTTATATCCTCACCAAGTTCAAATGTTGGAATGGATGATGGAAAAAGAACGAGCAACTGGGACAGGCGAGGGATGGACTAAAATGGAATTGGCATCCGGGTTTGCCATGTATCAACACGAATTGGGAAACATAGTGAGCCAAGACACATTCGACACGTATATTAAAACAAAGGCGTCTGGTGGTATCATAGCACAAGCGGTAGGCTCTGGCAAGACCAAAGAGATGCTTTTTCTCATCAGAGACCGTAAAAAAGAAATAGTGGATGAATGGAATAAGACGTTGGATGACCAGGGAAATGCTGAAGAAGCACTACGGACGAAAACCCTAATAGTATTACCAACGACAATGATATCCACATGGGAAAAGGAATGCGAACGCTGGACACCTGAACTAAAGGTTAATGTATACTATGGCAACCGGCGCAAATGTTCAGCCACGGATGAGAGTGATATTGTCATTACAACGTACCGCACCGTTTGTTCAGAGCTATCCACTAACTCTGCCAACATTAAACACCAGGATTTAGCCGGTATCTATTGGAAACGTATCATTCTGGACGAAGGACACCATATACGCGATATGTCCAGCAGAACCTTCAAAGCCATTAACAATATTAAATTGTCCAATAGGGCTTCCAAATGGGTAATAACGGCTACTCCTATAGTAAAAAGCAGCATGGACATGTGTGCTTACTTTGCGTTCCTGCGTATATTTCCATGGGTAACATTGGACAACCTTCCTCATCACTCTTACATTAGCCGTTCAATCAGCTCTATAATGTATGCGCTTAGTAGTTATTCTGAAACGTATCCAACGATAGCAGACGCTCTCCGTAGGCAGATGAAAATGTCTATGTTTTACCAGAGTAAACAGACAGTTGCCACAATATCACAATTGAAACCAGCTTCTATCAATGATATTACTATCACTATTCCAACGGACGAGAGCCATAGAAAGCTGATGAAATTGTTACGCGAACAAATCGATGAGCGTGTGGAGAATGACCCAACGGCTAATAATTACAGTCAACGGCTCAAATGGATGTCCTGGTTGCGGTTCTGTGCCTTTAATCCGGCGATGGTCCCGACAGCTGCTTACGGGCGTCCGATGACAAAGACTTCGGAAGCTGGCATGCCAGTTATTATTACCAGCGCCGCTGCGCTCAACTTACCGAACGTTCCAGCTTCCTACCAAAATACGGTCAAGAGTCACCTGGCAGCGCTGGACAATCACCGGTGCCCTGTCTGTCTGGACACCATAGACACGCCAACCATCACTGCTTGTGGGCATATATTCTGTTTCGAATGTATAAACAATGCCTTTATCCACCAACAAACTGCGCGTAAGAAATGTCCGTGTTGTCGGGCTGATTTACAAAATAGCGTGTTGAGAGAAATCAAGATGGAAGATTCGGTGGCAGGGACGGACAAAGACTTTAGTATATGTGAACATCCTATGGTAGGGGCAACGGAAGTGTTGGATACGACTATCGACGAGCTGAAAAAATGGACCGATGTACGGTCTCCAAAAGTAAAACGGCTGGTCGAGTGGTTTCAGAATACGGAGGAGAAATGTTTAATCTTCACTAGTCTAAGCGGTGTCGTTTTGGGAGACATACAACAAGCATTACAAGAAGCGAACATCAAGCATGTGGTGGTGACCGGGTCAATGACCAGGTTTCAACGAGCGAAAGCTATTGACACCTTTCAAAACGATGTGACATGTAGAGCGTTTTTACTGACCACACGGTCTGCTAGTTATGGATTGACACTTACAGCAGCTAGTTCGATAATATTCTTCGAACCATGCATGAATCGTAGTCTTCGAGACCAATGTATCGGACGCATGGACCGTATTGGTCAGACGAAGAAGTCGTTGGATGTTATTACCTTTGCGGTTGAGAATTCTATCGAAGAAAAGTTAGCAGAGGTGGTAAAGGTTAAAAATTGGTCGTTTAAAGACGTTAACTTATAATGGTTGTATTTTATTTTTTATTTCTTCTAGTTCTGTTACATCCTCCAATGGTACCGATTCTACTTCTAGAAAATGTACATGGTTATTGGTCTTTGCCCAATCGTCTTGCTTATCTACTATTTCATTCAACTGTGTGACCAACGTTTCCATAATAATATTCAGATGGTTATCGGATATAAGTCGTTTTAGAATAGGGTCCCAATCATTTACAAGCCCCAAAGCTTTACCCCATTCGTCTTTTTCAGTGTGTTGACGAGCCAACAACAACGCCCGGGATACTCTGGCCCAGTTCATGAGAGCGGTGTTGTCCGCGTTTATCCAGTGTCCTAGAGACTTCTGGCATTGGCCTTCCACTCGTAACAATAGCCGTATTGCGTTCTTGTCCGTGATACCAACGCCAGCGTATGCGTAGTTAAGTGTGCATAGGTCCTTCATGGCGTATATGAATTCCAGTTTACTTTTCCAGAATTTAGCAAAGGTCATATGTATCGAAGGATTTTCTTTCCAGGTCCAGTTGGGCAATACATCTTCCAATACGGATACAACATAAGAACCTGCGCTATGGAAATTTTTGGATGCTTCTTTAAAGTTCGATTTGGTTGCTAGATTCATGGCTGTGGTCATAAATATATCATATCCAACCGCATGGGTCATTAGATTTTCCCATTGCCAGCAGGAGCTCATATACGAGCCGGTTCCCCAGCCCCAATCGAACTGTGGCTGTTCGGTCAGTATGGTCATGCTACGGTGCTGTTCTAACATTTTCATAATATTTTCTAGCGACTCTCTATATTCTTTCACAGCTTTCTGTGCTCGAGGCATGTCATTATTGTTGAGCGCGTCCTGGAGAGAGAGTCTCTTCTGGCTGGTAGCGATAGATTGTTGGGAGGATACGCTCTGTTGAGGTATGATACGCTCGAATAAAACAGATTTTTTTATAGCTACAATAGACATCTATACTAGGATTATATGATTTATTTATAGTATTATTCCTCAGTCACCTGGACGAGTCTTGACGTGCCATTTTCCGCATCATGCACGATAACGGCTGCGACAGTGGGTGTTTCGTTTCTCTGGGTATAACGTTTCTTAAACCCCTTAACACACGAGGCGATTATGATATACCATAACAATGATTGTAGGATAAACATGAACAATGCATCCCAAGTCACGTACATGTCTGGGTCAACAGTAATAAACACTTGTTTTATAATGATATTAGTCCCGTTGTTAGTGGTACTATTCGCGTCTTTGTAATTTTGTAAGTTCATTTAAAAAGGTTGCGGCACCTCTTATATACTATACTCCCCATGCGTTGACTTTCTGAAGATTTATCTGGATGGTAGTCTTGAATATAGTCTTGCCATCTATTTTCACAGGTATAGCATTGAGATTCAATTCGCCCATCTGTCTCCATTCACCTGTCTCTATCAACCACTGGGAATATTTCCAAGCGGTGGAGCAAGCGGTACCACACGCGCGTACAAGTTTGTACGAGCCTGTGACCTCTGCCTCGTTTTGTAACGATTCTAATGTATCGTCCCGTGTTATCTGTTTCTCTAATACGGTATTTGACATATAACATATATACAGCGCCAAATTAAACGGTATATTCAACTCTTTGGGTTGGGACACGGACTGGACAAAGTGACCGCTACGTCTAAAAACATCAGCGACGAAAAACGCAGTGTTCATACTCATATCGTCTACTGGTACTAACATTACGGCCTGTCTTTTTAAGTGGGACTCTTTGACTTTCTCTATTACGTCTCGTTTCGATGACGAGGATTCTATATTAAGTATAAGTGGTGTTGCATATTCCATACACACTAAACATATATGGGTATGTTATATACTCAATCCAACTAAAGCAATGCATTCGTTCGGATACGCTAAGAATATTCGATAGTGTCAATGGCTATCATTATAATATCATCAAACCAACAATGTCAGCTGCCCCAAAATTAACCCGTTCTAATACAGAATTACAACTATCCGATGATGAAGAAGACATGCTTGGCGAAATGCCAAAACTCGAACAACACCCAACACGCAACTTCGACGGTAGTAAAAGTTCCTCCACCGCAGAATCTCTCGTGGACTTTCTCCAAGGATTCAATTGGAACACTACCAAACTCAAAGACATACCAGGCATTGGCCCTGCTACCGTCGGAAAACTTCAAGAAAAATGGGACATCTACCGCGTACAACAACTCGTGGGTCAGTATATGGGTTTCGTGGAACCTGACGCCTCACCGGTTGACATTAATAACAAGTTCTACGAATGGTTCAAAATGGTCTCGCCGAATGCCAATGCACACACGGTCACCTTTGCAATCGCCCATCTCGCCGATAAATTCGGAATCGTCGTTTATGAAGACTGAGTTACCCTATAAACTGAGTTACCCCCTAGACAAATGAGCAAACGAGCCGAAGTTTGGAAAAACTATTTACTAGGCGATTATGAGCATATACAAAAAGCGCGTAAAATGTATTATAATATAATAGTACACCATCCTTATTTAATAGATAAAGATTTACAAAGAACTATAGACGCCGATGTACCTAGAACTCATTTCGCCGCTGGTGACGAACTACTACAAAAAATAATAAAAACTCTACTCATACAGTACGTCCAAATCATGCCTTGTGATGGCTACCTACAGGGGTTCAACTATATCGCTATGATATTATACAAAGTATATTCAAAGAACGATATCGAGTTTGCCCTGGCGGATACGTGGTGGTCCATGGTATCCATCATTTCCATCGTGAGACCCATGATACCAGACCACGACCCGCACGACTTTTTCCGCTACACCAACCGCTGGTCTAAACATTACAAAAACCACATAAGGCTGAAGAACGCGCGCATGCATGCCTTTCTAACACCACATTACAATGTCATATGCCCAATGATTACGGTTAAATGGTTGTTAATATGGTTTTCACAACTGTTCCATTTCGATGACCTCCTGCTTGTGTGGGATGCGCTAATCACATGCGAACCCTCACGCAGGACCAAGCTCATGGCAATCATCGCAGCTAATGTGACTATACAACAAGAACAACAAATAGAAAAGGTAGCGAGAGAAAATCCTTCAGAGATAGGGGGTCGTATGTTCAATATCAGAGGCAGGGAAGCCGAAACCATAATAAACGAATCTAGAGCTGCGATGATGGAATATAATATATTATCGGTATAAAGTGGACCACTATCATAAAAACAATGAACGATAAAGACGCGTGGAAATCCGAAGAACTTCAACGCCTCAAAGTGGCACATATGAAAAAATGTCAGGAGAAAGAGCCAGAGAAGAAATG